>Ga0080004_1232300_pt1 | contig 45583 bp, 40 predicted proteins | sample WasSprMetagenome_FD_69207 | JGI IMG/M metagenome (GOLD analysis project Ga0080004, IMG submission 69207) | Sulfidic aquatic microbial communities from Washburn Spring, Yellowstone National Park, USA - WS (SPADES assembly) (version 2) | ecosystem: Environmental > Aquatic > Thermal springs > Hot...
TGGCCCCCCCCCGTAGGCTTAGGGTTCGCGAGCGTCCTGGGCCCCACTCGTGGCGGGGTTGCTAATGCGGGCTACTCGCCCCCTATTTTGGTTTTGTGGGGGGACACCCCCCTACAACCCCCCGCCAGGGGGGCTTCGCCCCCCTGGACCCCCAAAAATTTTCGCCATCCTCGCAAAGGTTATAAGGGGTGAGAAATTGGGCCAAACCTAAGAGCAATTATCCACCTGCTACCGGTGGGAAAATTCCTACCCTATCGCCGTCGTTGAGGATTTGGTTCATTTCGGCATGTTTGCCGTTGACGAAAACTACTTTTACAGCTTCGGCTGGGATTTTGAGGTAGTTTTCTATAAGCTCTCCCACCGTGGTTCCCTCAGGCAAGATAAATTCCAAATCGTTATCGGCCTTGCCTTCGGGCAAGTAGCGCTTTAACGTCGCATAAACCCTGGCCAAAACCTTCATCTTCCTGCCTCCTCAATTCATCCTTTCCCAACGCAGCAAGAACACGACCATTAAGACAGTGCCTATGGTTATGAAGCTATCGGCTACGTTGAAGACGGGCCAGAACTTGAAGTCCAGGAAATCCACCACGTAACCGTAGCGGATTCTGTCCAAAAGGTTTCCTAAGGCGCCGCCAAGCTGCATCCCGAAGCAAAGGTAAAGTAAAGGTGGCGCTCCTTTGAGACGGTAGTGGTATAGGATGAGAAGGAAAACAACTACGAGGCCGATGTAGAGGAAATAATCGCCCCACTCCGGAAGCAAGCCAAAAGCTATCCCGCGGTTAATGATGTGAGTGAAGGAAAAAAACTTTTCCGCACCCTTAAAGGGGGTCCATGAAGCCCCCAAGGGTATGTAAGCCTTCACCATTGCCTTAGAGAGCTGGTCAAGCCCGAGAATGGCCAGAGCTACCGCAGGCGTTATCCAGCGATAGGATACACTCATTAACCCCTCCTGGGGTTCATCTCATAACGGTACTGGCACTCCAGGCAGTAAAGGGCCTGCGGCAAGGTTTCCAAGCGCGTTTCCTCAATCGGCTGGCCACACTTCTCGCATATCCCGTAGGTTCCCTTCTCAAACTTGGAGAGAGCGTATTCTATTTCCTGAAGGAGCTTCTCTAAATGCCTTTCCAGGGACTGGCCACAAGCTTGGTCAAAGGCATCGGTAGCGACTTCGGCCATGTGGTCGGTGTGGCTCACGGCGCCGGAAACCTTCTGGCTCTTGAGGACTTCCAGCTCCCTGAGGAGCTTCTCCCGTTCCTCTTCCAGCATCCTCCTGAAGAACTCCAATCCTTTCGCCATCCGCCTGCCTCCGTTGTGGTTAAAACAATTTTACCATGCTTCCCCATTTTCACAAAAATGCATCTTTTGTAATTCCATTGCAACCCTCCGAAAGTGGCAAAGCATCGCTTCGCCCCAACGCTCGTCGGGAGATTGCTTCAGCGGCTATCATGATACTGCCACGAGCGGGGCCCAGGACACCCACAACCTCCTGGCTTATAGGGCAGGAGAAATTATTTCACGCCGATTGGAACCAGCTCCTTTGGGCTTTCGGCCTTGCTGGCCTGGACAAGAAGCGGATTCAAAGTATAATAAAGCCGTGAGCTTGAAGCGCTTGCTGGCAATTTCCTTGAAAGAGCTGAAGCACATAACCAGGGACATAAGGACCATCCTCCTGGTTATAATTTCGCCCCCTTTCCTCTTGGTAATCATGAGCTCAATATTCGGCCTGGAAGTAAAGAGCATAAACTACGGAGTGATGGACTTAGACCGGACAGAACTATCGCGCCGGTTCGTGCAAAAGATATCCGCTGTAAGGGGCTATCAGTATAGAGGCGAGGTCGGAAGTTACCAGGAGGCTTACGAGCTTTTGCGCAAAGGCTCTTTGGATTTGGTCCTGGTAATAGGGCCAGGCTTCTCCTCCCGGATAGAAAGAGGGGAGGAAGCTACTATTCAGGCTTTGGTGGACGGGATGGACCCAATTGAAGCCATAGGGACCTTCTATGACCTACAAGGCATAGTTAAGGCTTACGAGGAGGGGCTTTCTTCCGAGTCAGCCTCTGCCTTTAAACCTCTTCAGCTCCTTTACCGAGCCCGCTACAATCCCGGGCTTGATTCCACGACTTCCCTTATACCTGGCCTCATGGCTATTGTCCTAACTTTGCCAGCCATGGCCTTGGCCCTTTCGTTATCCAAAGAGTGGGAAACAGGCACTTTTGAGGTTCTGGCAGCCTCACCGCTTAAAGGCTTGGAATACCTATTTGGGAAGCTATCGGCTTATTTAGCCGTCGGCTTGGTAAGCGCCTTTATAACTTTGGGCGTAGCCGTAGTGTGGTTCAAAGTCCCATTTAAAGGCAGCTTAGCGGATTTCTTACTATTTTGCCTGGATTTCTTCCTGGCCAGCATGGGGGTAGGCTTGTTCATAGGGCAGAGCGTGAAAAGCCAGCAATCTACCATGTTCCTGACCTTGCTATACTTTATAGTGCCCAGCTTCTTCATCGCTGGCCTCGTTTTACCTCTAAGCATAAAGGAAGGGGCGCAACTTGAGCTTTTAGCTTCGTATGCTTTATGCACTACCCACTTCATCAAGGCCTGCCGCGGCATAATGCTTAAGGGGCTTGGTATCACCCAAATGGCGGATTCAGCTTTGGCCCTGGCAGCTATTGGCCTAATCTCCATAGGCATCGGATTCGCCTCCTTCCGCAAGAGGATAGGGTGAGGCTATGAGAATTCTCAGCCTTGTGTGGAAAGAGTTTATACAGTTGCGCCGCAATATCCTCCTCTCTTTCTTCATCCTCCTCATCCCCATGTTTGAATTTGCCCTTATGTCCAGGGTTACGGGCAGCGAGATTAAAGATATAACCGTAGCCGTGCTGGACTTAGACTGTTCCAAAGCGAGCCGGGAATTGATAAGGGTAGTGGATGAAACCCGCCGGCTCAAAGTAGCCTTTTATCCACGAAGCCAGACAGAGCTTGAGGAGTTGATTTCCAGAGGCGAGGCAACCATAGGGCTTATAATCCCGCAAGGGTTCAGTTCTGAACTTTCTCAAATTTACGCCATTTTAGACGGCTCTTTTTCCACACCGGCCTCTCTGGGGCTTTCCGGGCTTTACGAGGCTATTGAAGCTTTCTCCAATAAGAAGCTGCGTGAAGCCGGAGTAGAAGCCAAAAGCAAAGTTAACTTGGAAACTCGCATCCTCTTCAACCCCACTTATGATGTCCGCCACTTCACCCTGCCGGCGATGGTAGGGTTCATAGTGTATCAGATTACAATTGCCATTGCCTCCCTTAGTTTGGTGAGGGAACGCGAGTTGGGCACTATAGAGCAGCTTTTGGTTAGCCCCCTGCGGCGGGAGGAGATTATCTTAGGCAAAGGGCTTGTAGCTTTCCTGGCAGGCTTTGTAAACTTCTGGCTAATTTTACTTTTGGCCACGAAAATCTACCATGTTCCGTTCAGAGGTTCCGTACTCCTCCTTGGAGCCATCACCGCTTTGTTCTTAGTAGTTGAATCGGGCTGGGGGCTTGCTCTCTCAACCCTCGCCCGCAACCCTCAGCAAGCTATCCTCTTCGTCTTCATCCAGGTCATGGTAGACGTAGCTTTCTCCGGCTTTATAGTCCCGGTGAAAAATCTACCAGCTCACCTCAGGTTCATAGCCTTCTTCGTCCCCCTTCAGCATTACCTCTTCATCATAAGGAGCATAATGCTCAAGGGCGCAAGCTTCTTTGACCTGCTTCCGAGGATAGGGGTCCTTCTGCTGTTAGGGGCTTTTATGCTTATTACCGCTTCCCTGAACTTGAGGCGGAGCTTGGAGTAGAAGCAAGGCAACGAGGAGAAGGAACGGAAGGGGCAAATACATGGGCGGCTGCTCAAAATCGCCTTTCACGGTTAGCGCGAAAAGGGCCCAAAAAGCGGGGAGGCTCAGGATTTGTCCCAAAGCAACCCATAGATAATGGCGTGTAAGGGCAAAGAGGAAAACGATGGGGATGAGGAAAACCACATAGTTAGTGGTAGCAGTGCGCGGGGCTATCAAGTTGGTAATCACAAGGGTAAGGCCAAGAGCCTTGTAGAAGGAGAAATCTGCGCCGTCTTTAAGAGCTCGAGCCCAGAAATAACCCAGTAAGGATAGCAAAATGGCAGTTAAGATGAGTTCAACTGGCTTCCCCAGAGCCGGGAAATAATATGAGGTCAAAATCCAGATAGGGGAGCCGAAAGCGGTGTAAGTGGGGTAAGCTCGCACTTGGTGCAGGAAGTCTTGAAACCAAGACGGTTCCACCGCCCAGGAAAGTCCCAGGAGCATAGCCATCGTCGCTAAAAATGAGCCTATAAAGCGCCAACGCTTCTGCAAGGCAGACCGCAGGATTAGGAAGGGTATGACTAAGAAGACCATTTGGGGCTTGAAAGTGGTCAAGGCCAAAGAAGAACCCCCTAAGAAATCCCTTCGCTTGGCCATAGCCCAAAGGGAAAGGGCGAGGAAGAAAAAGACTACTACTGCAAATTGGCCCAATATTATGGCGCGGGCTTGGTGATAAAATAGAATCGCCCAGAGGTTAGTCAAGGCTAAGAGGAGCACTGGGGGTCGCCATTGGAAAAGGTCAATGCACAGCCAGAGGCCAGCCAATATCAGGCATTCTAAAAAGACCATCCACAAAGCTTGGGCCCAGGGATATGGAAGCCAGACCAAGGGGAAGAGGAAGAAGACGGTGTAAAATGGGTAAGCGAATAAGCATTGGTCCTCATTGGGGCGAGCTGGCCTTCCATATATCCCTTGCTGGATGGAAAGCGTTACTTCCTGGGAATAGGGGCTCAATCCCCTTTGCCAGAAAACCCTTGCTCCTTCCCAGCGGGAGAAAAAGTCATTGGCTCCCGGGATGCGGGAGGTGAAGAAGCGATGAGTGAGGATAACGTTCAGGGCAATTGTAAGCCCAAGGAGTAGGAGAAATGCTATGATTTTGCTTAGCCTTTTGCTCATAGTAACAGCCCTCACTATCATGGGTTTTGTGCTTTGGAAAAGGAAAGCCCTGGGGTTGCCCAGGGGGCAACTTATAAGCGCTGATTCGGAGAAGTGGAGCCGGTGTGAGAGGGAACTTTTCTCCCCTCACTACCGCCTTGTAGGCCGACCCGATTACCTTTTCAAGGAGAAAGGTGGTTTTATCCCTGTAGAAGTCAAATCCAGCCTTTCCCCGCGCTCCCCTTACCGTTCTCATGTCTTGCAGCTCGTAGCTTATTGCCTATTGGTGGAGGAGGTTACAGGCTTTGCACCCCCCTATGGCGTAATAGCCTACAAGGACCGCCGCTTTTCAGTTAATTATACCCCAACTCTCAAGGCTGAGCTCCTCAGGATTTTAGAGGAAATGAGGGAAACGCTTGTTTCTGGCTCTGAGCCTGGGGTCAGGGAAAGCCAGAAGTGCTTAAATTGTGGGTATAGGCGCATATGTTTTGGGTGAAGAATACCCCTTGCGGGAATTATGGCCCCATTTTCCCACTTCTGCTGGCCGAGGGTTTGCTTTACAGCCATGGGGTTTCGCCCCTCTGGATTACCATTTGCCCACCCTCGTTGGCTTAGGGTTTGCCAGCGTTTTGGGCCCCACTCGTGGCGGGGTTGCTAATGCGGGCTACTCGCCCCTTCTTTGAATTTGTGGGGGGACACCCCCCATGCCACCCGCCAGGGGGCTTGCGCCCCCTGGACCCCCATTTGCCCACCCCTGTAGGCTGAGGGTTTGCCGGCGTTTTGGGTCCCACTCGTGGCGGGGTTGCTAAGGTGGGCAGCTCGCCCCCCTTTTTGTTCTGGGGGCACATCCCCCAGACCCCTTGCCATGGGGGCTCCGTCCCCCTGGCCCCCCATTTGCCCACCCTCGTTGGCTTAGGGTTTGCCAACGTTTTGTCCTTCTCCGAGGCGGAGAACCCCGCCAAATTTTCCTGGAGGCTTGCGCCCACCTGGACCCCCCTTATTTTTCCCACCCTCGTGGGCTTAGGGTTTGCCAGAGTTTTGGGCCCAATCGTGGCGGGGGAAGAGGCCCCGCCTTTTTTCAAAATTGCCTCCACCACCCGGTAAAAAGGGGCTTGACAAATTGGGAAAAAGGTGCTACTATTTAATTAGCACTCTTACTTCGTGAGTGCTAAAAAGCCATGGGCGAGCTGAGCAAGCGAGCAGAGCTAATCCTTTCCTTGGTCATAAAAGAACACATAGCCACGGCCCAGCCGGTGGGCTCTCTTACCCTTGTGCAAAAATACAACCTTAACGTGAGCCCGGCTACGGTCCGGAATGAAATGGCTTCATTGGAAGCTAAGGGCTACCTCACCCACCCCCATACCTCGGCAGGGAGAGTGCCCACCGAAAAGGGTTACCGTTACTTTGTGGAAAAACTGCTGGAAACTATACCTTTGCCCCCTTCCGAAAGACTAACCATCCAACACCAATTCTACCAGGTCCAGATGGACGTGGAGCAATGGGGGCGCTTGGCCGCTTCGGTCTTGGCCAAGTTCACCAATTACCCTTCCCTGGCAACTGCCCCCGCTCCGCCAAGACACCGACTAAAGCACATTGACCTTATACCATATCAAGAAAACACTGCCCTCTTAGTCCTGGCACTGAGCGGCGGAGTAATCCGCCAAACCTGGATACCTATCCCCCCCTACATCGGGGGAACGGGACTGGTGCGCACGGCTGAAATCTTGGAGGAATTTCTCTACGGCCTTTCGGCTCCGGAGATTGAATGGATTGCTTCCAGACTGGAGCCGTTCGCCTCCAAAATAGCCCTGAAAGTGGCCGAAATAATGAATGCCCTTGACCAGAGAATTGAAGAGCCAATATACCGAGAGGGAATTGAAGAATTGACCCGCGAGCCAGAGTTTTCTTCACCTGCTAAGATGCGGGAACTTTTCCGCTTCTTTTACGACGATTCCTCAATCCGCTCAATCTTGGACGAAACCCGCCTAACGAACGGAATACAGGTCATAATAGGCGGGGAAGGAAGGTGGGAAGAACTGAAAGATTGTAGCCTAATCTTGACTCGCTACGGGGTTCGCGAAAAGGCCTTGGGGGTCCTTGGGGTCCTCGGGCCTATGAGGATGACTTACGAAAGAGCAATATCCGTGGTTAGCTATGTGGCTAACCTCATGAGCGAATTGGTCAATAGACTCTTCTGAAGAAGGAGGCCGAAGATGAACGAGGAGAACCTGGAAGAAAAGGTTAAGGAGCTGGAAGCTAAAGTCTCTGAACTCCAAAGCAAAGCTGAAGAATACCTTAACCAATGGCGACGCACGGCTGCCGACTTCGCCAATTACCGAAAGCGAGTTGAAAAGGAACAGGCCGAGCAAACTAAATACGCTAACGCAGCCCTCATCGCCAAACTCCTTCCAATTTTGGATGACTTTGAAAGGGCTTTCCAAACAATCCCACCGGCCCTTTCCAAACTCACCTGGCTTGACGGAATCTTCCTAATCCATCGCAAATTCCAATACATCCTGGAACAAGAAGGGCTTAAGCCCATAGAAACGCAAGGCCAGTTCTTTGACCCTTACTACCACGAAGCTATATCCTACGAGGAAACAGACCACTACGAGGATGGCCAAATAATTGGCGAAATCCAAAAAGGTTATATGCTTCACGACAAAGTCCTGAGGCCGGCTCTGGTAAAGGTGGCTAAGAAAAAGCTACCCCCTGAGCCGCAGCCTCAGCAAGAACAACAAGAAAAAGAGTAGAGGAGGGGAGCTATGCCGGAGAGGATACTGGGAATTGATTTGGGAACTACCAACTCTGTAATGGCGGTAATAGAGGGAGGAGAGCCTGTTGTAATCCCTAACGCTGAAGGGGATAGGCTTACACCTTCCGTAGTGGCAATAAACCCCAAAACTGGGGAGCGCTTGGTGGGGAAACTGGCCAAACGCCAGGCCATAACTAACCCCGAAAACACCATCTTCTCCATAAAGCGCCTGATGGGGCGCAAATTCAACGACCCCGAAGTCCAGAAAGCCCGCCGTATCCTCCCTTACAAAATCATTGAGAAGCCCAACGGCGATGCCTGGGTGGTAATGGGGGACCGAGAATACTCCCCACCCGAAATCTCGGCCATGATCCTTCAAAAACTCAAGCAAGACGCCGAAGCTTACCTCGGAGAGAAAATAACAAAGGCCGTGATTACTGTCCCCGCTTACTTCAACGACGCCCAGCGCCAAGCCACAAAAGATGCCGGGAGGATTGCGGGCCTTGAAGTCCTAAGGATAATAAACGAACCAACCGCTTCCGCCTTGGCTTATGGCATGGACAAGAAGAAAGAGGGGCTTATCGCCGTCTACGACCTTGGCGGAGGAACCTTTGATATCTCCATCCTGGAAATCGCCGAAGGCGTCTTCCAAGTAAGGTCCACCGCTGGTGATACATTCCTGGGCGGGGACGACATAGACCAACTCATAATCAACTGGATATGTGAAGAATTCAAGAAAGAGCATGGGATTGACCTCCGCCAGGACCGGATGGCCCTTCAGCGCCTTAAGGAGGCCGCCGAAAAAGCTAAAATTGAACTTTCCACCGTGATGGAAACTGAAATCAACCTGCCCTTCATTACGGCCGATGCCTCTGGCCCCAAACACCTCCAAATGACCCTAACCAGGGCCAAACTTGAGCAACTGGCTCACGACATCATCCAGAGGACTCTCGGCCCTGTGAAGCAAGCCCTTGCCGACGCCAAAATCACCCCTGCCGACATCTCCGAAGTCATCTTAGTAGGGGGCCAGACCAGAATGCCGGCCATCCAGCGCTTAGTAAGGGAATTCTTCGGCAAGGAACCTCACAAGGGCATAAACCCCGATGAAGTTGTAGCCATCGGGGCGGCAATTCAAGCTGGGGTCCTGGCCGGAGAGATTAAAGACATACTCCTTCTGGACGTCACGCCTCTTACCCTGAGCGTGGAGACACTTGGGGGAATCGCTACCCCTATAATCCCCCGCAACACCACAATACCTGTGCGCAAGAGCCAAATCTTCTCCACCGCCACCGATAACCAAACCCAGGTAGAAATACACGTAGTTCAAGGGGAGCGCCCCATGGCCGCCGACAACAAAACCCTTGGGCGGTTCATCCTGGACGGTATACCTCCAGCCCCGCGTGGCGTTCCCAAGATAGAGGTAACATTTGACATTGACGCCGATGGAATCTTACACGTATCGGCCAAGGACTTGGCCACAGGGCGGGAGCAGAAGATAACCATAACGGCCAGCTCTGGCCTTACCGAGCAAGAAATCCAACGCATGATTAAAGAGGCCGAACAATACGCCGAGCAAGACCGCCGCAAGAAAGAGCTGGCCGAAGCCCGCAACCAGGCCGATGCCGTAATCTACACTGCCGAAAAGAGTCTGCGGGAATTCGGCGACCGCATCCCATACGACCTCAAGAGCCGTATAGAGGCCAAGATAAACGAGGTCCGTTCTGCGATGCAGGGGACCGAAATACACACCATCCGTCGCCTGACCCAGGAACTTGGGGAGCTAATCCAGCAAATAGGGGCAAGCATGTATGGTCAAGGTCCTGGCGGAACAACCCCGCCAGGGGACCAAGGCGGTGGGGATACAGTAGAAGGGGAGTACCGGCAAGTATAAAAGCCAACTTAGCCAGAATCCCTAAGAGCCGGGCTTCTTTGGCCCGGCTCTTTTTATTCTGTGGGAAAAACTCCCATGCGAGGGAAGGGGAAAATTCTGGCGGGGTTCTCCCCTCTCCCCCTCAGGGGGAGAGGCTAACCCGCCACGAGTGGGACCCAAAACGCCGGCAAACCCTAAGCCTACGGGGGGCGGGCAAACGGGGGTCCAGGGGGCGGAGCCCCCTAGCGGGGGGCGTGGGGGGTGTCCCCCCACAAATTCCAAAAAGGGGGCGAGCAGCTAACCCCTGCAACCAAGCAACGAGTGGGACCCAGAACGCTGGCTAACCCTAAGCCTACGGGGGTGGGGAATGGGGGTGGAGGGGGCGCAAGCCCCCTCCCAGGGGGTTTGGGGGATGTGCCCCCAAGAACCTTAAGAAGGGGGAGAGTTGCCCTCATCAGCAACCCCGCCACGAGTGGGACCCAAAACGCCGGCTAACCCTAAGCCTACGGGGGCGGGCAAACGGAGGTCCAGGGGGCGAAGCCCCCTGGCAGGGGATCTGGGGCTATCGGTAAACTTCATCCAACACAAGGCCTGAACTTGTAACCGTAATGGATTACCCCTCTTTCGCCTTCCTCGTAAAGCTTACGGGTTACCATCTCCACCGGCATCCCAATCCTCACTTCCTCGGGGTCCACATCGGTAAGCTGAGCCGTTACCATGGGGCCTTCTTCCAGCTTGACCATGGCTACAGTGTAAGGAACATACTCCTCAAATTCCTCCGAGGCCTGGTAAACAACAGCAAAGCTGTAGACCACCCCACGCCCGCTAAAAGAGTAAGGGGTCTGGGCAGGCTTTGAGCACTCAGGGCATAGGTCGCGCGGAGGGAAGATTTTGGCTCCGCATTTGGAGCATACTTCTCCTACAAGGCTATATCGCTGCTTCCTCGTCCTCCATACGGCCGGCAAACTCATAACTCCACCTCCTTATAAATTTTAATCCGGGCCCTCCAAGACGTGGGTCACCACCGTGCCACCTACTCCCCCTATGCTTTGGACGAGGGCCCAGTGAGCGTCCTTTACTTGATTTTGGCCCGCCTCGTGGCGAAGCTGCAGGACTGCTTCCACCACTTGGTAGACCCCTGTCGCCCCCAAAGGGTTGCCACGAGCTTTAAGGCCCCCCATGGTGGACACGGGAATGCGGCCATCAAGGGAAATCTGGCCTTCCATGGCCAGCTTTACCCCTTGCCCCCTTTCGGCAAAGCCCGCCGCCTCTAAAGAGAGAGCAGCCATGATGGCGAAGGAGTCGTAAAGCTCAAATAAATCCACATCCTCCGGCTTAATCCCGGCAACCTCGTAAGCTCGCCTGGCCGAAAGGTAAGCTGCCTCTAAGAACAAGGGGTCCTTTCGGTCGTGAAGAGCAAGGGTATCGGTAGCAGCAGCGGAAGAGGCAATCCTCACCGGTTTGGCTTGGAAATCCTTAGCCATATCCACAGGGCAAAGCACTACTGCTGCAGCCCCATCAGCCACCGGAGAGGAGTCAAGCAAATTTATCGGTTCTACCACCATGCGCGCCTCAACGAATGCCTTTTCCGTTATGGGATTGCGGAACATGGCGTATGGGTTGTGGGCCGCATTCTTATGGGAATTCACCGAAAAGCCGGCGAAGTCCTTGAGTTCGTAACCATACTCATGCATGTAGCGGCGCATTATGAGGGCGTTTAGGGCAATGAAGGAGAGGCCAAGTTCCCGCTCGTATTCCCCATCAATCCCCAACGATAAGGCAGAATTGACCCTTTCGGTCGGGGCATCGGTTACCTTCTCCACGCCGCAAACTAAGACGAAATCGGCTAAGCCGCCGGCTACGGCCAAGTAACCCAACCGCAGCGCCGCTGCCCCTGATGCCCCCGCTGCTTCCACTTTGTAAGCTTCAACAGTGCGGAGGCCAGCAAAGTCGGCTATTGCTGCCCCAAGGTGCTCCTGCAGGGCCAATTCCCCCGAAAGAGCATTGCCCACGTAGAGGATATCAACCCTCTCTATCTTCGCATCCTTGATAGCGCTCAGGATGGCCTCAGCAGCCAATTGCCTTATGGACTTATCCCAATGTTCCCCTACCTTCGTTTGGCCAACCCCTATTATGGCTACCTCCCTCTTGCGCATCACTCCATCTCCAGCTTCCGGCGGTATCGGACATAGAGCGCGTAGTCTATTTCTTTGCGTCGTGCGATGTAAGCCCGTGTGGAAGGGGCCAGGGCTTGCCTTTCGGGCAATTTGTCAGTGGTAAGGATGGAGAAAGCATCGCTTCCAGCCCCGGAGCCGAACGAGACCAGGAGAATCCTTTGGCCAGGTTTGGCCACATCCAAAATGGCGGTTAAGCCCATGAGGGAAGAAGCAGCATAGGTGTTGCCGATTTCCCCAACCAAAAGGCCTTCCTTTATCTGCTCAGGGGCGAAGCCAAGCTTCCTGGCTATGGTCTGGGGGAATTTCAGGTTAGGTTGATGGAACACGGCGTAGGAGAAATCTTGAGGTTTGTATCCCATCCCTTCCATGAGGGTTCGGGCAGCCATTTCTATGTGGTGGAAGTAGGCGGGCTCACCGGTGAAGCGGGCTCCGTGGCTTGGGTAATTTTTATTCGGACGGCGGAAGAAATCGGGGGTATCGGTAACGTAGGAGCAGGAGGCTTCAATTATGGCTAAGCTTTCTTCAGCTGGGCCTATGATTAAAGCGGCTCCGCCGGCCGCTGCGGTATATTCCAAAGCATCGCCAGGTCGCCCCTGAGCCGTATCAGCCCCGATTACCAAGGCATAATCGGCCATCCCTGAGCCGACTAAACCCAGGGCAGCCTGGAGCGCTTCAGTTCCGGCTTTGCAGGCGAATTCCCAATCGCCAGCCTGAACGTATGGCGTAGCCCCGATAGCCTCGGCCACGATTGTGCCTGTAGGCTTTACGGCGTAGGGATGGGATTCGCTTCCCACCCAGACCGCTTTTATGAGTTCAGGGTGTATGCGTGCCCGGGCCAAGGCGTTGCGGGCAGCTTCCAGGGCAATGGTCACGGTGTCTTCATCAAGGCCGGGGACAGATTTTTCTCTTACTGGCGGTTCCATATTGCCCCCGGTCCAGACCCGTGCTATCTCTTCGGCCTTTATGCGGTACCTTGGCACGTATGCCCCGTAGCCTACTATCCCGACAGGCCTGGCTGTTTTAAGTAGCATAAAATTCTCCCGTTTGGATTTAGCCCAATCTTAGAGGGGAAGCCTTGCCAAGAGGTATCAATTTGCTCTCATACACTATCAACTGAGCCTGTCAATGCGCGAAGCAATCTCTGGTCGCCGGTGGGAGAGTGCTTTGGCAGCTTGCGCTGCCTTGCAATGAAGCCTAAAAGTGGAGGCAGCTTTTGTGTGGGGGACACCCCCCATGCCCCCCGCCATGGGGGCTTTGCCCCCTGGACCCCCCGTTTGCCCACCCTCGTGGGCTTTGGGTTTGCCAGCATTTTGGGTCCCACTCGTGGCGGGTTCGCTAATGTGGGCAACTCGTCCCCTATTTTCTGTTTCTGGGAGCACATCCCCCAGACCCCTTGCCAGGGGGCCTTGCCCCCTGGACCCCCATTTGCCCACCCTCGTTGGCTTTGAGTTTGCCGGCGTTTTGGGCCCCACTCGTGGTGGGTTCGCTAATGTGGGCAACTCGTTCCCTTTTTGTCTTTGTGGGGGGACACCCCCCATGCCCCCCGCCATGGGGGCTTCGCCCCCTGGACCCCCCGTTTGCCCACCCCCGTTGGCTTAGGGTTTGCCGGCGTTTTGGGCCACACTCGTGGCGAGTTCGCTAATGTGGGCAACTTGCCCCTATTTTCTGTTTCTGGGGGCACATCCCCCAAACCCCCTGCCAGGGGGCTCCGCCCCCGGACCCCTGTAGGCTTAGAGTTTGCCAGCGTCTCGGGGGGGGTTAACCTCTCCCCCAGCCCTTCGCTGAGGCGGAGGGGAGAGAACCCCGCCAAATTTTCCCCCTTCCCTCGCAGGGAAAGGGGTCAGGGGGTTAGGTCAGAAAGGCCCCCATGCCCCCGCCAGGGGGCTTCGCCCCCCTGGCCCCCCCGTTTCCCACCCTCGCAGGGGGTTAGGGCGGTGATTTAGGGGCGGCGCTTTTTGATGGCTTCTTCAGGGGGAAGGGTGGTGCGGTCAAAGATTTCGCGGATGTGGGGCTTGGAATAGTGGGCATAAACTCGCTTCGTCGTGCTTATATCCGCATGGCCGAGGATGTCCTGAATGGCCTCTAAAGGGGCGCCCTCTTCCAGCATTTGAGTGGCACGATAGTGACGGAAATCGTGCGGGGTGACATGAAGGCCAAGGGCCTTGGCCGCTTTCTTTACCGTAGCCCAGATGCTTACGGTGCTCAATCGGCTACCATAATCCCGACCGTGGGAGATGAATAAGGGTTCGTAATCATCTTGCCTTTCTTCAATGTAGGCCCTGATTGCTTCCTGAGCCTCCGGCGTCAGGAAGATGAAGCGCTGTTTCTGCCCTTTTCCCGTTACTACCACTTCCCGACGGCGGCCATCGGCCACATCTTTGCGGTTGAGGGAGGCAATTTCGGCTATCCTCCCCGCAGAGGCATAAAGGGTGTGGACTATGGCTCTGCTCCGGAGGAGACGTAGACGCTCAAGCCGGTCCTGAGGAAGCGGCTGCTGATCGTAGAAAATGACAATTTGGGGAAGGTCGGGGTCGGGCATGGGGATGGGATAAGAGCCGCGGGGGATTATGGCCCTCAGCTTTTCCTTGGCCCTCTCTATGGAAAAATCCTCGGGAAGGAAATGATGTCGGAACAAGTAGCGGAGGAAAGCAGTAGCAGCGGCAAGGTAAGTTTGCTCGGTAAAGCGTGAAAAGCCTTTTTTATCAAGCCAGAGGAAAAATTCCTCCAAAGCTTCTTCACCAATGGAAGAAACCGTAGGGTTTGGGGAATCGCTCTTTTCGGCCAAGAATTCCAGGAAGGCCTTGAGGCCGGTGGAGTAAGTTTTGTAGGTGTGAGGACTTGCCCCTAAGCCCCGGAGGAACTTTTCGGTAGCTTCGTCCAAGAGCAAATCCACCATCAGGCTGTTTCCTTAAGCTTATCCCACCAGGCTATGGGGATTCCACGGCTGTTAAGGAGGATCGGCCGCCCTTTGCCTCGGATGGCATCGGCGTTGACAATGCAGCGCGTGACATCGGGCATGGATGGTATTTCGTACATGACGTCCAGGAGAGTTTCTTCAATGATGGTGCGCAAGCCTCTGGCCCCGGTCTTGCGCTTGAGGGCTTCTTCGGCAGCGGCTTCCAAAGCCTCGGGAGTGAAGATAAGCTCCACATTGTCCAGGGCAAAAAGCTGCTGGAATTGTTTCACAATGGCATTTTTAGGCTTGGTGAGGATATCAATCATTGCCTGCTTATCCAGTGGGTCAACGCTAACGATAACGGGCAGGCGGCCAACAAATTCCGGGATAAAGCCGAACTTCATGAGGTCATCGGGGATTACCTGACGCAAGAGCTCGGCCGTCTCCATCTCTCGGCTTTTTGTTTCTTCCCCCTTTAAAAAGCCTACCCTGCCCTTTAACCCAATGCGTTCGGCTACGATTTTATCCAGGCCTTCAAAAGCTCCCCCACAGATGAAGAGGATATCGGTGGTGTCAATTTGGATAAATTCCTGGTAGGGATGCTTGCGTCCTCCCTGTGGCGGGACATTGGCTACCGTGCCCTCAATGATTTTGAGGAGAGCTTGCTGCACCCCCTCCCCCGAGACATCCCGCGTGATAGAGGGATTATCCCCCGACTTGCGGGCGATTTTGTCTATCTCATCAATGTAGACAATGCCCTTCTGAGCCCTGGCGATGTCGTAATCGGCGGCTTGGATAAGGCGCAAGAGGATGTTTTCCACGTCCTCCCCCACGTATCCGGCCTCGGTGAGGGAAGTGGCATCAGCTATGGCGAAGGGGACATCCAGGATTTTGGCCAAGGTCTGGGCCAGGAGAGTCTTTCCGCAGCCTGTGGGGCCGATGAGGAGTATGTTGGACTTCTGGATTTCCACTTCGGCCGTCCTCTGGCGGTTCAGGATGCGCTTGTAGTGATTGTAAACGGCTACGGAAAGGACTTTCTTAGCCCTGTCTTGTCCTACAACATATTGGTTGAGGGCTTCGTAGATTTCTTTTGGGGAAGGGACGTGGGGGAGAAATTCTTCCTCCTCGGAGTTGCCCTTTTCCTCAAAGATTCGCACACAGAGTTCGGCACAATCCCGGCAAATGTAGACGTTGTTAGGGCCGGCAATGAGTTTCCCGGCTATCGTTTCCGGCCTTCCGCAAAAGGAACATTGGGGGAAGAACATAGGGTTAACCCTTTTCGGCGGAAGTTCCGGGCGCTCCCCTCTTCTTGCCCGGAGGGACTTCCAGCACTTCGTCAATTATCCCGTATTCCACAGCGCCTTTAGCGTCCATGTAGTAATCTCGGTCAAAGTCCTGGATGATTTTCTCCAATGGCTGGCCGGTGTGGTAAGCCAGGAGCTCTTGGATTATCCTTTGGACCCTCAAGAGCTCTTTGGCCTGGATTTCAATATCGGGGGCATAGCCTTGGATTCCTCCCCCTGCCGGGTGCATGTGGATAGTGGCATGGGGGAGAGCATATCGCTTGCCCTTAGTCCCTGCCGCCAATAGGACTGTCCCCATGCTGGCAGTCCAGCCTACGGCTATAGTGGAGACGGGAGCCCTTATCAGCTGCATGGTATCGTAGATAGCGAGGCCGGGGTATATGGCCCCGCCTGGGCAATTTATGTAAAGGTAAATGTCCCTTTCCGGGTCCTCACGGTCCAAGTAAAGCAGCTGGGCTACGATGAGGTTTGCCACCTGGTCGGTTATGGGTGTGCCGAGGAAAATTATCCTTTCCTTGAGGAGCAGGGAGTAGATATCGTAAACCCGCTCTCCCCTTCCAGTGGACTCAATCACCATTGGGATTATTGCCTTTGGCTTCATCATCCTCCTCCTCTACCATCAATTCCAGAATCCGGTCCTTGACCTTGGCTCTTAGCAAGGCCTCGGCCACTTCCTCCTTAAGCGCGGGGGTGGGAAATCGCTTCTTGGTTTTTCCCCCAGTTAACCACGACTCGTAGGCCTTTATGAACTCCTCCACCTCGCTTTCCGGGACTTCTATTTTTTCTTCCTGGATGAACTTAATCAGAGCGAGGCGGTTCTTCAGCCTTTCCTCAGCTGCTGGCCTAATCTCCTGGCGATACTGCTCAATGGTTTTGCCTTCTATTTTCAAGAATTGTTCCAAAGAGAACCCATTTTTACGGAGGGCCTTATCTTGTTCACGCAGAATCCTTTCTATTTCCTCTTCCAAAAGCAGCGGTGGAAATTCCACTTTGGCATTGGCGAAGAGGGCATCCAGGGCTTCGTAGAAGGCCTCTTCTCTGGCGATACGTTCCTTTTCTTCCCTGAGCCCTTTCCGGATATTCTCCTTCAGCTCCTCAAGGGAGTTGAAATTTCCCCAGGAGCGGGCAAATTCATCATCAAGAGGAGGCAATTGCTTTTCCTTCACTTCGTGCACTTTAAAGTGAAAGAGCGTTTCACCTTTTTCATCGGACAAGGAAAAGCTTTTTTCCTGGCCAGCCTCAATGCCTTCCACATTTTGTATAAATTCAGGCTTAAGGTCTGGGCTCAGGAGAAGAGCGACATTTTCGTACCGCTTTGTCTGCGAGCCAACCTGGACGGTCAAATCGGCCACTATAAGGTCGCCTACGGAAGTAGCGCGCTCCACGGTAACCCAGGTTGCGCTTTCTTCCTGGAGCTTCTTCAGGAACTCGTTGACATCTTCCTCGCTAACTTCTACCTTTTTCTTTTTAACTTTCAGGCGGCGGTAATCTCCCAGTTCAACAATTGGCTTAAGTGGCACTTTGAAGGTTATTGAGAAGGGTTCTACAGAAGTTTCCTGGACCTGTCCTGGCCCTACCGGGTCAAGGTTGAGGGTGGAGATAAGTTTGGGGTAAATTTTGTAAGATAGATTTTCCAGGGCCACGTTGTAAATTGTCCTTTCTCCTACCAAGCGTCGGACAACATCGTATGGGGCTTTTCCCTTTCGGAAGCCTGGTATTGTCAGCTCTTCGGAGATAACCTGGGCAGCCTCTTTGAGGGCCTTAGCTTTTTCATCCTCATCAAATTCAACTTTTATCAGGACCTCACGGCTGCCCAGCTCTTCGGTAGTAACCTTCATTTCCTCCTCCTTTCGTCAAAGTGAAGGCATTATACCATGTGAAGGCCAAAATTAAAAGCGCCCGAAGGCGCTTCTTAATGGGGAAGGAGGGACTCGAACCCTCACGGGCAAAGCCCACGTGATCCTAAGTCACGCTCGTCTGCCAGTTCCGACACTTCCCCTCTTTTTAGTATTATACCAATCATCCGGCTCAAAGGCAAACTCAATCAGCACTTGCGCCAGATGCCCTTTCTTAGTTGTTAGCGGCGCTATGTCCCAAGAGGTGCAGAAAACCGGGGGTAGAGAGGACAGTGCCCATGCCCAGAGGCTTGGGGTAAAAATAAGGGGCGAGCAGCTAACACCTTTAATCCCGCTGCGAGTGGGGCCTAAGACACAGCGAGGGCGGAGGAGGGAATCCGGGGGCGAAGCCTATTGCCTCCTAATTGAACATTTCGCTTAACGTTTTACAGATGCATGAAGTCCTGAACGATGCAGAGATTTTGGAAAGCATAAGCGAGCCGTATGTTTGCTGTTATACGCCGTTGCCATGAGTATCTCTGTCATAGGCATATCCGGCGATCTCGGATTGGGTATGACCGTTTTCGTGATAGGATCGACAATAAGGTCAAGGGCTTCCAAGACTATTTGGCCGACGAGAGGTTCTGAGCCTTCAACTTCAGCTAACACATCAAAAATCCCGTCTCTCCCTTTAAGCTCAAGGATTACACCCCTGTAAACGGGTTTTAGTTGGACTTGGTTATTTGCATATCTCACCTTCCTCTCCCCTATTCTCCTCAGACCTAACTCATCTACTACATCTTGAGGTAAGACAAGCATCGTTGCGCCTGTATCAATAACCGCTTCAACCTCCTTCTTTTTCGTTGGGTCAAACAGGCTCGTGAGCTTCACTTTCTCTATCACCTTTCCCATCTCATCCCCTCCCCTAACGCTCTCGGCTTTACAATAGCGCCTAAATTGGGAGTGCGCCTTACTATCCTCATACTACGCACGGCTATATGATACTACCTTTTTGTAGAAAGTCAAAGGGCCGCCTTTTTCCTCATCCTGGTAATGGGGTATAATTTACTCAGGAGGCTGAAATGGAAGAGAGGGTGGTTTCTCCGAAAGCAAGAGGGGATGAAGCCAGGGCAGAAATTTCCTTGCGCCCAAGGACGCTGGATGAATACATAGGCCAGGAGCAGATAAAGGAGAACTTGCGGATTGCCATCCAGGCAGCCAAAGAGAGGGGCGAGCCCTTGGACCATGTCCTCCTATACGGCCCGCCAGGCTTGGGCAAAACTACTTTAGCCTACGTAATCGCCCACGAGATGGGTGCCGATATCCACATAACCGCCGGCCCAGCCATTGAGCGGACGGGAGATTTGGCTTCCATCCTTTCCAACCTCAAAAGGGGGGATGTCCTTTTCATAGACGAAGTGCACCGCCTGGCCAGGCCAGTAGAGGAGCTACTTTACCCAGCAATGGAAGAATTCTGCCTGGATATAGTGATAGGCAAGGGGCCTGCCGCCCGAAGCATAAGGCTTCCATTGCCTCGCTTTACCGTAATCGGGGCCACTACCAGGCTTGCCCTCATGACCTCACCCTTGCGCTCGCGCTTTGGCTTGGTCTACAGGCTTGATTTCTACAGCCTGGAGGCTATGCAGCAAATTGTCCGCCGTGCAGCCGGCTTGCTGGGGGTGGAGATAGACGAAGGCGGGGTTGAAGAGATAGCCCGAAGGTCAAGGGGAACCCCAAGGGTAGCTAATAGGCTGTTGCGCCGGGTCAGGGACTATGCCCAGGTGAAAGCGGATGGGAAGATAACCGCAGAGGTAGCTCGGGAAGCGCTGAACTTGCTTGAGGTGGACGAGATTGGCCTTGATTCCCTGGACCGGAAAATCCTGCTGACCATAATTGAAAAATTTGATGGTGGGCCTGTGGGGGCCGAAGCCATAGCTGCAGCTGTGGGCGAAGAACCTGATACTATAGCCGATGTAGTTGAGCCTTACCTCATGCGCCTTGGTTTCTTGGAAAGGACCCCACGGGGCCGGGTTGTCACCCGCAAGGCTTACGAACATTTGGGAATACCTTACCCTGAGGAGCCTGTGCAACCGCGGCTTTTTTAGGGATGGCTTTGCCTAAATTCATAAGCGAAGAGATAGAAGTGAAATTTGCCGATAAGCCCGGCTTGCCCCAGAGCTTTATCTGGCGAGGGAAGGAGTATAAGATTTCAGAAATCAAGGGGGTTCAACGTTTTGTGGATTTCAGGAAACCTTGGTGGCGCCGCAGGCACAGGGATTACTTTTTGGTTAAAACTGAGGCCGGAGAAACCTTTGAAATCTACTTCCACCGTGGCCCAGGAAGACAGTATTGGGTCCTGTTTAAAGCTTACCAAGAGGACAACGAAAGTGGCTTTTAAAATTCAGGCAATCTCACTCTTGCTTATCATTACCTTTAGCTTAACGTTCCAAGAGTGCGTTCTAACTTGGCTTTTATTCCTCTTTTTGCCGTTCTGGGTTTTAGCCGGCCGCTTAAGCGGTTTAATTGTTTCTGCTGTGCTTCTGTTCCGCCGCAGGGAGCTGTGGCTAAGCTTAGCAGTTATCTCCTTCGCGCTGCCCGTTATCTTGAGCGGAGTTGAAATAGCAGCACTTACCGATAATGGATTTACCTCACCTTTTGACCCTTACCTTTGGCTTGCGGGTAATCCCTTCTGTTGCAGCCTTTTAGACTTGTTCGGCTGGGGCATTTTAGGCGCCGGGCTATTTAAGCGGAGGTAGCTTTTATTCCACAATAATGCGAGCCCCTTTGGGTGGAGTATGCTCCCGAATCCACTCCTCAAACCATTCCCGGTCCAGGATCTGAATCAAAAGCGCGGCCCGGTCGCTCCGCTGGTTAAGAATGTGGCGCAGTTCGGTAATCTTCTGGTAACATTCCTCAAAGGCCTGCTCTACTTCAGCCGAAGATATTTCCCCTGCCTTCCACTTTTCTAACTTGCGGCACATCGGCTCCATCAACTGCCGCCAGCGGTGTTCCCGATAGTCTGCCACCAGTTTCTCTTCCCACCACTTGGGGGAAGATGGTTCGCGTGGGTCCATTTTGCACCTCCTCAGGTGACTGTCACCTGATGGCTACAATACCAGCGCATCGGCGATTAGGTCCACTACACCTTTAATCTCCACGCCCAGGCCGTAGCGCTCGTTCAGGTCGCTCAGCTGGGTCTTGCAGTTCTCGCAGGCGGTGACGACCCATTTGGCTCCGGTGCGCTGAATCTGTTCCACCTTCTTGCGCCCAGCCTTCATCCGGACCTCAAACATTTCCGGCTCGGCGATCAGACCGCCGCCACCGCCGCAGCACCAGTTTAGTTCCCGGTTCGGCGTCAGTTCCCGGAAGTCCGTGGCGACGGCGCGGATGAGCATGCGCGGCTCCTCAAAGATGCCCGCGTTCCGGCCCAGGTTGCAGGGGTCGTGGTAGGTCATCGGCACATCAAAGGCGCCCTCCCGGACCCGGATGCGCCCCTCCTGCAGGTACGACGCGACCAGTTGGACCACGCTGACCCGCTGGATGCCCGCGATTTCGTCCCCGAACCAGTGGTCCCAGAAGTTGAGAAGCGTCCGGGTGGCGTGGCCGCACTCGGCGTAGGCAATGACCTGCGCGCCCAGACGGCGGGCCTCCTGCACAATCCAGTGGGCAGCCTTCTTCGCCTTCTCCATATCGCCGACGAAGAAGGAGTGGTTGGTGGCGGTGAACAGGCTCAGTGTCCAGGACTCCTTCGCCGCGTAGAAAATTTTCGCCAGCGGGATAATGGCATGCTCGCCGACCACCGGCACGTAGAGGACGCGCGCCGGCTCGTCCACCGGAATGCGCAGGTCGGGGATGCCCCACTCCTGCCGCAGCCGCCCCTCCAGTTCCTGAATCTGGCCCACGTAGAACTCCTTGAGGGCGTCAATGATTTCCCCTTTGCTGACCTCGGCCTTGCCGATTTCGGCGACCATATTCATTCCCAACCCCTCCTGCAGGAGGGCGTAGCGAGCCGTGCTGACCAGAAGTCCGGTGTCCAGGTGGAAGGGGCAGATCAGCGTGCAACGCCGGCAGCCGGTACAGTCCCAGAGCGCTTTCCGCAGTTCCTCCACCGTCCGCTCGTCCGGCCAGTGGTTTTCCCGATACCAGTCCAGGAGCGGATTGCCTTTGGATTGAAGCAGTTTCTTGACCAGCAGCGCCCGATAGGCAGGAATGTGAGCCAGGTCGCGGGAATCGGCGTAGAAGTGGCAGGCATCCGCACAAAGGCCACAGCGAATGCAGATGTCCATAAAGTACTGGAGCGGGCGACTAAGGCGCTGGCGCATGACTTCGGTAAAGGTCTCCAGCATGGCACCCTCCTAACTGTAGGCCACCATCTTGGCCAGCGGATAGCCGACCATATGGCTGAATTTGCTGAAGGGGAAGTAGACCATCAGGAGTTGGACGAAGGCGAAATGCCAGATGAAGGCCGGACCAGCGCTCTGAGGAACGGGCTGCCAGTGAAAGGTAGCCAGTCCCAGAAAGAAGCGGGGCAACTCCTGTGCGTCCAGGGTGTGGAGAAGGCGGATATGGAGACCGGTCACCACGATCCCGATCAGCAACAGAAGGGCCAGATAATCCTGGGGCACCGAGAGGTGCTTGCGGCGGCCCTCCATGCGGTGGGCCAGAGCGTAGAGGAGGAGAGCGCCGAACGTCAGCCCCATCAGAGTGCCAAACGCGGCCCAGATCGCCGAACTTCTCAGCGCGGGGAGATGGAAAAAGACGGGCAGATGGTGTGCCAGCGCCAGGAAAAGGGCACCGTGGAGGGCCAGGCCCGCGGTGATGGGAAGGGCAGAGCCGCTGATTTTGATCGCGTTGAACACCATCTTCAGGGTGACCGTCTCTATCAGCATTTCCATAAAGGCTCCCCAGCGGCGGTGAGGGCGGGGGTACAGGGACAGATGAGCGGCCACAGGCTTTGCCCGCCACCACCGGTAGACCCGATACGCCAGCCCACCGAAGAAAACGGCGACGGCAATGTAGGGGGTGACATAGTAGAACAGAAAGGCCAGGGTTGACATACACACCTCCGGGATTTATCGCATAGGCTAAAAACCGGGCTATTTGACGCGGCGGATGTAGAACTTGAAGACGCCCTCGCCCTTCTCCATGCCCAACAGTTCGTTGCCCGTGCTCTTGCACCAGGCCTGGATGTCGGCCACGGAGCCGGGGTCGGTGGCCAGCACCTCCAGAACGCCGCCCACAGAGACGTTCTTGATCTCCTGGCTGGTCTTGACCACCGGCATGGGGCACTTCAGCCCACGGGCATCCAGGGTCTTTTCGGGAGTATACTCTGCCATTTTGCGCCTCCTGTTTTGATATTTATCGCGAAAGGCGCAAAGAACGCAAAGTTTCTATAGATTTCTTTGCGCTCTTTGCGGTTAGATAAACAGTGTAATATGCGATTTGTTGGCTTCGGCAATGAAAGTCGCTGCGCCGACCACGTCGGTCACCTCGTCAATCAGGTCCTCCCGGCGGATGCCCATGACCTCCATGCTCATCTGGCAGGCCAGGAGTTTGACCCCCAGGTCAACCGCCATCTTACGCAGTTCTGGGAGGGAGGCGACGTTGTGCTGCTTCATCATCTGCTTGAACATCCAGCGGCCGATTCCACCCATGTTCAGTTTGCTGGGGCCGATGCCGTTGATGTCTTTGAGGAACAAGCTTAGCATACGCTGGAAGAAGGTTTTACCTGTAGGCACCTTCTTTTTGATGGCCTGGAGGCCCCAGAAGGTGAAGAACATCGTGGTCTCAATGCCGCTGGCAGCGGCGGTGGTAGCGATGATGAATGCTGCCATTACCTTGTCCATGTCGCCGCTGAAAACAACGATAGAGGCTTTTTTGGCTTCATGCTCATGCTCGCTCATTTTTCCTCCTCCTCGCTGAATTGGCGAACAAGCTCAGCATGCTGAGCAAGCTGAGCTCTGAGCACATCCCGCAGAAGGTCTAGGGCCTGGATAACACGATCATCAGCAAGGGCATAGTAGATAGCTGTGCCCTCTTGGTTGGCCACTACTAAACCGCGCTCGCGCAGGACCTTGAGGTGGTGGGAGACGGCGGGTTGGGGCAAGGATAAAATTTCGGCCAAATCTGTCACTCGCCGTGGCCCATCAGCGAGAGCATAAAGGATAAGGATGCGTTTGGGGTCTGCCAACGCTTGGCAGACTTGCGCATGTAGAGAAGTTATTTCCTGACGCAGACCTGCTGTAATAGGCATGTGAATAAGCTTGTATTTAAATATCTAAATGCAGCCCGATTATACCACAGTAGCGGCAAAAATGCAAGCAAGGGCAAAGCCCAACGTGTCCCAAAAACCGGGGCCGAGGGGACGCAGCCCTCTCCCGGGGAGCGCGCACAAACCTTAAAAAGGGGCGAGTTATCAACCCCTACCAACACACCGCGAGTGGGACCCAAGATGCCGGCAAACTCTAAGCCGCCGAGGGTGGGCAAGCGGGAGTCCAGGGGGGCGCAAGCCCTTGGCAAGGGGTTTGCCCCCACAATGGAAGCATTGCGTGCTTTGGTACCTCTCCGGTTAGGTTCGGCCGTTTGCGGCCAGGCTTAAGAATTAAGCGGGCGATTTGCAAATTGCTGTTCATCTGGTAAAATAAAAATTAGAATAGAGCTTCGTTCGGGAGGCAGGCAGTGGAAGACGTAGTCCTGGAAGGGGTCGGCACTTTCAAAGAGCTAAGTGAAAAGGCTCCAAAGCTGGAAGGCCTTCCCAGCGGGGTGGAAGGCTTGGATGAACTTTTCTTCACCACTGTGGTGAAGGACGGTAAGGTGGTTAAGAAGCCCTTGGGGGGAATACCCCGCTATTCGGTTTGGAACATAACTGGTGTGGCCGATACCGGTAAAAGCGTCTTGGCAGAGCAATTTGTCCTGAAGCAGGCCGCTCTTGGACATACTTGCATTTTCGCTACGCTTGAGAGCCCTGCCCCATTTGTGGCAATGGGGCTTAAAAACAGGTGCATAGCGATGGGTTTAGACCCTGAACTGGTGGAAGAGAAGATTATTTTCCTTGATGGCGCTTCCTATTCTCAGTTACGCACCAGCCTGCAGACTTTCCTTAACACGCTTGCCTATGCCATCCGGACTTATCGGAGCCAAATTGTAGTGGTGGATTCGGTCACCGGCCTTTACGAGACTAAGGAGATGATGGCTCGGGATATAGTGCGAGGGGTCTTTAACTTCTTGAAGAAATGGCACCAAACGGCCCTGCTCATTTCCCAGAAGCGCAGCGGCCACGAAGACCTCACTGCCGAAGCAGCTGGGGGTTACGCAGTTAGCCATATCGTTGATGGCTCAATGGTGCTTTCCAAAGTCCTGATTACCAACCGTTACGAGGCCAGCTTTTACCGCAAGCCTGTAGGCGAAATTGTAAGGCTATTCCGTATTGATGGCTGCAGGCTTTGCGGTCACGATACCTCTACCCACCTTATGGAGATAACCGATGAAGGTTTAGTGCGCATAGGCCCTGCGTTATCCGAAATCCTATCTCGTTCTTCCGGAAAAGAACAATGAAGAAAGGAGGTGAGTGGCTATGAGGATTGTGGAGCCTGTGCAATTTGCGCTTGACGATTTGGCGATGAAGGTTTTCCTGGAAGCAATAAATCTTGCCGGCGGCCCGCGGAAGTTGATTGAGTACAGGCGCCTCACCTGGTTGCCAAGCCTTGCGGAGGCCGCATATGCTGTAGTTCTGGCCAATGAGGAGAAGAAGACGGAAGAGGAGATAGCTGCTTTTCTGGGCATGACCAAAGTTTCGGTTCGCAACATCCTCCGTGCCAATCCTGAGGATGTGCTCAAGCGTTTAGAGGGGGATATGAAGGGGCAGAGGCGCTCTCACATAGCCGGTGGGCTGGCTAAGCTTGCTTATGAACGGGTGAAAGGCGCTTAAACAAGGGAGCAATCGTTTGGGGGGGTATCCCCCCACGCCCCCTGCCAGGGGGGCTTTGCCCCCCTGCCCCCCGTTTTGCCCACCCTCGTGGGCTGAGGGTTTACCAGGGTTTTGGGCCCCACTCGTGGGCGGGTCGCTAATGGGGGCAACTCGCCCCCTTTTAAGGTTCTTTGGGGGCACATCCCCCAAACCCCCTGCCATGGGGGCTTCGCCCCCCTGGACCCCCCAGGTTTCCCCACCCTCGTGGGCTGAGGGTTTACCAGGGTTTTGGGCCCCACTCGTGGGCAGGTTGCTAATGTGGGCAACTCGCTCCATTTTAAGGTTCTTTGGGGGCACATCCCCCAAACCCCCTGCCAGGGGGCTTCGCCCCCTCCACCCCCGCTTTAATCAAGGTCAGCGAAGGCCGACCTCTTTCAAAAAGGCTGGCTTTAGTCGGCATGAAATGGGAGGCAATCCCGGACTGCCTAAAGGCCAGGCTACTTGCATCCAATTTCAGCGGCGGAGGTGGTACGGGATGTCTATGATTACCCGCTGGAAGCCCAACCGTCGCCGCCGGTAGAGGAGCGCTGCCTTCAGCAGCCAAGCCGTCTGGTTGTGCAGCAGGTTGTGCCACCAGCGGGCCGGGACAAACTCCGGCAAGATGATGACCGCCTGCTCTCCATCGTTGTGCTGACGGTCGGTTTCATCCAGAAACTCCAGCAGCGGCCCAACGATGGAGCGGTATGGCGAGGGGAGAATGACCAGCGGCACATCAGGCCACCATTGTTCCCACTTCCGGCGTATCTCCTCGCCACTTCCCGGCATCAACTCTACATAGACGGCGGTCACCTCCCGACCGATGGAGCGAGCGAAGTTGACTGCATCCACAATCCCCCGGTGGACACCAGAGATGGGGATGACTACTCGGGGGCGTGGGGGTATTTCACGGGAAGGAAGTGGGCCATGAGAAAGGGAGAGTTCGCGGGCTACCTCTTGGTAATGGGCCTGGATTTTGAGGAAGCCACTCACCAAAAGCGGAATCATCAGGACCGTAATCCAGGCCCCCGCCACGAACTTGCTGATGGCAATGATGAGCAAGGCTGCGGCGGTCGCCAGCGCGCCCAGGCCGTTCAGCAAGGCCTTCGCAGCCCACCCCCGGCCCCGTTCCCGCCACCAGTGGACAACCATCCCAGTTTGGGAGAGGGTGAAGGCCAGGAATGCCCCGACAGCGAAAAGGGGGATCAGGGCGTGGGTGTCTCCGCCGAAGAAGAGAATCAGTCCGGCGGTGGCTGCCGCCAGCAACACTATGCCGTTGGAGTAGACCAGCCGGTCTCCCAGGCTGGCCAGTTGGCGGGGAAGGAAGCCGTCGGTCGCCAGGATGGCCGCCACACGCGGGAAATCGGCAAAACTGGTGTTGGCGGCGACGGCCAGGATGAGCAGGGTACTGACCTGGACCAGGATGTAGGCCGGCCCTTCGCCCAGGACCCGCCGCGCCAGGGCAGAGAGGATGGTCTCATCGGGGCGGGGGATGACGGCGAAGGCCTGGGTCAGGCCGATGCTGCCCGCAAAGAGCACAGCCATCAGGACGGCCATTACGATGAGGGTCCGCCCGGCGTTGCGGGCCTCCGGCGGCTGGAAGGCCGGCACCCCGTTGCTGATGGCCTCAATCCCGGTCAGCGCGGTGCAGCCGGAGGCGAAGGTGTGCAGGACCAGGAAGAGGGTCAGTGGTTCGGTGGCGGGCGGGGCCACGGCGGTCAGCGACCCCGGCCCCTCCCGCAGCAGGCGCAGGGCTCCCCAAGCCAGCATGGGCAGAAAGGTGAACAGGAAGAGGTAGACGGGGACCGCCATCGCCGTGCCCGTCTCTCGGAGCCCACGCAGGTTGAGCAAGGTGATTACCAGCAGCATCAGCAGGGCCAGTTCCACCCGATAGGGCCAGAGAACGGGGAAGGCAGAGGCAATGGCTGCTACACCCGCCGTCAGGCTGACCGCTGCGGTCAGGACGTAGTCCATCATCAACGCCGCCGCGGCAATCAGGCTCGGCAGCGTCCCCAAGTTTTCCCGCGCCACCGTGTAAGAGCCGCCCCCGGAGGGATACCCGTGGATGGTCTGGAAATAGGATAGCGCTACCAGCACCAGTAGGCCGGTGATGGCCAGAGCAATAGGGAAGGCCAGGGAGAGCCCCGCCGCCCCGGCGACAACCAGTCCCAGGTAGATTTCCTGGTTGGCATAGGCTACGGAGGAGAGGGCATCGGGGGAGAAGGCCGCCAGCGCCCGAATTTTGTTCAACCGCTTGTGCACGATGTGCTGAGTGGGCAATGGAGGCCCTATCAGGATGTCACGGATTCTCTGGAGCATTTTTTACTACTCGCACTTTTTATCCACGTAAGCTTTGCTCTAATGTTGGCCTCTTTTCATGGCTTCGTAAATGGCAAGGATGTTTGCTTTGTGAACCGGTTCTCCCATCGCTCCTATGGCCAGGGGCGATTTGCCGAATTCTTCCATTTTGATTTTGAAGAGGCTTTCCGGGGACCGTTTCTTGCTTACGGCTTCGGCTACTTTGGCCTTGAGCCTTTGGAGGTAGCGGATGTTGTCATCTATCATGTCCATTATCTCGCCCTTTAAGAGGACGCCACCGTGCCCCTGGACAACGTATTCTAAGTTGAAGTTTTTCATGGCCTCCAGAGAGGCAATTGTTAGGTCTACATCGCCATCTGCTACCAGAGGTATGGGCATGAGTAGGTCGCCGGCAAAAAGCGTCTTCTCTTCTTGAACATAAACGGCTATGGAGTCATGAGAGTGGCCGAATAGTTCAAACAGGTAAAGGTTCAAGCCACCCACGCTCAGGTTCATGGCGCCGGTGAAGGTTATGGAGGGCAGGATTATGGAGGCATTTTCCAGCTCGGGGTGGAGGCTTTTAATCTCAGCAAGCCTTTGGGCTCCTTCACGCGCCAGGAAAGTCCTGGTCCTTTTGTGGGCGATTATTTCTGCACTTTCCAGAAGGTAGCTACCCAAGGTGTGATCGGCATGGTAGTGGGTGAGGATTAGGTATTTTATGCCCTCTGGGCATTCTTTGAGGGCGGCCTTTTTCAGTTCCAAGGTCTCGGAGGGGAACGGGAGGGTGTCTATCACTACTGCCCCCTCCGGAGTAGCTATAAAGCCGGCTGTCACTTCGTAATAGAGGTCACTGACAAAAGCGTATATGTTATCGGAAACCCTGTCCCTTATCACTTTCCCCCTCCTTGCTCAAGCTGAGAGATGAAGTTTTCCAGCATAGGCTTATCGGAAGGAGGAGCAAGCCTGAGAGCTTCGCGAGCTTCGGCCAAGGCCTGGTCGGTAAGGCCAAGTTGGCTATAGAGCAAGGCAAGGTTCCGATGGCTAACGTAATCGTTGGGGGCAAATTCCAGTACCTTCTTGTTAGCTTCTACCGCCTTTTCCAGCTTCCCCATCTGAGCATAGACGAAGCCAAGGGCACTGTAGGCTTGTATTAGGTTGGGCGATATCTCCAAGGCTTTTTCGTAGGCTTCGGCGGCTTTCTCCCACTGGTTTGCCATCCGGTAGTAATCCCCTAAGAGGAGCCAGGTTTGGTCATAGAGGCTGTCAAGAGCTAAGGAGTGCTGGATTGTTTCCAAGGCCTTGTCCCCTTGGCCCAGCATTAGATAGATTAGGGCTTTTTCGTTTTGGAGGTGGGCGGTGTTTGGGCTAAGGCGAGTGGCCTGGAGGTAAAAGTCCAAGGATTTCTGGAGTAATTCTTGCCTTTTCTGCGGGTCAGGGGAGAGGTCAGCCCAGTTGCGGTAGAGGCGGGCCAAGTTGGCAGTGTGGTCGGGGTTGTAGGGGTTGAGGTTGCGGGCCCTTATGAGCACTTCCTCCGCTTCCTTAAGCTTGGCTTCCCTTTTGACGGGGTCTTGGATGGTGCGGGCATGCTCAAGTAGGGCTCGGCCCAGGAAGAGGTAGAAGTAATCCTCTGCCGGGGCGAGCTGAACCGCTTGGGAATGGAGCTTGGAGCTTTCGGCCCACCGCCCCATGCTGTCCAAGGCGAAGCCTTGTTTGTAGACAATATCGGCTTTAATTATGCTCAGGTTGGTGGCGTAGATGAGCAGAGGCAATATCACAAGGCTGAGGAGGAACGCAGGCACTGAAGCTAAGGGCTTTAGGGCAATAGGAGATGGCTTGGGGTTTTCGCCAAGCAGGGAAATCCCCACCAGAAGGATGAAGGCGAAGACAGTGGCGTAGTAGTAGGTTATGGTGTTCACCACATTTTTCCCCGGCAAGAGGTTGGAGGCATGGTAGAGGCCGAAGATAAGCGGGAGGGTTAAAGTTACGGCCAAGTAGATGAGGAAGGCTCCTACCATTGTCCCGAAATCCGGGTTCCTCCTTTCCAACGCAGTTCTGGAAGCGATGAGTGCTCCGCCTACAAGCCAAGTGAAGAAGAAGAGCCAGAACATGGCCAAGGATACTTCCGGTCGCCCCTGGCTAAGCCGGTACATTAGCGAAGAGACGAGGATGGAAATTGGGTCCAATTTCCCCAGCTGGTTCGTGGTGTAATCAAAGAGCATGGTGCACAAGACGAAAGCCATGAGCAGGGAAAGGGATAGGGCAAATGGCCAGTGGTATTCTAAGGGGGGAGGTTGGGTGAGGTGGGCCTTTTTGCGCTTTGGCTCGGGGGGAGGCGCTGGCTTTTCCAAGGCGATTTGCCTTGTGCCCAAGGCCACCATCACGGCTAAGAGGAGCCAGAAGTATGTGCGGGTGGCCGCTATGGCTATGCCGAAGTGAATTTCAATGAAGTGGGCGATGAAGGTGGCAAGGAGGGCCACCAAAATCATAGCTCTGGAATCCAGAGGCTCTTCCTTCTCCTTATGGATTGCCAGGGCAAAATACATGGTGTAAAGGGCAAGGCCTGCTATCATCCCTGTGGGGATTCCAACACCTGAGAAGCGGAAGCTCCTTTCCACAAGGTAGGGGGTGATAAGGCCCAGGAATCCTCCTGAGGCCAAGGAGCCAAGGAAGAGACCCTTCCGCCTTTCGTCCGGGATGAAGCCAAGCCAGCGAAGCCCGTAGTAGAATATGCTCCCGAAGAGGGTGATGTAGACGAAAAAGCCAATCAGGCCGGTTGTCACCAAAGCATCAAAAGTCTCATTGTGGGAGCGATCGGGGGAGGCAGTCCGGGCTTCGTAGTGGGCGAGGTCGGGTGGATAGAAGGGGTTGTAGGCGTAGTGCATGGTCTCGGGGCCGTAGCCTATGAGGGGACGCAGGGCGTTCAATGGGTCATATCCACCCGTTGGGGACCAGAGGGGCTGGTGGGGGAGGATGAGCTTGACTGCTCCCTCCCAGATTAGCACCCTGACCTTGCCCGTTCCTCCGCCAATTTCAAAAATTTGCCCCAACCGGCCTATGTAGGGCAATTGCTTAAGCGGGCCTAAAGGGGTGTGGGGTAGGTTAAAGACTACGAGGAAGAGGATTCCCAGGATGGTGTGGAAGACCCAGCTGAGCCAGAGCCATCGGAAGCCTTTTCTCAGGAAGGCCATGAGCCCATAGGCCGGAAGGATGCCAACCGGGATTGAGATTAGGGAGAAGGCGGCTGCTTTCCCCAGTTCATCCTTTGTGAGGGGACCCGGTTTGGCTTGGTTCCTCATTGCCACTAAGACGATGAGCATGAAGGCGTAAAGGCCTCCCAGAAGGCCAACCCAAGGCCCTCGGCTCTGGCTGAAGAATATGCACATGATTTGGACGATGAGGGCGAATAGGTAGACCCCTCCCGCAATGGCTTCAAGTGTCCCTCGTGGCCCCTCTTCTCTGACGATTAGCCCCATGGACCGAATTACCCTTTCCAGGGTCAGGAAGAAGACCATGATGAGGTAAGCGGCGACGAAGATGGCGTTGCCCATGTTGGAGGCAACGCGCCTTGTCACATCTCCTCCCCACGGAAGCGGGTCCTTCCCCAAGTGCTGGACTATCCCATAGATGGAGATGGGGATGCTGGTTAGGATGACGATGGTTATGAGGCGTTCCAGTTGCTCCCGGCGTTTGAGGTAGAGCAAAGTGATGAAGAAAATCACGAGGTAAGAGAGGGTGGTGTAGGTGCCTTGGAGGCGCTGGTAGGAACCCCAGAAGCTTATGCGGGGTGAAATAGAAGCGGCAGTGGATATCAGGTAAACTATCGCCAATAGGAAGGTGGGGATGACCAATGGGGTTTCTTTGAGCCATTGGGTGAATGGTTTGCCAAGATGCAAGCCTTCATCGGCCAGCTTTATTAACCAAACCGCTACCATGGCCAAAGCGATGGAGCGCAGGATGCTGAGCTTATCGGGTTCAAAGACCCGCTGGGAGTAGATGTTGAAGAAGAGGGGGACGACGGTAGCAGCAATGAGCCACCCGGCTTCCAGAATTTTCTCGCAGACAGCGCCGACTTTGCTCTCTCTCATCCTTTCCTCTCCTTAAACCATCTTATCGTCCTTTCTAACCCTTCCTCCAGTGGAACTTCGGCCTTGAAGCCCAGGATTCTTTCGGCCTTTGAAGTATCGGGGCAGCGCTTTCTGGCCTCCTCAAAATCGGGACCGTAAGCTTCGCTGTAAGGGACGAAAACTATTGGGGATGAGGAAGCAGCTTTTTCCTTCACAAGTTCGGCCAGCTCCAAGATGGAGATTTCCCGGCCATTGCCGATGTTGAAGATTTTTCCGAGGGCTTGAGGCAAAGTGGCGGCTAAGATTGTCCCCTGGACTGTATCGGCGACGTAGGTGAAGGAGCGGGTTTGGGAGCCGTCGCCGTAGACGGTTATGGGCTTCCCTTCCAGAGCTTGGGAGATGAAGCGAGCGATGACGCTTCCATAGCCTCTCGGGTCAAGGCGAGGGCCATAAGCGTTAAAGTAGCGGACCACGGAGACCTCAAGGCCTAAGCGGTGGTAAGCCAAGGCCATGTGTTCATCCAAGCTTTTGGAGAGGGCGTAGCACCACCTGGAAGCCTCCGGCGGGCCGAAAACTCCGTTATCGGTCTCCTTGAGCCGGGACTTACGGCTCTTGCCGTAAACTTCTGATGAGGAGGCTACCAAAACTCTCCGGCGGTAGCGTTGGGCCAAAGCTAAAACCAGCTCTGTCCCCAAGACATTGACCCTTATCGTCCTGAGCGGGTCCTGGAGAACGTAGTATACTCCGACTACGGCTGCCAGGTGGTAAATGAGCTCGCAATCCCGCACAAGGCTTTCCATCAGAGAAGCATCGGTCACATCGCCTCGGACCAAGCGGAAAGACGGATTTGAGAAGTGGTGGGCGATGTTGGCTTCGTTCCCTTGGGAGAAGTCGTCCAAGACTACTACTTCGTGGCCTTGGGCCAAGAGTTCATCCACCAGGTGGGAGCCGATGAAGCCTGCGCCTCCGGTCACCAAAACTCTCAACTTTCTCCCCTCCTTTGAGGCTCGGTGTGGATTACAATCCGGCTTGCGGAAGGGATTTGTTCCCTTATCTTCTTTTCCAGCTCTTCGGCCAGCTTGTGGGCCTCTTCCACCGATTTCGTCGGTTCAATGGCCAGGTGGAGGGAGATGTGGTAGTTCTGGCCGTGCTTGTGAATCTGAACATTGTGAACCCCTTCTCCTCCTATCTCGGCGATGACTTTTTCCAAGGCTCTGCGGGTTGCGCGGGGCAAGGCCTGAGGGGAAGCTTCGTTTTCCATTTGCGGCTCTATGTGGGTTACGATGTCAATGTCGGTCCCAAGCTCTTTCGCCAGTTTTTCTTCCAGCTTAGACACGACCTCGTGAGCGTGGTCCAAAGTCCAATGGGCAGGGGCCTCAAGGTGAACTTCCAAGACCCCGCGGTTGCCCTGCTTGTGGAAGCTGAGGCTGTGTGCCCTCATCCCAAATTGGGAGGCAATGGCTTGAGTTTTCTCGTAGAAAGTTTCATCTTGATTGGCCACAGGCTCTGTGTGGACTATCACATCTCCTTGGGGGATGAAGGAAAGGATTGCCTCCTCAACCGCTTGGGCGATTCTGTGGCTTTCTTCCAGGGATGCGCTCCTCTTTATCCCGACCTCAATGTCTACGAAGACTTGGCGGCCGGCGTTCCTGGCCCGCACCTTGTTCACCTTCAATACCCCTGGGACGAGGGCAACTCGTTCCGTAATCTCCTCCTTCAGCCCTTCCGGTGCTCGGTCCATGAGGATGTTCAAAGCCTCTCGGCTCAAGCGTATTCCGGCCACCATTACCATAATCGCTACCACTAAGGCCGCTACAGGGTCAGCCCATTCCATGCCGAATTTGGCGGCTATGAGGCCCAGTAATACCACGAGGGAGCTAAATATGTCGCTCGTGTAATGGAGGGCATCGGCCTGGAGGGCTTGGCTCTGGTGTTTTCTGGCGGTTCGGGTGAGGATGATGCTCAGGGAAGAGGCAACTATGATTGAGAAAACCATTACGGCGATGGAGTAGCCGGTGACCTCTAAGTGCGCTTCTTTCCCTCTCAGGCGGGCGATGGCTTCCTGAATGACCCAGGCTGAGGTTAAAAGAAGGAGGGTGGTTTCGGCTAAGGCTGATAGGCTTTCTACTTTGGAGTGCCCATAGTGGTGGGTCCTATCGGGTGGCTTATCGGATATGCGGACGGCAAAGAAGGCAATGAGGGCTGCGGCGAAATCCAGCCCCGAATGCAGAGCTTCTGAGAGGATTCCCAAGCTTCCGGTAATTAACCCCACAAAAATTTTGAGGGCTGTAAGGAGCCCACCGCCAACCACAGAGGACAAAGCCGCTTTTTGCTTATCCATAGTTTGCGCTCAAAGCCCCAATATGATTTTAGCAATGAGGAGGTAAATAAGCAAGCCTGTCCCATCCACCAGTGTTGTGACAAAAGGAGCCGATAGCACCGCCGGGTCTAAGCCAATCCTGGCAGCCAAAATGGGGAAGATTGAGCCTACGGTATTGGCCCATAAGATTATGCAAAGCTGGGCAAGTCCAACCGTGATGGAAAGGGCGAGGCCTGAACCCCAGCTAAGGCCTCGCAGGAACCCGGCAAGGCCAATCCCAAGCCCAAGGACAACGGCTATGGATAGTTCTTTCAGCAGCACTTTGAAGGCATCCTTGAACTTTATATCCCCCAAGGCCATAGCTCTTATGACGGTAGTAGCGGATTGGGAGCCGGCATTGCCCCCCGTGCCTATCAGGAGGGGGATGAAGTAAGTTAGGGCTACTGCCTTCTCCAGCTCACTGTGGAAATGCCTGAGGACGCTTCCGGTGTAAAGCTCGGCTAAGAAGAGCAGGAGAAGCCATGTGAACCTTCTGCGGATTATGGGGAAAACCTTTGCCATCAGATAAGGCTCCCTCAGTGGGCCGGTCGCACCCATGAGGTGGATGTCTTCCGTGGCCTCTTCGGCCATAACATCCAGCACCTCGTTAGCGGTGACCATGCCCAGAAGGCGGCCTTCGTCGTCCACTACTGGGAGGGCCAGGAGTTCATAGCGGTAAAGGAGCTTGGCGCATTCCTCTTGGTCCGCAAAATGGTTAACATAGATGACGTCGCGGTCCATTATGTTCTCAATTCGCTCGTTGAGGTCGGCTGTTATTAGTTTGCGGAGGCTTACAACTCCTACCAGCTTTGCATTTTTGTCCACTACGAAGAGGTAGTAGATGACGTCGGAATCTGGGGCGTAGAGGCGTATTTTCTCCAGGGCTTCTTGGACGGTCATTTCTGAGCTGAGGGTGATAGGGACCGGAATCATCCTGCCGCCGGCGGAGTCATCGGGGTAACGGAGCAGGGGGACCACTTCCTCGGGTTCTTTCATGGCTTGGAGGGCTTCAGCGGCTTTTTCCAGGGGCAAGTCCCCCAAGAGGTCGGCGGCATCATCCGGTTCCATCTCATCCAAGATGCGGGCGAGGTCCTGGGTTTTAAGGCGGGAAGCGAGGGTGGCGGCTTCTTCGGCCTCAAGTTCTTCCAGGACATCGGCGGAAATTTCTGCGTCCATTATGGGCAACAGGGTTTCTTGCTGTTCCAGGGGCAATTCGGAGAGGACTTCGGCTTGGTCTGGAGGACGGAGGGCTTCCAAGACTCCAACGGCTGCTTCCCAGTTCCCCTCTTCCAAGTGGGCCTTTATTTTCTTGAGAGCCTCTTCCACGATGGCTTCTGGGAAAACCATGGCTTACCTCCGTCCTCAAATTTGCCTTTTAAATTATACACCGTTTTTGTTTCGGTGATGCCTGCAATTTTGGCCCATTTGCATCCTTGCCTCTTGTTTGTGGCAATCCCTCGACAGAGGCGTAAAGGAGTGCTCCCTGTGACCTAACGCCCATGAGGCAAGCTTTAAGCCAACGGGGTTCACTCAGCACCTTTGAAGCGTAAAGCCAATTGCCGTCGACCTCCCCGTTTTAGCGCTGGTTTTGGCCCAAACGGCCCAATTTGACATTTCGGCCATAAGGAAAAAGAGAAGGAAAAAGAGAAAATTAGCCTTATCCACGCCAAAATTTCCCAAAAATTTCCCCAACTTTGCGCTTACTCCTTTTGCCGTCGACCCCCCAGGGACTAAGGGGTAACCGAAGGTTTGCCGCAAAATTGGCCACTTTCCCCACTTTGCCGATTTGACAAAAGGGGAAGAAGGTGGTAGAATATAACCGAAACAAGCTCAAGCCATTCACCGAAGCCAAGCACTTTAACAACTTAATATCCCCTTGGTCGCAATCGCACCATAGTGGGATTGAAACTTTTTACCCCTCCTCATTAATTGTGTTTCCGCCCTGCAGTCGCAATCGCACCATAGTGGGATTGAAACATCATCAAGAATCCTATAATTATAAGAATCGCTAGGAAGTCGCAATCGCACCATAGTGGGATTGAAACCGTGGAGATCATCAGAGTTTAAGGCCGCAGTAGACGTCGCAATCGCACCATAGTGGGATTGAAACCCTTTTCGGATCTGTCGTAACTTCAATGGCGAAGGGAGTCGCAATCGCACCATAGTGGGATTGAAACCTTTTATGTCAAGCCGAACCGGCTTTCTGTGGGTCCGGGTCGCAATCGCACCATAGTGGGATTGAAACGGTCCCCAACCCTTTATGGAGTACTTTAGCAAATAGGTCGCAATCGCACCATAGTGGGATTGAAACAATTCCAACTTCCACACACAGCCCCAACGTGGCAAATGGTCGCAATCGCACCATAGTGGGATTGAAACATCTTGGCCCGCGCGGCTTATCGTTGGCAGTCACCGGTCGCAATCGCACCATAGTGGGATTGAAACTTATAACTATAAGCAACAATGCCCACCCGACCGACGCGTCGCAATCGCACCATAGTGGGATTGAAACAGCAGTACGCAAGTCCTGTCTTGGTGGTTGAAAAAGAGTCGCAATCGCACCATAGTGGGATTGAAACTTGTGACTTCAAACTCTTCTGGCGCCATGGCTATCGTCGCAATCGCACCATAGTGGGATTGAAACTGTCGCGTTGTTGGGCTTTATGTAGTTCAGAACCATAGTCGCAATCGCACCATAGTGGGATTGAAACTACTCTGTTTCATTCAGTGATGTGCCGAGTGGTGAGTCGCAATCGCACCATAGTGGGATTGAAACTGGTGTATGCTATGGAGCGATTGATGAGTGTTATAGAAGTCGCAATCGCACCATAGTGGGATTGAAACTGGCTATCCACGGCAATAGTCCGGTAAGTCGTTCCGGTCGCAATCGCACCATAGTGGGATTGAAACCATTAGAGGGAGTGTGGGAGGTCGCGGTCTTCAAAGTCGCAATCGCACCATAGTGGGATTGAAACTCGGAGTAAGCCACCTTGACCGTAATCTCTAAAGGCGTCGCAATCGCACCATAGTGGGATTGAAACCTATCTTGCTTAAGTCCTTTATCTCAGCCATGTCTACGTCGCAATCGCACCATAGTGGGATTGAAACTGGTCCTATGTCGGGATGTCTACCACTGCACACCTTCGGTCGCAATCGCACCATAGTGGGATTGAAACATTGCCGGTAAGCAGGTCGGCAAAGAAGCCAATAATGGTCGCAATCGCACCATAGTGGGATTGAAACCCCACTTGCGCAAAAGAAACAATTGCCGGGGGGGGAGTCGCAATCGCACCATAGTGGGATTGAAACAAGCCTATCAATCAACTCCTTATCCACCCATGCAACGTCGCAATCGCACCATAGTGGGATTGAAACTCCTTTGCTTTTTCTTATCGGGGTGGAGGACGGACGTCGCAATCGCACCATAGTGGGATTGAAACCCGCTTTAGGCTTCCGGGTTCATTGCCTCACCGATTAAGTCGCAATCGCACCATAGTGGGATTGAAACAATCACGTCCCACCTTATCCCCCAAAACCTTACCAGTCGCAATCGCACCATAGTGGGATTGAAACTTCTTCCGCAAAGCCGCTCCTGAAGTTGCTCCCAGTCGCAATCGCACCATAGTGGGATTGAAACAACAAGGAGCTTCGGTGGCGCAATTACGCAAGTGGATAGTCGCAATCGCACCATAGTGGGATTGAAACTTTGGCCGTTCCAACCTTCTTCACGCCAGCGCCGAAAGTCGCAATCGCACCATAGTGGGATTGAAACTCTCATTAAAGAAGGCAAACTCCCCGGTGCGTTCCGGTCGCAATCGCACCATAGTGGGATTGAAACTTGTCTCCCCCTACCCATCCCCCGGCAAATACGACCTTAGTCGCAATCGCACCATAGTGGGATTGAGGGGGTTTGGCTTTCGTGGCTCACCTCTTATGGGCCCGGGGTGGCTGAGACTGCCCCGGGCTAATTTTTTGGGCTTAAATTGAGGCTACAAGGGAGCCAAAGGCCGGTTTAGTTTAGGGAGCTTGGTAAATTTCTATGCGTGAGATAGCTGCAGCTACCGCAGGCTCACTTATTGCTTCCCCAAAGTAGACCCAGACGGGCTTAAAGGGATGGTAGGCTTCGCTAATCGCCCCTACGCCTTTAACCCCGAGGAAGGCATGGGAACAGCGGAAACATCCACGCAGGTCAACCCTGGCTCCAATGGCTTGAAGCGCTTCTACGGCTTTCCCGCTAAGCTTGAGGGAAGCTTCGTCCTTGACCCCCACCGCTACAATGTAACCTTCGGGGATGGAGGCCAGGTAACGGGCCAAGTTTTCCGATTCTTCCTCAGAGGCGAAGGTGTCAAACGATGCCACTTCCTTGATTTCCCCAGCCGGAGAAATTACGGCCAGATTGTAGCCACGCCTCCCAGGCGCTATATCCCTACCTTTAACGTAGATGTGCACAAAATCCCCGACATCCATCCCGGCGCTCCCAACCAGAATCCCCCCAGGGGGAGGGAAGAGGCGGGAAAAGCGCAGGGTGAGTTCATTGAGCCCTTCCTTTACTTCCTCCGGAGGGATGAAGGCCTCGCACTCCTGCCATCCAGGTTTCAGGGCACAGGAAGCCAATGGGCGATTCCCTACCTCTATCGTCATGGTTTGCCCGGCCCCAGGGGAGAATACCCTGATTTTCACCCGATAAGCTCCGGCTTTCAGTGGTAAGAAGAGGCGAGCTTTACGCCTTTGGACCCAGACATGCTCTCCGGTGGGCACCGGGGCCCAACCCTCGCCTCGGCTAAGATGCGCCACGCGCTCCCCCATCGCAAGAGAAAGGCGGTCCGGAAGCGCAGGGGCCTCAACCCTGAAGACTACAGGGCCATCGGGCAACTCTGACGGTATCTCCAGGCCGAAAACTTCGGCCAAATAGCTTAAAAGCGAGGGAGGAACTTGGCGAGGATGAAGGACTATGTAACGGATGCCGAAAAACTGCAGGAAGTAAGGGGCAAGCTTTTTGTCCTCCTCTATAACCTCCAGCCACAGCGTGTGGCCGTTCTCCAAAGCGATAATGGAATTTAGGATTGGGGCTTCGGTGAAATACTGGAACTTGAACTCCGGGTTGCGCGATGTGTTCCCCCCCAGAATCGGCCTATGGTGAAAAGTTTGGTAATACTGCTCAAACATGATGATGGGATGCATGGTCCCGGTAATGCGGAAGCTGTTCCGCCAAGCCAGAGGTATTTCCAGAACTGTCCCCGGCTCTGGGTCGGAAGCGATGGCCTTGTAGGCTTCTGGGATGCGCATGTCCGAAAGGGGCAATGGGATTGAAAGGTGCTCAAAGGCGATGAGTGCGGCCCAAAAGGCTAAGATTGCTTTCGCCTTAGTTCTTTCAAGGAAAGATTCCGCCCCCAGGGAAGCAGCCACCGCCAGGCAAAGCATCACCATCACATTGTACCGGCCGGGGTAACGGTTCCCTTTGAACAAGGGGATTTCCTGGATGATGGCAAAAGGCAGAGGTATTCCCGTGTCCTTACCGTTGAGATGGAGGGTAGGCCCGAAGGAAAGGAGGAGGAATAAAAAAGCTCCCGCCAACCAAAAGCGTGCCTCCCTCTTCCCAAGAAGCCCTATCAGGGAAAGAGCCAATACGGCAAAGCCTGGGTATAAATGCTGCCCCTTATCGTGAGGGAATGGGAAGCGGTCCACCACCTTCCCCAAGATGGGGTGAAGGCGCGTGGGGAGGAAGAGGCCAACTGGGTCGGCTGAGAAGACTTCGGCGAAACCTGTCCCCTTGAGGAAAAAGTCGCCCTCGGCTAATAGGTCTGGGACCATTGCCGCCAGAAGTGGCGAGATTCCGGCTAGGAAGAGGAGGAGCATTAAGGCCGCCTGAAGCAAAAGAGGGCTGGGCTCCCGCCGGCGGAAAGCAAGGGCCCAGGTTAAGTAGAAGGCCAGGAAGAGGAGGAGGAAAGAGGCAAAAGTCATCTCGGCCCAGGCTTGGAAGATGAGGAATAAGGCCCCGACAATCGCCCACTTAAAGCTCTCCCTTTTCCCCAGCCTGAAGAGGGCCAGGGCGAAGAAAGGTATCCACTGCGAACTGGCGATATTGAACTGCCCCAGGGCAGCATAGAAAAGCTTGCACGAAGAGAACCCGTAGATGAGGCCGGCCAAGAAAGGGCCTATTTCCGAACGCGAAACCTTCAGCCCCTTGGCTAAAAGGTAAGCGCCGAAAGCCGAAAGGGCAAAAGAGGAGATGAGGATTAAGTTGGTGGCAGGGATAAGCCCGAAAGTGAACTGGAGGGGGATGGAAAGCAGGCCGTTTAAGACCGTGAGGGTGTAAAAAGCCAAGTTCACCCCGATGGGATAAAACATGTGCCAGCAATAGAAAGGGGAGGAGTGGAGGTCCAGGAGCGAATGCTTGACCCACCACAGATTCCAAGTGAGGGCGGGGTCGTCTCCGCCATCGCCAGGGACGTGGGTGAGGAAATGCCGAGGCAGAGGCCAGAGGAAGATAAGGGCAAGGATTGTGTAGCAAGCCAAGATTAAGGGAGGCTTAGGCCAAGCTCTTCTCATAAATGCGGTAAAGCTTGTAGACCCGCCCGCCGAGGCGCTGGATTATCCTGTTCATCATGGTGTTGTTTTCCAAAATCCAGGAGGCTTCGCAGTATTTGTAACCTTTGCGCAAGAGGGCTCTGGCCGTCTCCAAATAGAAAACGGCGTCAATCCCCATAGTTCGGTATCCTTCCACCACCCCCATCATGAAGAAGCGGGCAGTATCAATTTTGCGCCTGTACCAGAGGAACTTGAGCCAGCCCAGAGGGAACAATCTCCCGTTCATCTTGTGCAAAGGAATATTTAAATCGGGCAAGGTGACTGAAAGGCCAACAGGCTCCCCATCCACCTCGGCTACAAAGACAAGGTCCGGGTCTAAGAAAGCCTTGAGGCCGTAGGCGATATGCTCAAATTCCTCTTTCGTCAAGGGGACAAAGCCCCAGTTTCTGCTCCAGGCTGAGTTGTAAACCTTCCAGCCCCTCTCCACTTCCCGGTCAAAGTCCTTGAGGTTGAGGTTTCGGATTTTAACCTTAGGGTGACCGAGGGCCGCTTCGGCTGCTTTGAAGACTTTTCCGGGGAGGTTTTCGGCATTGTTTTTGAAGTCCTCGGCTTTGAGGATGTAAGCGTAGAGGTCCATCGCCTTGGTGAAACCAGCCCTCTCAATGAAGTCAACGTAATAGCGGGAGTTGTAGGTCATCATGACCACGGGGCGGGAATCAAAGCCTTCCACAAGCAGGCCGCACTCCTCGTTGGTGGAGAAATTCATTGGCCCGCGGATAACTTCCATCCCCCTTTCGGCCACCCATTGGCAAGCGGTGTCCAGAAGCTTCTGGGCTACGTCAAAGTCCTCAATGGATTCAAAGAAGCCGAAGAAGCCAGCCTTCTCTTGGTGGAAATCGTTGTGGATGTAATTTATGTGAGCTGAGATTGTTCCTGCCAACTCTCCGTCCTTGAGGGCCAGGAAAAGCTGGACCTCCGCGTGCCGGAAGAATGGGTTGCGGGCGGGGTCAAAGAAGGCCTTGCGTTCGCTTATCAGTGGCGGGACCCAGTATGGGTCGCGGGCGTAAATCTTCCAGGGGAATAGGATGAATTGCTCAAGTTCACGGTGGGTTTTCACTGGCCTTATCTCAACTTTGCCCATTTGTTCCTCCCGAAGTTTTTTACAACCCGATTTGTTCCCAGTATACCCGATTTGCGAACAAAGTCCAAAGCCAGCTCACCACACTCGCTTAAGCCAGGCTGCGCTTTTCCAGGCAATCCTTCGGATAGTGGGTGGAAGCTGCGGAAGGCGGGCTTTCCCCAACTGAAGCCCCTCAAGAGCCACCCACGACCCTCTCAAAGTATTAGAGAACCTCAATTGAAGTAGCTCTTTCTTTATACGTTGCTGGGCAGGGTGGCTCGTCCGGGTGGGGGGCGGGAAAGCGCCGAACTCGTACTTAAAGGGAATGCGGCATATAGGCTTTCCCATCAGAATCTGTGTCTCACACCACAGATATTTTGCCCCCAAGCGAAGCATTCCCTCCTTTCGGATTCGCCGCATGGAGACGGGGATGCACGTGCTGGTCAGGACAGCGAAGCGGCCAAATCGGGCAGCACGTTGGACATAATCTGTGTCTTCGCCCATCAGAAGCCTCTCATCAAAGCCGCCGATCTTCTTGTGCAATTCCCGCTTGATTAGGATGCAGAAGCCCGGAGCGTGGGGAAAGATGGATTGCATCAGGATTAAGCAGAGGTTGGCCGCATCGTGGACCACCCGTTCCACCAAGTTGCCGTCCCACGGAACCATGCGCACTGTAGCCACATCGCACTGTTTATTCAGGAACTCCATGACTGCGCGCTCTATGAAATCGGGAAACGGGACTACATCAGCGTCCAGAAACAAGAAGAGGTCGCCAGAGGCAACCCTGGCACCGGCATTTCTCCCTACCGCTGGCGTCCCTCCCTGCACTACCAATGCACCATACCGCCGCGCCAGTTCAGGTGTTCCATCGGTGGACCCGGCATCCGCAACGATGACCTCGGTGGCAAGGTAAGTCTGCGCCGCCAATGCCTCTAATAAATTGGGCAGATAGGCCGCCTCATTCAGCGTAGGGATGATTACGCTTACTCGCAACGAGCGAATGCTCGGAACCTCATTTCTGGTCATCTCATCCTCCTTAAATTGGATACCAGAGGAAAGATATGCCCGCTCTTAGAAGCCCCAAGCTTGCGCTTCAAGCGGCTAAGTTGGGCAGGGGAAGCTCCTCCAAGATAAGCCAATGTTTTGGCTATTTCCACCGATTCCCTCAAATACCCTTTTATCGCAACTCGGGCGGGGAAAAAGGAGGTCTTAGGCAAATGGATAAGGCCGGGTAATACAACCACAGCCGTTTGCCGCCGAGGGAAACGGTGGAAGAGAAAAGTTTCCACGCCGTAGCCCAGGCCTTCCATTTCGTCCAGAAGGGGCTCAAGGTCACACCGGAAATAGGCTCGCTGCCCTGTCAATACAGGCATAAGGACAGGAGAAAGCCCAGCTCCGGAGAGGTTTACACCCAGCACCACTCTGGCTGAACCTTGAATTAAGGGAAGGACGAGAAAGAGCAAGTGGTATTGCTTTAACCCCAGGAGGTGGGCATCGCAGAAGACTACTATCTCCCCTGCGGCTGCTCGGACCCCCGAGGCCATTGCGGCGCCTTTGCCTCGGTTGACCGGATGGCGGATTACCCTAATTCGGTCACCAAAGCCTTCCAAAATCTGAGAAGTCCGGTCCGTTGAACCATCGTCAACGACGATGACCTCGCAAGGGAACCCGCTATCCAGGATGGAAGCCACCGTCGTCCCAATAAATGCTTCCTCATTGTAGGCTGGGATTACAACGGATATTGGTGGCAATTTTACTGCTAAGGTTTCCATGTTGGCCATGCCCTCCGCTACGCATTTGACCCTTGTTGGATTCCTCTCAGAAGCATCTGCATGCTCCCATTTGCGACTTGACCCCAATTTGCTCCTTCGGGGTCCATCGTTGCCTGCAGCACTAATCCGATGGCCAGTGAGAGGATAGCGTTAGCCGCTGTATCGGGGTCCACGGGCTTCAAAGTTCCCTCGGCGATGCCGGCTTCTATCATTTCAGCGAAAAAGGCTCGGAAGCGGCGGTAAGGGGTGATGGTAGCCTGCCAGACTTGAGGGTCACGAGCCGCTTTGCTCAGAAATTCCAGGGAGATGAGCAAACGTCCCCGGGCTAATTCAAAGATTTGCTTAGCCATGCCCGCCATCTGCATGAAGGCATCTGGCACAGTATGTCCTCCAGCGCGCAGGACAGCTAATTGCTCATTCAGTTTGGATAGCCATCGTTCCAGGAGTTCCAAGAAGACAGCTTGTTTTGTGGGGAAATGGTGGAAGAAGGCGCCTTTACTGACGCCAGCCTTTTGGCAGATTTCGGCTATGCCAGTGGCATCGTAGCCGTAGTGGGCAAAGCAATCCTCAGCAGCAGCTAAGATTCGTTCACGTGTTTCCTCTGCTCTGGCACGCATTGGCCCTCCTTTCATACCGACTGGTCGGTATGAATTATACCCCAAACGGTTGGTTTGGCAAATCCAGTGGAGGGTCAATGGCCTTTAGCTTTTGGGGGCACATCCCCCAGACCCCCTGCCATGGGGGCTTCGCCCCCCTGGACCCCCCGTTTTCCCACCCTCGTGGGCTTAGGGTTTGCCAGCGTTTTGGGTCCCACTCGTGGCGGGGTTGCTAATGGGGGCAGCTCGCCCCCTCTTTTGAATTTGTGGGGGCACATCCCCCAGACCCCCTGCCATGGGGGCTTCGCCCCCCTGGACCCCCCGTTTTTCCCACCCTCGCGGGCTTAGGGTTCGCCGGCGTTTTGGGTCCCACTCGTGGCGAGGTTGCTAATGGGGGCAGCTCGCCCCCTCTTTTGAATTTGTGGGGGGACACCCCCCACGCCCCCCGCCATGGGGGCTTCGCCCCCTGGACCCCCGTTTGCCCGCCCCCGTTGGCTGAGGGTTTGCCAGCGTTTTGGGTCCCACTCGTGGCGGGGTTGCTAATGGGGGCAGCTCGCCCCCCTTTGAGGTTTTTGGGGGCACATCCCCCCAAACCCCCTGGGAGGGGGCTGCGCCCCCTCCACCCCCTTTGCCCACCCCCGCGGGCTTAGGGTTTGCCAGCGTTTTGGGGGGTAACCTCTACCCCGTCTTCAGAACGGTACAGCCAGCGCAAACCGGAGCAATCTCTCTGCAATGGGGGGGAGAAAACACCCGCGGGGCCAGATTTTGTTTGACAGAGTTCACAACTTGGGTATATAATTCCTGGCGTGCTTGAGGAGGTAGGACTATGAAGGAGAAAGGGGCAAGACTACGCCGAGAGGTTACTACTTGGGGTTCTTTTACCTGGGGCTACGCTGATGTCGGGGCCGATGTCTATGCGGCATTGGGGCTGGTTATGGCCGCTGCCCAAGGGGCTACACCCCTTGCCTTCCTCATCGCCGGCATCGTTTACATCTTCGTCGGATTGGCTTACACCGAAATGGCATCTGCCTATCCTGTCGCTGGGGGCGGTCACTATTTCACCTTGCGGGGCTTGGGCGATTTTTGGGGATTAGTGGCGGGAGCGGCATTGATGCTGGACTACA
>Ga0080004_1132407_pt1 | contig 45539 bp, 50 predicted proteins | sample WasSprMetagenome_FD_69207 | JGI IMG/M metagenome (GOLD analysis project Ga0080004, IMG submission 69207) | Sulfidic aquatic microbial communities from Washburn Spring, Yellowstone National Park, USA - WS (SPADES assembly) (version 2) | ecosystem: Environmental > Aquatic > Thermal springs > Hot...
GAAAACCACGAATGCCCACAAATGGAGTTGGCGCGCACACCTAAAGAAGAAACGCGTCCAGTAACCGTTCAAAAGCCATACCAATACTCCGTATCCTATATACCAGTTGAAACCGCAACAAGGGGAAGGGTGCATTTCAGTAGCGTGGAGATTAAGCATTTGTCAATAGCTGCTTTGCTTGTCGCGGGCATAGGTGCCTCTTGGGGGATATATTCCTACACAGACCCGCTTATTTTGACTTTATTCGCGGTTGTTTTCGCAGCGTCCTTCTTGGCGCATGAGTTGGCGCACAAGTTTACTGCACAGAAAAGCGGGCTGTGGGCTGAGTTTAGATTGACGCTTTTCGGCGCCGCCTTAACTCTGCTTTCCATAGTCTCTCCGCTTTTCAAAATCATATCTCCTGGCACAGTTATGATTGGAGGATTCTTTGAAAGGGGGAAAGTTGGAAAAATTTCAGTAGCTGGTCCTTTAACGAACATTGTGTTGTCGGTGGCTTTTCTTTTGGCAGCGTTTTTAGTTCCTGTTGGCAACATCATATTTTTGCCGGGTTTCGCCATTAACGCTTGGATAGCTTTTTTCAACCTAATCCCCTTCGGGATACTTGACGGCTTCAAAGTTTTCTCATGGAACAAGATGGTTTGGGCTTTGGCTTTCGCCACAAGTCTAATTCTCACCATAGCTTCCTATATGCTTCTTCCAATTTAACCGCAAAAAATATGTGGATAACGCTCCTTAAATGTAGTTAAGTGGTTTTTAATGAAGGGAATGGTTAACCGAGATAGGCATGACATTGTTGTTGAGATTCTGGAGAAGGCGAAGTCTGGAAGGAGCAAAACGGAGTTGATGCGGGATGTTGGGCTTTCCTACACGCAGTCGAAACAGTATTTTTCGGCGCTCCTAGAAAAGGGACTGCTGGAAATCGACGAGGATAACCGTTATTTTACGGCAAAGAAGGGGCTGGAGTTTTTGGAAAAATGCAGAAACTGCCTACTATTTAAGTGGACTGGGCAAAAGAAAAAGCGTTAAGCCCTTTAGAGAAGTTCTATTGTCACGTGCACTTCTTCTGGAACACGAATCCGCATAATGCGCCTCATAACCCGCTCTTCAGCGTCGATGTCGACAAGGCGCTTGTGAATGCGCATCTCCCACTTATCCCAAGTGGCTGTTCCCTCTCCGCAGGGCGATTTCAAAACTGGAACCTTAAGCCTCTTAGTTGGGAGAGGAATGGGACCAGTCATTTTAACTCCTGTCTTCTGGGCGATGCCCTTCAGTTCCTCACATACTTCTTCAAGCTTCTTGCAGTCTGTGCTTGTCAAGCGTATCCTCGCCTTTCTAGCCATCGCCCATCATTCCTTAAGCTTTAATCCGCATTTATTTTAGGTATTTACCATAGACAATTAACCGCAAATAAAAACTTATCGACGACTGTTTCTGATTTCGCCGCCTCGTCAATTTTAGGCTTGCTCGGCAACCAGTACTGATAGACCCTAAAGAGTGTATGCCTTAACGTAGCGTTAAATAAAACCTTATCATGTTAAGCTATTAGCATTGGCGCAGTTGAGATTAACGATGAACGCGGCAAAGCTGAAGGTTAAGGGATTACTGCTAGACTTGGACGGTACAATAGTGGATTCTAGAGAGGCGTACTTGGAAGCCGCAAAAACAGCCTTCAAAGCAATTGGACAGAAAAACTTCGACATTGAAGCCATAATGGAAATCCCAAAAAGGCTTGAGCAGAACCTTCCAATAAACGACATAGTGAAAGCCGCTGATGTACAGAAGTTTCTAGACGTATACTTGAAAGCCTATTACAGCATAACAGCCGAAAAAACCAAGCCTATGCCAAACATCCAAAAGGTCATAAAGAAACTTGCGGAAAAGAAAAAGTTGGCGTTAATCACTATGCGTTATGTTCCAAAAGAAAGAATAATAGAAGAGCTGGAAAGGTTTGGTTTGGCAAAGTATTTTCAACATGTGACAACAGCCTTAGATGCACGTAGCCCAAAACCCTCTCCAGAAGCGCTAATAAAATGCGCGGAAAAGCTTTGCGTTCAAGCATGCGACTGCGCGGTCGTAGGGGATTCTGTTGCAGATGTAAGAGCTGGAAAGAATGCCGGAGCCAAAACAGTCGCTGTCTTATCTGGCATATTCTCGCGCCAAGAACTGGAAAAGGAAAAGCCAGACCTAATTCTAGAAAGCTTAAGTCAACTTCCAGACTTCCTCGAGTAGGGTGGAACACATTCGCAAATATTTCTGAAATGGCAATATAGCTAAAAATTAGTGAAAAAAGTTATAGAAGCAACTATAAATAAAGCTTAATTAAAAGCTCGCAACATAGTTTAGGGTGGAGAAGGCTTCAAAGCGGGATACTCAATGAATCTCATGGAGATGCTGCTTTCAGAAAAACTTAAAGAGAAAAACCCGATGCTGGACATTTTCGGCTCAGACCGTAAAGTGCTCCAGATAGCATGCCAAGACTTGACAAACTACCTTAAGGTCCACTGGAACCTTATTGGAAAAGAGGCGAATGACTGCGAAGTGGTGGAAAAACTGGAAGCCATCTTCAACGAAGACCGAAGCGAACTAGAAGAGTTTTTAGACGTTTGGACAGGAATATGGTTTAAGAAGTGGGTGGAAAGAGTAAAGCTGCTCATAGGCAAAGAAAATTCAAGCAAATGGAACAGGGTCACGGAAATCCTCAACAATGCTGAACCATTATGGAGGAGACTTTCAAACCGCCATGAAATGCAGGAAGCCATAACATACACGCTCATAAAGAACGGCGAAATCTGCGGCACATCAATCCTCGCAGAAAACCTATTAAAGATGGAGTTAGGCGAAAGAAGGAGACAACAACCTTCCAGCGAAGAAGAACATGTAATGCGAATCGTAAACAACGCCATAAGAAAAGCAAGAGAATTAGCCAGAAGTAAAGGGCCGCTCATCTACGTTAAAATAGACAAAGCCTACTACGAAGCCAATTCTCCATAAACAGTTTCTAACGTAGCCTCTCTTTATGCAGATTACGAGTCTGCCACGAATATTTTCTTATGGTGGTTGTTTCTCCGTAGCCGCAAGCCGCGCACCGCTTCTTTGACACGTTGTAGGCTCTTCTTCCACAACGCCTACAGCGTATGTGAACAGTTTTGCCGGCGCGCTTACCAAAAGAGGGCGTTCCCTTTCCCAAAGCGGTCACCTTGGCGGCGGCGAAATCAAGACAACATTGTCTCCGCGGACAATTATTAACCCTAACTTTTTGGTGTTTTCAGCGTTTGTTGTGTCTTCGGTTTCCTCTAAGACGAGGTTTAAATGTTGGTCAAAGCCCTTCAATCTTCCACGCAAGCTTTTTCCACCCTTCAACCTTACAAGCACAACCTTGCCTAGGTTTTGTTCAAGGATTTCTGTTGTCATCTCGCTCATTCTGAAGCCCTCAAACTAGTAATTTATGTCTTTTATACTTAAACTTATACCATTTAAATCTATCTAGAGAGGAGCCGCATGTCCCAAAGATATAGGAGACATTTCCTTAAAGAGAAGGATGCAAAGGCCGTGTTAAAGGAGGTTTATGAAAAGCTTAACGTGAATTTGGAGGAAATTTTCAAAGCTAAATTCAACATTGAAGTCATCGAAACGGAATTCGCCGAAATCCTCCTAATAAACGGCAAGCCACTGCTGGCTAAAATCGAAGGAAAAGTATTCCCAACATTAATATTTAATGAGATTTTCCCCATGATGCCTAAGGTTGTTGTTGATATGGGTGCAGTTCCACATGTTTGCAACGGCGCGAATGTCATGGCGCCCGGGATAGTTGCCTTCAATGGAGAGTTTAGGAAAGGCGACTGCGTGCTTATCATAGACGAGAGGCATAGAAAACCCGTAGCCGTAGGCGAAATTCTCTATGATGCAGACATGGCTAAAAATGTTAAGCATGGAGTAGTTGTTAGGAACATGCATTTTGTCGGCGACAAAGTTTGGAATTTCATTAAAAACTAGGTGAGTGAAGCCCAGATGAACACTGAATCCGTATTTTAACTTCATAAAACACTTTAGTAGTTTAACTCTGTATTGGCTGTTCATGCGCGAAGTTGGGAAATGCTTAAACTATTGAAAAGATAATAAACTGTTAGAGAGGAGAAGTTTGCCAGATTTAAGTGGCATATTCCGCAAAACAAGAAAAACCGAAAGAGAAGTTGAAGTTAAAAGCGTTTCTGGAAAAACTTACTTGAAGGCTATGCCCCTCCGCGACTTGTCTGATTTGGATGCTGTGAAAAGCGAGGTGAAGTCTGGAAACATTATGATTTTGAGGGTAACTCCTCTCGCAAGTAAAAGTGTTGACGATGTTAAACGCGCCATAAACGAACTGTGCGAGTTTGTGGAGTCCATAGGCGGAGACATAGCAAGATTAGGCGAAGAGCGAGTGGTTGTCTGCCCCTCAAACGTGAGAATTTGGCGCGAAAAAATTCCAGTAGCAAATGAACCCATTCCAACAGCAGCCTAAAAGTTAAAAACAATGTGTACCATAGACTTTTAACCGCTACTTATGGAGAAAGTAAACTTAATACTTATTTACATTAGTCTGAAGGTTTCCATGGTTGCTGGAACAAGTGTCTGTATTGCATACTTCCTCTGGATAAAGTTTGCTAGGCTGAGGCATTTTGCCTTCTCGCCGTGGCAGACTATGACTCTTTCAGGTTTTGGCTTCAAATAAGTTATGTAGTTAAGTATTTGGTGCCTATCCGAGTGTCCAGAAAAGCCTTCAATCGACTCTACACGCAGCCTAACCTTCACAACATCCAGTTTGCCCTCGCTATTTATCATGGTAACTTCGTTTAGTCCCTTCTGCACCCTTCTTCCCAAGGTGCCTTCAATCTGGTAGCTCACGAAAACTATGGTGTTCCTTTCGTCTTCAGCTAAACTCTTAAAATACTCTATGACTGGACCGCCTTCAAGCATCCCAGAAGTAGCCATGATGATGCATGGCTCGCCGTCTATTATTTCTTGTCTAACATTCGGGTGCTCCACTATGGTGAAGTAGTCTGACTGGAAGGGATTAATCCCGTCGTGGAGTATGCTGTGGCGAACCTCGCGCCCGAGGTATTCCGGATAAGCCGTGTGGATGGCTGTCGCCTCAGAAATCATTCCTTCTATGAAGACTGGGGCTTCCTTCATTAGTCCACGCCGCATATAACCATCAATAACAAGCATTATTTCCTGGGCTCTGCCAACCGCCGGCACAGGAATTAGGACTTTGCCCTTACGCTCCAAAGTCTCGTTTACAATGGCTGTTAAGCGTTCTTCAGCTTCAACCCGCGAAGGCATTATGTCTTCAGGACCCCCATAGGTGCTTTCGGTCAGCACTGTTTCAACCCTTGGAAACTCTATTGCAGCCGCCTCAAGCAACATTGTTCTCGCGTACTTGTAGTCGCCAGTGTAGACGATGTTGTGGAGCCCTTCGCCTATGTGCAAGTGTATTATTGAAGAGCCTAAAATGTGACCTGCGTTGTGCAAAGTTAATCGGATGTCTGGGGCTATATCTGTTACGACGCCGTATCGCAGGGGAATTGTGTGCAAAACGCATTCGCGAACATCTTTTTGGTCGTAAGGCGGTATTATGCCCTGCTTGCTGGCTACATCCAAATAGTCCAGTTGAAGCAGCGTCATCAAATTTGATGTGGGAGCAGAACAGTAAACCGGTCCGTCATACCCGTACTTGTAGAGGAAGGGCACCAAACCGCAATGGTCAAGATGGGCGTGGCTTATGACAACAGCATCCAAAGAGTCAATTTCAAATGCTGGATTATCAAATCTCGGAAATGCCTCAAACGGCTTTGAAGAACCAGGGTTTATGCCGCAGTCCAGTAACACGCTGCTTTCTCTTGTTTGAACCAGGAAAGCTGACCTTCCAACCTCCTGAACTCCTCCGAGAGACGTAATTCGAATGTCTCCAACCTCGTAGGCTTTTGGCCTGAAAATTCTTTCGCCAATCGTGCGGAGTATCCGCTCTCTTTCTTTGCTTTCAGAATGCAGATAGTGCCGCATGTGAGTCACTATTTTAGAACGCAATGGAGGGCTCCTCAACACATGAGGGCGCCATCGTGTCTTCCTCAAGATTTCTTGCAGAACCGTGCCGTTTTTTCCGATTACAAGCCCTGGTTTTTTAGCTTCAATTATTATCTCGCCAAGGCTTGGGTCAAAGTTTATGTCTGTAACCTCTGCCTCTGGCGGTATTATTTCGCGTGTTATCTTTTCAGCTTCGTTTTCCTGAAGCCTGACAGAGGGGTCTGAACGTACAACTATTCTTTTTCTTATCATGTTAACTATGTCTACGACAACGCTGCTTTGTTCAACTAGAAGTTCTGGTTTTTTAGTGTAGACGGCAAGGGCTGGTCCTTCATACTCTATTCTTGTTACTTCTGCCTCTTTTGGAACATGCTGAAGTATGTATTGGCTTATTTCTATCTTGTTCTTTTCAGAGTTTTTCGCCACGACTTTAAACTTCCTCAACTGGTTAGAAGTTCTTTCTTTTCCTCGTCTGTTAACTCGCGGTAACCCTTCTCGTCTATAATTGCGATGTTGAAGCTGTCTCCGCTCGCCGCGTCACGCTTCATAGCCGCGTTAACGGCTTTGGCGACAATTGGCAAAAGCTCCTTAACAGACATGTCCTCTTTAAACTTGTCCTCCAATACGCCGTAAGCTATCGGCGAACCAGATCCAGTGGCAACACACTTCTCCTCCGTTAAACTGCCAAATGGATCTAGGGAATATATGTGTGGTCCCGTGTCGTCGATTCCTCCTACGAGAACCTGCGTTAGCAATGGCACGTATCTGGATGAGAATAGAAGGTTCGCTACAAGTCTGGCAGCGGAATTTACTGGCATGGGTCTGCCCATGTTGATTTTGTAAAGTTGCGCGTTCGCCGTCAGTATGTCAACAGTTCTCTGCGCGTCAGCGAGGGTTCCAGCAATCGTCATGGCTAAGTGATCGTCAATTTTGTATATTTTCTTCCCATGCTTGTGAGCCACGTAAAAGCCCATCGTCACCCGAGTGTCCGAAGCCAGCATGACGCCGTCTCTGCATACAACTCCAAGGGTTGTTGTTCCCTTAAGCGCTAATTTATTGACTGAGTCGTTATCTATCATTTCATTTTCTCCCTAAAACCTAAACACATCATGGTTACTTCGCTAGGAAGCAGCATCATTTAATCACAACCATGAGATTTATTAACGTTTCGTTTGTTGAATCGCGATGTTAACGATGTTTTAAGAGTTTAGTTTGGAGAGAAGTGTTCACGTAATTCATATATAGCGTACATATTCTAAAGTAATAAGGGGAGTAGGAGACGAGAATTTTTCTTGTCTTCTCTCTCATAAAATGCAAGGAGAAGGAGAAGATGCCAAGTAACAAAAAGATAATTGCTACCATAGCTCTTGTACTTCTTATCAGCTCCATAATTGGCACAGCATCAACAGCACTGGCTCAAGGAACTGGACCAGTCTTCATGGAAGCAATGGTACCGATGCGTGACGGAGTAAAACTGTACACGAGAATTTATCTTCCCGACCCTAATGTCTTCTCACCACCATATCCAGCAATATTAACAAGAACCCCATATGGAATTGGTAAACCAACGTGGCTCGGAGGCGCTCCGCCAGACCCAACAAATTCTTCACAATGGCCCGCGGAAGTCTTTCATGGATATGCTCGCGTTTTTCAGGATACTAGGGGCAGATATTACTCGGAAGGTGTTGACCGTCTCTTTTACGATGACGGCGCAGACGGATATGATACGGTTGAGTGGGTTGCTGCACAGTCTTGGTGCAATGGAAAAGTCGGCATGATGGGCGCCTCAGCCATGGGCATAACAACTTATTTGGCTGCTGGAGAAAAGCCTCCACACTTGGCGGCTTGCATCTCTTATGTGGCAAGTGCAAACCTTTACAACGAAATCACTTTTGAAGGCGGAGCTTTCCGCATGGATTCTTTGATATGGACTTTTGCGCAAACAGCATCAGGACTTTCCAACTCGCACTTGCTAACGGTTGTGCCACCATCGCAACAGCCATACATACCGCTCCACATCTATAACACCTACCTAAGCTTCGCGGATATGATTACCCACACATCGATAAGTCCACCTTACAGAGCGGTGGACTCTGCGACGTGGATGAAACTTCCTTTAATCGGAGGACATGCAAGTTTTAGCCTCTTGCAGCCTTTTGGAGACGAAATATTGCGGCACCCAAGCCAAGATGATTTCAGAGAAAAACTTAACGCCATTGACACAATAGATGTCCCAATTCTGCACGTTGGCGGCTGGTACGACTTCTTCAGCAGAAGCACAGTTAACGCTTTTGTCGCTTTACAAGGCAAGGGCAACCAGAAACTCTTCATGGCGCCCGGCACACACGGGAACCTCGGATACTTGCCTTACAACGCTGAATACGCTTGGTTTGACTATTGGCTAAAGGGCGTTGACACTGGAATAATGGATGAGCCTCCAGTAGGCTACTATTGTTTAGGAGCAAACGAGTGGCGTTGGGCAGACACATGGCCCATAGGGGGAATAAAATACACAAACTATTACCTACACAGCGACGGGACACTAAGCACTGTTCCATGCGGTTGCGGTGAAGAACCCGAAAGCTACATTTACGACCCAATGAACCCCGTGCTAACTTGGGGCGGCAGAAACCTAGGTCTGCCAGCAGGATCAATGGACCAGAATCTTGTTGAGGCGGGACGAAGCGATGTTCTAACTTATAAGAGCGATGTGTTGGCTGAGGATGTTGAGGTTGCGGGTCCAGTCAAAGCTATTCTCAGCGCTTCCTCAAACTGCACGGACACGGACTTTACAGCCAAACTTATAGATGTTTATCCAGATGGAAGAGCCATGCTGGTTGTTGACGGCATTTTGAGAGCTAGGTACAGGGAGTCCATGGCGGAACCAGAACTTATGGAACCAGGTCAAATCTACGAGTTAACGATAGATTTGGGAGACACAAGTTATGTTTTCAAGGCTGGACATCGCATTCAAGTTAGCGTTTCAAGCAGTAACTTTCCAAAGTATGACCGCAACCTAAACAGTGGAGGAACATTGTATAGCGAAACAGAAAAAGACATTCTCATCGCCGAAAACACGGTCTATCATGACAAGGAAAATCCATCCTACATAGTTCTTCCAATTGTTCCTCCGAAGCCAAAGGTTTTCGAAGGAAACGCTTGTGTGAATGCACCTGAACTGACTTATGAGGGACCCGCTGAACTGCACGTTTACGAGAAGGCAGTTTACCTTCACTTTGACAGCACATGGATTAAGTGGAAAATAACTTGCCAGTTGCAGATTAAGCCGCTGAACATTAAACTCTACTATTGCGAGGGTAAGCTTGGAAAACTATCAGTTGTTGTTTACGCTGGAAAGCCAACATCATATGCCGTAGCAATTGGAAACAAAGTCTTCTTCTGCGGAAACGCAACATACAACTAGGATAGCGCATAAATAACAAAAACCACATCTTTTTCTTTTCCAAATCCATGGTGAATTTATTTTTCGACTTAAAAGCTTTAAAACATACGATACAAATGAGAGTTAGGAAACATTGTAAACATTGGGTTAGTGATTGAGTTTGTCTTTAACGCATCATCGCATACAGCTGCCAAGAGAAGTCATAATAGGAAAAGGCGTCATCGAACAAGTCACGCATATCGCCCGCAAACTTGGGTTCACAGAATCCGCCCTCATTGTCACAGGCTCGAAAACATATGAGGTTGCTGGAAAACCCATTCAGAAGCTTCTTGAACAGGAGCATATGGACGTTGAAACTTTTCTCGTTGAAACCGCAACAGTGAAAGATGTCGAGGCCGTTGAAGAGAAAATTAGGGCTTTAAAACCGCAAGTTATTTTCGGCGTTGGCGGCGGAACAAAAATAGATGTGGCGAAGTTGAGCTCCGCGCGCCAGGAAACTCCTTTCATCAGCATTCCAACAACGGCTTCCCATGATGGAATCACTAGTCCTTTATCATCTATTAAAGGGTTTGAAAAGCCCTATTCGGTGATGGCGCAGTCGCCAATAGCAATTATTGCAGACACCAATGTTATAATGAAGGCTCCTTGGCGTTTCGCAGTAAGCGGTTGCGCAGATGTAATCGCGAAACTCACCGCCGTGAAAGACTGGAAGTTGGCACATGAAGAGAAAAACGAGTATTACGGCGAATATGCGGCAAGCTTAGCCTTAATGAGCGCCAAACTCGTGATACAAAACGCTGAAACGATTACGCCGGAAAACGAGGAAGGCTTACGAATACTTTTAGAAGCCCTAATAAGCTGTGGAGTAGCCATGAGCATCGCTGGAAGCAGCCGCCCATGCAGCGGCTCCGAACACTTGTTCAGCCACGCCCTAGACATGGTAAGGGCGGACCATGCATTGCACGGGGAACAATGCGGTGTTGGAGCAATAATTATGGCTTATTTGCATAAAATGAACTGGAGACGTGTGAGAGACGCCTTGAAAAAGTTGGGAGCGCCAACAAACGCGGAGGAGCTAAACGTGGAAAAAGAGGATATTGTTAAAGCCTTGTCTTTAGCCCCCTCGATAAGACCAGAAAGGTACACCATTCTTAATAAGCTGAACATGAGCGTTGAAGCGTGTAGAAAAATTGCTGAAGCAACAGAAGTTATCTAGCGAATTAGGCTTGCGTTTTTGGTTTTGGCTCTATCTTGAAGGTTTCCGTGAATTTAACCGTTGTTATTTCTGGAAAGAACTTTTGTATGTCTAGGGCTATGCCCCTTTTCGCAACTTGAATTCCATCTAGGTAAAAGGCTTCCTCGGGCATTTCTATGCTCACAGCCTTCGCCTTTATGGTGAACTTGAATTTTTCGATTTCAACGGCTGGTATCCTGCGGTGAATTAATGCGGCTATCTTTTCTTCTCGTGTTTCAAGCTTTTTCTGGACAGTAACCTCGTAGACTAGGGTTTTTCCGGCCAAAGGAGGGTTAAAGTCTAGGAGAACGCGTCCGGCTCCCACTGCCCGTATAGTAGCTAGTTTATTGTCATATTCTATGCGCATTCCGAGGCTTGGCGTTATTCCTTTATCTGTTAGGTGCCTCAAAGGTACACGCTTAACCTTCTCGGGGTCTCTTGGTCCAAAAGCCTTTTCTGGCGGTATCTCCACCGTCGCCGTTTTGCCAGCTTCCATTGTTGTTAGACTTTCATCTAGGGCTTTGAGAACCCAGCCCTCCCCCACAACCACCAGTTTAGGCTCGTATATTTCGCCTTCCTTGTATAGGCGTTCTTTTTTGGCTGTTTCTTCTATTGTTGTGTCGAAAACTTCGCCTGTTTCCTTAACCTTAGCCGTATAATCCACGAGTATAAAGTCGCCTTTTTGCAAAGTCATGAACATCATCTTTTAGGGTATTGCCAAAGTATTTTGGAGCTTTTAATAAAAGCTTTCGCCTATTAGACCTTCAATTTTGATTAAACATATAAACTTGTGAAGCAACGCGGATAATTGTTAAATCAAACCGGATGCATTAAGGAATCGAGGCTGGCGTTCATGTCCTTCATTGAAGACTTTCAGTTGGTAACTGCAATCTGGATAATTGTGATAGCAGCTGCTGCAATGATTTTGGAACGTTTGGTAACAAGGTGGCTGAGAGGGTTCATAAGAAGGACGGAGATGCCAAGGGATGTTGGAAACGGGCTTATATTAACTGGGAGACTCATCATACTTGTCGGCGCGGTGGTCGCACTTCTACGAGTGGGAGGAGTCCCCTCAGAGCTTTTAATTAGCTTTTCAGCCCTAAGCGGCGCCGCAGTCGGATTCGCTTCCACACGCACCATTGGAAATTTGATAGCCGGAATATTCATTTTAGTCACAAGACCTTTCAGGGTTGGCGATTATGTTCGCATAGACGGCGTTGAGGGAATAGTTCAAGAAATAACATTAAACTACGCGAAAATTTTAACTCCATCAAACAATGTTGTCTCGATTAGTACCCAAAGGATTTTGGACAGGGACATAACAAACTTTCGCTTTAGAGGTGAAGAATCAAATTTGTTCTGTTACGGGTTCGAGTTGACTTTTGACTACAGCCTACCTACAGAGAAACTTGAGGCTTTACTGAATGTGGTTATAGAGCGTTATGCAGAAAAATTGCCTAAAAAACCAGAGTTTCTGCAGTCAAGATTGACCAGTTTTGCTAGGCACTACATGTTTTACATTTACGTGGAAGACCCGAAATAACACGAGAGTTGGAGAAAATTAAAACCCAAAGTTAGCAAACGCTTAACCGTCTTTCAGCCTTATATACCGAAACAGTTCAAAGACTAAACTGTAGGAGAAAAATGGCATGTTAAAAGAGGCGCAGGAAGCCGTTAAAAGAATTTCGTACGAAGCCCACAAAAAAGAAGTTTTCACGTCAAGTTTCTTAGCCCTCCTAGCCGAACAAGTTGGACAAGCCGCAGAAAAATACATTACGGAGGGAAGACTTGGCAAAAACATTGAAGTTGACATAGCAGACATTATAGTTGTGAGTTTAGCGTACTTGAACTGGCTGGAAAAAGACGCTTCAGACGCTTTCAAAAAATCTTTGGAAAAGCATGAAAGGGCGATAAAAAGGTTTTTGGAGCAGAGGAAGAAATAGGCGAATTGTCTGGCGAGTCAACAAATGTAGGATGAAAAGGAAAGCATGGGCAGTCGAAAAAATGTTTACTATGCGATTCTTCTCCTCGGAATAGTAAGCTTGATGGGAGACATTGTTTACGAAGGCTCAAGAGGCATAATTCCAGACTACCTCAAGGTTTTAGGCGCCACAGCATTTATCATCAGCTTCGTCGGTGGACTAGGCGATTTCCTAGGTTATGTTTTTAGGCTTCTCAGCGGGTTCCTCGCAGACACGACGCGGGCATACTGGCTTTTTGTATTTCTAGGCTACGGGTTAATTGTGGCCATTCCCCTTTTAGGATTTCCCTTAGGCTTGGAAGTCGCAGTAATCCTCATTCTGCTGGAGAGACTTGGAAAGGCGTTCAGGTCTCCATCAAGAGACACAATTTTATCAGTTATAAGCAAGGATGTTGGAGCTGGAAAAGCTTTTGGAATCCATGAACTGCTAGACCAGATTGGAGCCATACTCGGACCTTTCATAATTGCATTTCTAATGCTTTTCACCCGCAACTACAACCTTGCCTTCAGCCTTCTATTCATACCATTCTTAATGCTTATGTCATTTTTGGCGTACACCTATAAGAAGATAGGCTCAAAAACCATTTTCGCTGAGACACAAAAAATGGAGAGGCAAGAAGCAAAGCTGCCAAAGTCTTTCTACCTTTATACTTTTGCGGTTTTGCTGAACACTGTTGGACTTGTACCCTACACCATAATATTACTTAAGGCTTCAGAAATCCTCAAGCCAACTGGCGAAGAATGGCTTGTGCCCCTAATCTATTTACTAATTCAGGGCGTTGACGCGCCTATGGCTTTGGCTGCCGGATTCGCCTATGACAAGTTTGGGATAATGGTTTTGGTTACACCATTTCTGCTTTCGCTTTTGCCATCCTTGCTTGTAATGGGCAGCGTCAACCTTTCAATAATTGTTGTTGCAGCCGTGTTTTTTGGTTTAGTGCTTGGAATGCAAGAGTCAATTTACCGCGCTGCAGTTTCAAAGTTCACGCCAATTTCTTCAAGAGGTGCAGCCTACGGCATTTTTAACACAGCCTACGGCGTGGGCTTGCTCATCAGCGGAGCATTATACGGCTTAATGGTAGACTTAAAAGTGCCCTATCCTTCAGTAACCCTCTATGCCTTTCTAACTCAAATTGCAGCGACGCTTCTGCTTATAAACGCCTCTTCTAAGAGCGCAAAGCTGAAACAACAATTTTTGTGAACAAACCGAAAAATAAAACAAGGAAAACGTTGTAGTTAAAAAGGTTCGTCTCCGCATACGTCAAAATCAATGCTACTAGCAAAGTTAGGCTCATTCCCCAAAAAGCTATGCGCTCTGATTTTTCTATTTCCATTATCCATGGTTTACGCCGTATAAACGCCACCATATGTGTGAATCTAAGGATAAAACAGTTTACCACAATGGCAAAGACAAGAAGCCAGTCTATAACTTGTGTAACCGCGTAAGAGTATGCTAGTAATATCAAACTGAGTAGCATCATAACCCAAAAAGCAACTCCATCAGCCCTTTTCAAGAAAACTGTTCCATCCATACTCAATTTGAAACCTCGGCTTATCACTAACTCTACCTGTTTGTTAACTCTTAGGGATTTGTAAAGGTTTTTAGTACAAAATCAAGCCAATAGCGACCTTATCCACTATTTTCTGCAAAACCTTTGTGGCAGCTTCACGGCTTCCACGAAAATAGGAAAGTTAAGGCTTAGAGTAGCCATTGTTTCTGGTGATGCTCCTTCGTTTGAGAGATGTAATGATAAGTGAGTAAGCGAGCAGCATGGGAACTGCTATTAGAAGCATTTCTGAGATGACAATGAAACCTGCATCGTTTACACCGAGGTTGTCGATGGCGTCACATTCGTCGTAGAAGTCTGTTTCGCCGTCAGTCTGGGAATCCGCCCATATGTCGTATTCGCCTATGCTGGCTGACTCCCATATTAGCACTGGCTGATTTTCGATGTAGCCGCTAGCGTCGACGTCAACAATTATTGGTCCTGCCACTATGTAAAGGTCTGAAATGTGGGTTTCAGAAAACAGCCAATTTGAATAGTCTCTGACTATGTAGATGTGGTATGTGCCGCCTGGTTCTAAGCCGCTTCCTTTTACATAAACTGAGTTGCCTACATTGAATTCGTTGACGGTGTCGCCAGCGCTGTCGCATGATTCTATTCCTCCTAGGGCAAATACTATGGTAGACGGTTTTCTTAAGTTGTTGAGCGTGTAGGGGGCTAGTGCTAAGATTAATAGTGTTGCCGTTAGCGCTAAGGCTTTCTTCATGCGTTTCCCCTCAAACAGATGTTCAATGTGGTCTTAAGTTAATAAGGATACTCGCGCGTAGATGTTTCAATGACAACTTCTACTTCGGGCATTCCTGCATCCTCTGAAGGTTGTCCTAGAAACATTTTGAGAACTTTCACTAGTGGTCTGCCCACATTCCATTCTCCATCATTTGGATTGCGAAACTCTATCATAACATCGAACTCACGATTATTGCTGGGGGTGATTGTGTAGAGAAAGCTGTCAATGGAGCAGTTGGATGGCATGCGCGGCACCTCAACTATAAGTTTTATATTGTCTGATGGTTGAACGTTCCAATCATCTTGTCCTAAAATGCTGCAGAAGTATTCTAGCGTTAGAACTACTTTTGAATGTGGTTGGACTGTGATGGAGTCTGGATAGAGCCTATGCTCAACATCTAAAAAGTATCCAAACACAATGCGTCCCAGCTCGCCCATTTCATAAGTTTCGTATACGTGGTATACGCTAATTATTGTTGTATTTCCTTCTTCACTCGCTTCCTCCATTTTTGACGCCGTATTGTTCACGTAGAAGATGCTCAGCGGAATTAGCAAGCCTATGAGTATGCCAATCAACAACCATGCAGCGATTTTCCCATTCACCTTTATTTCTATCCCATTCACTCTCCTTTCAATGTTTTAAGTCTTCAGAATCTGACTAATCAACCCCGTAGCCGGTAGGGACTTAAGGCAATAAGTCAGAAGCGAAGACTATAGTCCAGATAAATTCGTGAAGGCATTTTTAAAATTTGCGGAATTCCATTTTACTGAATAAAAATGGTAGCCCGGGAGAGATTCGAACTCTCGTCAGAGGCTCCAGAGGCCTCCATGCTTGACCGCTACACCACCGGGCTTCGTAAACGTCAATTTTAACAGAATTAAGGCGCCGGGTAATAACTTTAGCGTTGCAGGCCCTTCCCCATAGATTTTAGGACGAAGAATCCTGTTGTTGCTTGACATCCGGAGCATATGAAAAAGAGTGTTTCAAACCCGATTTTTGTTGCTATTAGCGTGGATAGCAGTGCTGCGGCGGCTTCTGCAATGTCGTAGACGGATTCAAACATTCCCAGGAATAAGCCTCTCTTGTTTTTGTCGCTGAATTCCACCAGCAAAGTGAGGATGGATGGGCGCTGAAGGGCATAGGATATTCCAAAAAAGAACTCAATTAGGTAAAGTTGTGCTAAGTCGAAAGCGAAAATATATGAAAGCGAGCAGGCGGCGCCAACCATAACGCCGGCAAAAAAGACCCTCTCCTTCCCGTAAACGTCCACAAGCTTTCCTGCAACGGCTTTAAAGATGGCTGCGGTAAAGCAAAAGACGGCGTATAGGACGCCTATGTCGATGACGGATGCCGAGAAGCGGTTAACAACAAAGATGGGGTAGACTGGACCAAGCAAGCCGACTCCTAAAGAGTATAGGGTACTCAACGTGAGTAATAGGAGTACCCTTGACTTCAGCAGCATACGCATACCCTCCGGCAACGCATCGGGCGTATTTTCCAACCAGCTTATGCAGGGACATTATTCGGTCGGCTTGCCTCCGGTCTCTGGCAAGATTTTGCCTCTAAAATTTTGGATATAAACTTTTTGGGGAACAACTTAAATTTTGGAAAGAACTAAGCTTGCAGTGGCAATGTTTGAAGTTTCAAACAGGATACCGTTGGTCGGCTGCATAGCCTTCGGCTTAATTGATAGGGGAACAAATCTTATCCAAGTTCGCCCAGTATCAACTTGTCCGCTTTCCTGCATCTTCTGTTCAACAAACGCTGGACCAAAATCTAAGATACGCCAGACGGAGTATGTGGTGCCCCTTGACCATCTGATTGAGGAGTTTGAAAAACTTGCAGCTTTTAAGGGGAAAAAACATATAGAAGCACACATTGACACAGTTGGAGAACCGCTTACCTACCCGAAAATTGTTGAACTTGTTTCCGGTTTAAGGCAGGTTGAGGGCGTGGAAACGGTTTCTATGCAGACACATGGTTCAATTTTGAATGAGAAGCTTGTTGACCGTCTGTCAGAGGCCGGTTTAACACGCGTTAACTTGTCGATAGATGCTTTAGACCCGAAGTTAGCACGGGAATTGGCGGACACGGAATGGTATGACGTGGAAAAAGTTGTTGAATTAGCCCAACACATAGCTTTAAACTCGAAGATAGAGTTGCTTTTGGCTCCGGTTTGGGTTCCGCAAAAGAACACTAAGGAAATCCCAAAAATAATAGATTTGGCAGTTAAGTTGGGAATCGGCAAAAGATTTCCCCCTCTAGGCATCCAGAGATACGAAATTCATAAGCACGGAAGGAAGGTTAAAGGGATTAAACCAGTTCCATGGAAGAGGTTTTACGAGCAGATGCGCGTCTGGGAGAAGGATTTTAACGTTAAACTTTTGCTTAAGCCAGAGGACTTTGGAATTCACAAGCGAACAATGCTTCCAGTGCCCTACAGAAAATTTGAAATTGCGAGGGTTGAGGTTGTTGGACCCGGCTGGCTTAAGAGGGAGAAACTTGCTGTAACAAGCAAAAGGGACAGAAGCTTAACCCTTGTGAACGCTGAGGATATCCCTGTCGGCGCAAAGTTGAAGGCTAGGATTGTAGCTAACAAACATAACTTGTTGATTGCTGAGCCAGTTTTATAGCGCTAATTTATTTAACAACTAAAACTGGGCATGTTGCGTGATGTATAACCGCGTCGCTTACGCTTCCCAGGAGGATTTCTCTCAGTTTGCTGATTCCCCGGGCGCCCATAACTATCAGGTCGTAGTTGCCCTCTTTAGAAACTCTAACTATCTCTTGAACTGCGTGTCCTTCTTCAAGTCTTGTTTCAACCTCAACGCCTTCGGCTTTAACTCGCTGCTCACCCTCTTCGAGAATTCTGCTGCCAGCCTTGCGTGTGGCTTCAATAATGCTTGAAACTTCAGATGGTGACATGACTGGAATTCCGAAAGTTGACATTGGTGTTGGTTCAGGCATCATGGCTGGTCTTACGGATACCGAGTAAACATGGATTAGTGTTATTTTCGCACCGAACTTTTTGGCTATTTGAATTGCGACATCTAAGGCTCTTAAAGAGTGTTCAGAACCATCTAATGGAACGAGAATTTTCTTAAACAACCAAGCATCTCCTTCTATCCTTTTAGAAACGGGTATTGCAGATATAGGTTTCGAAAAAATAAGGGGAGAAAGGCGGGTTTAGGGTTGGTGAATTTTGTTTAGGAAAGCGTATACTACCCTTTGATATCGTGCCTTCACAATGCCAAGTTTCCTTCTTTGTCTAATTGCAATTGCTACCGCAATAAGGCTTAGAGCTATTAGTATTGGCGTGAGTATGTTTGGCTGGAACTCTGGCACAACCCACGTTCCAACAACTTCAATTTGGTGGCTTGAGTGAGTGTAGTTGAGGCTTATGAAAACGAACCCGGCGTTCTCTGCTATAGTGTAATCGTCGTCTAGAGTTAATGTTTGCCCGTCGAGTCTGACAATCCACTCTGAGCGAGACGCATTTAAGAGCGCTCTCGGAATTGTTATTTCACAGAACCCAGTTCCGCTTTCACCAGTAACGTTGAAGCTTATGCGTTTCGCACCTGCGTTAAAGTTGAACCTGCCTAAGTCCACAGTCGAGTTTGTAAATATTGGAATGTAGTATTTTTCTCCAGCGTAATCAACAACCGCCTGATAGGCTACTCTGAATTCTAAGTCTTTTATGCTGCTCATTGTAACGTTTTCCCAAGTCATACTCTTAAAATCTAATGATGTATAGTCTGGCGTTGGCACCGTGTCAGGCGCGTACAGTAGAATAGTGTGGGTTTCGTTGAAGCTTGCTGTTATCACTATTTTTAGTTTTTCGAATTCGCGTGGAGGCTCAAGCGGGTCGTAGCTTGTTGTGTTAAAGAACTTGTATAGCTTGAATATTATTGGGTTTACTTCGTCTTTTGGAGGCTGTAGGGTTAGTCCGCTGAATGTTAAGTACATTTCATCTCTTGCCATCTTGAAGTCTGCAGAAAAGTTGCTTATGTCCACTTCGGTTTCGTTGAGTAAGCGAAGTGACCAGTCAATCATCCATGGAGAGGTTGCGTTCAAATAGTCTATGTAGAAGCGTTTAACATGGTTTAGTTGCGCTTTAAAGTCTCCTTCGCAAGTCCAGTAAACTTCGAATTCGCCTGTTCCATTCACATAGTTGAATGTTGCCTCGTAATAGGTTGGGTTGCAGTAGGTTACGCTCAAGTAAGCTTCGTAAATAGGGCGCAATTCTGGCGGAAAAACATCGGGCAATATAAGCCTCAATTCCTCTTCCAGTTGTGTTGCATTCGACAAAAGATAAGCGTCTAAATCTAGTCTCTGCTCACTACTTGAGTAAGACGCGTTTAGGCTGAAATCTCGGATTGCGTAGGCTGAAGCGTTTGCAACTTTAAGCATCGCTTCCACCTGCGTTCTGTTTTCCGGCGGAACTATTGGCGGCACAAGTTCCAGCGCCTTGCTCCATAAGGCTTTAACGTCGCAATTAAGGTCCAGATTGACTTCTGCAATTCCAGAAGTATGGTAATAGTTCAGCGTTAGGGAGGCGTTTTCAACAGAGGAAAACACTGACGCCAAAACCGCGTATATCATTTGTTCTTCTTGGTCATGAGGCCCTCCTCCAATAAGCATCTGAGTTAAGGCTCTTGCAAAGAAGAATGTGAAGTTTCCTTGAATGGTGGCATTGTATTGGACATCCGCGCCTAACCCGCCAGGCCATTCGGTTTTTTCTGTTTCTAGGCTTGTGCATTCAAGCAGTCTCCAAGTCATGTTGGCAACTAAGCCTGTCGGTCCTGGAATTGTGCTGTTTAATTGGTAAAGCATTCCTTCAAGAGTCGTAGAGTTTATTTCTGTTCCGAAATAGTTGCCGTAGGTTACGTTGATATGTCCAGTTAATTGCAAGTCTGTTTTGTTGCCGCTGAAATAGACTATTATGTCTAGTTCTGGAACGCCAGCCAGCAAGTGAAAGGTTATGTTGCCGACAAGTTGATTGCCCACGTAGTCTGCGAGTATTGTTAGGTCTGTAGCGTTGAACGGAAACATTTCTGCAGCCACGGATTCGGGCAGTGTAGTTTCAGCCCACAAATCCGCGTTAAGCGTTCCATTCTTGTATAAACTGAAAAGGTTAAAGTCTGTCGCGTTGAACGGGTAGCTTCCTCCTGGACCCGGCGGCATAAACATCGATAAGTCTAAGGTTGAATTCACTAAGCCCCCTTCATATTTTGAAGCTAAATTTGCCACTGTAGAGTTGAAGGGCCATCCGAACGCGCCATCTGTTGGGAAAGCGAGGTTTCCGCTTAAAGTGCCTTCGGTTGTGCTTCCTGTTGTTGAGATGTCTATGGAAGCGTTTATTGCTGGACCCGTGTTTTGTGGATACATATGTGTGAAGTTGAATTCTCCATCAACGCCCAATGTGCCATTTGGGTAGACGGTGAAGTAGATTTGCATGTCCTTTGAGGGAGCATCAAAAAGCGTGTAGTCATATCTTTGCGAAAGCGAAGCAGAAGGAACATATTCTAAACCCGTCCTGGTGTCTACTTCATAGAGGTGTATGTCTGAAAGGTTTACTGGGCTGAAGTGGTAGTAAGCGAACATTGGACCATAATATTCAAGATAAATCGTGCGATTGCCCAAGTCAAAGTAGTTTTCAGCCCGCTGGACGATGTCAAGCTCGCTTGTTTCGTTTTCAACTAATCCTTCCACGACAATACCGTAGTAGCCTGCTTCTGTAACGTTGATTTCAACTCCAACCCTCAAATAGTCGAATAATCCGTTGCCATCGGTGTCCACTCCCTCGTCCACTATTTTCCCTGTCAGTTGCGCGTGTGACTCAAAATCCGTGTAATTGTAGGCGTTGTTTAATGGAAGGCTGTCCCTTTCATCAATTCGGTACCATGAATAGGTTTGCTGGTCCGTTAAGTACAGATACAACCCATTTATCGTTGAAATATTTGTGACTTGTGAAGCGTAAATTGCTGGTCCGTAAATGGAAAAGTTCACATAATAAACTCCTTGCGGTAAGTAAATCCGCGTATAGCAGTAAGCATAAATGTTAATGTAGTATGATGCATTGGCTAAGTTATACGCATAGACATCATATAACCCAGCATCTTCAACATCCACTTGTATTCCTAAATCTAGATAGTCGTAAAGTCCATTGCCGTCCGTGTCAACACCCGAGTCAACAACTGCTCCAGTGAATGTTGCTCCCACATCAAACAACGCATAATCATATGTTTTGGTCAAGTTGATTTTTGACCAAATGCTTAACGGATTCCACTCTGAGTCATAAAAGTATACGTCAACTAGTTTTGTTATGTTGACTCTGCTTCCGTGTATGGCTATTCCGTTGAATGTTATGGTAATGTTTTGTATTCCTTTTTCAAGGTAGGTTTGGTTGGAAGAGGAAAGCCACACATATTCATATTCCCCCCCAAGCCTATGCACCTCAAGGCGGTAGTTTCCAGTCACAGTTACGTTAGCTTCCACTTCCACAACTAAATAATTGTATAAGGTGTCGCCGTCAGTGCCCTCGCCGTAGTCATAAACGTTCCCTGTTAAATACGCGTCTAGCCGCGCTTTCGCCGTGTTGTTAAGAAACACTGGTGCAATCGCTGCAAATGAGAGGAAAGCGATAACAATTAGGGTTTCAAACTTTTTTCTCAACATTTTACATCACGCATAACCGTTCATGCTTAATGTGTGAATGTTTTATAAATACTTTGAGTGAATATCTGATTTGAAATGAAACTTTTAACGCTCTGCATCCGCAACCTATTCAGAAGAAAAATGCGCACAAGCCTATGCATAGCAGGCGTGGCGCTCGCAGCAACTTTTGTGGTCGCGGTTGGCGCAACAACGGCACGTTACGTGACTGTGATTAGGGAAATGAACGTTTTGTTCAGCGGACAAATAATGGTTGTAAGCAAAAGCGCCGTAGTTATTCAAGCAATTCCAATAACCCGCGGCTCCTTTCAGGAAAGGCTAGCTGAAGAGATAAAGACAGAAATCGAAGGCGTTGAAAAAGCTGTTCCAGTGCTGTTCATAACCTCCATAAACCTTGACCAACTTCAGCTTATTCCCCCAAACTTTACGCTTGGAATACCAGTTGAAGAGTGGAGATTCATGCTTGGACCAACACCATTAAAGAACGGTGTCGGACATTTCCCAACAAACGAAAGCAGCAGCGAAGTTGTGGTAGGTCCTTCACTTGCTGATCAATATGGCTGGGCTGTAGGAGACAATGTAACTGTTAACGGTTATAATGTGACTGTTGCTGGGATTTTGGACACCAAACTGGCGATTTTAAGCCGCTGCATCGTCATGCCCCTCAAACTTGCACAGACAATCTATGCCTATCCCAACAGCGTTAACATGATTACTGTTAAACCAGTTCAAGGCTACCCAATTGCAAATTTGACAGAAGCCACAGAGAAAGAGTACCCTTATCTTAAGGCGTTAACGGAGGAGGAGAGAAACGACATTATCCAACCCGTTCTTGACCAAGTGGGATTGTGGAGTTTCGGCATACAAACAGTTGTTTTCGCCATAAGCCTAATCCTCGTTATAACTGTCACATTAATGAGCGTCTCAGAGAGACGAAGAGACTTCGCAACTTTAGACGCCATGGGCGCGCCAATAAGTTATGTTTTCCGCATAGTCCTCGTTGAAACAGCCTTAATAGGAGCCATTGCAGGAGTTTTAGGCATTGCTTTAGGCTCTATAGCATCCCTCATCTTGGCAAGCCTCTACACAAACATTCCCTTAGCCCTATTCTTCCCAAGCATATTCGAGATTGTACCGCCGCTTTACATGCTTGAAATGTTCACGGCAATAGTTGCTGTTTGCTGTGTTGGCGGAATAATCCCAGCTATAAACGCGACAAGAATGAGGATAGCCGAAGTTTTAAGGGCTGAATACTAATGGAGATTAAAACCGAAAATTTGACGAGAACCTTCAGAATTGGTCCGTCAACGATAAAGGCTGTTGACAAAGTGAATTTAGAGGTTAAGGAAACAAAGTTCATAGCAGTAGTTGGACCCTCGGGGTCAGGAAAGTCAACGCTTCTAAATCTTATAGGGCTAAACGACCGCCCAACCCATGGGAAAATCTTCATCGACAACACGGACACGTCATTATTGTCAAGTGCTGAGAGAAGAAAAATTAGGCTTCTCCGCATGGGATTTGTCTTCCAAACCTTCAACCTTCTGCCTATGCTCAACGCCTTAGAAAACGTCGAGCTTCCCATGGCTTTAGCTGGAAAAAATGAAAAAGAACAGAGAGAAAAGGCATTGAAACTTCTAGAGGCTGTTGGCTTAGGCAATAGACCATTCCATAGGCCAAAGGAATTAAGCATGGGCGAAATGCAACGTGTAGCCATCGCAAGAGCTTTAGCCAACGACCCTGAGCTAATAATCGCCGATGAACCAACGGGCGAGCTTGACTCAAAAACTGCAAAGGAAATAATCGCCCTACTTTATGAAATAAACCGAGGGAAGAAAGCAACTGTGATTGTGGCTACGCATGATGAGAAGATTGTTGATGTGGCGGACACCATTTACGTCATGGAAGACGGCAAGTTGAGGCTTAAGGACTAAAGCAGCTTTTCGCTACAACAGTGCAAATTCTGTTGCCCTTATTTTCCCCTTCTGGTCTACAACAACCTCGAACTTTTCAGCCCACGGATGCCCTTCTAAATCTATTGGGCATGTTCCCTTGACTACCCACATGCCATCTCTCTGCTCCACAGTGGAAATGTCAATCCTATCCGTGTTCTTTCTTTTCCTAAGGAAATCTACAGCTATCTGTTGAGCCGCTTCATCAGACATGTTCTTCGCCATGCCATTTCCCAACCATCGCCCTTTATTTTTTATGGGGATGGCATTAAATGTTGTGAATACAGAATCGTAATCGAAACTAAACATATGCTAAACTACGTACACACCAATTCAAACGATAGGTTAATCAACAAACTCACACCTCTCTAAATCTAAACAGCAAAATATTGGAAAAGAACAGGGATGACAGAGAAAAAGAGAATAATACTTCACATAGACATGGACCACTTCTTCACAGCCATAGAAGAGAGGGAGCACCCTGAATTTAGAGGAAAACCCGTCATAGTAGGCGCAGACCCTAAAGAGGGAAAAGGCAGAGGAGTTGTAAGCACATGCAATTATGAAGCCAGAAAGTTCGGCGTAAGGTCTGGAATGCCCATATCAAGGGCTTGGAAACTCTGTCCAAACGCTATTTACTTACCAGTTAACTATGAACTGTATACAAAAGTTTCCGCAGAAATCATGAACATCGCGCGGAAATACGCGGATAAATTTGAACAGTGGGGCATAGACGAAGCCTTCCTAGACATAACATCGCGCGTTAAGGACTTTGCAGAGGCTGAAGCCCTAGCCCGCCAAATAAAAAAGGAAATTTACGAAAAAGAAAGACTTACATGCTCAATAGGCATAGGTCCAAACAAGCTTGTCGCCAAAATAGCCAGCGACTTCCAAAAGCCTGATGGCCTAACAATTGTTAGAGAAGATGCGGCGGAAAAATTTCTTGCTCCTTTGCCCGTGCGGAAACTTCTCTGGGTTGGGAGAAAAACAGAGCAGAAGCTGAAGGCGATGGGAATCAAAACAATAGGCGACTTAGCCAAATCTGACCCAAACGTGCTCACAGAAACCCTCGGTTCAGTTGGAACCCAAATTTATTTGATGGCTCATGGAATTGACAGAAGCGAAGTTGAAGAAGCCGGCAGAATAAAGTCGATAAGTCGCCACACAACATTCGAAGAAGACACATCTGACTTCGATTTTGTTCTCGGAACTTTGGATAAACTTTCAGAAGAAGTATATAATGACGTTTTAAAACAGCAAGTCTATTTCAAGACAGTGACTGTGATGATTCGTTACGAAAACTTTGAAACCCACACCCACAGCAAAACATTACCCTTCATAACAAACCGCCTCCAAGACCTAAAGAAAACTGCAAAAGAGCTAATACAAGCCTACCTCAAACCAGAAAGAAAAATAAGGCTTGTAGGCGTGCGCGTCTCAAACCTCATCTCAGCGGAAAAACAAAAAACACTAACATGAAACAAAATGCTGCAATGTATGCAATGACTTATGGAGATTTAGATTTGAGCGTTTCGGCAAGCGCTTGCGCCCACTTCTTCGCCTTTTCCAACTCGCCTTCTTTCAGATGATACGCGTTCATTTTGCCTTCAACATAAGCAACCAGCGGAGCAGCAACCAACTTGAAGCCCAATTTCTTAAGCTTGCCTTCTATGCCCTTCACTGCGCTTCCGCTAAATCGCGACTGAACTCGCGTGTCGAAAGCCGCAGCCAACTTCCCAGAAAAATCTTCGCCTGTCAAATTTTCGAGAAACTTCCTCATACCGTCTGAAGCTCTAAAAGCCATTGTGGGTGCGCCAGCAATCAAACAATCGTAATTCTTCACAGCATCCACGCTAACGTCTTTGACAAAGAAAGAGTCAACATCAACCCCCATGTCTTTCAAAGCTTCGCCAATCGTTTTGGCAACCTTCTCGGTGCACCTCATAGGAGAAACATTGTCATAAACAATCAAAACCTTCATCCAAATCAACCTCAACCCAACCTTAAACATGCACCCGCTTTTAAACGTTCTCAAAGCTTGCCTAGGCTTGTTTAACGAGAAATATTCCTACACCCATCATAAACAGAATCCAAAACACAAACAGAAGCCCTACTGAGGGTCCCTTACATCGGTAGTGGTGGGGTCGCTGGGATTTGAACCCAGGACCGCCAGCGCCCCAGGCTGGTATCCTTGACCAAGCTAGACGACGACCCCAATTTGAAATAGAGAAGTGTCTCCTCGGTTTATATTCATTGCTTCAATGATTAGAAGCTGCCTTCCGCCGTGTCTTTTGGACGTGTCGTTTCTCGAATTCTTCGAAGATTTCGCGCATTTCCAGTTTTTTCTGCGCAAGAAGCACCATTGTGTGGAATATTAAGTCTGCAGCCTCGTGTATTATGTTGTTTTCGTCTTGGTTTTTGGCGGCCAAAACGAGTTCGGTTGCCTCTTCGCCTATTTTTTGAAGGTTGGCGTCTTCGCCTTGGCTTGACAGTTTTGAAACGTAAGAGTCTGGTTTAGGATTGTTTATCCTATCCTCTATGACTTCAAATATTCTTTCCAGTATTCTGGCGTCTATTGTTTTTGCTTCTTTCTCTGTTTTTATTGGTTTGTGGAAGCACGAGTGCGCGCCTGTGTGGCAGCACACGCCTATTTGTTGAACTTTGAATAGTATGGCGTCGCTGTCGCAGTCAAGTATGGCGTTTTGAACCAGCGAATAGTTTTCGGAGGTTTCGCCTTTTATCCAAATTCTCTTTTTGCTTCTGCTCCAGAAATGCATCTTTCCAGTTGTCAAAGTTAGCTTTAGCGCCTCCTTGTCCATGAAAGCTTGCATCAAAACCGTATCGTTTGAAGCGTCTTGAACAACCACTGGAACAAGTCCATCTGCCTTGCTGAAGTCAACCTTCCTAATGAACTCGTCTGCTTCCTTCTCACCTAATTTGAGAACCAAAACTTTTCACCTCAAACTGGACGTACATAAACGCCTCTTTCAGCCAAGTACTCCTTCACCTTCTTGACAGGATGTTGAAACCTGTGAAATATTGAGGCTGCTAACGCCGCGTCAGCCATGCCTTCCGTGAAAACCACGTATATGTGTTCTGGGTTTCCGGCTCCGCCGCTGGCGATGATGGGTATATTCACGGTTTGGCTTATGGTTCTGGTTAGTGGAATGTCATAGCCTAGTTGGGTTCCGTCATAATCCATGCTTGTTAAAAGGATTTCTCCTGCGCCAAGGTTTTCAACAGCCTTAGCCCATGAAACAGCGTCTAAACCAGTTGGCAGTCTTCCGCCCTCAACGTAAACTTCCCACTCAAAAGATTTGTTTGGAGAACTTTTTCTTTTGGCATCGATTGCAACCACTACGCATTGGCTTCCAAAAACCTCGGCTGCTTGCTTGACAATTATTGGGTTTCTGACGGCTGCCGTGTTTATTGAGACTTTATCTGCTCCGGAGTTGAGTATTTTCTGTATGTCCTCTAAGTCGCGTATTCCGCCGCCTACCGTGAAGGGGATGGATATGGTGTCCGCTGTTCTTCTCACAACATCCAAGAGAATATCTCTCTTTTCATATGACGCAGTTATGTCGAGGAAAACTATTTCGTCAGCGCCTTCTGCCTCGTAGATTGCCGCGAGCTCCGCTGGGTCACCTTCAACCTTTAGGTTTTGGAATTGAATTCCTTTAACCACCTTTCCATCTTTGACATCTAGGCATGGAATTATTCTCTTAGCCAACATTCTGCACCGCCTCGATAGCCTCTTTTAATGAGAATTTCCCTTCGTAAAGCGCTGTGCCAACTATAGCGCCATAAACCCCAACCTTACTCAACTGCACAAGGTCCGATAGCTTGGATATTCCTCCAGAGGCAACAATTGGAACTTTAACAGCCTTCAGAAGTTTTTCAGCATATTGCAGGGATGGTCCTTTCAAGGTGCCGTCTCGGTCGACTGAGGTGAAAATTATCATCCCAACATTCAGTGTTTCCACGGCAAAACGCGCCATCTCCATGAAACCAGTCTTCGCGGATTTTTTCCACCCGCTGAACATGATTTCGCCGTTTTTCAAGTCCAATGACACTGCAACCCTTTGCGAGCCAAATTTTTTAACGGTTTTGAGGATTGTTTGAGGGTTAAAGAGCAGATTTGTCCCGAAAATCACCCTGAAAACTCCAAGTTTTAACAGTTCCTCAGCTCTTTCGAATGTTCTTAAGCCGCCGCCAAACTGCACCTTAACTGTGACGTTTTGAACTATTTTTCTGACCATGTCAGTGTTTTCTCCCCTTTCGAGAGCCGCATCTAAATCAACCAAGTGTATGAGTTCAGCCCCTTCGCTAACCCATCTCTTGGCTGCTTCAACGGGGTCGTCGTAGTAAACCTTTAGTTTTGAAGGGTCACCCTCAACTAGGCGGACGCACTTGCCATTCATTATGTCAACCGCGGGTATAATCAGCATCCTCTCACCCTTTTACAAGTTTAACAAAGTTCCCGAGAATCTTCAACCCGTTTTTGCCGCTTTTTTCAGGGTGAAACTGCGTAGCGAAAATGTTCTTTTTCGCAATTATTGACGGAAAACGTGTTCCATACTCTGTTTCGGCTATGATTACCTCTTCGTCCGTCGGTTTTGGGATGTATGTGTGGGCAAAATACATGAAGGAATTGTTGGGGATTCCTTCCACCAGCGGATTTTTCCTCTCTATTTCTATGGTGTTCCATCCGATGTGGGGAAGTTTCACGCTCGCGCCGATTTTCACGACTTCCCCCTCTATCAACCCTAAACCCTGATTTATCCCGCCTTCATAGCTTCTTGTGAAGAGGAGTTGAAGTCCTAGGCATATCCCGAAAACGGGCTTTCCCTCTTCTATGGCTCCTTTTAGTTCGTTTGCTATGGGTGAAAGATTTTTCATGGCTTCTGCGAATGCGCCGACCCCGGGGAAAATTATTGCGTCGGATTCGAGGATTTCCTTTGGGTCGTTTGTTATTGAAACGTCAGCTCCAAGGTTTTCGAATCCTCTTTTCACGTTTCTGAGGTTTCCCACTCCATAGTTGATTATTGCAAACTTCAGCATTAAATAACACCCTTCGCGCTTGGAACAACATTTTCTCTTTTTGGCTCTAGGCTAACGGCATCTTTGAGGGCTACCGCTAGAGCCTTTGCAGCAGCCTCAACTTTGTGGTGTAGATTTTCGCCGTAAACCACTGTTAAGTGGATGTTTGATTTTGATGTTTGCGCGAGGGATGCGAAAAAGTGTTTGAGGTCTTCAACTTTCATGTCTTCGATTTGAGGTTGGTCGACGTTAAAGTCGAGGCATACGTAGGGTCTGCCTCCTAAATCTACAGCTGCCCTAGCCAATGAATCGTCCATGGGCACGTATGCAAAGCCAAATCTTCTGATGCCCTTCCGTTCTTTAAGCGCCTTGTTGAAGGCTTCGCCTAGGGTTAATGCCACATCTTCGCATACGTGATGCTTTAAATCTCCTTTGGCTTTTACAGTCAAATCGAAAAGGGCATGCTTAGCCATAGTCGCAAGCAAGTGATCTAGGAATTTTACTCCAGTATCCACTTGGGCTTCTCCTTTGCCGTCCAAGTTTATCCAGACCGAGATTTCAACTTCGGCTGTTTTTCTTTCCAATTTTGCTTCCCTACTCTGCTTCAACCTTCCAAAACCTCCTTTAGCTTTTGAATGAAAACCTCGTTCATTTTGCGTGTTCCAACAGAGACGCGGATGCAGTTATCAAGAAGCGGCAACATTCCCCTGTCTTTAACTAAAACTTTTCTTTCCTGCATCTTCGCCTTAACAGCGGATGAGGTTAACCCCTTCTTTGTTATTTTGAACAGTATGAAGCTTGCATCTGAAGGGAACGGCGTTACGCCATCAATTTCCTTCAATTTCTTGAACAACCGTTCCCGCTCTTCAATAATTTGGGTGATTCGTTCCTTAAAGTAGGTCCAGTTTTCCAACGCCACCGTAATCATTTTTTGGGCTACAGCATCCATGTTAAAGGGCAACATAACTCGCCCAAGATATTCAGTGATGGAGGAATTGGAGACAGCGAACCCAGCGCGCATTCCAGCCAAACCAAAAGCCTTAGAGAAAGTCCTTAAAACAATTAGGTTGTCAAACTTCTTAATCCACTTCAGAACCGAGTATCTGGCGAATTCAGCATAAGCCTCATCAATTATAATTATGCCCTTAAATTCTTCCAGTAAAGCCTTGACACCGTCTTCCTTAAACTGGTTACCAGTTGGGTTATTCGGGGAACAAAGAATAAGCAGAGAAGCCTTCTTCCCTAGTTCCAAAATCTTTTCAATATTTAATCCAAAATCGGGTTCGAGCAAAACTTCGGTTTTCTCTCCCCCATACAGCTTTACAAAAAAGTCGTAGAAGGGAAACGTCGGCTCAACAATCAAAACTCCTGTTCCACGTTTTACAAAGGCTTTAGCTATTAAATCTAAAAGCTCGTCCGAACCGTTTCCGACGATGACCATCTCTTCATCAAGCCCATAAAATTTCGAAATTGCCTTGACAGCCAACATGCCGCGGGGTGGTGGATAAAGCCGCGTGTCGACATCTTTGCAGGCGGAAGTCAACAAGTTCTTCATGAAATTTGCTTCGATAACAAGATTCTCATTGAGGTCAAGTTTAACCAAATCCTCATCCTCAATCTCGGAAGTGAGGTACTCAGCCTCGTAAACTGGAATTTCCAGAACCTCTTTACGTAGAAATTTCTCAATTTTCATCTTCACCGCACCTCGAAAGAACCGATTTCACGTGACCATCTAAACCTTCAAGTTTGGCAAGCGTAATCGTTATCTCCTTTAGATTTCGGTAACCCCTTTCATTACACTCAAGAAAATTTAAAGTTTTCAGAAAGCTCCAAACGGTCAGTCCTGAGAACATTTTTGCGTATCCCCCTGTTGGAAGTACATGGTTTATCCCCGCCGAATAATCACCGAATGCCACTGCAGAATACTTTCCAACAAAAACTGCCCCCGCATTCCTCAACTTCCAAAGCACATCGTAGGGCTTTTTAGTCAAGAGCTCTATGTGCTCCGGGGCAATAAGGTTGGCATAGCGTATAGCATTTTCTAAATCCTCTACAACTATTATGAAACAATTTGTTTTGATGGATTGTCGGGCTAAACTCCATTCTGGAAGCGTCTTTAACTGTTGTTTCACTTCCCTCTCAATTTCATAAGCTAAACCTTCAGAAGTTGTCAACACAAGTGTTAAGGCTCTTGCATCGTGTTCTGCTTGGGCGATGATGTCACAAGCAACGATACTAGGGTCAGTAAATTCGTCTGCAATAACAAGAAGTTCCGTCGGTCCCGCTGGGAGATCCACCGCAACTTCCATGCTGACTAAAAGCTTCGCCGCTGTGACGTAAAGGTTTCCGGGACCAACAATCTTTTCAACTTTAGGTATGGTTTCTGTTCCGTACGACAGCGCCGCCACCGCTTGGGCTCCACCAACTCTGTAAATTTCGGTTGCTCCGCCGATGTCAGCAGCCACAAGAACAGCTGGGTTAATATCTCCATCTGATCTTGGGGGCGAGCACACAACTATTCTTTCAACCCCGGCGATTTTGGCTGGTATTGTGCACATTAGGGCGGAAGAAGGATAGACGGCTTTCCCGCCGGGTGCATAAACTCCTGCGGAGGATAGGGGTTGGATTATTTGACCAACTTTAACGCCCTCCAGCGTTGCAGTTGACCACTTTCTTTTCCCTATTTGCCGCTCGTGAAAAATCTTGATGTTTTCTGCCGCCTTTCTCAAAGCATTTATCTCTTTTTCCTTCAAATTTTTGTACGCACTTTTGACTTCTTCTTCAGAAACCTTTAATTTTTCCTTGCTAAAGTTTGCGCAATCGAACTTTCTTGTGTAATCTATGATGGCGAGGTCGCCTTTCTCTTTGACATCCATAATTATCTTTTTAACTTCTCTGAAAACCTTTGACCTTTCGACCTTTGCTCGATTTAACATTTTGGGAAGATAGTGTTCTTCGAATTTTTCAGCTGTTAAAATCTTCATTTTACGGCATTCTCCCTATTCTTTCAACAATTCCGTTAATTTTCTTCTCAAAAACTCGGTAGGATATTCTGTTGCATATCAGCCTACACGAAGAATCTAAAATTTTGTCAATCACCTTTAAGCCGTTTTCCTTCAGCGTTTTTCCAGTTTCGCTCACATCAACTATTATTTCAGCGAGTCCAAGCCTAGGCGCAAGCTCGGCTGTCCCGCGAACCGCTAATATTTCTGCTTGTTTTCCCAAACTTTCAAAGTATTTTCGGGTGATGTTGGGGTATTCTGTTGCAACCCTAGGCGTCCTTGAAAGGCTTTTGACAGAGCTTATCTCTGAGTTTTCTGGGATAGCGACGACTAGGCTGCATTTTCCGAAGTTTAAATCCAGCAGTTCATAGACGTCAACTTCTCTTTCGAGGATGACATCGTAACCAGTAATTCCCAAGTCAGCTGCGCCATAATGCACGTATAATGGTATGTCAAAGGTTCTGGCAAAAACAAATTCAAAATCGCCTTTTGCATCCTCCACAATATAAGCCCTGCCGCTTTCATTTAGATGTACCCCCATTTTCTTGACTGTGTCAAGGGATGAATCGCGGAGGCGACCCTTACTTGGTAAAGCCACACGAATCTTCCTATCCACCCTCAGAAGCCTCCATTGACTTGATGAAGCTTTGAAGCCTTGATTTTTTGGCTGAACCCAGATTTATATCGTAAATTTCCAGCGACTTCTCAAGGGAAGAGCCGACAAAAACTACATAGTTGACTCCGAGTTGTTTTGCGTATTCAATAACATCTCCTTTTTCTTGTTCATCAAAGTTTAAGAGGCAAGTTATGCCTGCGTTGCGGAGAAATTTTAAAGCTTCAACCCCAGCGCTTCTAGACATTGATTTGATAAGAACTTTCGGTTCACCTCTTTTTGAAACGTCGAACCCTTGATTCTTCAACGCCCAAAGACATTTCTCAACTTCAATTGCAAACCCGGTTGCTGGAAGCTTTTGACCATTAAACTTCTCCATTAGGTTATCGTAGCGTCCTCCTCCGCCCAAAGGAAGCCCGACGTTTGGAATGGATGCCTCGAAAACAACTCCGGTGTAGTACTCAATTTTCCTGGTTAATGAAAAATCAAAGAAAACATCCTCTTCAACCCCATAATCGCTTAAAATATCGTTGACCTCTAAGAGTTCGCTTAAAAATCTCTGGATTTTGGCGAGTTTTGGATTCAAACTTATGGATTGTAGGTCTTCCAGTTTTTTGCAGTTTAGAAGCCGGAGCAGTAAATCTTTGAGTTGGGGTGAAATACCGAAGTCCTCAGTGAATTTGTCGATCTTCGCGGTGTTTCTGGATTTTAGGATTTTTTGGAAAATCTCTTTTTCCGACTCGCCGAGCCGCATTGTGTTTAAGATTTCCCTCAGCAAGCCAGCGTGTCCAAGGTCTATGCGAACTTTTTCCAGTCCTATCTTTTCAGCGGAGAAAAGCAGTAGGGCTATGACTTCGCCGTCGGCTTCAAGTTTACTGCAGCCAATTAACTCAACTCCAGCTTGGTGAAACTCTCTTAAATTTTCAAAGTAGGAACGGTTGTACCTGAACACATTGCAAATGTAGAATAGCCTCAGGGGCTTTGGTCTAGAGCCCATCTTCGTCGTCACAATTCTGGCTATGGGCGTCGTCATTTCAGCCCGAAGAGCCAAAATTTTGCCGTCCCTGTCCTGAAACTTAAACATGCTGTCGATGAGGTCTGAGCCTACACCAGTTGACAGCGCATCAACAAATTCTACGGTTGGGGAGCGAACCTCCTCGTAGCCCCAAAGTCTGAAAATTCTTCTTAAAGTTTGTTCAATGTGGAGGTATTGTTCAACTTCTTCCGGTAGATAGTCTCTTGTCCCTTCGGGTGTTTGTAGTCTCGTGAACTTGAGCCCTCCCGGTCACCCTAAGTCCTCCAGTGGGTAATTTGTGGGTAACAACCCATATTAATCCCCAAACTTATAAACGTTACGGGGAGACGCCTGTGAGAGTATCCGAAATAGTTCGAATAGACTCACGGGGAAGAGTAACATTACCATCCGCACTTCGCGAGTCCATAGGCCTTTCAGAAGGAATGTACGTGATGCTTATTGCTGAGATAGAGGAAAAACAGGTTAGGATAATACCCTTCGCAGATCCGGAAGCCAAACTCGTAGAGTTTCATCTCGCAATACGTGATGCGCCCGGAGCGCTTGCCAAGGCGGCATCAGTGTTGGCTGAGAACAATGTTGATTTATTGTCAACTACTTCTAGAACGCTTAAGAGAGGAGAACTTGCGGAGTGGATAGTGGTAGCTGACATATCAAAATGTAAGTGTAAGCTAATGGAACTACGAGAGAAGATTCTTGATAGAAAAGCGGCGGAGAAAATTGAGGTTAAGGAAATCTCCACTTAAGCATTAAAGTCTGCATCAACCAGGCATTTTTACCAGCTTACACGATTACCTTGAAGAGGTCAGCCTTCGTTACTATACCAACAACTTTCCCCTTTTTTGTCACAAGAACTGCAGGATAGACATGTAACAGACTTGAAACTAGCGGTAGCGGAGCATTTTCATCAATCTGCGGAGGCGCTTCCTCCATAATTTCTTCAACAAGCCCTTGAGACACTTGTGAGAGTTCTCTGCCGGCTGTCACTTGATTCAGTATTGTCTTTTCTGATATGCATCCCACAGTTTGTTCACCGTCGAAAACTGGGAGTTGCGAGTAGCCGTGCTCCATCATTAGGCGAATTGCCTTTGCAATCTTATCGTTTTTTTGAACGCCGATGACGCCCTTATGGAATATTTTGCTTACGGTGTAATTTATTCTTGTTTCCATTTTCTCAAGTATGTCAAAAAGCATCTTCACCTTGTTGTATGAGGGGTCTATTTTTCTTGATTCTATTTTCGCTATGAAAGACTGACTTACGCCAGCCATTTTTGCCAGTTGTTTTTGGGTTAAACCCAGCATTTTTCTTTTCTTTGCTATCTCATCCAGAGAGGGCAACATGTTGTTGAGTGTTGGAGAACTTCCATATATTCCTTTTGGAATAATTTTTTCAAAAAAGTATTTTAATTGGAATTGCCATTTGCTTCGAAAAACACTCGGAGGTTGTAACACGCTCGAAAAAAGAACAGTGACCGAAATTAATGAAGAAATCAGACGGGGAGACGTTCAGGTTTTAACAGTTGAGGAAATGAAGAAACTTGTGGAAGAAAAAGGGGTCAAGAAAGCCTTTAAAGAAGTGCACGTAGTCACAACCGGAACTTTCGGGGCTATGTGTTCATCAGGAGCAGTCATAAACCTCGGTCACTCAGATCCGCCGATTAAGATTCACAGAGCTTGGATAAATGATGTTGAAGTTTCTCATCCAGGAGCAGCGGTGGACCTATACATAGGTGCCGCTCAAATGTCCGAAACTAAACCCTTCGAGTACGGTGGAGGACACGTAATAGAAGATTTAATAAGAGGAAAGGAAGTGGAACTTCGGGCAATAGCCTATGGAACCGCTTGCTATCCTAGAACCAGACTTGAGACCCTCATAACAAAAGATGATTTAAACCAGTTTATTTTGTTGAACTTCCGCAACTGCTACCAGCGTTATGTATGCGCAACAAATAGCAACGATGAAATCCTCTACACATACATGGGTAAACTTCTCCCCCACTTTGGAAATGCCACATTCTCCGGAGCCGGAGAACTAAATCCCCTCATGAACGACCCAGACTACGAGACTATAGGAATTGGAACACGCATATTCCTAGGAGGTGCCCAAGGCTACGTTATAGGCGAAGGAACACAGCATGAACCCGGAAACCAAATGGGCACCATTATGGTTCGGGGAGACTGCAAAAAGATGAAGCCAGAATTCATCCGCGGAGCCGCCTTCACAAAGTATGGAACAACCCTCTATGTGGGTATAGGTATACCAATCCCCATCCTCAATGAGGAAATAGCTAAAAAAGTAGCTATCCGAGATGAGGAAATCTTCATTCCAGTAGTTGACTATGGAGTCCCACGGAGAGAACGCCCGAGACTTGGGAGAGTCAGCTACAAAGAGTTAAAGTCCGGCAAGATAATTGTTAACGGTAAGACCGTGAAAGTTAGCCCACTTTCAAGCCTTGAAAAGGCTAAGGAAATCGCTGAAACTTTGAAATCTTGGATAGCTGAAGGCACCTTCTACTTGTCGGCTCCAGTTGAAAGATTACCCCTAGACACGGTCTTTAAGCCTATGAAACAAACTAAAGACATAGTCTTTGTTGAAGCCCTTATGCGTCCAGCAGCCACATGTAAGGAGAATGAAGACATTGAAAAGGTTGCCCAAAGAATCATAACCCATTCAGTCAACCACATAGTAGTTGTTGATGCTCAAGGAAAACTCAGGGGGATAATTACCTCATGGGACATAACAAGGGCTGTGGCTGAGAATAAAAAGAGTTTGACAGATATAATCATTAGAAAAGTTATAACGACAACCCCAGACGAGCCAGTAGAAGCCGCCGCTAGGAAAATGACTCAGCACAACATATCAGCCTTACCAGTAATCAACAGAGAAGGAAAAGTGCTGGGCATAATAACTTCAGAGGACGTAGCCAAACTTATAGGGGGCAAATGATGTGGTAAGAGTTTTACTCAAGTTTTCGAAGGACATAACAAGCGAACCGATAACATCGCAAGTTATCATGGAACAGGGGACGCCCATAAACATATTAACAGCTCATATTGACCAACGAGGCGGAGAAATACTTGTCGAAATACCCTCAGTACACGCTGAAAGGGTCATTGAAGCCTTCCGCAAAAGAGGAGTAATAGTCGAGTCACACAAGCCTGTAAATGTAGATAAAGAAAAGTGCATTAACTGCGGCGCTTGTTTTTCTCTGTGTCCAATAAACGCCATAAAAATCAATGAAGATTTTTCCGTAACCTTCAACGACGAAAAATGTTTGGGTAACGCCTGCCAACTATGCGTAGACGCTTGTCCAGTGAGAGCCATAAAAGTAAGCGAGTGAAAAGGCAAAGAACTATGCAAGCTAAAAGTTTGTTCAAAGAAACCTTCGAATTTAAGGAAACACGAGGCTTAATTTTGTCAGATAGCAGACAAGCCATAGCGAAAGCAATATCTTCGCTTAGGGAAAACAGGGAAAAACTCGAAAGGTATGCCCGCAAGAACCCGAAATTTCTCTACTCCTTGACGCCCATTAAAGTTGATGACGACACCCCATTAGTGGCTAAGATTATGGCTGAAGCCGCCGCGAAAGTGGAGGTTGGTCCCATGGCGGCTGTCGCCGGCGCCCTAGCGGATCTAGCGGTTAAAGAAATGGTTTCTGCCGGAGCGAAAGTGGCTGTTGTTGAAAATGGAGGGGAGATATCCGCGGTTTCCGAGTTGCCTATAGATGTTGCCCTTCTAGCCGGAGACACGCCATTATCGAGAAAGGTTGGTTTTAGACTTGAAAAATTTCCAGTTGGCGTTGCAACAAGCTCCGCAACTTTTGGATATGCATTCAGTTTAGGAGAAGCAGACTCGGTGACAATTTTTTCTAAAGATGCTTGCTTAGCGGATGCCGCAGCCACGGCAGTTTGTAATGCTGTTAAGGGGGAGGATTGCGACTCGGCTGTGAAACATGGAATTGAAGTAGCTATGTCAATTGGTGATGTCAAAGGCGTGCTCATAATCTTTAGGGGGAAAGTTGCGGTTGCAGGAGAAATCCCAAAACTGATTAACATTACAGGGGAAGAGAGAGTATAGGGAAACGTGCGCAATTTTTCATTTTCGATTTTTATTTGCTATTTCTGGTCTTTATTTAAACTCTATTGACCATTTTTGGTCATTATGGTTTTAAAAAGAAAGAATATGACCAAAAAATATATAAGATTCCGTTAAATTAACGGCTGAGCTGTGTGATAAAATATGGAGTCAGCTGCTTGCCCGGAGTGCGGAGCAAAAATTAAAGTGCCAGAAGATGTTGTGACAGGCGATATAATAACTTGCCCAGACTGCGGACTTGAACTTGAAGTAAAAAACGTAAACAGCGACTGCGTGGTAGTGGAAGAGCTGCAAATCGAAGGGGAAGACTGGGGCGAGTAGCACTTTGACGGAGCCCCTCCCCACTTAATTTTTTAACAGATTGATACAGCTGGATGTAAAACAAAAATGAGCATTGCAATCCTTTATGAACACGCAGGAACAGACGAAATGGGGATACATTTAACCGCTCAGAAACTTGGAATAAATTTAACTTTCATACCATCCCGCAAAATCTCCTTCCTATTCAGAAATCACGACTACCAAATCAAAAGCATAGAAAGAGATTATCTAGAAAACGTCAAAGATGTTTCCGTAGTGCTAAATAGAGCGCAAAGTAGAAACCGCAGACTTTTCATGGGAACAATATTTGAAGCATTGGGTAAACACGTCATAAACCCATCGCAAATTGAGTACATATGCTTCAGCAAACTGAGAATGCTTCTACGCTTTTGGAAAGAAAAAGTAAGGATACCGACAACAGTCTACGTTCCATGCGACCCGAAAGAAAACACGAAGGATGGACGCAGAATTTCTAACGAAAACGATATTGCAAGCCTAATCCAACAACAGTTAGGCAATAAACCAGTGGTTCTTAAGCCAGACGCGGGTTCTCACGGTAAAAACATTAAGTTAGCCGAGGAACCACAGCAGCTCCTGAAAATCTTAAGCGAAATAGAGCCGTCTGTGATAAACCCCATTGGTGTTTTGGCGCAGGAGCTAGTTCACAAATGGTTCTTCGACCTAAGAATAATTGTTGCTAAGGAGAGTGGAAAAGCGTCTCACTGCTATCCCAAGGCGATGGCTAGGACAGGACTTAAGGATTTTAGAACAAACGCTTACTTAGGTAACATGGTTTTCGGAATAAATCTGCCTCAAAAGGTAAGAGAGGACGCTGTGAAATGCGCTGAGTCCATAGCAAAAGATTGCGAGGCATGGGTTCTAGCCCTCGACGCAATGATAGACTTCGGAGAAGAAATGGTTATTGACAAACAAATGATTTCTGAATTTGAAAAACTAACTCCTTTATTCAATGAAATACAGAAGGTCAAAAGCCAAAGAATCACAAAAGAAAACTTCGCCAGCTGGAATGAAAGGCTGGAGAAGGCTTTTCACAACTATGAGAATTCAGAAGCATACTGCAACATCAAAGAAGCAATAGAGAAAAGCGTCAAAAACATGGAAAACCACGTAATGTTCCATGAAGCAAACGCATGTCCAGATTTCTGGGAGCAGACAAGACTAGCTGCTGGAATCGACTTGGCAAAGCAGCTTTTGACATGCGCTGAAAGTCTAGTTGACAAACAAACATGCTTATTGCGCGAAAATAAAAGGGGTTAGCAAAATGAGAGTTGGTGTTGTTGGCGGTTCTGGATATGTGGGCGGAGAGCTCTTAAGGTTATTATTTCTACACCCAAAAGTGGAAATAACTGCTGTGACTTCACAAAAATATGCAGGCGAATTTTTGTTCGTCGTCCACCCAAACCTTAGAGGAATCACGCAGCTTAAGTTCATTCCCTACAGCCTATCCGAAATTGGGAAAAACTGTGACTTGGTGTTCACCGCCCTACCACACGGAGCCTCGGGCAAGTTTATTCCAGACTTGCTTAAGGCTGGTTTAAAGGTTATTGACATGAGCGCGGACTTCCGCCTAAAAAACCCGGAAGATTACATCAAATGGTATGGTTGGAGTCATCCCATGCCAGAGTTGTTAAATGAGGCTGTTTATGGTCTTCCGGAGCTTCACAGAGAGGAAATAAAAAAGGCAAATTTAGTGGCTTGTCCGGGGTGCATGTCAACCGCCACGATTTTAGCTCTAGCACCTCTAGTTAAGGAGGACTTCATAGATGATGAGAGAATAGTTGTTGACGCCAAAATTGGTTCGTCTGGAGCTGGCAACAACCCGTCAATAGCGTCGCATCATCCTGAAAGGTCTGGTGGAACGAGACCATACAAGCCAGTTGACCATAGGCACATTGCTGAAATAGAGCAAGAACTGAGTTTGGTTGCGGGAAAGCCTGTTAAGGTTTCGTTTACTCCTCACGCTGTGAACATGGTGCGGGGCATACTCTCAACCATTCACGCCTTTCTAATTAAGAACGTAACTGTTAAGGAAGTGTGGATGGCTTACCGTTCATTGTATGAAAATGAGCCCTTCGTCCGCTTTGTCCGTTATAAGAAGGGACTTTACCAGTTTCCAGATCCAAAAATAGTGGTTGGCTCAAACTTTTGTGATATAGGTTTTGAGTTGGATTCGCGTGTTAACAGGCTTGTTGCTTTCTCTGCAATAGACAATTTGGTTAAGGGCGCCGCTGGTCAAGGAATCCAATGCTTAAACATAATGTTGGGTATTGACGAGAAAACGGGTTTGGAGCATCCAGGTTTTCATCCGGTGTAAAAAATGTTAATTGTAGTTAAAGTTGGGGGAAAAGTTCTACAAAGTAACCTTTCAGAAGTCGCCAAAGACGTAAAGGATATAGTCTGCAAAGGCGAGGATAACGTGGTTTTCGTTCATGGAGGAGGAGCGGAAGTAACGCTTATCGCCCAAAAGTTGGGTTTGGAACAGAAGTTTGTAACTTCTCCAGAAGGTTTCCGAAGCCGCTATACAGACAAAGACACTGTAGAGACATATAACATGGTGATGTCTGGGAAAATCAACAAAACAGTTGTTTTAACTTTTCAAAGCCTTGGGATACCCAGCGTTGGATTGTCTGGTGTTGACGGTTCGCTTCTCAAGGCTAAAAGGAAGGAGAAAATAATTGTGGTGGATGAGAGGGGAAGGAAACGGGTTGTTGATGCGGGGTTCAGCGGGAAAATATGCAAGGTGGAAACTGGATTGCTTAAGCTTCTCATCGAAAACGGGTATGTGCCAGTAATATCCCCAGTAGCCATAGGCGAAAAATTTGAGTTATTGAATGTTGACGGAGACCGCGCAGCAGCCAACATTGCTGGCGCTCTACAAGCGGATAGGCTTATTCTATTAACAGATGTGGACGGAGTGATGCTCGACGGAAAGGTCTTAGAAAGGTTGAAGCTTTCTGAAGTTAAAGGTATTCTTCCAAAGATAGGAGCAGGCATGAGCACCAAAATTCACGCGGCTACAGAAGCCCTGAACCTCGGCGTAAAAGAGGCAATAATCGCCTCTGGACTGCGAAAATCTCCAATTTCATCTTCAATTAAGCATGAAAGTGGAACCGTGATAATTCATGGATGAAAAATCAGTAATTGAAATAGAAGATAAGTATTTGGCAAGAGTCTACGCCAAAAAACCAGTTGTGCTCACTAGGGGGAAAGGAGTTTTCCTATGGGATATAAACGGCAAGAAATACTTGGACTTTACAGGAAACTACGGAGTCTGCATTGCCGGATATTCTCGCCCAGAAATAATCAAAGCAACAAGGAGACAATTAGAGAGGCTTATTCCTTGCCACGGGTCATTCTATAACGAGACAAGAGCAGAACTACTTGAGAAACTGGCGCAGATAGCGCCTAAAGGGTTAACCAAAGCCTTCTTAGGAAACAGTGGAACCGAAGCGGTTGAATGCGCCATCAAAATGGCACGCAAGTTCACTGGAAAACCTGAGATAATCGCGATGATGGGCGGTTTTCATGGAAAAACTATGGGAGCGCTTTCCGCGACGTGGAAGGAAAAGTATAGGGAGCCCTTTCAGCCCCTTGTTCCAGATTTTAAACACGTGCCGAGATTCAACATCCAGAAGATAAAAGAGGCAATCACAGAAAAGACTGCCGCAATTATAGCTGAACCAGTGCAGGGAGAAAGCGGCATTATAGTTCCGCCAGAAGGTTTCTTCCAATCCCTAAGAGAGATTTGTGATAACACTGGAGTTCTTTTAATAATGGATGAAGTTCAAACTGGAATGGGCAGAACTGGCAGGATGTTTGCCTGCGAACATTGGGGAGTTACTCCTGACATTCTTTGTCTTGCAAAATCCATTGCTGGAGGATTTCCGCTTGGAGTAACCCTTGCCAAAGAAGAAATAGCCTCTTCCCTCGGAGTTGGAGAGCACACGAGCACTTTTGGCGGAAACCCGGTTGTTTGCGCCGCGGCATGCGCAACAATCGACATAATAGTGCGAGAGAGGCTTCCGGAAAGGGCTGAAAAGTTAGGGCGTTACTTTTTAGGCAAGCTTAGGGAACTGCAGTCCAAATACAAGATTGTTAGGGAAGTGCGTGGTTTAGGTTTGATGATAGGTGTTGAGTTGAGGGTTGACGTTTTGAACATAATACTTGAGGCGATGCAGAAGGGGGTTTTGGTGCTTGACGCTGGCAAAAACGTGGTGCGTTTCTTGCCTCCCCTGGTCATTAGTGAGGAAAACATCGATACCGTTGTGACGGTTATGGACGAGGTTTTGGAGGGAGAAGAGAATAAACGATTACGCAGTTCAGTTTCTAACTAGGCTTCTCGAAATTTATAGTCCATCGAGTAAAGAAAGAGAGATCAGCGCCTTTATCGCGGATGAAATGAGAAAGTTAGGCTTCAAAGTTAAAGTGGACGACGTTGGAAACGTAATTGGCGAAGTTGGAAGTGGAAAACCGGAAATTTTGTTATGCGGTCACATGGATACTGTTCCGGGCTATATCCCAGTGCGGGTTGTTGACGGTAAATTGTACGGTAGGGGGGCTGTTGACGCGAAGTCTTCTTTGGCGGCTATGGTTTTGGCTGCCAATTCTGTTGCGGAAAAAGTTTCTTCTGGAAAAATTTTGGTTGCTGGTGTTGTTGAGGAGGAAAAAACTGGTAAGGGAGTTAAACATTTAATAAAGAAAGGCTTATCGGCGGATTATGCAATTTTTGGGGAACCAAGCGGAATAGAAAACATAGTTATTGGATATAAGGGAAGCTTAAGGCTGAAATTGACTTGCGAAACGCAGACGGGGCATTCTGCTGCTCCATGGCTTTTCGAAAACGCTATTGAGAAGGCGTTTGAGGTTTGGAAAGTGATAAGGGAAACGCGTTTTCCGAATGAGGATTTGGATAGCCATTTTTACTCTGTCACCTCATGCCTACTTCAACTGAAAGGCGGAGAATCAGCAGCTTCAAATGTTCCCTCTAAATGTGAAGCTTTAATAGACATGAGAATCCCGCCGCAGCTTACATGCACGCAAGTTTACCAAGAGATTAACAGTAAAGTTGCGCAATATCAAACTGTAAACCCAAAGGTTGCGGTAAAAATGAAAAGAGTTGATTCAGTAGAAGCCTTTGAAACAGATAAAAACAACTCGCTTGTCAAGACTCTTTCATCAGCTATCAGAAAAGTAAGGGGTAAAACGCCTGTTTTGATAAGAAAGACGGGGACAAGCGACATGAACTTGCTTGGCAAAGCCCTGAAAATTCCACTTGTGGCTTACGGTCCTGGTGATTCGCGTTTGGACCACACTCCGAATGAGTGTGTAAGCGTGGATGAGTATTTGGGTTGTATACGGGTTCTTCAGGAGTGTTTAACGAGGTTGTTGGGTTAGCGTTTTGGTTTGTTTCCTAAAGTGTTAAATAGCGGATGAGAGTTCATATATGTGTGAAATGTATGAAATGTAGGATGTGTTTGTATGAGCGAAGGTGAAGGGGACATGCAGGTATACGGAACAGTGAAGGTCGGCGAAAGAGGTCAAGTGGTGATACCATCCAAAGCTAGGAAGGAACTTAACATAAATCCAGGAGACCTTCTGCTGGTCATAGCAGGTAGGAATAGGCGCAGCATCGCAATGGTTAAGGCAGATGCAATGAGAGAGTTTGCAACTAGAATAATGCGGGGCTTGGAACAGGTTATAGAAGAAAAGTAGAGAATCAAGCCTTTATTGTTGTGGTGGCATGTTTAGGCAACGCCGAGATATCCAAAAGTGGCTATCTGAGGTTATCGAGAAGTTTCGTGAAAAAGGCGCTGTCAGCCCAGACAAAGCCATGACTGCTGAAGAGTTGGGACTTCCGCCAGTTTTCGAAGAAGCGATGAAACGGCGTCTTGGACGCTCAGGAATTTTTGTCGAAGCAAATGGCAAATATTATCTTTCTGAGGAAAGGTTGAAGCAGATAGAGGAAATGCTATCTGCAAAGGGCGAGATGCCGAATCTGAGAAGAAAGGTTGCTACGTTGCGGTTGATACAGTTGGTTGCCATCGTTATTGTCGTGGTTCTTTTTGTTGTGAATTTGTTTGTTCAAAGTTGGGAGCTTAGGGTGGCGTCTGTTGTTTTACTTGTTGTTTGGCTGTTGATAGCCATACTACAAATCTGCTACATAACAAAAATCCGAAAAAGACTTATCATTTAATAAAACACGCGCTTGCTGATAGTTTATCTTTTTTTAAGCACAAGCTCATCCTTGTATCTATACTACTAACTCTCTTCAAAATATAAAAATCAGTTTTAGTAGTACTTCAGATGTGAAATTCTTTCTACAACATCTGGAAGCAAAGGAGTTGCAGGTTTTGGGTTTGGTATCGTTCTTGACTCAACGAAACGGGTTATCGCGACCCCAAGTCTACCACGAACCATAACTCTTTTCTCATCAAAATATGACTTCGTCAAAACAACCATGTTAATGCGTGAAATAAGCTTGAGTTTTTCCTCAATTCTCTTCTGCAAGTCTCTGGCTGATTCTTTAATAGACTCATTGAGAAAACTTATTCGATTCTCCAAGAAAACAATGGACGGCCCCTTTTCAGGTATTTGAGAATAAGCCTTGTTTATGTCTTGAACTGCCCCGTTTACAAGGTCGTCCAGATAAGAAATGTTTCTAAACATAACGAGCGTCGGGTTCTTATACTTAAGAACACCATCAAAAATACCAACATGCGCTTGTGGCATTATGATATCAATATGTTGACCATCACTTCTATATTTTCCTAAATCAACTTTAAATGGACCATCAAATGTCTGACCTCGTGATGCCAAGTGGTCTAGCCAAATCTTAGCCTTTTCTGTTTCGATGAGTCCAGTTTGCTTTTTTCCTATTTTTTCTTTTAGCAACTCAACAGTGGATGTTACATCTGCAAAGTCAGGATCCTTTATCCACTCAACACAAATTGAATAAAATTCACCTACCTGAAACATTAGGCGCATGGAACGCCAGTAAAATTCTTTAAACAAATTTTCATACTGCTTTTCGCGATTTGTTAGTCCTTGATATTTGCATTCTACATAAAACTTCTGTTTTTTGTATTTTACCAAAAAATCAGGAGTTTTTTCGTTGGGTTGAGATGATTCTTGTATAAACCACGTGGAAAAACCTGCTCTTGCTAAGGCTACTGCTATTTGAATTTCATAGGCAGACTGGTTGAATTCATCTTTATTTTTGAGTCGTTCTCTAAATCTATCTTGCGAATTTATCGCAAGTTCATCACCGTTGAAGTCAACAACTCCAATTTTTCTTAGTCTTCTGAGAGACTGGCAAAAAGAGATTAATTTCAACGCGGCTATGTCGAACTTATTTTCTGGATTCGCTCTAATTTGAGCATAATTTCTTAAGCTGTGAACATAAAGGGGTACAATTGGATGATGCTCTGGTTTAAGGTGATGAGTGAATTTGCTGACAACGTGTTTTGGTTTATTTTGGAGCATCTGACATTGATTATCTAGCCATTCCTTTCCGAAATAATTTCGGATTAAAACGATAGCATTAGCCAAATCTGTTATCGTTGGTTCCCATTTTTCAATTTGCATAGGCAATCTCACCCACTCTGTATCAGCTCACGCCCCGTTGAGCAATCCTAATTCTTGGTATCTAATCTTTCTTTTAATTTTTCAAATAGACCGCTAGGAGGCAAGTTTCTTCTTTTACGAGTGCTTTCGAGTGGTTATAGTTTTATTCCTTTGTGTTTTTTGACGTATGGAACCAGCCCGCCTTCTTTGAAAATTTCAAAAACAAGCTTAGGCAAAGGCTTAAACTTTAATGACT
>Ga0080004_1098299_pt1 | contig 45457 bp, 57 predicted proteins | sample WasSprMetagenome_FD_69207 | JGI IMG/M metagenome (GOLD analysis project Ga0080004, IMG submission 69207) | Sulfidic aquatic microbial communities from Washburn Spring, Yellowstone National Park, USA - WS (SPADES assembly) (version 2) | ecosystem: Environmental > Aquatic > Thermal springs > Hot...
GCGATGGCAATATTAAATAACGTGAAAAGAGGCATAATATCAGTGTTGCCTGAAGCTGAGAGAGAAATAGGTGAAATAGGTAACCTATTAAGCAGCATTCTAGTAGAAGCGGGACAAGCCAGTGGTTCAACATTAAACTTTGAAGTAGCAAACGAGGATGCTGAAAAGATATTGGCTGAAGCCTCAGCTGTTGCAGAACAGAGGATGAAGGAGAAGTTCCCTGAACTACCTACTGGTGTACCCACAGGAGAAACAACATTCACGTAAAAGTACAGCTTAAAGAGGAAGACTTGTTCTTCCTCCCAATTACTTTTTATGATCAAAAATAGTTAAAGCATATACTATTTTTTGATTAAAATTATTTTGGAATTTTTAATTAGATAAATGTAGTAAATTATTCCTATAACACCCAGACCTAAGCATGCATTATATATTTCGCTTACAATTTGAGGATAATAGAGTGGGTTTATAGTTAGTGGATAAAATGGCTTTATATCACTATAAAGTGGAGCATCAAGTAGTACATGTAGTATGCTACCTAAAAGGCTGGCTAGGATAAAGGATTCAAACCTTTCGCTTGAATTGACAGTTGTCAGAAAAGTTTTATGCCAAAAATTATTAAAGATAAAATCAAATCTATACAAAACAGATCCTAGGATAAGACTGATTAGAACTGCGGCTACAATTGTATGTAAATATCCATGTAGAGGATGATCTAAGCTGAAAAGGAGAACAAAAAAGGGTTCTAAATCAAGTATTATATTTGCTATAATAAATGTTGGCGTATGAATAAATTTCCTTAAGGGAAGACCTATAGCTAAAGCGGGCCCTAAATGGAATAGGGTGAAAGGCATTACCGTTCTACTATCGTAAACCAGTATTAAAAATTAACCCTATTTCATCCACCTTCCAGCACTGGCAGAAACAGTATTCGCCCCTCATCTTTTTTAAATTCTAAAATCCTATGCAATGTTTCTTTTTCTACTACAGCAATCCAACCTTGTTTTGTAAGATTATCATAGTATTCGTTTGCCTCTTTTACATCCTTAGGGTCATTAACATCCCATTCCATTTCTATGGTAGTCCCTTTTCTGGTTACCTTCAAGGTATAAAAGGGATTAGGGTACAGATTTATTAAAATTTATTTCTCCCAAAAAATGATACACATTACTATGCCAGAATATTTTGGCTACATGTTACGCGTTAATCTAGATAATGAAAAAATAGAGAAAGTTTATGTGGACGAGCTGACTTTAAAAAAGTTTGTTGGTGGAACAGGTTTAGGCATAAAGTTCCTTTACGACGAGGTTCCACCTGGAATAGAATGGAATGATCCAAAAAATAGGCTGATATTTGCTGCAGGCCCACTCAATGCTACACCAATTAATGGCTCAGGCTCGGTTTCTGTGGTATCCAAGGGCCCTTTAACAAATGGTGCAGGATGCAGTCAAGCCAACGGCTTCTTCGGAGCCTATCTAAGATTATGCAATCTCTTCGGAATTATATTACAGGGGCGAGGAAACAGTTTAAAGTACTTGTATATTGATTTGGAAGGCGCTGAATTAAAGGATGCCGGATGGCTTTCTGGACTTGATACTTATCGAACCGCTGACGCAATAAAGGAAAAATATGGTTGTAAAGAGCGACAAATGTCTGTCGCCTCAATCGGCCCGGCTGGCGAAAATCTTGTAAAGTTTGCTGGAATCTTTTTCGACTATGGCCATTCGGCATCACATAATGGACTGGGTGCGGTAATGGGCTCGAAAATGCTTAAGGCGATAGCTATAAAGCCTGGGAAAAGTAGTGTTCCCATTAAGGATATTAAGAAGGTTAGCGAGATAGCGCGAAAGCTTATCGATAATGTTAGGACCAACTATAGAGAAATATACGATTATGGCACTTTGAAAGGAATACATAATAACGCAAAAGTCTTCCAGCTGCCTGTAAAGAATTATACTACAAGTGCATGGAACGTGCCTGAAGACAAATGGATGAAATTTAGTGGAGAATATATTAGGAAAACATATTCTTTGAGAAGAAATAATTGTTGGACCTGCCAGATACACCACTGCTACATAATGAAAATAACTGAGGGACCATATTCGGGAGAAATTTTAGAAGAGCCTGAATACGAGCAGCTAGCGGCATGGTCTTCGAATATTGGAAATGATGATGTAACAGGTGCAATGATATTAAGCAAGGACGTTGACTGCCTAGGGCTTGAAACAAACGAGGCAGGCTGGGTTGTAGGTTTTGCTATAGAATGTTATCAGAAAGATATATTAACAAAGGAAATGCTTAACGGTCTAGAACTTTCCTGGGGCGATGTTGAAGGTGTTAGAAAACTTTTGAGAATGATTACTAGACGTGAAGGTTTCGGCAACATTTTGGCTGAAGGTGTAATGAGAGCGTCAAGAAAAGTTGGAGGGGAAGCAGTTAATTTAGCAATACACACATTAAAGGGTAATACACCCAGGGGTCACGATCACCGAAATAGGTGGACGGAACAGTTTGACACTTGCACCTCAAATACTAGTACACTAGAAACTTGGGGTGCGGCAGTGATTGGCCCTACACCTAGTTGGGAGGAACTGGTTGATTCAATGGTTCACGATAAGGGTGCAATGATGCTCGAGGACTCGCTTGTCACATGCAGATTTAACACTCAAATGAATGTTGAACTATTGTGCCAGGCTTTGAATGCTGTTACAGGCTGGAATTTCACTTGGGATGATGGCATGGCTGTCGGTAAAAGGATCGTTCATCTTCTTAGAGCATTTAATGTCCGCCACGGTATTAATCATAGAGAATTGGACAGACCTTCTGTAAGGTACGGTTCAGTACCCGACGTGGGTCCAGCGCAGGGGAGATCATTAAAGGATGTTTGGGATAAGATGCTTGACAGATATTATACAAAGATGGGCTGGGATCTTACTGGTAAACCTTTGCCGGATACACTTAAAAAATATGGCCTAGAATATGTTGTCAAAGACCTTTGGCCCCATACCTGATGCACACAATAAAGGAATGCATTGAAGTAATCATAATTATGTTGTTTTAGGATGTCTTCTCACCAGCCCTTATAGGCCAAACCCATCCATATGATGTTCTCTCTATTCCTTTTTCCTTCAGTTCAACCAAAAGCTTCTCTCTTGAAGTTTGTAGAAAGGATTTAGGGTCATATAGTATTAGGCCGTCTACTATAGCGTCAAGTATCCAGCCACTTTTAGATTTAATATGTGTTTCAAATTCTTGGGGTGTCATATATACTGCTTGGACTATGCTTGGCAACCCCAGTTCAGCTACAAGCTTTGAAATCATAAGTATTCTTTCTTGAAGATTGGGGAGCGTTTCAACTAAAATAAGTAGGTCAACATCACTTTCAAAAGATGTAAAGGGTTTCGCCATACCTCTAGCAACAGAACCGAATAATAGTACGCCAGTAACCTTTTCCCTAAACACGCTTAAGATTTTCGTAACATAACTTGCTACAATTTCCCGATATTCTCTATCTTTAATTTTATCCAAATTTTCTAGACGCATCTTCAACAACACACCTCAACTGTTCAACAACCGTCAAAAGGTCATCTTGTAGATCCTTAAATTCTATAAAAAATTTTGCTACATTACTTAAACAATTTAAGGCTAATTCGAAAATTCTGTTTGCTACATCCCTTGTGTAGATTTCTGAAGGTACAATTATTCTTTCCTCGGTTTCCCAACCATATCTTGGCATAGAACCCTGAGATTCAAGAGATGAAGCATAAGAGATTACTAACGTTAAATGTGCTATCTGATCCCTGTTTAAGTTAAGCTTCTTTAACCTCTCCTTATCAGAGATAAGTCTTCCTATTATAACGCTAGGAAAGTGGGTTTTTTCAAATTCCACCCCTAAGAAACTTAAGATAGATTTGCAGGCATTTTCAACTGACAATTGTAGTCTGAAAATAGCGTCAGAATAGTCTTCCTCCTTGTAACGTGCTAAACTCCTCATTAAGTCATTTAAGCACATTTTTAGCCTATCCCTTGCTTTACCATAATTATTCAATTCAAAAATAGTGATGGCAGGAAGAATATAAAGTTTATGACAGAAATTAGTACCTCCAATAGAAAATTTAGGTAACTAAAAAATTAAATTTTAGACAAATTATACTAACTAATGGTAGCAGAATGGGTGTTAAACTTTCGCCTCTAGTCAAATCTAGAAAAACAGCTCTATCTACTTTATCAAATAAGGTTATAGCGTTTGATGCCAACAATTTACTTTACCAATTCCTAGCATTGGTTAGAATGCCAGATGGCACACTTTTTAAAGACAACAAGGGTAGGATAACTTCACATTTGCTTGGCGCCTCCTTAAGACTCACTAGACTCATGGCAGATTATCAAATTAAGCCAATACTAGTTTTTGATGGAACACCCAATATATTAAAAATGGAGGCACTTCAAGAAAGAAAGGTACAGAGGACAAAAGCTCTAAAAGAATGGGAAGAAGAAATAAAAAGAGGTGACGTAAGGAAAGCCTTCTCTAAAGCTGTTGTTTCAGCGACATTGAGTAGAGAGCTTGTCAAAGATTCTGTGGACATGTTTAAGCTAATGGGTTTACCAGTAATATTTGCTCCAGAAGATGCAGAAGCACAGGCGTCATACATGTGTGAAAGAAATGATGTGTGGGCTGTTGCTACACAAGATTATGATGCCCTACTTTATGGTTCACCAAAGATTATAAGATATGTGACCATTCAGGGGACAGATTTTCTTCCATCAAAGAGGATCATTAAACCTTTAACACCTGAACTTATAAGCTTAGATGAGACGTTAAAAGAGCTTGGTTTAACAAGAGAGCAGCTGGTTGATGTCGCCATTCTAGTTGGAACAGACTTTAATAGAGGTGTACCAGGAATTGGGCCAAAAAAGGCCTATAATCTAATAAAAAGTTATGGGCGCATAGAAAATATCCCCTCAAATAAAATTGATTGCAAAATCGAGAATGTCAATGTAATACGTGAAATCTTCCTCTCACCGAAAATAATTAAAGAGTATTCTGTCTCTTTTGTAAAGCCGCAAATTGATAAGCTGATCGAATTTTATAAGGATAGAGACTTCTCAGAAAGTAATATTGAAAAGATCGTTGAAAGGCTTACCAGATTTTATACTGATTTAGAGAGCCCTAAATTAAGTGAATGGTTTTAAAAGGTTAACAGTTTATTAAGTTTGAAACTTCCATTCATCAATATTTGTAATAATATCGATTAAAATGTTAACAGCATCATCCTTAGCTAGATAGAGGAATATGCCCCCAATATGTTTGCAAAACTGTTTTGTTGAAAGCCTCTTCCTCCAATCCTCGCAATCGTGAACGATAGTTTTATCCACCAAATTTATTTTGAAACTATAATCCTTAACTGTACCAGCCAATACATTGTTATCATGCTCGATGATTCTCACGTTATCCTTTTCCTCTAAAGCCCTCTCCAACCTCTTTCTGTCAATAAAAAGAGAGAGCATGGCGTTCAGGTCTCTCGTCAAGATAATCTCACGACCCTTTTCCTTTATAACCCTAACAGACTCTTTATCAAAATAGTCTAAAATTTGATTTAGAACACGCTCTTGATTGCTATCGATAGAGCCTAAAAGCTTTAACATTTGTAATGCATTTTTCGGCGCATAACCTCGAAAATGGTTATTAAAGTATCCATATAATATTTCAACTTCAGATGCAATCCTATTTAATCTTGGAAGCCATTCTTTAAGCTCCTCTTCCCTGTACTCGTAATAGTACCATGGCCTACTTCCACGACCATGCCATCTAACATAGGCAACCCTACCGGTTACCTCAATAACTGGCGGCAATAGAGGTTCGTCTACAATACAGTATGCCACATTAAATTTTTTCAATAGTTTGAAAACTTCTTCATTAAGCCAGCTTTCATCTCTAAACTCTGCAACAAAATCGTATCTTTCAACATCAAGATTCTCTAAGAATTTCGAAAAGTTTTCAAAAATTTCTCCCCTTGTCTTAGGCGGCATTTGTATAAGAAGTGCACCCAACTTATCCTCATTTTCAAGTGGCGCTAAAACTTCTAGAAACCTGCTTAAATCCTCGAGTACACCCTTTCTAACATCCAGCAACTTTTTGTGAGTAATATCTTTAGGAAGCTTTGCAGAAAACTTGAAACCTTTAGGCGCTGTTCTAGAAAGGCCTCGAATAAAGCTGGGTGATGGGAAAGAGTAGAATGTTGAATCTATTTCCACAGTTCTAAAAACTTGGGAATAAGTAGAAAATTTCTTTTCACTTGAGCTATAAAATGGGCCTACCCAGTCCTCATAATCCCATCCAGAAGTTCCTATCAATATCTTTTCTTCCAACATACAGTTTAAGCGTTGATAAAAGTTCGAGCAATATAAGTATTTATTTTTCCTCACTTAAGAATTTGTAGGAGCTCAAAAGATTTGAGTCAAAACTTTGGTGCAGAAAATTGGGTGTAAAAGTGGAAAAGGGTGGTGTTGAAAGGACAGTCTACTATGATGATAGCAGATGGAACCTGTTGAAGGAAAAGAGGGAGGTAGCTAAGAAAGTGATCCTTACACTTGAAAGTAACGGAATTCACGCTAGAACACATGGCAGCATCGCCAGAGGAGACGTTAACGTAGACAGTGATGTCGACGTATTTTTCACAGAATATATTCCATCATATAAGGTTGAACTAGCGCTGGAAAAAACATACACCATTTACAAAAGAGAGGTTGTTCAGGCAACACCTCGGTCAACACCAAAGGCGTACCTTTACCTTGACCCATACGAGAAGACGTGCGTGTCTTTCCCTCTTGCAAGATTGTTGAAAAACGAGATAGAGTTTTACGAGTTCGGTGGAACTGTAGGATTGAAAGAATTATACGATGGTGTTAGGAAAAAGGGTGTCAACAAGAAGCTTATGCTCATAATTCCAAAGGACTTCGGGCACGTTGAAAGGTCCATATTGGGTAAGGAGGCGGAAGTGGCTAAAGAGCTGGGCATCTCCCTTGAAACGGTCATGGAAAGGGTTAGGGTCTTAAGTAAGAGGGATGAAGTTGGAAGAACGGGAACATTTCTCAAACTCAATGTTCCAAGAGAAGAGAATGTGGAAAAATTTGTTAGAGACAAGGCTTCATCAAATTGGATGCTCAGAAAGGTAATAGAGGAAAGAGGATATTTTTAGACTCACAATACCCCTAAGGGGAGATTCCTCTACATAGCTTCCTTTATAGAATTTTTACAAAGGTAACCTAAAATTATTCATTTAATGCCATGCAGTTTACATATCACACTGATCTTATTCCAAACACAGTTTCTGCTAAGGCAAAAGTCTTTGATTTATAGATAACTCTTCAGAATTTGGTTCTTGACGATTGTGGCTTTCGCATAATTTATTCATGGTTTAAAATTTGATCTATTCCGGTGCGGAAGTTTCTTCCGCTGCGGAAGTAGAAGTATAATTTTTGACCCCTTAAATTAAGATTTGAATAAAAGTTTATTATCAATGTAGGCGCCTATGTTAACTTTATGACAGAAAAGTTGCCTGGTGAAGCTGAAGAGAATGTTTACATTTTAGAGGATAAAATTGTTATCACTGTTTCCTACACTGACGTATCCTCTAGAGGAATTTTACCAAATGAGTGGATTATAACTTTTGATAGAGATGAGGTTGAGGATGTTAAGTTAGACGGGAACATTTTAATTCTTTTTACAAAGAATGGGGGAAAGATTAAGCTAAGTCGGCATGATGCAAGAGACCTTTATTTTAGGATAAGAATGTGGTTGAAGGGTTTTTAGGCGACAATTTGTTAGTGTGCACGAGTTTTTATTAAAGCTTTATCTATTGCATAATATAATATTTTGGTCGTGTTCCCTGAAAGGTTTAGAGAGGATGCTGGAAAGGCAATTAGTTTGATCGATGGTTCTGGAGGCTATATTGTGCACCATGATGACGCGGATGGACTTTCTTCAGCCGCAATACTTAAGGCCTGCTTCGAGAGGAAAGGCTTAAACTTTAGTTTCATCTGCCTGGAGAAGCTTTTTCCAAAGGTTGTTGAAAAGGTTCATGAAAGAGGTTTACCTGTCGTCTACGCTGACTTAGGTTCGCCTCACGCTGACACAATTTCATCAAAAAATTGTGGCAGGAACGTTGTACTGATCTTGGACCATCATGATCCTAGACCGTGCTCAGACCCTATGGTCTTCGACCTAAACCTTGAACATTATGGTTTCAGTGGGGAAAGAGATTTTTCAGCCTCTACAGTGGCATACCTTTTCTCACTTATAGTGGATGAAGGGAACTTTGACCTATCATATCTTGCACTTGTAGGCTCGAAGGAAATTCCATCCGGCTTCACCGGATTAAACGCTAGAATTCTGGAGGATGCTTTAGACAAAGGCCTTCTAAAGAAGAACAGGAAGATTGAGATTGTAAAGTTGGGTGTGTCCATTGACGAGCTCTTTTCAGCACTACAGGTTTTGGGTTCAGTCGGATACTATAGGGGTGGGCCGAATGTTGGTATTAGGGTTGCATTAGAGGGCTTTTCTTCCGAGAGTAAAAAATTTTTGGAGGAACTTGAAGGTGAAAGGAAGGAGGCTAATAGAAGACTACTGGCTATATTATATAGAAGTGGATTGAAGGAGACAAAGTATATTCAATATTTTGATTCCAGGAACATGTTTAATGGCATGGGGAGTAAGGTTCTTGGAACATTCTGCTCCTATCTCTCTTATCAAAAGAGTTTGGTTAAGGCAGATAAGTACCTTTTAGGCTACATGGATTTATTGGATGAGGTTCCAGGCTTTGGAAAACTTGATGAGAGACTAGCTAAGGTTTCTGTTAGGGTGCCTGAAGGCTTGAGGAAGGCTGTTGAAGAAGATAGGATGCCTTCCGCAATTGACATCTTAAGTGTGGCTGAAGAGATGGGTGGCTTCTCTGACGGCCACGAGTTTGCAGCCAGCTGTGTAATACCAAAGGATTCCCTTGAAAAGTTTATTGTAGAAGTTGAGAAGCTTGTCGAAGATTGGGTGAATGGTGTTAGAAGGGTTAAGCGTAAAGCTGTAATAGATTAGATGCTATTGGAAGAATGCTGTTAAATCTTTGCTCGGCCTTAAATCCGATTCTTTTATGCCGAAAACCTCTAGTATTCTCAAACAGACTGGCAGAACCTGCTTTTCAACATAATAGTTCCAGTCTATTTCATTTAATTCAGCTTTAAAGTATGGTTTTACTCTAGTATAGAGTCTTCCAGCCCCCTTTACTATAACGTATCCTACCTTATCACCAGGCCTTATACGCCAACCTTCCTCAATAAGTTTTTTCGCAACCTCAACGTGTGGTGCTGTAGCCTCATATTCTTCTATAGATTTTGTTATCTGCTTCCAAATGATAAGCTGCTTTAACGGAACCTTCTGGTTCAAAAGGTTATCTATGTGCCTTCTAGCAACCCTAACACCTTCTTCAACACCGACCCTTAATATAGCTTCCACAACTTCTCTCTGGGCAGCTTTAGCCACTTCACTCCAATCACCTCTTATTGCTTCTAAACCGACAATTTCTATAACCCCATCATCTTTTAGGCCAGCATACTTCTTTTTAGCCTCAGTAAATAGGACTGTCCTGTAAATTTTGTCAATCTTAACCTCAAGGCCTAGAACGTTTTCTATCCAATTAACTAACTCGTTTATCTTCTCATCCTCTTTTATAAAGAGAGAGTCTGTGTCACCGTACACTATCTTTAGTTTCAACTCTTCCGCTTTTCCCATAGCCTTTAATATTGTTTCACGTCCTAGTGCTGCAGTCACTTCCGCAACCTCTCTCGTATACCATCTCGCTCCAGCCCATCCGGTGTAGCCGTAGATGGCGTTCGAGATAACTTTAACAGCCTTCTGTCTAGCATCCAATACTATTCTTTCAGGAGACTCTTTAGGAAGGGTGTTCAACTTCTCTCTTATCCTCTTCCTTTCTTCAAGAAGCCTCTTCAAGGCATGGGGTATGAAGCCCTCTCTTTCACTAAACCTTATAGTTGAATTGGGTACACTTATAGGGCCGTTTGGGTCGATTGTGTCAAAGGAAATATTATATTTTATCATGAGAGATGGGTACATTGACCTAAAGTCTAGAACAACGATATTCTTGTGCAGTCCAGGTGTTGGAGACCTTACAATGCCGCCGGGATAAGGTATGTGAACAACCTCCTTTCTTGAGGGGATCACTTCTCCTCTTTCAACAGCAAGCTTAGAAAGGTAATTTTCAACCCTAAATCCTGTTGAAGCAGCCATGACATAGTCTGAGGGCATGCAAGTTAATTGTGAGAGGGAAAATATGTATTCGTCGACAAGCTTGTATATTTCAAATATGCCTTTAACTCTTTGACCTAAATATTTTATAACCCGCGTCTTATCTTTAGACCAGAGTTCAGCCAACTCATACTCTTCAATCGTATCATATTTTATTGGAAGATTCAAGAATTGGGTGAACTCTTCTAAAGTCTCCAACTTGATTTCAGGGGACTCTTCAACCAGATCATATAGGTCAATATTTAGTCTGCCTCTTATCGATTGATGTCCATATACGCTACCACGAGGCTCGCTATCTAGTCTCCCGATGTTGAACGCTAGACCAATCCTTTTAGACCTTTCAACGAGAAGGGGAATAATTTTCCTATTACTGTTGAATCCGACAATCACGTCTGGATCAAACTTTTTAACAAAATCCAGGAAACTGTTAAGCAAAGTCTTTTCATCTCCACTAAAATTTATGAAATCATTTTTTGATGTCATTGCTGAGATAGAAATAATTGGACTGTGCTCAGGGTCAGGAGAGCCTTTGAGGGAATAGAAAAAGGCATCGAATGCCAGAGTTCTAAGTTCTGGGAAAAATGTTTTCTCAAACTCGATCGAACACAATCTATTCAACTTCAAGAGCGGGTATCCATTTAGGGAACCTGTCCTTTCAGTGTCCAGTACAGTCCATGATGATGGAATAATGTTCTTTTTGAAAATATATTGATTAGAGAATCTCACATCATCTTGGAAGACGTCCAACACATGGTTGCATCTTTTCCTAACTTCGTTGGCAACATCTTCCAGCCGTGCATTGGCTGTGGTAACCCTGACTAGTTTTACAGGCCTTCCTCTAAAAGTTCTTTCAACAATTTCAACATCCTTTACACCTTTTAAATTTCTAATTATTTTAATGTCTTCTTCAAAATTTTCTGATTGGATAAAAAATTCTGGGTTAAATTCGTCTTTGATAACAACCCTTTCCCCCTCTTCAGAAACAGCCCATATTTCAACTTCATTATATTCTTCTTCGCCAGATACATCTAGAACCCAATATACTGGCATAATAAATGTTAGCTGTACAAAACTATTTAAAGCTATTATTCAAATGCAAAAAGTTGATGGATATGGGATTCGAAGTTAAGCAAACTGGCTCCGTCTTCTACATAAGGTTACCGGACAATTCTAAAGCCTACCTAAAGTATAAGATTGAGAACAATACAATGTATTTGATAGAAACATATACTCCTCCAGCATACAGGCATATGGGTTTAGCTAAAATGATGGTTGACAAAGCTGTCGAATATGCTGTTAAAGAAAATTTGAAAATTTTACCAGAGTGCAGTTACGCGATAAATTACTTTATCAAAGAAGTCGATAAAAGAAAATTTCTCGTTGACGAATATAAAAATGCTGGTGAAGAAAAGTTAATTGAATATTTTAAAGAAAGATTAAAGCATGAAAAACAGAATAAAATGAAAAATTAAACGATGTACTCTCAAAAGATTTGCAGGAAATTTTTACTACTGTTCTAATAAAAATTTAGCCTCAGTCGGATGTTTTGGGCTCCATAAAGAGGCGGCCACACTAGCATATCGCTCATTGCGCTAATATGACGTATAATATTTTGGCTTAATGATTCTTTTGAGGCAACAGACAAGGCTTAAGCTTAAAGATTCAGGCAAACGCGAGAAGCTTCTGGCTTAGGTTGATTAGTTGGCGTCACTTACTTGGCTCAAGGGAAAAGTATACTCTTCTGTTATTTTTTCCTTTATTTTCGAGCTTAACAAGTTTTAGTAGACCAACTTCCCTTGTATTTGATACGTGGGGGCCTCCATCTGCTTGGACATCTAATCCTTCTATTTCTACAATCCTCAACCTTTCAACATTTGGCGGCATAACTTCTGCAAGCTTCACTATTCCCGGAATCTTAAAGGCCTCCTCTCTAGATAGATAGTAAATTTTTACGTTCCTGTTCTTTGAAAGTTCTGCATTTGTTTCTGAAAAGACTTCTTCAATTAACATTCTATCAAATTTTTCAATATTAACATCTAATCTCGAAACATCTGTTCCAACCTGATTTCCTGTAATCAAGGCGCCTGTCTTCCTATTAAATACGGAGGCGAGAGCATGCAAGCCAGTATGCATTCTCATTATAGTGTACCTTCTTTCCCAATCGATGATTCCTCGAACCATATCACCTTCTCGTAAGCCTGTGGAAGCTATGTGGTGGAAAACCTTATCACCCTCTTTTCTAACCCGATCCACTAAATACCTTTCTTGCCCTTTAACAATTACTCCCGTGTCTTCAGGTAACCCTCCTCCTTTTGGATAAAATGCGGTACGATCTAATACAACTTCTTCACCCAACACCTCTAAAACTTTAGCTTCAAACTCTTTTAGGTAAGAGTTGTCCATGTAAAGGAGCTCTGTCATAATGTTAAAGTGCACAGGAATGGTTTAAATTCTTTACGCTAACCAAGAATAGAAAATGTTTATATGCAGGGGAAAACAAGTTGCTTGGTGAGCTTTTATTGGAAGACCTTATTGAAACAAAAGTGTTTGACGTAGCTATTGTGAATACTGATGCTGGAAACGTGCCTGTCGTCTTCTTGATAGATCAGGAGGATAGAATTTTACCAATCTTTATAGATGAACAACAGGCTTTTTCTATAAAGGCTGGGATAGAGGGGAACATGCAGGTGCCGTTGACACATGACCTAATGATGGACGTTTTCAAGGAACTTGATGTAAAGGTTTTGAGTGCAAAAATATATGACCTAGTAGAGAACAGGTATTGTGCAAAGATTTCATTAAACGTTAAGGGTGAGGTTAAAGATTTTGAGTGTAGGTCAAGTGATGCCATAGCTTTAGCTGTTAGGTCACAGAGTCCAATATATGCAGCAAACAAGATAATGAGCGAAATGTCTATCATGAAGAAAGATTTACTTGAAGGTAAGAGTGAATAGATATTCACTCTCCTCTCCAAAATTTTTTTGAAAAAAATAAAAATAGAACCAGTTAGATTAATAGTACGATAGCATGGTAGAAGAATTTTCACGTGCAATAGAAGACTATCTTGTAACTATCCTACAGATTTCAAGAGATAAAGGTACTGTTAGGAACAAGGATATTGCCCGTTCACTAAATATTGCCGCACCAAGTGTAAGTGAAATGCTTGAAAGAATAAAAAATTTGGGGTTAATAGAGCATAACAGGTATGGGCAAATTAAGCTTACAGAAAAAGGTCTTCATGTTGCAAAAAATGTTGAAGAAAGAAGAAAAATTTTTATGAACTTTCTTAACCTCCTAAATGTTCCCTCGAGAATAGCTGAAAAGGATGCTCACGTTCTTGAACATAGTCTCCATGAGATTACAGTCAAAAATTTGGTTGAGTTCCTAAACTTTCTTAGGGAAAATGTTGAAGGCACAATCTTGATAGAAAAATGGTTTAAGCACCTTTCCAAATAAAATTTTATTCCAATATTGTTGAGAAAATTTAGGGTAACCTATAAATATACTTGTAGAGCTTTCAAATGTGTGGTAAGAATGAACGGTGAACTAGTGATTTCAAGCGATTTCATTGAAGAAATAAGCTTAAAAGTACTCGAGTTTATAAAATCTTCTGGATACATAGATAGAAGAACTTTAATGGAAAAGTTCAATTTAGACGCGGAGATGCTTCAAAGGGTCTTCGATTTTCTTGGAGAAAGGGGTTTGCTTAAACCTGTAACAAGAGAATGTGATTTGATGGCATGCAAGGGCTGCCCCTATATTGGATCATGCAGCAGGGGTAAAGTAAAATTTTACATTTTAGGGTGAATGAAGATGGTGGACGAAGATGTTATACCACTTTCTAGTATGCCTGTAGGTTCAAAGGGTGTTATAGAACAGCTTTCAGGAGGGGTTGGTTTAACACGTAGGCTTATGGAAATGGGAATGACGCCTGGAACACAAGTTGAAGTCGTACGCAATGACATGGGGCCGATAATTGTTAGGGCTAGAGGTGTGACCATTGCGATAGGGAGAGGGATGGCGAACCGTATTCTTGTAAAAAAATTAATGTGACAATGTGACGTAATCATGAATTCTTCAGATAGACAGGATCATGGTGGAATTGAGAAAGGTAAGAAAAATGTTAGAGAATATGATTTTCTTGTAGCTTTGGCTGCACAGCCTAATGCTGGGAAAACTACGTTATTCAATACTTTAACTGGTAAAACAGGATATGTTGGAAACTGGCCTGGGAAAACGGTTGAGAGGATGGAGGGTGACTTTGTTCACCATGGAAAGCGTTTTCACGTAATAGACCTTCCAGGAATCTATAGTCTTTCAGCTTTAACTTTTGAAGAGTTTGTCAGCAGAGAATTTATTGTTGACGAAAGGCCAAATGCTATAATAGTTTTACTTGACGCTGAAGCTTTAGAGAGGTCGCTCTACTTTCTATTACAGGTTCTTGAGTTGACTGGTAAAGTTGTGGTTGCAATAAACAAGAATGATATAGCTCAAGCTCGAGGACTTCACATTAATAATGAACAGCTTGAAAACGAGCTTGGAGTGCCAATAGTTCAGATAAGTGCATTAAAGAGAACCGGATTAGGGGAACTTCTAGATAGGCTAGTGGATGTTGCAGAAGGCAGGCTTGGAAGAGAGGAGGAGTTTAGGGTAGACTATGGTCCTATAGAACATTATATTAGAGAAATAGAAGATATTCTTGAGAAATGCAGGCTTTTTGAAAAGTATCCTAGAAGATGGGTTTCATTAAGAATCCTTGAGGGCGACATCTATTTTATTAAAGAAGTTGAGGAAAAATGTGGTGATGCTGCTAAGCGAATAGAGGATGTTGTAAAGGAAATAAAGAACGTTTACAAGAAGGATCCGGTTGAGCTAATCATATTATATAGGTACAATTTTGTGAACAGGCTCGTCAGTAGAACAACTGAAACGGTTAAGGTTTCTGAAAGAAAGTTTGTCAGAAAGCTTGATGATGTACTCTTGAACCCATTAACTGGGCCGATAATATCTTCAATAACGCTCATTTCTATGATACTTTTAGCCTTCACAATAAACACTGGATTTCCTTTAAACTACATTTTCAGAAGCGTAGGATATGAGTCAATAGCATCAGCTATAGAAGAAGTATCGCTTTCAGGCATAATTTCAAAGGTGTTTACAATGTTATCGGAAATCATTAGAGAGGGTGCTGTAAACTATAATCTTCAAGGCTGGTTCATTGACCTGATTATTGGAGGCATCATACCCGGTGTAGGTAGCGTATTGACATTCCTTCCATTAATATTCATTGTTAATTTAATGATGGCTCTTCTCGAAGACAGCGGCTTAATGGCTAGAATTGCTGTATCATTTGACAGGCTTTTAAGGAAGGTTGGATTGACTGGGAAGACAATATTTCCACTAACTTTAAGCCTAGGATGTAATGTTCCAGCAGTATTGGGTACAAGGATATTGGAAACTGATGAGGAAAGACTTTCAACAATAGTTTTGATGCCACTAATTATATGTCAAGCAAGACTATTTATACTCCTTATAATGGCTTCAGCACTTTTTAGTGGAGCAGTTTTGCAAACATTTGTAATCGCATCAGTTTACATAATTTCAGTAACTCTCTTTCTCATACTAAATAAGATTGTTTCGAAAAAAGTTTTCGGGCAGACTAGTACACCCGAGTTGATTATAGAACTGCCATCCTATCATGTTCCAAGCTTTAGGGTGATAAGATGGATTTCTTGGGAGAGGAGCAAATCTTACATTGTCAAAGCTGGTACAATAATATTCCTGTTTAGCATAATTTTGTGGGCACTATCATATTTTGGGCCGTCTTCCACAGGAAATGTTGATGAAAGTTACGGTGCAATCGTTGCAAAAGCGATAACACCAATGCTATCGATTATTGGTATAAACAACTGGATTGTGCCACTTGCACTAATGTTTGGCTGGATAGCGAAGGAAATATTTATTGAGACAATCGTTATCGCTACCGGAAAAATTGATCCAATAGAGGCAGTGTCGTCCCTTTCTCTTACACCTCTCCAATCATATTCTTTGCTAATGCTTGTCATGTTCTATTCACCATGTCTGGCAACATTCATCACGATCTTTAATGAGACAAGGAGCTTCAAGTACACACTTTTGTCAGCTATAATTTCGTTAACTTTAGGTTTATCGATTTCTGCAACAATATATTGGATAGGGTATGCAATAGGTTTTGTTTAAGAGGTCTGTTTTTTCAAAAGATTTTTATAACAGTGTGATAACCATCTTGTTGTGATGACATATTCAAACAATTTTGTAGAAAAGTCCACTAAAATTTATTTCCTAAATTTCCTATCTTATAATGTGCGAGATTGTCTGAGGTGAAAAATTTGGTTGAAGGTGTAAGAGAACTGATAAAAGCTCATGAAGGTGTCGAGAGGGAAGTTTACTTGGATTTCGAAAATTCAGCCCCTGTTCCAGAGGAAGTAATAAGGGAAATGTTACCCTACTTTAATGTTAAGGCATATGGTAATCCAACACTAACAAATAAGCCCGGTTGGGAAGCATATGAGACGGTAATTTCATCTGCTAAAAAGATAGCGCGATACGTTGGTGCAAAAAGCCTTGAAGAAATAAATTTTTTGCCAGGTGAAACTGAAGCGAACAATCTTGCAATACTTGGAACAGTCTATAAGAGGAAAGGTCAAGGAAATAAGATAATAATTTCTGAAATTGAGCCGTTGAGTATTATACATGTTTGCAAGATGCTTGAAAAAAGTGGTTTTAGGGTTGAAAAGATTCCAGTTGATGGCGAAGGGTTCATAAATCTTGAATGGCTGAAAGAAAAGGTTGATAACAATAGTATAATGGTTAGCGTTTCCTCGGTAAATAATGAGATTGGAACAATACAGCCTATTATAGAAGCATTGGATATTGTTAAATCGAAGAAGAGTGAAATAATATTTCATACAGATATTTCTGACGCCTATGGAAGAATTGATTTTGATTTAAGTAGGATTCCAGTTGACCTTGCAACAATAAGCAGTTACAAGATTTTAGGTCCAAGGGGAATTGGAGCACTTTATGTAAGAGAAGATGTGAAGATTGAAAGGATATTGGAGGGGCAGATTGGAACACAGAAGCTTTGGCCTGGCATAGAAAATACGCCCTTAATTGTCGGTTTCTCAAAAGCGTCGGAGCTTGCATTCGAAAACTTTGAGCAAAATATAAATCATATGAGGAGGTTAAGGGATAAGCTGATTGATGGCATATTGAATAGTATAAGTGGAACATTACTCAATGGGCCTTCTGGTGGTAAGAGGAGCCCAGATAATGTGAACATAAGCTTTCTAAAGTGTGAGGGGGAATCGCTTACTATAGAATTAAGTCTTAAAGGCGTTTATGTTTCAAGTGGGAGCGCTTGCACACGAAGAGCACTACAGCCAAGTCATGTGCTCACAGCTATTGGAAGAAGGTTCGAGGAGGCTCATGGAAGCATATTAATGAAGGTTACAAGATACCATACTGATGGGGATGTAGACTACGTTTTAAAAGCTATTCCAGCGGCTGTCGATAGGTTAAGGAAAATCTATGGTTCAATGGGAGGATGAAATATGTCAAGGTCACCGTTACCCTATAATCCAAAAATCCTAGAGCTTTTTAGAAACCCAAAGAATCTTGGTAGAATGGACGACGCCACAGTCTCTGCAGTGGCAGGAAATCCTTCGTGCGGGGACATGATAACATTCTATCTAAAAATTGATGACGAAAGTGAAGCTATTGTGAAGGCTTCATTTGAAAGCTATGGGTGTGCAGCAAATATTGCAACATCAAGCATTTTAACTGAAATGGTTAAAGGAAAAAAACTTTATGATGCATGGCAGACTTCATGGAAGACTGTTGCAAAAGAGGTGGGAGGACTGCCTACGGTAAAATTCCATTGCGGTATCCTGGCTGTGGGAGCGTTGAGGAGGGCGATAAGACAATACTATAAAATCAGGGGCCATACACCAGAATGGCTTCCAAATGAGCCAACATTTGAAGAAAAGCAGGCGCTAGAAGAAGAGGAGCTGGCAAAGATGCTTTCCAAGCGTATGATCGAGTTCGAGGGAGAAGGATAATGTTCGATGCATCAGAGATAAGGAAGGATTTCCCGATCCTACAGAGAAAGGTTAACGGACACGACATAATATATTTTGATAATGCGGCAACATCACAGAAGCCTCTTCAAGTAATAGAGGCTGTTAAAGAATTCTATGAAAGGCATAACGCGAACGTGCACAGGGGCGTCCACACACTTTCACAAGAGTCATCGAAACTTTACGAGGAAGCGCATGAGGAGACTGCGAGGCTCGTTAACGCTAGAGGTATTGAGGAAATAGTCTTCGTCAAAAACACTACGGAGGCAATAAACCTTGTAGCCTACTCTTTAGCATTACATATGCTGGGTGAAGGGGACGAGGTTATAACAACTGTAATGGAGCACCATAGCAACATAGTGCCATGGGAAATGCTTTCCAAAATAAGGGGGTTTAAAGTAAAATATGCTGATGTGAAAGGTGATGGAACATTGGACTTTGAAAGCCTTGAAGGGCTTATTACAGAAAGGACAAAAATTGTTACGGTAACACACGCCTCTAATGTTACAGGCGTTATAAACGACATAGCCAAGATATCGAAACTTGCACACCAAAATAACGCGATACTTGTTGTAGATGGGGCGCAGTCGGTACCACACATGCCAGTTGACGTTAGGAAGCTGGACATAGACTTCCTCGCCTTCTCAGGACATAAAATGCTTGCTCCAACGGGTATAGGCGTACTATATGGTAAAAGAGAGCTTCTCGAAAAGATGGAGCCCTTTATTGGCGGCGGAGACATGATAAGGTCAGTTAAATACGATAAGATAAAAGGATGTACCATAGAATGGCATCACCTGCCGTGGAAGTTTGAAGCTGGAACACCAAACGTCTGCAACGCCATAGGTTTGGCTGAAGCCATAAGGTACCTTAAACGCCTTGGGATGGAAAATGTAAGAGAACATGAGCGCCAGCTGACACAGCACACCCTAAAACTGTTGCAGGAAAATGAAAGCGTAGAAGCGTATGGTCCAAGAGATGTTTCAACAAAATGTGGAATAGTGTCCTTTAACGTCAGAGGCTTAAACCACCATGATGTCGCACTAATATTCGACAGCTTCGGGATAATGGTGCGCAGCGGATACCATTGCGCGGAACCCTTACATCATAGGCTTGGAGTGGAAGGTTCGGTGAGGGCAAGCTTCTATATATACAACACGATGGATGAAGTTGAAAGGTTCATTGAAGTTTTAAGGGAGATTAGAGATGTCAGATGAAAAGGTAAAGGAGTATGTAACATATATTGAGGAAACATGTGGAGAGGAAAAGGATGTTGTAGCAATATTAAAGTATGAGCTAAAAGATGAGGCCTTGAAAAAGCTTCTAGATAAGGGAAAACTCATCAAGTCAATAGGGGACATGGTTTACGAGATATCGTTCGAAGATAAGGTTATGAGGGTTTACAGGACAGGAAAGATATTGATGAAAAATTTCAAGGATAAAGATGAGGCGAAAAAATTCTTAAATACAGTGCTAAATTTTTAGTTGCCAAAATCTGCATGCCCTAGAAAAGTTATTCTCTTGAATAGATAATTGAATAGATAATACAGCAAAAAGACATCACCAACTTCTCATAACATATAAAAGTAATGTTGCCAAGTTATTTCATGAAATAGTTTATCGTACTTTTCAGCATCCTTATCAAGCTCAATTCTAATGATGACATCAGGTTAAAGAGAGTGTGGATAGTTGCAACAATGCTACATCCTATCACGTTTTCTAGCATAGGGTTGCCCCTTTTGCTGTTGTCGATATGTGCTCATACAAGAATATTTAACTACTATCTACTAGGCCTTTCAAACAAAACCTATTTTAATGTACAATTTTGTACATTAATGTTTTTATATGCACAATTTGAAACGTTTAGGATATGCAGAGTTGTATCAAAATACAGAAGGTGCTGGGAAAGGTTGTAGCAAGAGAAAGGCTTACACGAGATGAGGTGTTCGAGTTTCTTGAGGAAATCAAGATGGGTAGAGCGAGTCCAGTTCAAGTAGGAGGCCTACTAATCGGGCTTGTCATGAAGGGAGTTGATGCAGACGAACTGTCGGCTATCAGTGAATGGATGCGTGCTAACGCGGTCCATGTGAAGCCTAAAGTTAATGGAACGATAATTGACACATGCGGTACAGGAGGGGGATTATTGACATTTAATGTGAGCACTGCCACAGCCTTCGTGGCAGCCGCAGCGGGCATCCCAGTCGCAAAGCACGGGAGCCGTTCTATTTCACACAAGAGTGGAAGTGCTGACGTGCTGGAGAAATTGAATGTAAAAATTAATTTGACAAAGGCGCAGGCTGAAAGATTAATTGAAGAAACCAACTTTACCTTCCTTTTCGCGCCTCTATTTCATCCCATGATGCATAAGATTCTAGGACCGGAACAGGAGCTCGGCGTAAAAACAGTCTTTTATACACTTGTTGGCCCGCTCATTAATCCTGCACTCATTAAAGCGCACGTTTTAGGTGTATACAAGAGGGAGTTGGTTGAACCAGTAGCATATGTTCTCGCTAAACTCGGATACAGTAGAGCATTGGTTGTTCATGGACTGGATGGCTTAGACGAAATTTCTAACGTTGGGAAGACGGTAGTGGCTGAAGTTCAAAATGGTAAATTATACGATGTCTATGAGGTTACCCCTGAGGATTTCGGTGTCCCAAGATCGAAGGCCGGTGAACTAGCACCAGAAGCAGACAGCCCAGAATATAACGCTGAACTCATAATAAGACTGCTTAAAGGGGATAGATTCGACAATGCAAAACGAGATCTGCTTCTCCTGAACTCTGCCGGAGCATTATATGTTGGTGGAAAGGTTAAGTGCTTGAAAGAGGGTCTAGAATGTGCAAGGAATATCGTTGACGAGGGCATACCTCATAGGAAACTTGAGGAGGTCGCTGAAGCATCGCAGAGGATTGTGTCCTATGAGTAGCAGGAGAAAGGAAATTTTCGACGATATGAGGAAACATATTTCATACGATAAGCATAGAATAGACAAGAGAGAGATTGAAGAGCTTGCTGAAGAGGCTAGGAAAAGGAGGCAAGTTGATATATTAAGTGCACTTAAAACGGTAAAAGACAGAGTGCCTTTAATCGCCGAATTTAAGCCAGCTTCACCTAACAAAATCTACTTTTTCCACCGAGACCCCCTACAAGCTGTTTCAGAAATGCTAGAAGGCGGTGCCTGCGCAATTTCAGTCCTAACCGAACCAGTATACTATCGTGGAAGCATGAATTATCTCTACATGATATCCAACGCATTCAATGTACCATTACTGCGCAAGGATCTAATACTTGAAGAATTTCAAGTTTATGAAGCAGCCGCTGCCGGCGCGAACTCGTACCTATTGATAGTGGAAGAATTTGAAAACCGTGAGAAGCTTGAGGATCTAATTCAGCTTGGGCGAAGTTTAGGGCTTGAGCCGCTAGTTGAAGTTAACAGTACAAAAGATGTTGAAGTAGTTAACAGGAGTTCAGCGAAACTGGTTGGCATCAACAATGGGGAAGGTGAAGAAAGGGATCTTGAGAGGACAAGAATCTTGTCTAAGAATTTGAACGCAGAATTTTTGATAAGCGAGTCCGGGATAAAAAATGTGAAGGATGTTGAATTTGTTATGAACTACGCTGACGGAATCCTCGTTGGAACAGCGTTAAGTGAGGCCAAGGACATTAAAGCTATGGTCAAAAGCTTATGCATGCTCTAGAATGCTCTGGTGAAGTATATTGGAACTGAAAATTTATCCAATAAAAGGCAAGTACGGTGTGTACGGCGGGCAATTCGTTCCAGAAACACTTATGCCAGCCCTCAAAGAGCTGGAGGAAGCGTACATGGTGGCTAGGGAGGACAGAGAGTTTAATAGGATGCTAGAATACTATCTTTCAGAGTACGCTGGCAGACCGACTCCATTATATTATGCAGAGAACCTCACAAAAGCCTTTGGCGGGGCCAAAATATACCTCAAGAGAGAGGATTTAGCGCATGGTGGTGCGCACAAGATAAATAATACGATAGGGCAGGCTCTTTTAGCAAAAAGGATGGATAAGAAAAGGGTTATAGCTGAAACTGGTGCGGGACAGCATGGTGTTGCAACAGCCATGGCATGCGCGGTTTTGGGATTAAAGGCTGAAATATATATGGGTGCAGAAGATGTTGAACGACAACGTTTGAACGTGTTCAGAATGAGACTGCTAGGGGCTGATGTGCACAAAGTTGACTCAGGTTCTCGAACATTAAAGGATGCGATCAATGAAGCGCTAAGAGACTGGGCTACTAACGTTGAGACAACATATTACCTTATAGGCTCAGTAGTCGGGCCTCACCCTTATCCGTTGATAGTTAGAGATTTTCAAAGCGTGATTGGACGAGAGATTAGAGGACAGATCCTTCAAAAGGAGGGGCGTCTCCCAGACGCCTTAGTCGCATGCGTCGGGGGAGGAAGCAACGCAATAGGCACATTCTACCCCCTACTCGATGAGAAAGGCGTTAAAATGTATGGTGTTGAAGCTGGAGGTAGAGGAGTGCATACGGGAGAGCATTCTGCAGCACTATGCGCGGGAGAAGAGGGCGTCTTCCACGGCATGCTAACATACTTGCTTCAAGACGAAAATGGGCAGGTGAGGAGCACGTATAGTATTGCCGCGGGCCTAGATTATCCGGCCGTCGGACCTGAACACTCCTTCCTCAAAAGCGTTGGAAGAGTGGAATACCATACTGTAACAGATGATGAGGCTGTAGAAGCATTCCTAAAGCTTTCCAAACACGAAGGCATTATTCCAGCTCTAGAGTCAGCCCACGCTATAGCCTTCGCTTCAAAGCTTGCTTGTCAAATGAAAAGGGATGAAATTATTGTAGTCACATTATCCGGTAGAGGAGACAAGGATGTTGAAGTGGTAGAAAAATATCTTAGCGATCGTATATGAATAGAATATTTAGAAAATTTTCGACATTAAAAGAGAGAGGGGAGGGTGCCCTAATAGCGTACTTGACCGCTGGAGACCCAACCCTACAACATACTCCGAAAATCGTTCAGGCTATCATTAGAGGAGGTGCTGACATAATAGAGCTTGGAATACCATTCTCGGATCCAATCGCAGACGGGCCCATAATACAGTCCGCGATGACAAGAGCATTAAAATCGGGGACAACCCCAATAGCGGTCCTGAAGATGGTTAAACAAATTAGGGAGGAAAACGACATTCCAATAGTTATACTAACATACTATAATCCAATATTTAGAATGGGTCTAAAAAGGTTCTTTGAAACAGCTAAATTATGTGGAGTAGACGGTGTTATCGTGCCTGATCTGCCTATAGAGGAGGCTAGCGAGTACAAGGAGGTTGCCGAAAGCAACAAGATAGACACAATATTTCTAGCTACACCATCAACCACTGATGACAGGCTAAAAATGATAATAGAGTATACTACAGGATTTCTCTACCTCGTTTCAGTCCACGGTGTAACTGGCGTAAGAGAAAAGATTCAAAACAGTACAATAGGGCTCGTTAAGAGGGCGCTTACAATAGCCTCTGGAAGGATTCCTATTGCTGTAGGCTTCGGCGTGTCAAAGCCAGAACACATTCGAATACTATTGGAGAACGGTGCAGATGGAGCAATCGTTGGAAGCGGCTTCGTAAAAATTGTGGAGGAAAACATGCACAACGAAGAAAGGATGCTTCAGGAAATAGAAAATTATGCGATGAAGCTAAAGGAGGCGACAAATACAGGACATGCACTTATTTCTTCTAGGTAACAAAATTTTAAATATATAAATCAGAGGAAAAGTACATATGGTTGTAATAAATTCCAAAAATGTTCCCGGAGTCAAGGTACCTGCACCGTTTTCTAGAGAACTTAAAGTTGTTCTTGATCCTCAGGTGGGCAACTACGATAAAGCGACAATATTACTCTCATATATTGAGCCTAAAAGTTCAACTGGATTGCATAAACATAGTTCTGACGAAATAATGTATGTTGTTGAAGGGAAAGGGGAGGCTGTTGAAGTTAAGGATGGAATTGAAAAGGTTGAGCTTGTAACAGAAGGTTGTGTCATATATGCGCCTTCTAACATTGAGCATGAAATAAAGAATTCAGGTGATGGAAAATTAGTTCTTTTCTGCGTATACATACCTGGTCTTAAAGCTTCAGGATATCTGGAAATGGCCATTGAAGCTGCAAAGAAATATTTTAGAGGAAAGACAGATACTGTATAGACTCTTTTAAAACCTATAATATATTTTCAGTTGCCGAATAACAGACTAGAGCAGATCTGACCTACCGGTAACGTAAGCACAGAATTATAACGTTTTTGAATCTAAATACAAGTTTTCCTTCGTGTGAAGCAGGCGACCCGCTGAAAAGTGTTGTAGTTCAAGCAGCTTTCCAATAAAAAATTCAGTCTTATAAAAGGGGAGGTTGTTTTAAAATTTTTATAAGATGAGCTCATAAGGTATTACACCTTGAAGGTTGGTGAAATTAAAGAACCTTTGTATGGATATTTGCAGGAAATTGTTATTGAACCAATAGAAAATGTTAAGGTGATAGATATACAGAGAAAGCCTTCACCACACCATATTAGGAGACTGGCTCTTTCCATTAAAAAGATTGGTTTTATAACACCGCCTATCGCAATAAAGAGTGGAGAAGGTTATACAATTGTTGACGGCCAGCATAGGTTTCTGGCTGCAAAAGAGCTTGGTATTAGAGAGCTTCCGCTCATAGTGATACCGGAAAAGTATGCTCACGATCTTATGGAGCTGAATGTTGAGAAGCAGATGTCTCTTAGAGAGAAGAGTTATGTTGCGTTAAATGTTTACAGAATGTACTTGAGCGAGGAGCCTGAAATCATGGAAGACGACGTGAGAATTCTAGACTCTATAGAGTTTCCTCACTATATAACCTTGGGCATAGCTTACGAGAAAAACCAGAAGCTTTTCGGTTCAGCCTACGAGTCTCTTCTGAGGAGGCTTGACAGGTTTCTATCTTCACCTCTTAATATTGCTGTTAAAAAGAGGGAGGAGAGGGCTCAGATTATATTGGAGACAGATTCGCTGACAAAACAGGCTGTTGAAAAGGTTAAAGAGATCGGAATATCGCATCCCTTCTTGCATAAAGAAGTTGTTTCATACTGTAATCCGATAGGCAAAAAGAGGAAGGTTCAAGAAAAACTTGAAGAAGTTTTCGCTAAATTGAAAGAAAATCTCAGAAATTTGATTGCTGAGCCTGAACGATTTAGAGAACACAAGTTTTCAGAAACAGTATACGAAGAATAGGAAAGCCTTCAATCGACTGTTCCAAGATATATTTCCATCTTGCTCGAGTTAAAGTTCCTCGACAAATTTTACAAGGAAGTTCGGATAATACATACTTTTATGACTTTTGGATTTAGCTATCCGTCCATCCCCCATTTCTCAAGGAACTCAAGGGTATGGTTACATTTTTGATACATCTAGGACCGCCTACAGATTATCACATGGTAAAAACCGTGGTCTTCTTTTCGAGTCCACTATAAGCGTAAGCTTGATAACATTTGGAGTTTACACCTATCAAGTCTCTCCTAAATTTTTTAATATTAAATCCACTTCTTCCATCACCTTCCTCCATCCCTTAACGTTCCTTTTTTTCATCAGCAGAAGATATTTTTTAATTTTCTTAACATCAGAAACTTCAAGTAATTTGGGTAAAATTTCGTCTTTGAACGGATATTTGAGGTAAATTAGGTCTATTAGAGTTTTTTCTATATCAGATACTCTAATCCAACCGTTCACTTCTTCTAGAAACTTGAGTTCGTAGCCAAAAAACATTTTTTCAGAAATTTTCCTAAGCACAACCTTAAATCCAGCTACTTCCCTTTCCCCAAACTTTATCCTAGAAGATACGTAGGGAGAAAGGATTGTAATTTTTGTAGCCTGCTCCCAAACATTATGTAAGAACGCTGCGCTTCCTAAACCGATATAGGATTTAGGTAAAGCCTTGACAAGCATGTAAGGTGATTTTTTAAATGTGTAAATACCCTTTGCAAGTTTAACAATTTTTCCACTTCTTTCTAGATTATGTACAAGTAGTTTTGCATAGCTTTCTCCAACTTCACTTTCTAGAAACTTGAATGTGAAAAAGTCCGCGTTCTGAAGCTTTTCTAAAAGATGCTTATACTTATTCTGCATACTTGCTGACCTTCTCTACTATTGTACGAAAACTTGGTGAATTACCTAAAATAATCAACTCCGACAGCATATTAAAGTCTTTTGGTTCATTTTTAAGGAGAGGTAACAGTTCTTTAAGAAAAGGCCTTATTTTCTCTTTTTCACAGAAGTCAAGCAGATAATATATGTCGTAGAGGTCTCTAGACTTCCTTCTGCTGACGAACGCACCTACTTTCTCTTTAAGCAGGTTTTCAGGTGCAAGTGTTTTTACAATGATACTTCCTCCTTCCACAAGCCAGAAGTCGGCTTCAACAATTTTAATGTCATATGAGAATGGTGAAACCTCCAATTCTGTAACAACCTCGTTACCGAATTTTAGATAAATTTTTGAGGATGTTAATTTTGACTTGAGTATTTTAAATGTCTTTGACGTAGAAAAATAGTCTGCTATCTCTTCAGGATTGTTGTAGTATATGTCGATATCATAAGAGAATCTTTTGCCACCATATATTCTCCAAATAGCAGTTCCACCACACAATATGAAATCGAATCTTTTACAGAGTTCGATTACGATCAAGTCTTGAAATTCAGCAATCTTCAGAATTCTACTTTCAAAATTTTTGCTAGAGGAAGCTTATACATCATAAAGTTATGGTTGACCTAGGTTATATTTAAATATAACTTTAGTCCACAATCCATAACATCATTCTATCTTCATTACAATTTCCTCATTGTAATCGGCTATAACCTTAACATACCCCTTAAATTTTTCGTCTATTTCAGAATTTCCTGTATCGATTCTTAGGGTGGGTGTCATACTTAATTTATATTTTGTTGACAATATTATCAAATCCTCTTTAGAAATTCTGCTCAACACTTTTGGACTTATTTGTTGATTTCCCCTTCCAAAAACAAATCCTTGAGCACCCAGTGGTGAAACAATTACTTTAACGGGATACGATCTATATTCTTCTAAGGTTTCGATTATCTTCTGCTCATTAACGTCTTTTGCAATCAATTTTTTGCCAAAGAGTATATCTACACCCAATAATGTTTTATCTACACCTAAAATTTCTGCAACAGCCTTAACCGTTGTGCCTGGGCCGAGAATGTATAGTGTGTTTGGGTCAATGTTTTCTACAACATATTTTGCTATAGCATATTGATTTTCTCTTTCGTCTTCATCGACTATAGTAGGTGCTTTTGTTGCTTGAATAAACGTAGGCTCGTATGGTACTTTGGCGTAAGAATATAATTTTATCGAAAGCTGGTCTTTTCTGAAGGCCTCCTCATCTATATCAACTACCTCTGCATCTCTAAGAGGCAGTCTTTTGCTGGCGAACCTGTAAACTGTTTCAGCTGCAGCTTTAACGTTGACTGCAAAAACACTACTATAAACTTTTACACCCGATGGAACACCCAATATTGGTTTTTGTTGGCCGACGACTTTAGAAACATCCCTTGCCGTACCATCTCCTCCAACGAAAACTATTAAGTCAACATCTAGGTCTAGGAAAATTTTGCAAACTTTTTTAGTATCTTCAGATGTCGTTTCTTCACCAACTTCGCCAACTGTAATATAGTTTATTTTAACTTCGTTGCACTCGTATTCTCCCATTTTTTTTGGGGCTGTATAAAATTGGAAATCAATATCTTTAACCAAACTTTTTAAATATGCTAGAAAATGTTTCGCTTTCTCTGGAGCGATGGGCTTAGCGCCTAGGTTAACCGCTTTCCTGTATACTTCAACACCGTCTGTCCCCTTTAAGCCTACACTTCCACCCATTCCAGCTATTGGGTTTACTAGGAAACCGACTTTCATAACCTTTGCACGTGTATGAAGAAAATTTTCACGCTAGGTTTTCTTTTTTCCAAACACATTTTCCTCCAACGTAAGTTTCAATAACCTTAATATTTCTAAGCTGGGTTTCCTTGAGTGTGAAGGGGTCTTTATCTAAAACTATGAAGTCTGCAAACTTACCTTCTTCAAGACTACCTAAATTTTCTTCCTCATGCATAATGTACGCTGAGCCCCAAGTGTAAGCATACAATGTTTCCTCAAGCGATAAGCATTCTTCTTTAGTGTCCTCATAGTATGGGATTCCATCATATTTACCTCTTGTTACAGCAGCGTAAACTGTCTCCCATGGGTTAAGTGGTTCAACTGGACAATCGGTTCCAACCCCAATTTTGATACCCTTCTTAATCATCGTTTTAAATGGCCAAACATACTTTATCCTATCTTCACCAACCCTATTTTTCGCCCACCAGTCTGTTATAATAAAGTGAGGTTGCACTGAAACTGGAACATTTAATGTAGAAAGCTTATCCACCTGCTCTTCCCTTAAGACTGAAGCATGCTCTATCCTATGCCTTCCATCTTCAAGTTGCCCAATATCTTCAAAAACCTTTAAGGCCATGTCCAATGTTCTATCACCAATACAGTGAACAGAAACCTGCAATCCCGCCTCGTTAGCCTCTTTAACAAGCGTCTCCAACATTTCCTCTCCAATATTAGGATAGCCGCTTGCCATCGGATCATCTGAGTATGGTTTAGAAAGCCATGCCGTTCTAGCACCTAAACCGCCGTCAGCAACTATCTTGATACCCAACAATTTGAGGAATTCGTTGCCAAAACCCCTCTTTATACCAACTTTTTTAACAACATCTAATACGTCTTTGTTCTCATACATGCCACCCTCATTAGGTCTCCTTTCGCCTGGATGAAGATACACTCTCACCCTTACCGGAAAGTTTCTCTTATAATTTAATTTGGTCAAAGCGTGCCATGACTTCATGTCACATAATGCAAAGCCTACTGTAGTAACACCGTTTGAGGCAGCGAAATTCATTGCATCTTCAAAATATTTTCCATAATCGTCTACAGTTAAAGTTGCCCTAAACTTTTCCTTAGCTATGGAAAAGAAGGCTTCTTTAACAACACCTGTTGGTACACCTTTTTCGTCAACCATCACCCCAGGCAATTTCATTCCAATTAGACCTGTGGCTTCCAATGCTTTAGTGTTCAAAACCGCAGCATGCATACAGATTCTAGAAAGCATAACCGGTTTATCGCTGACGATTTCGTCCAAATCGTATCTTGTCGGCATCCTCTTTTCTTCAAAAATTTCATGATCCCATCCGTGGCCCACAATCCATTTTCCGCGAAAACTTCTAGAATATTCTTCTAACCTACATTTAAGTTCTCTAATACTTCTTATTCCACGCAAATCAAGCATGTTCAAATACATTCCTAACTCATCAAGATGCATATGAGAGTCTATAAATCCTGGGAAAACTGTTCTCCCCTTTAAATCAACCAACTCACATTCAACTAGTCTTATAACACCTTCCACTATCTTATTGCATCCAGCATAAAGAATTTTCTCGTTGGCTACCAGCAGAGCCTCAACCTTTTTAACTGGCTTAAAAGACACATATATGTTTCCGTTTACAAATCCAGTAAACATGAACTATTCACGGCAAAATTATTTTCAAATTGTAATTTAAATTTTTTATAATAAAATTTTACTAAATGTTAAAGAATATTTATAGCTCAAGTCTCATCAAAGGGAACTCTCGATCATCTTTATGGATTTTAAATCCATTTTTTATATAAAATCTCATGGGCCCTGACGGATTTTCTACATAACCTTTTCTAGCAAAGGTTTCAACAGCCTTAAAATTCCTATTCTTTAACTCTAGAATTATTTTCTCAAGCAGGATTTGGCCTATACCTAATCTTCTAGCATCTTTTCTAAAAATATATAGGCATGCGATTAAAATTGCGTCACTATCAGGGGGGCCAGAAGGATAGGTTTTTGAGTTTGGAAGGAAGTTTGGTGGTGCATATTCTGAATAACCAACCATTTCATCGTTAAGGTAAGCTATTTTACCACAATTACCGAAAGATTTACTGACACCATTCAACCATTCTAACTTTTTGCAAAATCTTTCTTTTTTAGCATTAAAAGGAAGCCTATTATGTTCTTCAGGAAATTCCCAGTAAAGGCAATATTTGCAACTGTATGGAATATATTCCACTTCAGGAACCTTTTCCAAGTTTTCTACATTTAAATCAACTACTTTAACAGACAAAACTTTTCACCTTCCATGTTCCCAAATTCTATAAAATACAGTCTCATATTCTCTTGCCACATCAGCACTTTTTATAATTATTAGATTTTCATTATTACTGTTTTCTGCTGAAGACGACCAGTTATAGCTTCCAGTCATGACGATAACACCATCTATAATAGCAACCTTATTGTGCATATAATCTGGGTTCGTATCATTTCTTACACTTATACCAGCACTTGCAAGCCTAAAATATTGTGAATATTGGCTAATCTGCTCCTTTTCAAAGACAATTTTAACATCAACACCCCTATTTTTTGCATCAATTAATGCTTCAGCAATATTTGGGAGGGTAAAGCTGTAGATTAGTACATGCACTGAAGTGTTAGCTCGATTTATCCAATAAATTATTCGCTCTGCACATCCACCTTTTGGCGAAAAATATGTTCCCAAAACTTGAACTGAAGGCTCCGTTTGAAATATTTTTTCTGTTACTGTTGCAGTTACTGTTGAATTGATTGTTGAAGTGATTGTCGTCGTAGTACATGCGTTAGGTGGAACTATTATGGTGCTAGATATAAGTCCTATAATAAAGAATGCAATGGACGCCACTATTGTTCCAGATTTTACCATAACCTATTGTTTTCCACTTATAGTAAATTAATCTTTTTACTTAAATTGAGCAAATAATGGTACTAGGATTGTTGCAGCAACGGATAATGTTAAACCACTTATTATGGCTGGAACAATGTATTCTTTACCACCATATTTTATTACAAATGGTAGTGTAGTGTCGCATGCTGTTGCCCCACCACCGGATATTATTGAGATTGGCCCAAACTTTTTTCCAACAAGTGGGGAGGTTAACATTGTGATAAGCTCTCTAATCAAATTTGTGAGTAGACCTAAAGTTCCAGCTTCCAAACCTATTGCCTTAGATAAAAAGGGTCCGGTGAAAGAATACCATCCAAACCCTGCCACAATAGATAGGCTTACATTAAAGGGAATATTTAATAAAATACTTGATGGATATGCTATAATAAGACTGCCTACTACAGCTGAAATTATCGACTTTAATGCAACTTTACTATAACCTTTGAACTTTAGAATATGCTCATCCAAAGCAATCATGCATCCGACTACAATCAAGAGCAGGTCGACAAGAAAATTTTCTAAAAAGGCGAGGTCAAAACTGTAGCAAAATAAGTTGTAGCCTAATCTTCCAACAATTACACCAAAAACAAGTGCAAGAACATACTTTAGCATTAAAATTTTCACCTCCTAAAGAGGTATCCAAAAATTATGCTTCCAATAAAAGCTAAGGCGGATAAAACTACTGAATTGTATCCGAGGGCCATGAAATTGTTTATGATCTTTTGGTCAGAGCCAAACGCTATGCCCATCAGAAAAAGAAGGAAAAGTACAATTATTGACAGCAAATTGTCTAGTTTAGCTTTTATCGACTGCATGCCAAGCTTTTTGAACATGAATCCGATTGCTAATCCAATCAAGAGCATTGCCAGTGTCTCTATCATGGCCTCCACTTGTAGCTTGAGAAAACTATATAATTTTTAAAATGTTTCTTCAAATTTTGTACATATTTCCAACACTATTCCATACGAATGCTTCCGGCAATTCTTGAGCAAACTTGAACGCACCTCTCCACCCAGTACAATGTGATGGTACAACAAGCTTTGGATTCAGCTTCCTAATTTCAGCTACAACATTGTCTATTATACCCTCATAATCCTTTCCTGAAAGGTGGAAACCACCTATTATAGCGTAAACCTTTTCCACCCCACTTAGTTCTCGAGCATAATTGACTGTGTTAACGATTCCAGCGTGGCCGCAGCCCGAAACTATTACAAGACCCTTATCCTTTACTTTCATGACCAAAGCTCTATCGTCCCAGACAAATGGGTCAGGCTTCCATTCCCCGTTTTCGAGAAAATACTGTTTTGGGAAACCTTTCTCAAACCCCGTCTTACGGGGGATTTCGCCTGTTACAAGTATGCCATCATCAGCTATAGCGTAGGGTTCCTTGGTTTTAACATATTTTGCAGGCCTAATCATTTCCTCGGAAGGAAACTCAGGATATCGTCTCATTGTACCGTCACCTTCGAGGACACCCCTAACCTTGAACATGTCATCATGGACTATTACTGGCAGATTCCTTTTACCTATCGCGTTAACCATGCTAACAAGGCCTCCGAAGTGGTCGTAGTGGCCGTGCGATAAGACAACAGCTTCTATTTCAGCCAAGTCTAGACCCATTCCATACGCGTTGTTCAAGACACCTTCTCGGCTTATCCCAGTATCGAATAAAATTGTGTGCTTAACATTATCTTGGAACACTCTTATCAAGGCTGAGAAACCATGTTCTGCTACAGGATACTTGAAATTTTTTTCAAACCAGTCTTTTCCCTTACGCTTCCTAACCCAGCTTAAAACGTTCTGGACATCGTTTCTCTTCAAGGTTGAAAGGAAGTCTATTGAGTTGTCCACTAAACTTACTATTTCTACACCGTCAACCTCTTTAAGCAAGAGCGCCCACGCTTTTTTCACATTATTCTTGCTTAAAAATGTTGGTCACCAAAAAAAGTTTAATTTTCTGAGGCCATAAATGGGATAGCTTGCTGAAGGGCTCCTATGTAATATTATTGGAGAACAGAGAAGAGTTTAAAACGAGGGTTGGCTTCCTCGGCGCTCTAAAGTTTGAAAGAGGCTTCTACGCCTACATAGGTTCAATGTTCGGTCCCGGCGGTCTAGAGGCTAGAATAAGAAGATACCTAGTTGGAGGAAAAAAGCATTGGCACATAGACTACATACTTGGCCGAATGCAGATAATTTCAGCATACATTTTATCTGAAAGAAACTTTGAAAGCGTGCTAGCGAAGGCGTCTGTCAAAAGGTTCCGGTACGTGAAAGGCTTCGGTTGCAGTGACAAGAGGGATGACATATCCCACCTTCTATACTTCAGGTGCAAGAGCGAGCTTGAAGAGTTTATTAAGCTTATCAGGTCCATGGGTTTCGAGGACTTTAAAATTTGGTTTTAGGATGTCTTGTTCTGGCTGGACAAATCTCTGGGGCCAGAGTCAACGCTTATCTTAAGAGGCCTCCCTTCGCAAATTGCTTGAGCAGTCTTTTTTCTCGCGCTCTGCAAAAGCCTCCAGACGGTCCCCCTCGAAACACCCATCTTTTGTCCAGCCTCCTCCTGAGAAAGGCCTTCTTGGTCTACGAGGCGGAACGCCTCCAACTCAGCCGGCGTTATATAGATTGGCTCAAGATTCTGTAGGGGATTGGGCATAAAGTTCTCTATTACAGGAGTCCATCCGATGTTTACAGGCTTAGGAATACGTCCTCTTCTCCCACGCCTACACCTGAACCTGTAGCCCATTTTGCGCCAATAGGATGTTGTTTGTGCACCCTTATATTATTTTTGTGCATATGCAAAAAATATAAATATGTGCAAATGCACACAATATGCGGTGATGGAAAATATGGGATGGAGAGGAAGAGGATTTGGAATGTGGCCTGGAAGAGGCCCGTTCAGCTACCTGCCTCCATGGCAGAGGCCCGGATGGCTTTTCGGAAGAGGAGCATGCTGGTGGCTGCTTCCAACCCTTTACATGCCTCCATACTATCCTGGAACGTACCCATACTATCCTGGAGCATTTCCGCGGACGCCATACTATCCGCCTACATCATACCCATATTATAGGTGGTGAGAGGTATGGGATACCGTAGAAGAAACATGTATTACCTTACAGGTCTCCCAGGATGGATGAGGTTCGGATACTCTCCAGGATGGGTCGGCAGATCTCCTACAGGGCTTTCTCCGACAGCTGAATGGATAATATCAAGCGGGCTTATGCCACAGTACAGGTCCTATCTATCTGGAACCATTCCTCCAGCGAGCTCGCCTTTGACTAGGGAGGAGGAGATAAAGATGTTGGAGGAGCAGGCTAAGGCCATAGAGGGACAGTTGAACACAATAAGGAACAGGATTGAAACTTTGAAAAAGACACCTTCTAGTGGAGCACCGTACTATCCTCCTGCACCATACGGCTTCGCACCGCAGCCAACACCTGAAGAGGAGCTTGCCTCGCTAGAAGAGTATAGGAGGAATCTGGAGGAGGAAATAAAGGGTGTTGACGCCAGAATAGAGGAGCTGAAAAAGTCCATCAAGAGGGAAAAGTAGTGGAGGGGGGTTAGGTTATGCCATTCGGGTTAGGCCCATGGGGTTGGATTATAGGCCCATATTACGGGGGCTACTTGTACTGGAGATGCAGATGGTTCCCATGGCTTCCAAGATGGTGGTGGACAGGCATATATGGGCCTCTAACGCCTTTCCCCTATCCAAGCACATATCCAACTTTCCCATACTGGCCATATTCAAAGGAGGAGGAAATCGCGGCCCTAGAGTATCAGGCTAAAGATCTGGAGCGGCAGCTTGAGTTTATAAGGAAGAGGCTTGAAGAACTAAAGAGGCAGACTTAGACATGAAAGTCGCTGTTTCGGCTACAGGCAACAGCCTTGACTCGCAGGTAGACCCGAGGTTCGGAAGATGCGCCTACCTTATAATAGTGGACACTAACACAATGCAGTTCGAGGCAATAGAGAACGCTAGCGCTTTTGAGGCAAGCGGTGCCGGTATTCAGGCTGCGCAGACTGTAGTTTCAAAAGGTGTTGAAGCTGTTGTAACCGGAAACGTCGGCCCAAACGCGTACCAGGTACTATCGTCGGCCGGAGTCAGAATATTCACTGGAGCCTACGGCACTGTCAGAGAAGCTATCGAAAGACTTTTGAAAGGAGAATTAAGTGAGGCTTCAAGCCCTAGGTTTGGAGGGGGTGGAATGGGTCGAGGCTACAGAATGGGGCTTGGTAGGGGGCAAGGCTTCACCACAGGCATGCCAGGTTACTCTCCTCAGCCTCCTCCACAGTTTCAGCCTCCACCTAATCAGTCAAGAGAAGAAGAGATTCGAGCGCTTGAGGAGCAGATGAAGGTTTTGCAGCAAAAGCTGGAGGAGGTGAAACAGAAGATTGAGCAGTTGAAAGGCGTGAAATCGGGTGAAGGTGGAGGCGAGAATGTTGGGTAAACTTAAGGTTGCTGTGCCAACGAAAGGGGACAAGGGGTTAGATGATGAAGTTTCTGAAGTGTTCGGTAAGGCTGGTACTTTAACAATATTGGACATCGATGACGGAAAAGTGGTTAATGTTCAAGTGATGAGGAATCCGGCGGCGTCCTACAAGTTTGGAGCGGGACCGATAGTGGTTAAAACCTTGGCTGACATGAAAGTGGACTGCGTGATAGCTGGCGAAGTTGGTCCTGGAGCGTCACAGCTTCTCAAGGATAACGGTATAGAACATGTTATAGTAAACGCGGGCTTAAAGGTTAGGGAAGCGATAAAGTACATTAAACATGAGGAAACATAAGGCTTAACCTTCACCCCAAAATTTTTTTATACTTGAAGCCAAGCAATATGCTGGAAGATGAATTTTCTTGCTACTGTCTATAGCAAGTGGAAAGGGTGGAACCGGTAAGACGTTGGTCGCGGTGAACATGGCCCTGTCGCTGGGAAAACTTCAGCTTATAGACTGTGACGTGGAAGAGCCTAACGTACACCTTTTTCTTAAGCCTAAGCTTGAAGAAACTCAGTCTGTCTACAACATGGTTCCAGCCGTAGATGAAAGCTTATGCGACTACTGCGGTGAATGCGCTAAATTCTGCGAATATAATGCGATATTCGTCGGCTCCAAGAAGATCTTAGTGTTCCCGGAAATATGCCATGGTTGCGGCGGATGCGCTATCGTTTGCCCGAAGAAGGCGATAAGGGAGGAAAGGTTTGAAGTTGGAAAAGTGTATGTGGGTAAAGCGGCTGGAATGGAGGTCGTGTGGGGTGAGCTTGCAGTCGGGAAACCTCTGGCTGTACCAGTTATAAGGGAGGTGAAAAAGCGTTTCAGAGGCGACGTAGATGCTATCGTAGACTCTCCGCCTGGAACATCATGTCCGATGATCAACTCTGTCGAAGGAAGCGACTTCTGCATACTTGTCACGGAGCCGACACCGTTCGGCTTACACGATCTAAAGATAGCGGTCAAGGTTCTCGAGGAAATGAGGATACCTTTTGGGGTTATAGTGAACCGTGCCGGCTTAGGAGATGGAAGGGTGTACGAATATTGCAGGGGTAAGGGGATACCTATAATGCTCGAGATACCGTTCAGCATGAGAATAGCTGAACTCTATTCCAAGGGGATACCCTTTGTTGAAGAAATGCCTGAGTGGAAAGAAAGTTTAAGGCAGGTCTTCGAGGAAGCGAAGAGGGCTGCTGGAAAATGAGGCAGATTACTGTCTTGAGCGGCAAAGGTGGAACAGGTAAGACCACGATAGTCGCGTCCTTCACTGTTCTAGCTGGAAAATGTGTAGTCGCAGACTGCGACGTTGACGCACCAGACCTTCACCTTCTCCTCAACCCACAAGTTCTAGAAGAAGAAGATTTTAGGGGATCAAAGCTCGCAGCAATCGACAGCGAAAAATGTATTAGATGTGGGCTCTGCAGGAAAAGTTGCAGGTTTAACGCGATATCAGACGGGTTTAAAGTTAACCCGTTTGCATGTGAAGGCTGCGGCGTCTGCACCATAGTTTGCCCAAAGAAGGCGATAGAATTAAAGGATAGAATTTCTGGTCAAGTGTATACGTCCAAAACCTTATACGGGTACATGGTACACGCGCTACTCTACCCCGGTGAATCGAACTCAGGAAAACTTGTGTCTCTTGTTAGACAGAAAGCTAGAACCCTTTCTGCGAGGGAGAAGTCTGATATCGTTTTAATAGATGGTGCGCCAGGAATAGGGTGCCCCGTTATAGCATCCGTCACTGGAGCGGACGCAGGCCTCATAGTTACTGAGCCGACCGTTTCAGGTGTCCATGACCTAGTGCGTGCACTAGAGCTTTTAGCCCACTTTAACATACTTCCTATGGTTCTCATAAACAAGTATGATCTTAATGTCGAAAAAAGTGAGGAGATAATCGAGTTCTGTCGCAAGATGAACGTGAATGTTGTCGGAAAGATTCCATTTGACAGGCTTGTAACAGAGGCGATGGTTAACGGTAGGCCGATTGTAGAGTATGCTCCAGAAAGCAGTGTAGCTAAAGAGCTTCGCAGGATATGGGATAAAGTTCACTCCATCGTCAAAGAGGGGGGATAGAATGTTCAGGGAACTCGATATAGTCTTTGGGCCTGTCCCGTCAAGAAGACTTGGCAGAAGCCTTGGAGTTAACAATATTCCTGCAAAGACATGTTCTTACTCATGCGTCTACTGCCAGGTTGGTAGGACGACAGAGCTTACGGTCGAGAGGAGGAAATTCTATGAGCCGGAAAAGGTCTGGGATGAGGTCAGAAAAAGGGTTAGCTCTTTAAAGGGTGAGAAAATAGATTACATAACCTTTGTACCCGACGGTGAGCCGACGCTGGACCTCTGCCTTGGAAAGGAAATTTCTCTCCTAAAGGGCGCACTTACACCCTTGGCCGTGATAACAAACGCTTCCCTATTGTGGATGGAGGATGTGAGAGCAGACCTTTTGGGCGCTGACTACGTTTCCCTGAAAATTGACACGGTTAACGAGAAGGTTTGGAAAATTGTGAACAGACCACATCCTAGCTTAAAGCTGGAAAGGATCTTAGAAGGTGTCCTAGAGTTCAGTAAAGGCTTTAGAGGGAAGATTGTTACAGAAACAATGCTTGTAAACGGGATAGACTATAGGGTGGGTTTCGAGGAACTAGGCGATTATTTGAGGAGCTTTGGAAGGTTGGACAAGGTTTACGTCAGCGTACCCACGAGGCCTCCTACAGAAAGCTGGGTTAAACCGCCAAAGGAGGAGACAGTTAATCTAGCGTTCCAGACACTGTCAAAAAAGGTTGGCGAAGGAAAGGTTGAACTACTTGTAGGCTACGAGGGAAACATGTTCTCTTTCTCTGATAACGTTGAAAGAAGCCTTTTGAGCATAATGGCCGTGCACCCTATGAGAAGAGATGCTGTAGAAAGTTTTCTAAATAGGACGGGGTCAAGCTGGAATTTGATTGAAAGGCTTTTGAAGGAGAAGAGGGTGAGAAAACTCGAATACGAGGGTAAAGAATATTATATGATAAACTTTAGCGAAAACAGTTAATAACGTTATATTTGTAAAGGTTACATGTGATGTGCTTGCTAGAGGATTTTATTGAAGAGTTTAGAAGATTTTCTGTGATCGAGAGGCCTCCGAAGGAGGTTCTAGAAGGCTTCAAAGGGCTTGACGTTTCCCTAGTTTATGATACCCTCTGGAACAGGTTCGGAATAGACACACATCTTGCTGGCATAAGACCAATGTTCGAGTTCATGAAGAATAAAGTTTATGTTGGAACAGCGGTTACCGTTAAAGAGGTTTCGACAACACATGAGCCTATTAACGTTGTTCAGAAAAGGTTTGAAGAGACTGGAAGGTCTAGGATAGACCATGCTCTGGCAGCAATAGATTTCGCTCAACCCGGGGACATCATTGTTATCGATGGCGAGGGTAAAGATGATGTTGCAATATGGGGTGACAATATGGCTATGCTTGCCAAAAGAAATGGTGTCACTGCAGTCGTCTTGCATGGTGCTGTTAGAGATGTTTCAAGAATTAGGATGATTGAGTTTCCTGTTTTCGCTAAAGGTGTTAGTCCTAAGGGTTCAATCTACTATCTCGAGTCCATAGGATTAAATGTTCCAGTAACGTGTGGAGGTGTACAGGTTAGGCCTGGTGACATAATTGTAGGTGACGAGGATGGTGTAGTCTCTGTACCAAGAGAGTATGCGGAAAAGGTTCTCGAATACGCTTTAGAAACTTTAGAGAAGGAGAAGGTTACAAGGGAGGCGATAATGGGTGCAAGATACGCTCTCGAATCATATCCAGCCGGTAGGCCGAACATTTTGAAGAAGCTTAAGGAGAAGGGTAAAGTGTAAAGGAGATGAATTGTTTTTGAATGGTGATGTGAAAATAGGTTTAGCGATAAAGTCTGTTGACAACGTTGCCACAGTACTTAATGATGTATCATGCGGTGAAAAGATTTTGGTAAAGTTTGCAGATAATACAAGCACCCGTACTATCGTGTCTAGAGAAAATATTCCATTCGGATTTAAGGTGGCTTTAAAGGATATTCAAAAAGGAGAATATGTTATAAAATATGGTGAGGTTATTGGGAGGGCTACAGAATCTATTGGCGAAGGACATCTTGTACACGTTCACAATGTTGAAGGCTTAAGAGGAAGAGGGGACTTGAAAAATGGTGGGTGAGAAAAATTGACGTTTCTCGGATATGAAAGGCCGGACGGTTCAATTGGAGTAAGAAACTATGTTCTCATAATACCGGGTGGAATAATCTCTGATGTGATCTCCAATTTTGTAACCGGATGCAAGACTATCGTAACCGCTGACAGTGGAAGTGGTAGAAGTAAAAGGGATAGGGAGACGATTGCTAGAACCTTAATAGGTTTGGGAATTAACCCTAACGTTGCATCAGTCATCGTGCACGGTAGGGGACTTGGTTCAGGATATCCTGAACTAAACGTGAACAGGTTAGCGGATGCAATAGCAAAAACGGGTAAGCGTGTGGAAGTCATTGACGGCTCAAATGATTCAACATTAGACTTGGTGGTTAAGGGAATAAATTTGGCAAGAGAAATGGTTCAGGAGGCTTCAAGGTTGAGGAGAAGAGAGTTTGATGACAGCAATCTTTGTGTTGGTGTAAAATGTGGTGCATCGGACACAACTTCTGGAATTGTTGGAAACCCTGTTGTAGGATACTTTTTCGACAAGCTTGTAGGTAAAGGTGGGACAGCATTATTTGGAGAAAATACAGAGATCATTGGTGCAGAACATATTCTAGCGAAAAGGGCTGTCAATGATGAAGTGGCTAAGGCAATTTTAGAGGTTGCAAGAGAAACTGAGGAGAGGGCTAAGTTGATAGGTGAAGACATTCGAACAATAAATCCTGTTCCATCAAACATTGCGGGGGGAATAACTACATTGGAAGAAAAATCTCTCGGTGCTATCGCGAAGTCAGGTTCCATGCCCATTCAAGGAGTACTAAAATATGGTGAGAGGCCTAGGGGAAGAGGATTATATTTTGTCGACAACTGGATGAGTATGCTTTCAATCTTTCTAGGATATGCTGCAGCTGGAGCACAGATAGTTCTTTTCCAACTAGGTGGAGGAGGATTAGTTGGAGACACAATATTATATAGTTCAGGTGGAGTTGTGGCACCACTCTTGTGGCTTACAGCAAACCCTAAAACTTACAGAAGATTCGGTGACGAAATCGACTTCTATTCTGGAACAGTTATAGAGGGAAAAGAAACAATACAAGAGGCAGGTGAAAGACTATATAATCTTATACTTGATGTAGCTTCAGGCACGATGACTAAAACAGAAACTTTAACCCACGTTGACCCAAACCAAATATACACAGTGGATCCTATGCTATAAACGATTATCCACTAACTTGCAAGAAAATTCTGAATAATAACTTTTAATGTATCAATTTTTCTTTTAAAAGAATGTTAAGAGGATTATCCAGACAGCTAGAACAAGTATACCGTATGATTCAACCAAGGCTGCAGAGTAGAAGCTCAGAAAGCCTACAGCAAAAGGAGATAGAATTGAAAGCAGAAGGATAATTAAACCCAATCTTTTCTTTCCAGCCAAAAGTGCGCCAACACCCCAAATAATAACCGATAGATATGCTATCAGAAAAGATGAGAGGGCTGCAAAAACGTGAGCCCAAGGGGGGTTGAAGTCGTATGGAAAGACCCCGATCAACATAAAATAAAGTGATGCCACAATCATTAAACTTCCTGAAACAGTTTCAACCTTATTACTTGAAATTATTATGGCGTAAATGGAAAAGAGTAGCATAATGAGGCCGAAAAAGATTAGGCCATAGTTGAAAATGTATGGCATATTTGCTGTGGAACCGCCTAAATCGCTTAAAGCGTTATCGAAAACAGAAAACCATGGATTAAATGTTGTTGAAACAATAATGGAGGAAGCGAATGCTGCTATTGCAAGAAGCCCAGAATATCTTAATATTCTAGCAATTGCTTCTATAAACATAGTCTAACATCATATCATAAAATTATACATTTGATTCATTTAAAAGTATCTCAGTAGCCCAACGAGCAACTTTACCCGTAACCGAGGGACATTTATCCCTATGGCCACCCATTTCCTCAAACTTTTTAAAATCTTCTGGATCCCAGAGATCGAATGAGCGCCCAAAAATTTTCTTCTGAACATCCTTACAGATGCAGCTACCATATTCTTGAACAAATTTATCATATAACCGCTTAGCCAGGCTATAAGATTTTAGAAAACGTCCTTTACCCATGGCCTCTAATCCTCTACCATGCACAGAACATATTGCCATGATACCGCCAACAAGCGCACCACACGTCCCATTACCGGACAAGGCTGTACCACCAGCCAAACCATGTGAACTCTTAAACGCTTCATCTATTTTTAAATTCAATACTTCACCTACAGCCCTTAAAACGCACTGCGGACAACATCCATAGCTTGCCTCGTACTTGAAAGCCAACTCGTAGACTTTATCTAATATTTCATCTTTACTACCTGTCATTTTCCCTCGAACAAGACAGTTTTATCCAATTATTATATTTTCTGAATTAGAGAAAGCAATTCAGATTATCTAATTAGATTATCTAATATAATTGCTGAGGACAAGCTTTAACTCATCTAAGCTTTTAACAATAGTGTCAGCGAACGCTATAGGCCATGGTGAAGGCTGAGGTTTTTCACTTAAAACGATAACTGTTTTACCATGCATTTTAGCATAGAATGTTTCAATTGCCGTTCCAAAACTTGGCCCGTCACATAAGGCTACAAGGATATCGCATTCATCTACAAATGCTAGGTCGTTTTTAACAATCCTTTCAGCAACCTCTCTTCTATCACGAAAGTCCTCTACACTACTGTAATCCATTTCACTTAGCTTAAACTGGTCTATTACATCATAACCTTCTTTCTCCAAAAATTTCTGTACCATCCTAATTTCTTCTACACTTCCATATGCTATTGGACCACATACAATTACTTTCATAGTATTTACCTTTTCCACGTTTAAGGTTCAGCGCTCCTTTCCCTCACCAATTTTAGGTAATCTTTCCGTGGTGGAACAAATATGTCTATCGCCTTACAACCTTCTTCAGAAACTTGGCCACCATGCAATTCATTACTTTCAATAACTAGCACATCACCTTTAGATACCCTTAAAGTCTTGTCTCCAAGGGTCTGCAGCATACTTCCTTCTATAACAATCATTATCTGTTCACTTTCATGCCTATGCAGTGGAAAGACCATATTAGGCTCCATTTCAATAAAACTAACAAGAAGCCTTTCGCCTGCAATCAGGCGACTCTTTGCACCTTTAACCAGATCAGTGTAAGGTACCTTATCTAACCTGTAAACTTTACCCAACACATGCCACCCCAACTAATTTAATCCCCCAAAATAATATAGTTTAACTTTTGTTTGAAGATCAAAAATTCATGGATAATATATTGCATCACAAGTTATTTCCAAGGAACAGGCTTTACATTTTCTACAAAAATTTTCACATTCTTCCGCCCTATTCTTAGTAGCGTACCCTAACCCGCATATTTCACAGAGGTAAACTTTTTTTCGACAATAATTTCTTTAACCATTCTCAAAATCTTATTTAATATAGCGCTTAAATATATGTTTCTATTTTAATCAAAAACTTAAATATTGCATATACAACAGATAAATGCTGGTGGTTTAATGCTAGAAAATCAAACCCTATTTAATATCGCTGGCATGGAATGGTTTTGGGTTCTTATTGTTGTAGTTGTTCTGCTATTTGGTGCTAGCAAGATTCCAGAGCTTGCTAGGGCCATAGGCAGGGCTACTGGAGAATTTCAGAAGGGTAAGCTTGAGGTAGAGAAGGAGATAGAGAAGGCTTCAAAGGAATTGAATAAGTCTCCTGAAAGGCTTAAGCTTGAAGAGGCTGCGAAGGCTCTTGGAATAGACCCTACAGGAAAGACTGACGAACAGCTAAGGGAAGAAATAAAGAAGGCTGTTTGACACCCTACCAACTAACTCGGGAGAAACTTATATCTAGGTGGGTTTAAACTCTTATAAAATCTTATTGAGGTCTCCGTGTAAATTTAGTTACAACAGTCTTCGAGATGTATTAAGCTTACGGGCCTCATCAAAGACATTATTGATGGAAGGTGCTGCAGATTTTAAAAAGGGTTTAAATCTATGAGCATCTTAAACTTGCATGATGGGATAATGTTATCTAAAATACCGTTTGAAATAGGTAAGCTGGGTAAGGAAGATTTAGATAAAGAGATTCTGAGAATAGGAATGATGGCTGAACTTGATGCAATAAACTTGTATGAGCAACTTGCATCATTAACAGAAGACTCTCAAGTCAGGGAAATATTGCTTGATATAGCTAGAGAAGAGAAGACGCACTTTGGAGAATTTCAAGCACTACTTTTAGGCAGAGACAAGGAGCAAGAGAAGGAGCTTGAAGAAGGAAAAAAGGAAGTAAAAGAGAAAACGTAGACGACTATACAATAAAACAATATTGAAACATGCGTAAATCAATTTTATTCTGGAATGCTACGATTTGAACTTTTCTTCTTAGGTATTCTTATTGTTATTTTTGTTCCCTTGTTTGGTTCGCTTTCCACCTCTACTGTTCCATTGTGTAGGTTTACTATATGTTTTACTATTGTTAGTCCTAGGCCCATTCCCTTCGACTTCGTCGTATAGAATGGTTCAAATATTCTCTTCTTCACCTCTTCTGTCATGCCTATGCCAGTGTCTTGGACGGTGAACTCTATTGCATCCTCTTTAGATTTTGCTTTTACTGTTAGTGTTCCCCCTTCAGGCATTGCCTGTATGCTGTTTAGTATAAGGTTCGATAGCGCTCTCGTTATAAGGAGTGGGTCAAGCTGTGCTTGAACGTCGTCAACATCTAACACTAAATTAATTTTTTCTGGGACTTGAGCCTGCTTTAGCGACTCTTCGGCCAACGTTTTCAGGTTTGTTGGCTCAAGTTTTGCTTCACGTTTGCCCAAGTACTGTAGTTCTTTGACGATCTTCTCCGTGTAGTTGACGCTTCTTTCTATTGATTCGACATATTTTGTCAGCTTTTCCTTTAACCCGTCTGACATGCCTTTAACTGCCTCATCTAGTAGGAAGGTATAGTTGGATATCGCCTGCAAGGGGTTTCTCAGGTCGTGTGCTACCATAAGAGTCATTTGCCCTAATGCTGCAAGCTCCTCCTTTTCTCTTAGCTCTTTAACCTTTTCTTTAACCATCTTTTCCAGGTTGTGCGCATATTCTTCTAGCCGCCTCTGATATTCCAAATTTTGTTCTATCAACTTCTTTTCTAGTGTGATGTCCATCCATGTTACGATAATTTTTCTTGTCCCTGGAATGAGTTTCGAGAAGATTAGTATGTTGTGGACTTTTCCTTCCCTGTCGACCATTCTTGCTTCGTATCCGCTTGGGGCTTGGCCTCCAGATAATCTTATCCTCTTATAGTTTTCCATTTTTTGGACGTCTTCTCTGTGGTAGAGTTGCGACCACTTCATTTTTCCTTCAACCTCTTCTCTACGGTATCCTGTGAGTTCCTCGAATTCTCTGTTGACTTGCGATATTATGTCGTCTTCTTCTACGACAAGCTTTGGCAGTGGTGAATGTTCGAATAATGTTTCATACCATGCTCTTGATACTCTT
>Ga0080004_1089617_pt1 | contig 45429 bp, 45 predicted proteins | sample WasSprMetagenome_FD_69207 | JGI IMG/M metagenome (GOLD analysis project Ga0080004, IMG submission 69207) | Sulfidic aquatic microbial communities from Washburn Spring, Yellowstone National Park, USA - WS (SPADES assembly) (version 2) | ecosystem: Environmental > Aquatic > Thermal springs > Hot...
GCCAGCAAGGGCGAGGATCCGTTTCAGCCGGCGTGGTACTACAAGACCACCAACGGCACATACATAGCCAGGATCTTTAGATACGTGGTCGAGGGGGACTAGCCAAGGACTTAATCTAGGGCTCTCTCCACCTGACCTTGAGCGAGGAGAGTAGTGCTAGGGCCGCCGCGTAGACTATCAGCGATGCCATCGAGGCTCCGAGCGCCGTCGCCTCGACCTCGACGAGGCCCGCCACGTGGTGGAGTATCATGGCCGCGGCCCCCGTCGGGGCGAGCGCGCCGACCCACTGAAGCCCCTGCGGAAGCACGGTAGCTGGGTAATATATCGGGGGTAGGAGGCTGAGCACCATGGACAAGATCGAGGCCATGGGCCACACGTGCCTCAGGCTTTTGAAGAGCGTGGAGATGGTGAAGCCCATGAGGGAAGACGTCGTCCAGACCGCTATCACGCACGCCGCTAGTGCTAGCGCGAACTCGGCGGTCATGAGGCCTGCGAGCGAGGCCAGGACTACGAAGAGGGCCAGCCCTGGGCTGGCGAACACGAGCATGGACAGCGAGAGCCCCATGACGTAGCTCATGGGCCTTATGGGGGTCGCGATTAAGAGGTCTTGGTACTTCACATGGATCCTGAAGAACGCCGCATCCCCGAGTATTGAGATACCGTTGCTCATAGCTATCATTATGATCCCTCCTATCAAGGCCATCTTCATCATCGTCACGTTCCCGTAGATCCTGAAGAAGAAGAGCAAGGCAAGGGGCATTAGCAAATAGGAGACCACCCAGAGCGGGGCCCTTCTGAGAGCGACGACTCCGTTGATCCAAGCTATCGTGAGCGACGCCACCGCTTGCCTCTTAATCCCCCTCCTCAATCCTCTCACCCGTCAGCTTGATGAACAGGTCCTCGAGGCTCGTGGGCTTCACCACGGACTCGTAGCCCTTGGCCATGGCTTTCTCGAGCACGTCGTCGACTCCTCCCTCGTCGACGTAGAAGACCGTGACTCCCTTGAGCCTCAGGCCCTCGTAGCCCTCGACCTCTAGGTCGCCGTACACCTCCACCTTGAACTTGTGGCCGACGGCCCTGCGGGCCTCCTCGATAGTGCCCGAAAACAGCACTCGGCCTTCGTGCACTATCACGACCTCGTCGGCCAAGACCTCAGCCTCGTCCATGTAGTGCGTCGTCAGGATGATGGTCTGGCCCCCTCTCTCGGCCTCCTTGAGCGCTCTCCAGACGCTCCTCCTCGCGAGCGGGTCGAGCCCTATGGTGGGCTCGTCTAGGAACAGAATCTCCGCCCCGGATGCTAGGACAGCCGCAACCAAGACCCTTCTCTTGAGCCCGCCTGACAGCTCGCTTATAGTCTTCTTGGCATAGGGCTCGAGCTCCAAGAGGGCCAAGTGCTCGCGCGCCAGCTTCTTGGCCTCGCTCCTGCCATAGCCTCTGATGAGCAGGTAGGAGTAGACGAACTCGAACGGCGTAAGTATGTCGAGCGGGAGGCCTTCTTGAGGCACCATGGCTATGAGCTCTCTCACCTCCCAGGGGTCTGCAACGACGTCGAGCCCCAAGACCTCGACGGTCCCCTGAGTCGGCAGGAGTTGCGTGGAGGCTATCCTCACCCAAGTGGTCTTCCCAGCGCCGTTCCTGCCTAGAAGCGCTACGAGCTTGCCCTTCTCGACGCTGAACGACACCCCCTTGAGGGCCACTACCCCGTTCCTGTACCTCTTCCAAACGCCCTTCGAGACTACGGCGCTCACGACTGCTAGCCCTCTCAACACCTTGAGGACAAAAATAAATACCAACCGCTTTACACACAACACCGACGAGCGGGGGTGGCCGAGTCAGGTCAAAGGCGCAGGGCTTAGGACCCTGTGGCGTAGGCCTGCGTGGGTTCAAATCCCACCCCCCGCACCAACAGTCGCAACTTTAATAGTTCTACCAACGTCGCCAGACTTAGGCGAGAATCCCCAGAAGTTGAACCCTATGAGCATTGATGAGACAACGAGAGGGAAAATTATTAAGATTTTGAGGGAAAGCCCACAACCTCTCACAGCAGAAGATATCATCGTAGCGCTGGGCGCAGAAGATCTCGAGCCCAAGGACGTATACGAGCACTTAAAGCACGTAGCCAAGACCGTGAGGAGAAGGGGCGACGAGGTCTTAGTGATGTTGCCTCCTACCTGCAGATTCTGCGGCTTCACGTTTAAGGACTTGGACAAGCCCAAGAAGCCTAGCAAGTGCCCCAAGTGCAAATGTGAAAGGATATCCCCTCCAGCTTTCAAAATAGTCTCGAAAGACTTAGTCTAGAAGCTCTAGAAGCTCCTTGAGGTCCCTCACGTGGGGGAGGCAGGACACCCCTCTTCTGACGATGAGAAGAGCCCTCAGGCCTGCTTTAACGGGGTTCTCGTAGTCCCTCTTCGGGTCGTCCCCCACGTGAAGTATGGCGCTCGGAGGGACTCCCAGCTTGCTCGCGACGAAGGAGTAGAAGCTGGGCGTCTTAGTCGTGAGGCCGAGGTCCGACACGCAGGAGAACACGGCCTTAAATCCTCGAAAGCCTAGCACCTCTAGGGCCACGTCTATGAACTCTCTGCTCAGGTTGCTCGAGACCACTAGGTCGTACTTGGCGCCGAGCTTCTCCAAAGCCTCTCGAGCATTGTCATAGACCTCCACCTCTCCTCGAATCTCCTCCAGTGCCTCGCGAAGGCTCGCTTTTAAGTCTAAGAGTTCGAACCAATAGCCTGGGATGTACCACCTTATGTCATCTCTGCCGATCTCGTCGTACTTCGAGAAGACGATCCTCTTGGCCTCTTCGAGGTCAACGGCATGCCTTTCTGCGAAGAACCGTGGTATGAGGTCTAGCCAAAAGTAGTTCACGAACCTTTCGCTGACTAGGGTTCCGGTGACATCTAATGATATCACCCTTATGCCTTTGACCTCTAGCATGGCTTCGTCCCTCGCCTCGACCAGCAATTCTAGAGTAGGTGGATTTAAGTAGTGCTCGATTACTTTAACTTCGTTGATGGAAAAGAGATTACGAAGAACTGCTGAGGCCGAAGGAAGTAGCCAAGATCTTCAACATCTCAGTAAAGACGCTCTGGGAGTGGCAGAAGAAAGGGATAATCAAGGCCGTCAGGCTACCGACGGGCAAGCTCCGTTATCCGAGGAGCGAGGTCGAGAGGATATGGAGGTCGTTAAAAGCTACAGAATCCCGGTAAACGCTCCAAGAGACCTAATAGAGGAGTACCTCAAGGTCAAGCAGAGAGCTTTGGAATACGTCCTGTCGAAGGTCAGGCTCTCCGGCAAAGCTCACCTGAGCTTCGGTAAAAGGGAGAGGAGGGAGCTTAGAGACGCCCTGCTGAAGGAATGGAAGTTTTCCAAGCATTACGTCGATTCAGCGATAAACTCCGTGATCGGATTGGTCAAGGGATGGATAACGCTGTACAACAGGGGGAGGACCAAGAGGCTCCCCAAGGTAACCAAGAAGACCGTCTACATCAAGAGCACGCTCCTCAGCTTCAGGGACGGGGTTTTGAAGATAAGCATCGAGCCGAAGAGGAGGTACCTCGAAGTCGATTTAACAAAATACCGCTGGATCCCCAAGGACTTCGATGCCCTAGGAGGCTTGATCCTGACGGAGAAGTACCTGATAATCACGGTGAAGAAGAGGGTCGAGCCCAAGGCCGAGAAATGGGCCTCCTTCGACGTGAACTTGACGAACGTGACAGCGCTAATCGATGGAAAGATAGAGCGGTACGATCTGAAAGAGCTCTACCACATCCACAGGGTCTACGAGATAAAGCGCCAAAGAATGCAGAGGCTCTCAAAGCTCAAGCCCAAGACTTCTAAGAGATTGTTGCAGAAGTATTCGAGGCGCGAAAGAAATAGGGCCAAAGGCTTCATGCACAAGCTGACGACCGAGATAGCGAGGAGGCTTAAAGGGTCGAGCTCTGGAGCGATAATGGAGGAGCTCAAAGGTATAAAGCACAGGGTTCTGAACGGCTCTAGAAAGCAGAACAGGAAGCTCTCGAAGTGGAACGCTAGGACGTTTCAGCTCATGCTCGAGTACAAGCTCAAGTGGCTTGGACTGCCGGTGAAGTACGTGGACGCGAAGAACACCTCCAAGACCTGCCCCCTCTGCTCGGGCTACCTAGTAGCCTATGGGGGCAGGTTGATGAGGTGTGAAAGATGCGACCTGATAATGGACAGGGACGTTGTGGCGGTGCTAAACCTTCAGATGCGGGGAGCCGGGGTTCCCCCAAGAGCCCTCCATGAGTTGATCGAGAGGGAAGGGCTGAGTAGGGGTAATGAAAGTAATGAGATACTACTTACCTCTACTTAGCCCGAACCCCTCCTAAACCGGCCTCTGAGGGCCGTGAATGAACCTCAAGGAGTCTATTCCTTTCTCAGCTCTTTCTCTAAAAGCTCGAATTCGTAGCTCTTGGCCAGAGGGTATTCGCCCGTTAAGCACGCTAGGCAGAGCTCATTCTTGGGCAGCCCTATCCCAGCCACCAAGCCGTCTATGTCGTTGTATTGGAGGCTGTCCGCCTCTACGTACTTGGTTAGCTCGTCCAATCTCATGATCCTAGCTATCAGCTCCCTCCTCGTCGGAAAGTCTATGCCCATGTAGCACGCGCTTATTATCGGGGGGCAGCTGACCCTAACGTGCACCTCCCTAGCCCCTCCCCTCCTAAGCAGCCTCACTATCCTCCTCATAGTCGTCCCCCTCACTATGGAGTCGTCGACCAGGACAACCCTCCTGCCCTCCACCACGTCCCTGACGACGTTCAGCTTTAGTGACGTCATCTCCTCCCTAAGCTCTTGGCTCGGCATTATGAAGGTCCTCCCCACGTACCTGTTCTTCATGAGCCCCTCGGCGAACGGTACCCCGGACTCGAGGGAGTAGCCTAGGGCTGCCGCCCTCCCGGAGTCGGGCACGGGCACGACCACGTCCGCGTCCGCTGGAAACCTCCTAGCCAGCTCCCTCCCCAGCCTCTCCCTAGCCCTGTAGACCGAGATGCCATCGAACACGGAGTCCGGCCTGGCGAAGTAGACGTACTCGAACATGCACCTAGCCCTTCGAGGGGATGAGGCAATCCTGACCCTCTCCACACTACCTTCGCAGACCCTCACCAGCTCGCCCGGGTTCACGGGTCCGTACTCGCAGTCGTCTAAGCCCGCTAGCACGTCGAGAACGCACGTCTCTGAGGCTATGACAACTAAGTCGTTGACCCTCCCCACGCACAACGGCTTGAAGCCCAGCGGGTCTCGGTAGGCGTAAAGCTCCCCCTCGTCATTGACGAGTACGAGCGAGCAGGCACCGTCGATCTCGGAAGCTGTGAGCTTGAACGCATCCGCGTAGTCCATGCCGCACTCGAGCAGGTTCTTGGCGAACAGCTTGGCGAGCACCTCGGTGTCGGTCCTCGTCGTGAAGACCATGCCCTTCCTCGCCATCTCCTCCCTCAGCTCCAGGAAGTTGGTTATCGTGCCGTTGAACGCTAGGGCGAAGGAGAACCTGGGGTTCTTGACGACGAAGGGCTGGGCCTCCTCTATCGTTACGCCGGGGGTAGTAGAATACCTCACGTGTCCTATGCCTATGCAACCTTTGAAGCTTGACAAGACATCGCTAGTCAGCACGTTGACCACTAGCCCGAGTCCCTTGTAGACCCTCACGTCTCTGCCCTCTAACATTGCTATGCCAGCAGCCTCTTGGCCCCTGTGCTGGAGGGAGTACAAGGCCTTGTAAAGGTGCTCCGCTACCCCCTCCTTAGATATCGAGCTTACCCCCACAACGCCGCACTTCTCTAGTAGCTTCAACGCCACCACTTCCTGAAGACCATCACGTTTACCATTTTATCCTTGAAAGGATGTAGGTCAGTCACATATATATTTGCCACTCGCCACGTTATGAATGTTATAACCTTAACACGTGCTACACAAGACGAGCACCTTAAATGTTTTAATGGTCAGTAGTTGTCCGGAGTCCTGGGCTTGTTAAATTAATCCCTCAAACGAGTTGAGCAAAAGTTTTCTGCGTGGTCTCATTAATAGCCTTAAAGGGCGCGTCTGATGGCGATGCTACTCGAGGACTATATGTTGCGGCCCTCCTATAACAGCCGTGGCGGAGGGTTACTAGGTCGTGGAAGCTTATGAGATATCGCATAAAGATATCGAGATACTCAAAGCGCTCAGCGAGTCGCCGAAGCCCATGTCATCGTCTCTCATCAAGCGTGAGCTCGAGAAGAGAGGCATCTTCGTTAGTGAGAGAACCATAAGGTACCACCTTAAGATCCTCGAACTGAAGGGCTTAGTCTCAAAGCATGACCAGAAGGGCAAGAGGGTTATAACCGAAAAGGGCTTGGACGTTTTAAGCAGCGCGCTCGTGTCCAAAAGGGTAGGCTTCGTCACGACACGTTTCTTATCTATGGCTTACTCGGTCACGTACGACCCTGACTCTAACACCGGGAACGTAGTTGCCAACGTCTTGGTTATGGACAAGAAGTTCTGCGACAAGGCCCTAGAGTTCCTAGAGCTCTTGAACGATGCGGACCTATTGCTAGCTCCATATGTCAAGGTGATAGAGGAGAACGAAGAGTATCATGGCATATCTGTCTCAGAGGGCCGAGTAGCCCTACTGACGGTCTGCGACCTGACGATAGACGGGGTCCTGATACGCTCCGGCGTCCCTGTGTTCTTCAAGTACGGCGGGCTAGTCCAAATGGTTAACAGGAAGCCCCTGCGCTTCGTGGAGCTCATATCGTATGAGGGGACTACGATACCGCCACTCGAACTGCTGGTACGTAGCAGGCTAACGTCGGTCGCCAAGGTCTTGAGGACTGGGGCTGGGACGATCCCGGTAGCCATGAGGGAGATAATAGCCGAGGCCAGGGACAGGACCATTCAGGCGCTCTCTAAGTTAAAGGAGAAAGGCTGGAAGGGCATACTCTCCGTCTCGGCGCCCGACGAACCCGCCCTCGGGGTCCCAGTCTCCATGGGCCGCTTTGGCCTGTGCATGATAGGTGGCCTGACGCCAGGCGCAGCCCTTTTAGAAGAGGGCATCGAAGTCGAGGTCTTCGGCCCTCATTGCCTAGTCCCGCTGGAGATGATGAAGAAGGTATAGGAGCTAGAGCAGGTACTCGAGCACGTGATCCTCCTCTTCGGGTAGCGGTATCCCGGTGACCTTCGCCGCCCTCTCGCTGAGCGCCATCAGGTCGCTCCTGTCTATCAAGCTCAGTTTCCACTTCCTAGCTCCCGCCATCAACTGCTGGAGGCCCACCTTCATCTTGTCTATGTAGGTGTAAAGGCCCACCGCACCCCAGGGGATCTCCTTGAGCCTCTCCCCATATCTGGCCTTGAGCTCTGGCACCGTTATGAAGAACTGCTCGGGCCTGTCGCCGTAGAGGTCCCTGAACTGCTTGGGGAGGGCGCCCTTCTCCGCCAACTCGGCGAAGTATGAGGCCTTCATGACAGCTGTAAGCGGAGCTCTGCCCATGAGTATCGCCTTCACGTAGGGACCAGAGCCGAAATTGCTCATGGCTATGGCCTTGAACATCTGGGTCTCATCTATGAAGCCGCCAGCCATCACTATATCCGGGATGTACCTGCCCTTCCTCCTCAATATCTCGCAACACTTCAGGACTTGGGCCTCTAAATAAACCGTCGGGGTACCCTGCTCGTTCATCATGGGTACTGGGCTCATGCCGGTACCGCCTTCGCAGCCGTCGAAGACGACGTAGTCCACCTTAGCCTCAGAGGCCACCTTCATGGTGAAGGCGACAGCTTCAACGCTATAGGCTCCCGTCTTTATGCCCACCTTCTTCGCGCCCTGCTCCCTGAGCTTCTCTATGTCCTCGACCACGTCCTTCTCCTTCGGCATCCCGACTCTGCTATGCCTCTCGAAGGTCTTGAAGACCCCCTGCTTAAACGCCTCTTGGACGTTCTTGTCCTCGGGGTCCGGTATGACCACGTATCCCCTCCTCTTCAGCTCCAAGGCCCTCTCGAGGCTGCTCAGTCTGACCTCTCCGCCGATCGCCTTGGCCCCTTGGCCCCACTTCCTCTCTATGACGTTGACCTCCAACTTCGAGAGCGCGTAGACGTCGACGCCGAACCGCTGGTCCTCGACGTTTGTCTGGACCGCCACGTCTCCGTACTTCCCGTCCCAGAACTTCCTGAAGGCCTCAACCCTCCTCTTCAGCTCCGGCGAGTGGACGACCTTCCCGCCCTCGAACCTAGCTTCCGGGTCCATGCCGCAGATGTTCTCGCCTATTATTATCATTATCCCCGAGAGTGCCGCGCCCACCGCTAAGCCCTCCCAGTTGACCCTGGCGACCTCCGTCGATCCGTAGGCGCCTATCACCAGTGGCACCTTGAGCGGTATGCCCCCGACGCTCGTCTCGACGTCCACGTTTGGGAAGATCGCCACGTCCGGGTCGGGCTTTATGCCCTCGGCGCCTAGCAACCTCGCCTTGATGTTGAAGTGGGACCAGTCCAGACCGTAGTCTTTGACCGAAGCGGCGGTGCTCTTGCCGAACGTGCTAGGGTCGGGGTAGAGGGCCTCTCGTCCTCTGAAGGCAGAGAGCGATATTTGGCATATGAACGGGCACTCCCTGACGCAGAGAGGGCACATGCCACTCGTGGGACTGACGTCCTCGACCCTCGTGGCGGTGTTTGTAGTGGACATAGCATCTAAATAGGCAGAGTTCCTGAGAGGCGGACGACGGGGCAAGTAAAACTCACCTGGCGAGGGTTTGCCAGATACTACTTTTTAAACCTTTTCTAAGAAAGAACTAGAGGCGGCTCCATAACTTAAAGAGGCCCGAATTTGGTGAGTATGAGACATGGTAAGAGTGGTGATAGTGGATTACGGCGTCGGAAATTTGAGGAGCATCAAGAGAGCACTTGAAAGAGCCGGAGCAATCCCGGTCATAACTTCGAGCCGTGATGACATCAAGAGGGCCGATGCAATAGTCCTACCTGGCGTGGGTTCTTTCAAGGGCGTAACACAAAACTTAGGCCCAATACTTCGGCCGCTGTATGAAACAATAGGAGAGGGAAGGCCCGTGCTCGGAATATGCTTAGGATTACAACTCTTCTTCGAGTGGAGTGAAGAGGGAGGGGTAAAGGGGCTGGGCTTGATAGAGGGGTTCGTGGATAGACTACCGAGCACCGTCAAGGTGCCGCACATGGGGTGGAATAGTATAAAAATAAGGACTTGGAGCCCCATAATCGATGGAATCCCTAACGGAGCCTATATGTACTTCGTGCATTCGTACAAGGCAAATCCAAAGAAAAAGGACGTCGTGATGGCAACAACGACCTATGGTTGCGACTTCCCCTCAATAGTCGAGGCCAAGCCAGCGCTCTTCGGGACGCAATTCCACCCCGAGAAAAGCGGTAGCTATGGCTTGGCAATTCTCAAGAACTTTGTGAAGCTCGTCAAGCAGTAATCAAATGCGCCACGACCTTCGAAGAATCATAGATCTGGCAAAGCATTGCCAGATCGTGGCAACGCAGAAAGGCCTTTGATATCTTTCACACTATTCCCACTCTATCGTAGCTGGAGGCTTGTTGGTTATGTCGTAGACGACCCTCGTGACCTCCGGTATCTCATTAGTTATCCTCGTCGATATCCTCTCTAGGACGTCGTAGGGGATCTTTGCGAAGCTCGCTGTCATGGCGTCTCTGCTCTCCACTATCCTGACGGCGACCGTGTAGCCATAAGCCCTGGCGTCGCCCTTGACTCCTGTGCTCTTCGTGTCGGTCAAGACGGCGAAGTACTGCCACAAGCCCCTCGCTAGCCCGGCTTTCTCGATCTCTTCCCTGACAATTTTGTCTGCTCGCCTGACTATCCTCAGCTTCTCCTCCGTCACCTCTCCTATCACCCTGACAGCCAGCCCGGGGCCTGGGAACGGCTGGCGGTACACTATCTCGTCGGGCAACCCCAACCTCTTGGCCACCTCCCTCACCTCGTCCTTGTAGAGATCCCTAAGGGGCTCCACGACCTTCTTGAACTCCATTTTTGACGGTAGCCCGGCTACGTTGTGGTGCGTCTTTATCTTGTCCGAGAACCTCCTGAACCCGGACTCTATCCTGTCGGGGTAAATCGTGCCCTGTAGGAGATATTCCGCACCCACCTTTCTCGCGACTTCTTCGAAGACCCTCACGAACTCTTCTCCGATGATCTTCCTCTTCTGTTCGGGATCCTTGACACCCCTCAGTCTGTCTAGAAACCTCTTCTTAGCATCCACGAATATGAAGTTCTTTATGGCTTTGCCGAAGCATTCCCTTATCTGCTCTGGCTCTCCCTCTCTCATGAAGCCGTGGTCCACGAAAACTGCATAGAGCCTGTCGCCTATCGCCCTAGCCGCCAGCACTGCCGTGGTGCTTGAGTCTATGCCCCCGCTGAGCGCTATGATGGCCTTTCCATCACCTACCTCCCTTATTATTTCCTCTATCGCCTTCTCTATGAAGTCCTCCATCACCCATTCCGGCTTGCACTTGCATACTTTAAACACGAAGTTCTCGATGACCTTCATACCCTTCTCCGTGTGCACGACCTCTGGGTGCCACTGAACCCCGTAGATGGGCCTCTCCTTGTGCTTGAAGGCAGCTACCGGGCAGATATCGGTGCGGGCCAGCACGCGGAATTCGCTGGGGAGGCTGGTGACGGTGTCCGAGTGGCTCATCCACACCTTCTCGACTCTGTCGAGCCCTTCAAGTATGTCGTCGAAGTCCTCCACGTAAACGTAGGTAGTGCCGTACTCCCCCCTTCCTAGGGCCTCGACCTTGCCACCGAACGCGTGGGCTAGGAGTTGATGGCCAAAGCATATCCCCAAGATCGGTACACCTAACTCCATGAGCCTGGGGTCGAATTTAGGGGAATCCTCTGAGAGGACGCTCATCGGACCGCCGGACAGTATAAGCCCCTTGACGTTGACGTCTGGCGGTAGCGACTTTATTTCCTCGTACGCCTCGTCTCCGTGCACGACCTCTGAGTAGACCTTGCACTCCCTCACCCTCCTCGCTATCAGGTGTGCGTACTGGCCCCCGTAATCGACGATCACCACGCAGTCCATTATTTCACCGAGCTTCATCTCAGGGACCTCGGACCAGTACTTTAGGTTTGTCCAGCGCTTGCTTAAAGCGCTCGCTCAAGGTGTTGGCGGTTGAACAAATATTTCACGAACCCTCTTATTTGTTAAACTTTGTTTATGATATTCGTCCAAAAATTAAACTTTTGTATCAAGAGTCATCGAATTTCCTCCTTTGGGTGTTCAAGATGGCAAAGCTTAAACCGTCTCTGCCTGGCCCAGAGTGGACTGTTTAGGGGCACGAGTCTTGCCGTACAGGAGAAGATCCGACGGAGGTTACGAGCCCATCGCGAAAAGCGCGTCAGAGGTATTGGAGCAGCTGGACAAGGACGGTATAAAGTTCGTGGCCCTGCAGTTCACGGGGCTTAGCGGCAAGTTTCACGAGGTCCTAGTACCGAGGAGGATCATCGAGGAGGAGATGATTAATGAGGGCTTGGCAAGGCTTGACGGGTCATCAATAAAGGGCTTTGCGGAGATCCAGGACTCCGACTTAGTGCTCAAGCCCGACCCCAACACGTACGCTGTTGTGCCTTGGTCGAGCGGAAGCTCGAAGACCGCTCGCCTCATATGCGACGTATACTGGGGCTTCGGCCGCGGGAGGCTCGAGAGAGACCCCAGGTACATCGCGCAGAGAGCTGAGGAGCACTTGAAGGCCAACGGCTTCACGGCCTCCTACTGGGGACCCGAGGTAGAGTTCTTCGTATTCGAGAAGGTCTCGTGCGACGCCCTCAACCCGTACAGGGGTCAAGCATATTACATATCGTCTAGGGAGGCCTCGTGGAACTCTGAGTTCCAAGCCGGGTACCCGATAAGGTTCAAGGACGGCTACTTCGCGCCTCCGCCCCAAGACACCTTGCTTGAGCTGAGGAACGAATGTGTGAGAATACTTGAGGAGTGCTTCGGGATACTGTGCGACGCCCACCACCACGAGGTCGCGACGGCGGGGCAGTGCGAGATAATCATGTACAGGGACACCCTCACCAACATGGCCGATAGCGTGATGACATATAAGTTTGTGGTGAAGAATGTCGCGAAGTCCATGAACTTGGTGGCGACGTTCATGCCGAAGCCCGTATTCGGAGACAATGCCTCGGGAATGCATGTACATGTGAGCCTCTGGAGGAACGACGTAAACGCGTTCTACGATCCTAACGACGGCTACGCCGAGCTGAGCCAAGTCGGCAGGTACTTCATAGGCGGACTAATGGAGCACGCCAGGTCTCTAGCGGCGATAACCAACCCGACGACCAACTCATATAAGAGGCTCGTGCCCGGCTATGAGGCTCCCGTGTACGTAGCTTGGAGCAGGGCCAACAGGTCGGCCTGCATAAGGGTCCCGGCGTACTATAGGGGGAGCCCTAAGGCCGCTAAGAGCAAGAGGGTTGAGTACAGACCCCCAGACCCTTCGGCAAACCCCTACCTGTGCTTCGCAGCTATATTGGCCGCGGGGCTTGATGGAATAAAGAAGAAGATAGACCCCGGAGACCCAGTGGATGAGAACATTTACCTACTAACGCCTGAGAGGAGGAGAGCTTTGGGCATCAAGGAGCTGCCGGCCAGCCTCAAAGAGGCCGTTGAGGAGTTGCAGTCGGACATGGAGTACTTGAAGCCCATATTCATCGACGAGGTCCTTGAGAAGTACGTAGAGATAATAATGGAGGGGCACGTCCAGGTAGCGATAAGGCCGCACCCCTACGAGTTCTTCCTATACTTCGATGTCTGACGCTAACGGTGGGGTCTTCGCCCGTAACTATTGCCTCTGGCGCGAACGAGACCTCGTCACTTGACCCTGCTGAGCAGGACCTTCAACATCTTCCTTCCATCGCAGAAGACGCCGTCCCTCTCAACCTTCAGGACCCTGTACTTCTCCCCCTCCTTCACATAGGGGCTTTGGCAGACGCTCCGCAAGGAGCAGTCCGTGTTATCGCACTTCTTCCTCTTGAACGTTATTACGGCGTCCTCGACGGCCATCTTGGCGTCGAGCAAGGCCTCTACCTCGGCCTCGACGACCTTGGCCACCACGACCCACCCCTCTCTTAGGGGGCACTTGTGCCTCTTCTTCAATACCTCGACCACCTTGTACACTGTGTTTGGCTCGAGCTTCATCACGCAGACCTCTCTCAGCTTGCAACCAGAACAAACATCCGACGCTCCTTGAAAGACGAACTTAAAGCCGGGCTTTGCTTGGAGCTCGCCGACTAGCGTCACTATGAGCTCCACGCTCACCACGTCACCTACTCAAAACGCGAAATGGCTCACTCTATTACCCCGGTCACCCTCGCCAACCTCTCGGCGGCCTCCCACGTCAAGCCGGTGTCCCCTAATATCGTGTACCTGGGCCTTATCTTGTGCGCCTCGACCAAGGCCCTTACGATGTACTCATCCTCCACGCCGAGCTCCTTAGCAGTCGTCGGAGCGCCTATGACCTTGAGCACCTTCCTAATTCCCCTCCAGTCGATGCCGTGGAGGTAGGCCATCATTATGGTCCCCACTCCGCACTGCTCGCCGTGGAGAGCGGGCTTGGGGGCTATCATATCTAGGGCGTGCGAGAACATGTGCTCTGAGCCGGAGCAGGGCCTCGACGATCCCGCTATGCACATGGCCACCCCGCAGGAGACTAGGGCCTCGATGACCACCCTAATGCCCTCTTCCTTGTGCGTCCCTATGAGCCTCGCGTTCTTCATCACCAACTTCGCGGACATCTCCGCTAGAGATGCGGCGTACTCGCCGTAGTACTCGTTCTTCAGTATGTGAGCGAGCCTCCAGTCCCTGACTGCCGTGAGCTTGGCGATTATGTCTCCGCAGCCGCTGGCCAAGAGCCTGTGCGGAGCGTCCATGATGACGCTGACGTCGGCTATTATCGCCACTGGCGGCTTGGCCTTGATTGAGTAGGGGGTCTTAAGGATTTTGAGGGATACCATCGGCGAGGCTATGCCGTCGTGAGAGGCGGTCGTCGGGACGCTGATAAACGGGACCCCTAGCTTAAAGGCCGCGTACTTGCCCAAGTCTATTGTCGTGCCGCCGCCTACTGACACCACGAAGTCTGGCCTCGCGTCGAGGACGTGCTTCAACAGTTCCTCCTCCTCGTCTCCGGCGTCATTATCAATGACATCAAATCCACACGTCGTGAGGGAGTTCAGCACGTCATTCATGGCAAGGTTGCGCCCAGCCTTGCCGAGGAGGACGTAGGCCTTGCCTGAGAGGCCGAGGGACTTGGCCACTTCACCGACGTTTTTAACGACGTTCTTGCCTATCAGGATCTTTCTTGGAAGCTCGATGTCGTGAGGATCTAGCAATTTCTACCGCTCCCTGAGGGTAATACTTTATGTTTTTTTGAGACAATTTAAGTTATTGCTTCTCTTCGACGAACTTTGATGATCCGCCAACCATGACAACGAGCAAGCCTCGCCCTTCAGGGCGGGGAGGAGGTCAGTTTGAGAGCGAATCGCTTCTTCGAAGAAGCGACTAGGGTCACTTGATCAACGTCGTCGCCAAACGGATGCAAGCTTCCCGTAAAACTTTTAAATGTGCATACTTGTTTGTTGTTCACTAGCTAGGCTTCTATCGACCAAGGCCTCTAAGCAAGTTCATGTACTTGTGGTGTGCTAGCAGATGTCGATGATGAGGGAACATAAAATCCCCGCATTCAGGGGGACCACGACTGTAGGGATTAGGTGTACCGACGGAATAGTGCTAGCTACCGACAGGCGAGTGACAGCTGGCTTCTTCATCGCCAACAAGAGGGGCAGGAAAATTCTCCAGGTAGACGACAGGATCTACGCTACCATAGCAGGCGTTGTAGCCGATGCGCAGATGCTGATCGACAGCATCAGAGCTCACGTCAGGTACCTCAAGACCACGACAAAACAACCCCCATCGGTCAGAGCAATCGCAAGCTTGATATCGAATTTATTGTTCTCGTCAAGGTACTTCCCGTACATAGTGCAGGTGATAGTAGCGGGGATAGACGAGGAGGGCCCGAAGATGTTCAACGTTGACCTCTTCGGGACAATGACCGACGAGAAGTACATCGCGACGGGCTCCGGCTCTCCTCTGGCGCTGGCCGTCTTGGAGACCCGATACAGGGACGACCTGAAGGTGAAGGAAGCTATCCCGATAGCCGTAGAGGCGGTCAAAGCAGCTATGAAATGGGACCCCGGCTCTGGGGAAGGCTTCGACATGGTCGTGATATCTAGAGAAGGAATAGAGGAAATACCTCAAGAGAAGCTCGAATCGAGCTCGATGTGATCCCCTCATTAGACGGAAGGTAAGGAGATTGGTGCAATCCAACCACCTGACGTTGCTCAGGGAGGGGATATTAAAGAGCATGCCACCAGAGGCAGGCGTAACTAGGATAGATTTCGAGGGGCCCGAGATAGCGGTCTACGTTAAGAATCCCGCGGTTCTGCTGTCAGACGGTGACGTTGTTAAAACAGTCGCGAAGGCGTTGAGGAAGAGGATAGTGCTGAGGCCTGACCCGGCCGTCAGGAAGGACAAGGAGGAGGCCAAGAAGATAGTCTACGAGCTGGTGCCGCCGGAGGCTGGCATAACAAACGTCTACTTCGACGACGTCATGGGCGAGATGATAATAGAGGCGAAGAAGCCGGGCCTTGTGATAGGCAAGAACAGCTCGCTCCTCAAGCAGCTCCTCGCGTACACCTTCTGGAGGCCCGTACCGGTCAGGACCCCGCCCCTAAAGTCCAGGTTCGTGGAATCGGTCTCGACGCTATTCCACAAGAACAGCAACTACAGGCTAAAAATGCTAAAGGAGGCTGGTAGGAGGATCCACAGGACCCCCCTCTACAGGATAGACAACGTAAGGGTAACAGCCCTAGGAGGATTTAGGGAGGTCGGCCGCTCGTCCATACTAGTTGAAGCGGGTGAGGATAAGATACTGCTGGACTGCGGGGCCAAGCCCGGCGCGAGGGACTACATGGGCGAGTTTCCGGCGTTTTGGCTCGACGACTTCGACATAGACTCCCTGAGCGCTGTCGTGATAACGCACGCGCACCTGGACCACTGCGGAGCCTTGCCCCTGCTCTTCAAGTACGGCTATCGAGGGCCGGTCTACTGTAGCGAGCCGACAAAGATGCTCATGGCCCTCATATTGAAGGACTACTTGGACGTGGCGGAGAAGGAGGGCAGGACCCCGATATACGGGATTAGGGAGGTGAAGATGGCCCTCCTCCACACAATAGCCCTGAACCACGGAGAGGTCACGGACATAGCTCCTGGGGTCAAGCTGACGTTGCACAACGCAGGCCACATACTCGGCTCGTCGATGGTCCACCTCCACGTAGGCGAGGGCCTCCACAACATAGTTTATACTGGTGACTTCAAGTACGGGAGGACGAGGCTCCTCGAGCCAGCCACTTACGTCTTCCCGAGGCTCGAGACCCTCATAATGGAGTCGACCTACGGAGGGCCTAACGACGTAATGCCGTCTAGAGAGGAGACGGAGGCGAAGCTCGTCGAGATAATAAACAGGACGCTGAGTCGTGGAGGCAAGGTGCTAATCCCTGTGCTGGCCGTCGGTAGGGCCCAAGAGATAATGCTGGTCCTAGCTAACGCCGTCGAGAAGAAGCTCATACCCTCAGTACCCATATACATCGAGGGCATGGTACAAGAGTCCACAGCGATACACACGGCGTACCCCGAAAGCTTAGCGAGGGAGGTCAGGGACAAGATACTCTACGAGGACGTCAACCCATTTTTAGCAGAGAACTTCGTGATCATGACCAAGGGCCGCGAGCGTCTCGACGTTGTCGAGGGCGAGCCTTGCATAATAATGGCCACGTCGGGCATGCTGAACGCCGGCCCTGCCCTCGAGTACTTCAAGCTGATGGCCGAGGACGAGAGAAACTCCCTTATATTCGTCTCCTACCAAGTCGAGGGGACCCTCGGCAGGACGGTTCAAGAGGGGGCTAAGGAGGTCGTGGTCGATTATGTCGACGGCAAGCCCCTGACAGTCAAGGTCAAGATGGAGGTCCACACCTGTGAGGGGTTCAGCGGCCACAGCGATAGGAGACAGTTACTGAGGTTCGTGGAGAGGGTGACGCCAAAGCCCCACAGGATAATACTGTGCCACGGCGAGGACGAGAAGACTGCGAGCCTAGCCTCTAGCATAGAGAAGTTCTATAAGGTCCCGGTGGACGCGCCCAGCTTCTTGAACTCTGTAAGGGTGCGCTGAAGACCCCAGCCGTTCTGGTCTAGCGTAAACTTTCATCCCTTCCCCCTCGTATTTCTATCCCTCTCGGTCGTCATGGGAGGGCCTTCGGGGTGAATGGGCGAAGCCCCCACATCCATCTGTTTGCTTTCCCCACACATCGCCTCGACGGCATTCGGGCATTCTTTGTAGATCGCGAAGACGTGCCGTTTAATAGACTCTACGCTGGGGAGAAACAGCTCCGAAGCCCCTAGCCTCGTTTAAGGTGATATCGAGCCCAAGGCCTATCAGATCAAGCCCGTTTCCTTCATCTTATTCCACAGCTTGTCGCCGACGTGGTGCAGGTTTTCGACGACCTTTCCCTTCGTCATGGACGCCAGCTCCGACTTATTCACCAGTGCAACGCCGACGCAGAGAGGCCTCCCGTACCTCTCGTCCACGACGACCACCAGGTCCCCCCTCTTGAAGTCCCCCTCTACTCTGACTATGCCGGGAGCCATCACGTCTGCCCCGTTGACCACGTGCTTAACCGCGCCAGTGTCCACGACGACCCTCGGTAGCTCTGCGACCCCGTCCATCAGGGCCTTTATGGACGGGATTAGCATGCCAGAGATCTCTATGGCGAGGGGTTTTCCCTCTAAGAGGTAAACGACCTCTTTTTTGTCCAGCTTGACGACCTCCCACCTAGCCCTGACGTCGAGGGGCTTATTCAACTTCAAGGCTCTCTCGATGGCCAGCGCGACGTCCCTAGCCTCGCTCTTGCTCAAAACGTGTTTATGCGCTCTCGACACGACTACCGTCTTAAGCTAAGCTTTAAATACATATATCTTTATAAGCTAAAACAAAACGGAAGCCTAGAAGGCTGGGTCCTCCATGTCAGAGACGACGTTAACGATACTGGCCTCGTCCATAGGGAACCAAATATTCGTCAGGCTTAAGGGCGGCAAGGAATTTAGGGGCAGGTTGAAGAGCTACGACCAACACCTGAACATAGTCCTCGAGGACGCCGAAGAGCTGAGGCAGAACGGCGAGCCCAAGAAGCATGGCTTGATACTCATCAGGGGCGACAGCATAGTCCTAATAAGTCCCGTGCCCAAGAGCTAGGAGGGCTAGGCCTTGGTCAAGGGGACGACCTCCTTCGGCAAGATGAACAAGGGGGCCACGCACATCAAGTGCAGGAGGTGCGGCAGGAGGGCCTACAATAAGAAAAAGCACTACTGCGCTGCGTGCGGCTTCGGAAGGTCCAGTCGACTTAGGAGGTACTCCTGGCAGAACAAGCCCCTCAACAGGGCCCACCGCTTGGTCTAAAAAGAAGCAATCGATGGAAACATTAATACCCAGCCCCACAATAATAACGGCTGGGGCCGGTAGATCAGCCTGGTGGATCGCCCGCTTGGCATGCGGGAGGTCGCGGGTTCAAGTCCCGCCCGGTCCACCACTCCTCCTTCACTAAACCCCACACCATCCCATCGACGGTACGAGAAGATGAGCGACGACGCTCGGGCAAGGGGGCTCGGCCTGTGTAGCCGTTGTCACGTGAGGAAGGCCTCTCTGAGGCTAGATTACGCGAGGATGAGCCTATGCGACGAGTGCTTCGTGAAGTTCGTCGAGCGAAAGGTCGAGAGGACACTTGAAGAGTATAAGATGATAGAGAGGGGCGACAAGCTCCTACTGGCCCTGTCAGGGGGCAAGGACAGCTCGGCCCTCCTTCACATAATCAAGAGCCTAGCGCCCGACGTCAAATTGACCTGCCTGCACATAGACTTGGGAGTCGAAGGTTTTTCAGAGCAGTGCAGGTCCAAGGCCGAGGAGCTGGCTGGCCAAGAGGGGGTCGAGCTGGAGGTTGTGGAGCTGAGGAGCTTCCTCGGGTGCACGATGAGCGAGCTGGCCTCGAGGCGCAGGAAGGCTTGCTCGCCATGCGGTTTAGCGAGGCGCTACATCCTGAACTACTACGGGAACCTTTGGGGTGCGACGAAAATCGCCACCGGTCACAACCTAGACGACGTGCTCGCGGTGCTATGGGACCTCTACGTCGCAGGGGACCTGTTGCAAGCCGTAAGGCTTCAGCCAGTCACGAGACATGCACATCCAAAGGCTTTGTCGAGGATAAAGCCCCTCATCGAGCTGACGGACTTCGAGCTCAAGGCCTACGCCGACATAAAGGCCCTCCCCTACTCACCAGCTCAGTGCCCCCTTGGCCGCGAGTCGAAGCTGAACAAGAGGAAGAAGCTAATAGACGCCATCGAGTCAATGCGCCCATCCTTTAAGCACACCTTCTTCAAAACCCATGTAAAGAGGGTCTCCCCCCTCCTCGGCCCCCTCCTGATGGCTAGGGCTACCGACTGGCGGTCCTGTGCTAAGTGCGGCATGCCCTCCAAGGGAGAGGTGTGCGGCATGTGTAGGCTCAAGGAGGATCTGAAGAAAGGGTGAGAGTGCGTCGTTCACACGAAGTCCACGTGAGCAATATTCGTCGCACATCTTTGAAGTGTTACTCCTCGAGGGCAGGTCTTTGAGCTAAGGGATATTAAGGCGCCGATATACAGAGAGTACGCTAACGCTTGCTTTCTGCCCTCTCGTGGTGTCGGGCTTGTCCATCGATGAGATAATTCAGAGGATGCTATCGGCAAGGATCTTTAAGGACAGGGAAAAGCTTAGGCCTGACTACGTGCCTGAGAGCCTTCCCCACAGGGAGGAGGAGATCAACAGGCTCGCTGAGATACTGGCACCAGCCGTCAAGGGGGCTAGGCCATCAAACGTCTTCATATACGGCCTCCCGGGGACCGGGAAGACGGCAGTCACGAAGTACGTGCTCAGAAGAATAGACGCCTTCGCGAGGGAGTACTCCCGCGGCGTCAACCTGAAGCTCGCCTACATAAACTGCAGGAATGAGAACACGAGCTATCGCGTCCTCTTCAACCTGTGCAATTACCTAGACGAGAGGGTCCCCTTCACCGGGCTGTCTACGGCCGAGCTGTTCAGGAGGTTCGTCAGGGCTCTCGATCGAGAGAGGAACCTGCTCTTCGTGGTCCTCGACGAAGTGGACTTCTTGGTCAAGGTCAGCGGAGACGACATACTCTACAAGCTCACAAGGATAAACCCGGACCTGCGCAACGCCAGGGTCTCGATAATAGGCATAACCAACGACCTGAACTTCGTCGAGTACTTGGACCCTAGGGTGAAGAGCACTTTAGGCGAAGAGGAGCTCGTGTTCAGGCCCTACACTACCGAAGAGCTCGCTGACATATTGGCCGAGAGGGCCAGACAGGCCTTCTGCGACGGGGTTCTCGACGAAGCCGTAATACCCCTCTGTGCCTCACTGGCCGCCCGCGAGCACGGAGATGCTAGAAGGGCTCTAGACTTGTTGAGGGTAGCTGGCGAGATAGCTGAAAGAGAGGGTTCGTCGAAGGTCCTCGAAGAGCACGTCAGAAAGGCCTACAGAGAGATAGAGAAGGACAGAGCGGTTGAGGTCGTCAAGTCCATGCCCCTCCACACCAAGCTCGTCACTATAGCCGCCTACCTCGTGAAGAGGAAAAAGGGCGAGGCGACCACCGGCGAAATATACGAGACCTACAAGGGCCTGTGCAGGAGGCTCACGATAGACGAGCTCACGCAGAGGAGGGTCAGCGACATAATAAACGAGCTCGACATGCTCGGAATAGTCAATGCCAAGGTGACCAGCAAGGGCAGGTACGGCAGGACGAAGATCGTCAGGCTGGCGATAAGCGATAGGGCGCTAGTGGAGGGCCTTAAGAGCGACCCAAGGCTTTCGTCTATAGTCGCCGAAAGCGTGTAGCGCGATGGTCTACGCGAGGATGCTCGGGGTCGAGGACGGCTCCTTCGACCCTCAAAAGCTTCAAAGGAAGGGCAAGACAGTTTTATGCGGCGTCTTGACGCACGGCTTCAAAGTAGAGGACGTCTTCCTGAGATTGATAGAGGTCGATGGGCTTGACGCCACCGAGAAATTACTAGACATGACAGGCAAGATAGGCTCCCTCGACGTGGTGTTGCTTGGTGGAGTGACTTTCGGGGGCTTCAACATCATAGATCCTGTTGCTGTAAACGAAAGCCTTGGAGTGCCCGTAGTAGTTGTCACGACAGAGAGGCCGGACAATGAGGCCGTCCTGAGCGCTTTGAAGAAGCACTTCGAGGACTGGAGGCTCCGCTACGGCGTCTTCGAGAGGCTGGCCTCGGTCAGCCCGATTTACGAGACCAAGCTCAACCCCAGAGAGAACCCGGTCTTCTTGGAGGTCGTGGGTATGGAGTTCGAGAGGGCTCTCGAGATCCTCAGGAGGGTGACGGTGAGGGGCAGAGTCCCCGAACCTTTGAGGATAGCGAATAGGGTAGCCAAGGCCGTCTCGCGAGCTCTTTTTATGCAGGTCGACCGCAAATAAAATAAAAGGACTCTGCGATGTGTTGGGTGTTGGTCATTGGCCTCAATCCATCTGAGGAAGGTTTTGAAGACCAAAAGCGGTAGCTTCCTCTTGGCTATCCCCAAAACTTGGGCTTTAAAGATGGGCCTGAAGAGGGGGGATCAGCTCGTAGTCGAAGAGCTAGACAACGGCTCACTTGCCATAAGGGCGAGGGCCGAGGCCGAGGAGGAGGGCGAGAAGCTCAGCGAGACGACGTTAGAGTACGGTGAGACGCTCGAGAGGGACCTACTTAGCAGGTACTTAATAGGCTACGACATCATAAGGCTCGTCTCGAAGACTAAGTTGACGCTAGAGCAAAAGGATAGAATTAAGAGGGCCATAGCCCCGCTGGTGGGGGTTGAGGTCATCGAGGAGAAGGCCAACGAGGTAGTGCTCCAGTGCCTTTTATCGCCGCTCGCTGTCCCCCTGAAGACCCTGTTCAAGAGGGCTGACGTCATAGCACAACAGATGCATAGGGACTCGATAAAGGCCCTCGTCGACCGCGACGTCGAGCTAGCCCAAAGCGTCGTGAAGAGGGACGAGGACTTGAACAGAATATACTTTTTGATAGTGAGGCAGCTGCGGACAATAATAAGAAACCCGAGGCTTGCCCAAAAAGCTGGAGTGAGGTTCCACGAATGCCTAGATTATAGACTAGCCGCTAAGTCGATAGAGAGCATAGGCGATGAGGCCGTGTCCATAGCCGAGAACGTGGTGAAGCTCGTGTCGAGCAAGGCCAAGCTAGAGCTGGAGCCCGAGATAGTGGAGCTCAGCGATCTGGTCGATAAGATGCACACAGACGCCTTTAACTCTCTGATGAAGGTCGACTACGCCCTCTCGATGCAGGTGATAAACGCGAGCAGTAAGATGCGAGACATGGCGGAACAGCTCAACGTGAAGGCGTTAAGGCTCCCCCTCGAGGTCGCCTTCTGCGCTAGCTCCATAATAACCAGGCTGAGGATCATAGGAGAGATATGCGTGGACATAGCAGATCTTGTAGTCAGGCCCTAAGCGCCCTGAACACGAGCTTCTCGCCCTTTTCTACGACTTCTCTAAGCCTCTCTAAGCTCTTCGCTTCGGCGTATAGCCTGATCTTGGGCTCGGTGCCCGAAGCCCTTATTAAAATCCAAGAGCCGTCTTTGCAATTGACCCTAACTCCATCGTATTTCCATACGTCCTCCACGTCGCCTATAGCGCTTTCGAGCTCCTCCTCGACGATCTTCATAACCCTCGGCTTGTCTCTGTCGTCGCAGGGAAAGCTCTCCCTGACTTGAGGGTAATCGGGCACGTCCTTCAAGAGCTCGCGAAGCCCGACGCCGCTCTCCGCAACGTCCTTTACGAGCGCGCTTGCCGCTAGTATGCCGTCAGCCCAAGGGCCCCAGCGGGGATTGATTATTTTCCAGGGCTCCGCGGCCAATGCGACATTGGAGCGCCTCTTGAGCTCCACGTGGGTCTTCCCCAGCTTGGTCCTTATCACTTCCCCGCCCAGCCTCTCGACGACCTCATCTATGCACCTGGACGTGTCTATCGTCGTTATAACCACCTTGCCCTCTCCGCGCTCTATGGCCCTCTTGGCCATGTAGGCTATTATCCTGTCGTTGACCACGAACTTGCCATCGGGGTCTATGACGGCTACTCTATCGGCGTCGCCGTCGTGGGCCAGCCCTAAGTGAGCGCCCGTCTCGCGGACGAATACACTGAGCTCTGCCAAGACGTCGGGCCTCGGCTCAGGCTCCCTGCCCGGGAAGTGGCCGTCCATGTTCGCGTTGAGGGCTATGACCCTGACCCCGAGTCGCGACAAGACCTTGGGGGTTACGAGGGCCGCGGGCCCGTTGCAACAGTCGACGACCACTTTGAAGTCTGAGGCCCGGTCTCTCGGAGCTCCGTCCAACAGTAGGTCGAGCACGTCGTCGATGTACTCCGCGAGGGCCCCTGCGTAGTCGGTGCACGAGCCCACGTCGCTCCACGAGCGTCCGGCCTCGAGCCCCCTCGACAACGCCCTTTCGACCGCTTCCTCATCCTCTGGCATGAGCTCCCACCCGCCTTCGCGGAACACCTTAAACCCATTGTACTGAGGGGGGTTGTGGCTTGCAGTTATCATGACGCCAAAGTTGGCCCCAGACTTCTTCACCGAGTACGCAGTGACGGGCAGGGGAGCCAGCCCAACCCTCCTGACGTTACAGCCGGAGTACATGAGCCCGGACAGCAGGGCGTGCTCTAGGACAGGCGACGATAGCCTGCAGTCCGTGCCCACAACGCACTCCGTGCCGAACATGGACGCTAGGGTGCAACTAAGCCTGAACGCTAGTAAAGGAGACACCTCAGTGGGGTAAACGCCCCTTATGCCGCTCGTGCTGAAGAGCCTTCTCAAACCGCACCGCCCGTGCTTTAGAAATATAAGCCCCCTCATAGAATTATCCTCGACGAGCCGGGGTGGCTGAGTGGTAAAGGCGCCGGCCTCGAGATCTCATGGCGTGGGGCCAGAAAGCCGGTGCCCCTTCGGGGGCCCGCGGGTTCAAATCCCGCCCCCGGCGCCACATCACCATCTACTGGAGGTTCTGCCATTTAGAGCAGGGCAATTAGCTCCTAAACGGAGGGCATTTAAGCTGGAGCGGCGACTAGTTATCGAACAGCATGGAGAATGGCGATGGGTACGAGCTTTCTGCCGTTTACGGCATATCGATAGAATATCCATCGAGCTGGAGTGTGGAGGTAGGGCAGCTGAAAAGAGATCAAGGCGTAGTCTCCTTCAGGTCTGGGGGCGAGGAGTGCTCGTGCACGTTGGCTTGCTCTTCTCTTGAGGAGGTTCGGGGGTTCAGAGATCCCGGAGAGCAGGCGAGGAGCGCCTTGGACGACCTCAAGAGCAGAAGCCGCGTTGAAGACCTTCAGGTCCTAGAGGACAGGAGCGTGGTTGTCAACGGCCACGAGGCCGTTGCGATGAGGCTTAGGGCGACGCTGAAGACGGGCGTCTTCTCAAGGGCTGTCGCCTTAAGAGCGAGATCCACGTGCTCTACATCCACTGTAACGAGACGCAACGATGTTTCGTGCTCCTTTCATTTGGCCCTCAGGACAACAAGTACGCCGACATATTTAATCACATGACTTTTTCCATGAGGTGTCATTGACCGTCCTCTCTCCTCTCCATCTCGAAGCCTATCACGCAAACCTCCTTCTTGTTGCTTATTCTGCCGTAGTGCCTTCTCAGGGCCTTAACTAGCTGGGCCACGTTTTCGAAGCCATCTCTCTTGGCGTCCTCGTCCGTCAGCTCATCGATGGTCTTCCTCTCGACCCTGGTTATCTTAGCTATCCCCAGCACCTCCCCGCCTGCTACGACCTCGACCTTTTCCCCCTCCCTCAAGCTCGTGGAGAGCCTTATGGTCTGCCTCTTCAAACCCTCTTTGATCTTCTTCTTGTACTCTTTAGCGAAGTTAAGCCTCCTCAACTCCGTAACCTCCCCAGAGCCTCGATATGATCCCCCTCACTGCGCTTTTAATTTTCGAAGGGGGGAAGTTACAGGCCCTGGCCGCGTCACTCCAGCCCCGGCCTTGGAGGCACTTGGCTATTAGGAGCCTCTCTTCGACGTCGTCGAGCTTGATCCTCTTGCCTTCCCTCAGCATGAAGTGCGCCTTTACGAGCTTGCCTATGGCGTCGTTGGCCACCTCATAAGTCACAATTCCGCTCACGTAGCTCTTCAACCTCGCCTTCTGGCTCTTAGACAGGCCTAGCTTTACCTCTTCCGTGCCGTGAGGAGACCGCAGCAAGAGCTGGGTGACCTCGACCTCGAGGTCTGAGTAGGTGTCGTAGAGGCTGTTGAGGAGCCTCAACCTGAACTCTTTGTTCGCCACCCTCACCAGCTTCTGCGCCCTCCTGCTAAGAGGCCTCACAACCAAGACGCTGTACTCGCCCGATGCGGGGTTTCTGTTCGGGCTTATGTGTACTGGGACGAAGTCGTTCTTAATCCAGAAGTTCAGCAACTCTCTCGTGGCGCCAAAGCCAGCTCCCACCCAGTCAACGCCCTCTTTGCGGGCCTCGTCGCACAGGTCTTGGAGCGCTAGGCTACCAAAGCCCCTGTCAGTGAATTGAGGGTGCACGGCTATCCTGACTATCCTCCAGCCAACGTACTTGGCGAAGTACTTGTAGGGAGGGTAGTACTTGACCATGATCGAGGGCACGACATTGCCGGAGGGCTCGAAGCCAGCGAGTATCTGTTCGATGAGGTCGTCGTCGAGCCCTCCCTCTCTGGCCAAGTGTATGGCCGTCACTATCGCGCCCTCGCTGGTCCTAAGCAACCTTGCGAAGTGGTGCGGTGCCTCCCCTATCATGGCGACATCGTCTGGCCTGTTCCTGTAGTGGGCTAATACGTAAATTCCGATGAACTCCCTCAACTCGTCCTCCCTCTCCGTGAACCACTTCTCCAAGTCGGCTTTCTCGTAGACGACGGAGACGGGCTCAGCCTCTACCTTCGCTGGCTCGGCGTCGAGAAGCAACGCGTCGTAGAGCCAAGCCTCTATGGGGTCCTCGTGAGCGTACCTTATAGGTTCCCTCATCGACATTTCGATCAATGGAGCCTTGCCCTCTTTGCGGAGGGCCGATAGGAACCTTACAGTGAAGCCCCTGCCCGCCCCCTCGTAGCCGTGCGCCGTCGACGAGAACACGGCTTTCCTGAAGTTTTTCCTGATCCTCAAGAGGAGGTGTACCGGTATGCCAGCCGCCTCGTCGACCACAACCATTCGGGCGTCTGCAAAGGCGGCGTCGTAGGGCTCCTCATACCTGACCCTTCCCTTCTGAGTCTGAACTACCCTGGTAAGCCCCTCCTTGTCCTTCTCCTCCTTGTACTCCATGCCCAGCCCCTCCAAGGCCCTCTTTAAGAACTCGAAGAGCACTTGGACGTTGTAAAGCGACGGAGCTGTGACGACGACGTTGAGCCTACCCTTTGCCGAGTTCATAAGGCCCGCTAGCCCGAGGCCTAGGACAGCACTCTTCCCCCTCCCTCTATTGGCCGTGAGAACCAAGATGCACTTCCTCTCCTTGGCGAGGGACTCCATGGCTAAGAGGACCTTGATCTGGTCGTTGGTCTTGGCCATCGAGTAGAGCTCCCTCGGAAACAGCGAGCTAGGGGGGAGCTCCAATTTGCTCTCCCTGGCCCTTGCCCCGATCGGCTCGTTGTAGTTGACGGTTCCTGTTTCGAGGTCGACGAGCCAAATGCCCTTGTGCTCCTTCAACTTTCTTATGAACCTTTGGGTAAAGAACCTCTTCAAATCGTTGACTGAGTACGGCGGCACTAGTAGCTTCCTCTGGAAGCGCGTGACGTTGTTGACCCAAGAGCTAAGCGGCGGGGCTAGCAGTACTATGAAGCCCCCTCCTCTTACCGTTTCGACGAGCCTCCCGATGTCATTAGGCCTAAGCTCCTCTATCACGTCTAGTATCAATATGTCGTAGGTCAAGCCCATTACCGACTCGGTGTCGAGGTACGTTATCGTCCTAAAGTCCAGCTCGCTCCTCAAGGTCTCGCGAAACCTCTTGAGCTGGCGAACCCCTACGCTCCCCTCGTCGAGCGAATCGATGACGTAGAGCATCAAAGGGGCCCTATTTATGCTGTCCACGTACATGTCCACCAGCTGGGCCGCCGCTTCGGCCTTGTCCTCTCCAAGGCCGCATAGGACGACCATCCTCCTCTGAAAGCTCCTGATGCCGTCGGCTATGCTGTAGATAATCTTCTCGGCGAGCTCTCGACTCAGGGGCATGGCGCTTACCCCTGAATTATCGTCACGCTCTTGACGTTAGGCACCTTCAATATCTCCTGTATGACCTCTCCCGGCACGGCTCTCTCGGTTATAACTATCAACTTGGGATCGGGGTTTAGGTCGGGGTCCTCGGCGTGGATCTGCCTAATGCTTATGCCCGCCTTGGCTAGGGCTTGGGCCACGCCGGCTATTATCCCGATCGCGCTCGGGTCGGCCCTTATCTCCAACACCCCGTAGCCAAAGAGCGCGGCGACGTCTCTCAGCAGGGCCCCCGCGGGCTTTAAGCGCGTGAAGACTTTTCGCAATACCTCGTCGCTCATTATGTACTTTATGGTCTCTCTCACGACCCTTCGATCTACATCGAGGACCCTAGCTATCTTGGTGTCCGGTATTTCGACGTCTCCGCAGTAGATCTTTCCGTTCTCGCCTATCCTTAGGCCGTTCTCTATGAGGAGTCTGGCCACCTTCAGCTTCGCGGGGGCCTCTTCGAACTTCTCCGCTACGCTCTTCCACATAACTGCTTAGAAGAAAGAGGTCCAGAGCACTAAAATGCTTTTAGGTCCTCGTGTCGATGCACGACGTCACTACTTCTCCTGTTGGCTAGCCTTGGCCTCCTCCGCCTTCGGGCTTTTCTTCTCCCCCTGCTCGGCTTTCGCTCGCCTCACCTCGTAGACCTCTACAAACTTCACAGCACTTATCCCGGGTACGTAGCGGGCCACGTCGAGGGCTATGCCCCTCTTGGCGTACTGAAGCCCCTCGTATGTGAAGGCCTCGGGCGGTATCTCTATGGTCAAGATGCCATCGCTCGATACATCTATTTTAAACTTCTCTTTGTCCACCCTCTTGATCCTGGCGTGCACGAGCTCCCTTACCTTCTCCTTGACGTCTTCTACCTTCTTCACGACCTTGACCTCGCACACTATGGTTCTGCCAGCGAGCGGGTGGTTGTAGTCTAAGACCACCCTCCCTCCCTCGGCCCTCCTTATGATCGCCACTCCGTCGTCGAGCTCGACCCTAGCGCCCACCCGCGGAGTTATCCCGCGCTTCGTCAGGTCCCTGGCGTTGACTATCTTGACCTTGCTCGGGTCCCTCTCTCCAAAGGCCTTGTCCGGCGGCACCTCAATGACCTTGCTCTCGCCTACATCCATCTTATAGAGCTCTTCCTCTACCCCCTTTAAGATCCACCCCTCTCCCAAGATCACCAAGGCGGGCTCGTAGATCCCATCCTCTCGGTAGACTTTCTCCTTTTTCGCTACCTCCTCTACGGTGAGGTCTATTACCTCGTTCGTGTCCTTGACCTTCATCACGTAGTCGACGAGTACGAAATCACCCTTTTGTAGGGGCATTGGGGCACCCCGCAGTTTTGAGGCAAGAAGGATAGCAGAAATACTTATAAGTTATCCTCCCCTGTGCGTTACCGCGATGTGCCTCGCGATACCGGGCAAGGTCGTGGAGGTCAGGGGCGATAGAGCCCTCGTCGACTTCGGAGGCGTGAAGAGAGAGGTCGTGCTAGCTCTGTTGGACGAAGAGGTCAAGCCCGGGAGCTACGTCTTAGTCCACACAGGCTATGCGATCCAGGTGCTAGACCAGAAGGAGGCGGAGGAGACCTTAAAGCTCTGGAGAGAGATGGCGGAAAGCATGGGCGTAGAGCTCTAGCTACAAGTGGAACTCGAACTTCGAGACCTCGAACTTGGAGCCCCTGAGCTCTTTGACCTCCACCACCAAGCTCCTCCCGCTCACCTCCATCGTCGCGAAGCTGGGCGTGAGCGAGGCTCGAGCATCGCCGCCCCAGACACCCGTTGCCGAGCCGGGGTTCACTATTACGACCCCCCGCTCCCTGACCAGCGCCACCTGCGGATAGTGCGTGTGACCGGTGACCAAGACCTCGACGCCCAGTTGCTCCGCCTTGAGCGCCAGCTTGGCCACGTCGCCCCTCGGATACACTCCGGATCCGTGATGTACGCCAACCCTCAAGCCCTCGATGGCGACGGCGACCTGAACCGGTAGCCTGAGGTAATCCATGTTCCCTCTGACGACGTGGACCTCAGAGGCCAAGCCCTTAAGCCATGTCAGCACGTCTTCGCTCGTCAGATCGCCAGTGCAGAACACCACGTCGTAGTCCCTCCTACCCACTTCGTCCTCTAACTCCCTCGGGACCCACTCAGCTCTCTCCGGTATGTGGAAGTCGCCGATGGCCAGGGCTCTCTTAGCCATACAGTTCTATAGAGCTGTAGGGGTTAAGTTAATTTTTGGGTCTAACTCTACGCCAATCTATGGCTGAAGTTGTGGAGCCTTTCAGGGACGAGAGGATAGCGAGGGCATTGTCGAGGAGGATACACGAGCTTTTCAAAGAGCTTTCGTTGGAGCGATTGATAATAATGCACGTGTGCGGTACACGGGCCTAGCCCGGCCGAGTCACGAGTGGACGATATCTAGGTTTGGCTTGAGAAGCCTGTTGCCGAGGGGTCTCGAGGTTAGAGCTGGCCCTGGTTGCCCTGTGTGTGTCACAAGCGCCGCAGAGGTAGAGGCGGCCATAGAGCTGGCCCTCTCCAAAAAGGTGACGCTGACGACGTATGGCGATATGTTTAGGGTACCGACAGCTAGGGGCTCGTCCCTCATGAAAGCCAAGGCCAAGGGCGCCGACGTCAGGATAGTGTACAGCGTGGCGGACGCGATAAGCATCGCGAAGAAGCTCGACCGCGAGGTCGCGCACTTCGCCATAGGCTTCGAGACGACGGCGCCCACCACGGCTGTAGAGCTGATCAAGGGGGTCCCGGAGAACTTCAGCTTGATAGTGAGCCACAGGCTGATACCGCCGGCCATGGAGCACTTGCTCAAAAGCGGCGACATAGCCATAGGAGGCTTCATATGCCCCGGCCACGTGTCCACGATCATAGGTTCAGAGCCCTACGAGCCCATAGCCAAGAGATATCGAAAGCCGATGGTCATAGGGGGCTTCGAGCCCCTCGACGTCCTAGCATCGTTGGTGATGCTTTTAGAGCAACTTAGGGACGGGCGGTGCGACGTCGAGATAGAGTACAGGAGGAGCGTGAAGAGGGAGGGCAACGTGAAGGCGAAGAAGGTCATGGAAGAGGTCTTCGAGGTCTGCGACGGTGACTGGAGAGGGATAGGTATCGTACCGTCGTCAAAGCTGAGGCTGAGAAAAGAGTTCGAGGACCACGACGCCCTGAAGAGGTTCGACGTGGAGATCGAGGTCGAGGAGGAGATGCCGAGGGGCTGTAGGTGTGCTGACGTCCTCAAGGGCCTCATATATCCGTGGGAGTGCCCGCTGTACAACAAGGTCTGCACGCCGACGAGCCCTGTAGGGCCTTGCGCCGTCAGCGTAGAGGGCGCCTGTCACATAGCTATGAAGCACGGGATAAGAGGCCCCGAAGACGTCTTTTACTAAATGCCTGAGTATTTGGAGAAGACGTTGAGAGCTGCCTCGACCCCCGAGCCGATCTTGAAGTCCCACCCGAGCTCCTTGAGGGTGCACTCGAGGGAGTTGACGGTCCTCAAGACTATCTGCCTGTCCACTATGCCCATGTTGCCGATCCTGATTATCTTGCCCCTCAGGTCAGCCATGCCTCCCGCTATGTACACCCCATACCTCTCTCTCATTATTCTCCTTATGTCTCCCTCTCTCAGACCGCTCGGCACCTCGACAGCGATCGTGGTGTTCGACCTGAACTTAGGCTTCGCGTAGCATTTCAGCCCCACTGCCTCGATGGCTGCGTAGAAGGCCTCAGAGCAAATCTTGTGCCTCCTGATCCTGTTCTCCAAGCCCTCCTCCTTCAGGGCCTTCAGGGCCTCGTTGACGGCGTAAAATATCGAGACCGCTGGAGTGAAGGGCGTTTGGCGCCTCTCTACGAAGAACCTCTTGTACAGCTTCAGGTCGAAGTAGTGGCTTCTAGCTTTCATCGAGTTTATCACCTCCCAAGCCCTGTCGCTCACGGAGACCATGGAGACGCCAGGAGGGGCGGCTAGACACTTCTGGCTCGCGGAGGCGCAGAGATCTATGTTCCACTCCTCGACCGGAAGGTCGTCGCCACCCAGCCCGGACACGGCGTCCACGGCTATCAGTGCGCCGTGTTCATGAGCCACCTTCGCTATCTCCTTCAAGTCCACGACTTTAACGCCTGTGGAGGTCTCGTTAAACACCAGGAAGACCATTTTCACCTTCTCGCGCCTCAGAGCGCTCTCGACTTGCTCCGCCGTCACGGCCTCCCTCTCGGGGGCCTTGAAGGTGACTGCCTCCCCGCCGTAGACCTCGACTATCTCCTTTATCCTGTTGGTGAAGTTGCCGTAGAGCGGGACAAGCACCTTATCGCTAGGGGCTATTGTGTTGCTAACTATACACTCTAAAGCTCCCGTGCCAGACGCCGTAAAGGGTATCACGTCCCACTTCTTGGTCTGAAAAAAGTACTTCAAGTTCTCGAGGAGCTCTGCATAGAGTGATTCGAACTCCGGTCCCCTGTGGTCGGTTAGAGGTCTGTACATGGCCTCGAGGGCCCTTTGATGGACGTTCGTCGGGCCGGGGATCATTAACAGCTTGTCCACGGTCATCACCTCAGCCTAGAGGGCTATTCGCATGTTCTTCGAGGGCCTAGGATTAAAAGGCTTTCCGAGAGCCTTGGCTCAGCTCGCTCAACAGCTCAGTCCTCAGGAAATGCGCGGGCAATACCCTACCAGTAGGAGTCACCGCTACGCCCTCGATCCTTAATAGCTTTCTCTTTAACTCGAGTCCTCCTCTGTAGCCCCCCAGCGTGAGGTCGCCTCTGACCACCCTGTGACAAGGAATTATTATGGGCCAAGGGTTCCTAGCCAGAGCGTTCCCGACGGCCCTGCTCGCCTTCTGGTTTCCGACGACCTTGGCCACGCAACCGTAACAGGTAACGAAGCCTCGAGGTATTGAGCTGACGACCGACAACACCTTCCTCGTGAAGCTCGACAATCCGTCCGAGTTCAACTTGAACGTGAGCTTCGGCTCCTCGCCTTTGAGGTACGACATGATGAACTCCACGACCTCTCTCCCCACCCTCCTTATGAAGGGATCCATCTCCGATCTGAATTTGAAGCTTAATTCGATGGAGGCGAGGGACTTTGCCTCATCAACCGCTACGCCCTCGCTTCCTCTCGGCAAGCTTAGGGAGACGACCCTCTCCTTCTCGTCTATCAAGACCGCGATGTACTTGTCGTCGATTTTGCCGACGTACACGAAGCATTGTACGAGCGCTTTCAATAGCTCTCGACCCGCGTAGACCTCTACTAGAGGAACCTCAAAAGCGTGGGTATTACCTTCGAGATTGAAGTGAAAACTCTTTTAAGCGTCTAGAAGCTATCTCCTCTGGCTGAATGGGCCCGTCGTCTAGTTGGTTAGGATACCCGCCTGACGAGCCTAAGCTCAGAGCGCGGGTGGTCCCCGGTTCGAGTCCGGGCGGGCCCACTAGCCTCTTATTGTTCGATCGAGGACCCCTAGGGTGAGGAGCGTGAAGTTCAAGGCCAGGGCCGAGGTGAAGCTTAAGCCAGGCTTCTTCGATCCGGAGGGCGAGGCGACGAAGGGGGCTCTCAACGACCTAGGCTATCGGGTGCACATCGTGAGGGTCAGCAAAGTGTACTACATAGACTTCGAGGCCCCTTCTCTGGACGACGCCAAAAGGCTCGTGGACGAGATGTGCAGGAGGCTCCTTGCCAATCCCACAAAGGACGTGTATGAGGTGGAGGTGCAGCCCTCTGATTAACCTGTACAGGAGGCTTCCCCTTCCCTTCGAGGTCTACGAGATCAACGTGTTGGAGGCCGACGACTCCGCCCTCATAAAGATAAGCGCCGAGACGGGAGCTGGGCTAAGCCTAGAGGAGATGAGGGCTGTCAAGGCCTATTACCAGAGGGAGGGTAGGAACCCCACGGACGTGGAGCTTCAGACCATAGGCCAGACGTGGTCCGAGCACTGCTTCCACAAGACGTTCAAGGGGATCGTCAAGGTCAGCGACGGGAGGGTGGTGGACAATATGTTCAAGACGTACATAGCATCTATTGTCAGGGAGCTCAAGCCGGAGTGGTGCTTCTCCGTCTTCGAGGACAACGCTGGCTTAGTCGACTTCGTAGACGGATATGCCATAGCGGTCAAGGTCGAGACGCACAACCATCCGTCGGCCATAGAGCCCTTCGGCGGGGCGGCGACTGGCATAGGCGGCGTGATAAGGGACATACTCGGCGTGTGGGCCGACCCCATAGCCAACATCGACGTGCTCTGCTTCGGCCCCCTCGACTACGATTACTCCAAGCTACCTCCCGGGGTCAAGCACCCGAAGTACCTCTTCAAGGGCGTGGTGGCGGGGATAGGGCACTACGGCAACAACATGGGGATCCCCACGGTCTGCGGGGCCATATGCTTCGACGAGGGCTACGTGGGGAATGTGGTTGTCTACTGCGGTTGCGTGGGCCTCTTGCCGAAGGACAAGTACTTCAGGAAGGTCAAGCCAGGGGACTCGATAATCTTGGCCGGGGGAAGGACAGGGAGGGATGGCATCCACGGGGTGACGTTCGCTTCGGCCGAGCTGACCGAGGAGTCTGAGGAGACCTCGAGATCTGCCGTCCAAATACCGAATCCGATTGAAGAGGAGAAGCTCAGGAGGGCCATAATCAGGATAAGGGATGAGGGGCTCGGTTCAGGGATAACGGACTTGGGTGGCGGTGGCCTGTCCTGCGCCGCTGGTGAGATGGCCAACAGGTACGGTTGCGGAGCGGTGGTGGAGCTCTCTAAAGTGAGGCTGAAGGACCCCGACATGAGGCCTTGGGAGATATGGATTTCAGAGTCTCAGGAGAGGATGTTCATAGCGGCACCGCCGGAGAACGTAGAGAGGATAATCGAGATATTCGAGGACGAGGACGTTGAGGCCGTGGAAATAGGGAGGTTCACGGACGACAGGAGGCTTAGGGCGCTGTACGAGGGCTACCCGGTCGCGGACCTCTCGGTCGACTTCTTGTTCAACCCCCCGAAGGCCGTCAGAGCGGCTAAGGTAGAGGAGCCCCTCGAGCACGACGTCGACTTCCCCATGCCTGAGGACCTGAACGACGTCCTGCTGAGGTTGCTGAGCTCGCCGAACATCGCCAGCAAGGAGGCCGTCATAAGGACCTACGACCACGAGGTCAAGGGCATGACGGTCATAAAGCCCCTCCAGGGATGGAGGGCCGGTCCCAACGATGCGGCGGTGCTAAAGCCGCTGCCATCGTCTTGGGCAGGCGTGGTGGTGTCGTGCGGCATCAAGCCGAGCTACGGTAAGATAAGCGCGTACTGGATGGCCGCCTCGAGCATAGACGAGGCGATAAGGAACAACGTGTGCGTAGGAGGGAGGAGGTGGGCGCTCCTCGACAACTTCACTTGGGGCAACCCCGAGAAGCCGGACAGGATGGGCAGCCTGCTAAGAGCCGTCGAAGCCTGCTACCACGTGGCCAAGCTGTTCGGGGCGCCCTTCATATCCGGCAAGGACAGCCTGTACAACGAGTCCCCCCTCGGACCTGTGACGCCGACGCTCCTCATAACCGCCGTGGGCATAATACCTGACGTCAGGAAGGTCGTGACCGTAGACCTCAAGAGCCCCGGGAATCCGATCTACGTAGTCGGCTTGACTAGAAGGGAGCTGGGGGGCTCAGAGTACTACAAGCTCCTCGGCGTGCAGGCAGGCGCGGTCCCAAGGGTCTACGAGGGGGCGAGGGAGGTATTCGATAGAGTTGTCGAGGCGATTGACTTGGGCCTCGTGAGAGCCTGCCATGACCCCTCAGAGGGAGGCCTCGCGGTGGCGATAGCAGAGATGTGCTTGGCCTCCGGTTATGGGGCCGAGATAGACCTCTCGAACTTACCTCTTAGCGAGCCAATGAGGGAGGACCTCGCGCTCTTCTCGGAGTCCAACAGCAGATTCGTGGTAGAGGTCAGGGCCGACAGAGAGGAGGAGTTCAAGGAACTCATGAAGGACCTGCCATGCTCAAGAATCGGCGAGGTCTCCAAGGGCTCTAAGCTTGTGATAAGGGGCTTCAGGGGCAAGACCTTGATCGACGTAGATGCGAATGAGATGTGGAGGGCTTGGAAGGAGGCCTTGACCGTTAGGTGAGGGGCTTGACGAACGCTAGGGCCTGCATAATAAGAGTAGGGGGGACAAATTGCGACTTCGAGACGAAGGTCGCGTTAGAAGACTTGGGCCTTGAGGCGGATGTAGTGCACATGAACCAATTACTTAAGGGCAGGGTGAGGCTCGAGGACTACCAGCTGTTAGTCATCCCGGGTGGCTTCTCGTACGGCGACTACGTAAGGGCGGGGGCGATATGGGGGAAGAAGCTGACCTCGAAGCTCAGGAAGGACCTCGAGAGGTTCGTGGACGAGGGCAAGGCCGTCGTGGGCATATGCAATGGCTTCCAAGTCCTCGTGGAGTCGGGGGTTCTGCCCGGCTTGAACGGGTTGAGCGAGTACCCGGAAGTGGCGTTGGCGACGAACTCGTCAGCCAAGTACGAGTGCAGGTGGGTCTACCTCAAGCACCAAGCGTCGAGGTGCAAGTTGCTCTCGAAGGTCGAGAAGGGGGCCGTGCTCTGGATACCAGTGGGCCACGGGGAGGGTAGGTTCGTGGCCTCGAAGGAGGTGCTCGACGAGATCCTAGACTCGGGCCTCGTGGTCTTCACCTACTGCAAGCCCGACGGCTCCCCCGCCAACGAGGAGTACCCCTACAACCCGAACGGCTCTATGCTGGACATAGCCGCGATATGCAACCCTCAAGGTAACGTCATGGGGATGATGCCCCACCCCGAGCGGGCCTACTTCGGGTGGCAACTACCCGACTGGACTCGCTTTGACGACCCCCCAGCCTACGGCGACGGGAGGATCATATTGGAGTCCATAGCGGACTACGTCAAGAAGCTCTAAGCACGTCAAGCCTTCAGCAAGCGCACGACCTCTTTCAGCGAGTCGGCGAACCTCTCGACCTCCTCCTCGGTGTTGTATAGGTATAGCGAAGCCCTGACGACGCCGAGCCTCTCGCCTAAGAAGTCCCGGACCAACGGTATGGCGCAGTGGAAGCCAGCTCTAACGCAGATGTCGAGGTTTCCTAGGGCCAGCGCCACGTCCTCGGCCTTGACGTCCTTTACGGAGAACGAGACTATGCCCGTCTGGGGCTCCTCGGGCCCGAGCACCTTGACGTCGGGGATCTCGACTAGGAGTTCCCTAAGCTTCTTGGCCAGCTCAAGCTCGTGCTTCATGATGTTCTCGAGCCCCAGCTTAGACAGATAGTCTATCGCCGCACCAAGTCCTATCACGTCCCCTATGGGCGGCGTGCCAGCCTCGAAGGCGTGCGGCTTTTCGAGGAGCTCGTAACTATCGAGAGAGGCGTCCGCTACGGCCCCGCCGCCTACGGCTAGCGGGTCAAGCTGGGCTCTCTCTTCGACGTAGAGGACGCCGACGCCTGGCGGGCCACACATCTTGTGGGCCGAGAACGCCAGGAAGTCACAACCGAGCTCCCTGACGTTGATGGGCATGTGGGGAGCGGACTGCGCTGCGTCGACGAGGAAGAGCGCGCCCTTAGACTTCGCTATCTTTGCTATCTCCTTGACCGGAGAGATGGTCCCTAGGACGTTCGAGACGTGGGCGACCGCGACTATTCTGGTGCTCTCGTCCACGAGCCTTTCGAACTCCTCGACCAGCAATGTGCCGTCTCTTCGAGGCCTCGCGAACCTAACCTCGAGGCCGTGAAGCCTCGCGGCCCTAATCCAAGGCAACGTATTCGAGTGGTGCTCGAGAGCCGTGGTGACTACGTTCTCGCCCCTGCGCCACCTCAACCCCATGGCCACCAAATTTATGGCCTCCGTAGTGTTCTTTACGAACGCGACCTCCGTAGGCCGTGCACCTATGAACTTGGCGACCTTCTTCCTAACCTCTTCGTACATGCTCGTGGCCTCGAGCGCGAGGCGATAGGACCCCCTGCCGACGTTCGCCCTGCAGTCCAAGAGGTAGCGGGCCATGGCGTCCACCACCTGCCTTGGCGTCAAGGACGTGGCCGCGTTGTCGAAGTATATCACGCCCTTGGAGAGCAACGGGAAGTCGGCTCTAACCTCACGAACGTCGTAGCCTGACATAGTGCTCTAGAAAGAAATATCATAAACCCGTCAAAATAAGTTAGTGGAGGAGCGAGGGCCTCGAAACAAAGGGTTTCGGTCATGAGCCTCCCCACGCCCGAAGACATCAGGAGAATGAGGATCATGGCCGGGCTCACTCAAAAAGAGCTCGCAGAGAGGGCCGGAGTCAGCCAGTCACTCATAGCCAGGATAGAGGCCGGGACCGTAGATCCAAGGCTCTCGACGTTGAGGAAGATCCTGAAGGCTCTCACGCCCTCCATAGGGGGGCTGAGGGCGGAGCAAGTGATGCACAAGCCCGTTATATGGGTGGACGTCGACGAGCCCGTCAGGAGCGTCGTGGAGCTCATGGAGAGGTACGGCATATCCCAGGTGCCCGTGCTGGAGAAGGGAGTGGTCGTGGGGACGATTCACGAGACGACGCTCCTAAGGCACTTCCTCAAGACCAAGAATCCCTCGGCTCTCTTCCATAAGCCAGCCCGCGAGGTGATGGACGAGCCCCTCCCGATGGTGTCACCGTCGTCGTCAATTAGCGATGTGCTAGCCCTATTGAGCGGGGAGAACCCGGCCGTGTTGGTCGTGGACGAGGGCAAGCTCGCGGGCATAATAACTAAAATCGACGTAATCTCAGCCATAAAGCCTAGGAGTAGGGCAACTCATGACGCTGACAAAGGACAGGCTCAACAAGTACCTGAACATTAGGAGAGAGCTTTCGGAGTCGAAGTACATAAACGTCAACCCGATACAGCGCGGCGGTGTGTTGAGCAAGGAGGCTAGAATGGCGCTGATAGAGTGGGGGGACGGCTACTCCGTCTGCGACTTCTGCCCTCCTCAGACTCCGAGGTTGGACAAGATAACGAACCCGCCCATAAGCGACTTCTACAAGGACTTGGCGGAGTTCCTAGGAATGGATGAGGCTAGAGTCGTCACTAGGTGCAGGGAGGCCAAGCTCATAGCGTTCATGATGCTCGCGAGGCCGGGGGATTACATAGTCTTGGACAGCCTCGCCCACTACACCAGCTACCTCGCCGCCGAAGTGGTCGGCTTGAGGATAAAAGAGGTCCCCAACTCTGGCTACCCCGAGTTCAGGGTGAGCCCCGAGGGCTACGCGGCCAAGATCGAGGAAGTCGTGAAGGAGACAGGCAGACCGCCAGCCCTCGCACTCGTGACCCACGTGGACTACCTCTACGGTAACATGGTCAACGCCGCGAAGATAGCTGAAGTGTGCCGAGAGTACGGTGTGCCAGTCGTGCTCAACGCCGCCTACACAGCGGGCGTCAGCCCGGTCGACGGCAGGAAGCTCGGCGTGGACGTAATAGTCAGTAGTGGGCACAAGAGCTGGGCGGCATGCGCCCCCACGGGCATCTTGGCCATGACGGAGGAGGCGGCTAAGAAGATCCTGAGGACGTCTAGCGTGGAGGGCGAGTGGTCCAAGAGGAGGTTTGCTATGAAGGAGCTGGCTCTCTTGGGCTGCACGGTCATGGGAGCCCCCCTCATAACGTTGATAGCGTCCTTCCCTCACGTGGTCGAGAGGGTCGGCAGGTGGGAGGAGGAGGTCGAGAAGGCCCGCTTCGTGGTTAGGGAGCTCGAGAGGATCGACGGTTTCAAGCATCTGGGAACGAGGCCCAAGATGCACACACTCATCCACATGGAGTCCCAGAGCTTTTACGAAGTCTCTAAGAAGCACAAGAGGAGGGGCTACTTCCTCTACGACGAGCTGAAGGCTAGGGGCATAGTGGGCATTCAGCCCGGCCTGACCAAGCACTTCAAGTTCAACGTCTACGGACTTACATGGTATCAGGTTAAGCACTTCGTGGAGAGCTTCCACGAGATAGCGAGGAAATACGGAGTTGAAGTAAGGTAATGAGCTTGCGCTTCGACACCGTAATCGTGAGGTATGGAGCAGAGATAGGGGTGAAGAGCTCTCGAACTCGGGCGACCTACGACAAGTTGCTCATAAATAACATAAGGGCTAGGCTGGAGGCTGATGGCCTGAGCCTCGAGGGCATCGAGAGGAGGTACGGCAGGATATACCTGAAAACGGCGGCGCCGAGGGAGGTCGCTCAGTCGCTCTCACGTGTCTTCGGGATATCGTCCACGTCCCCTGCGATATCTTGCAGGGCAGACTTCGACGCTATCTCAGACGTAGCCGTGAAGCTAGCTGAGGAGCGGGAAGGTCGCGGGGTCAAGTTCGCGGTCCGATGCAAGAGGGTCGGAGAGCACCCCTTCACCAGTATGGACGTCGTGAAGTACGTCGGTTCTAGGATCTTGGAGGCCATGAAGAGAATGGAGTGGCGCGTGGACTTAGATGAGCCAGACTTCGTCGTGAACATCGAGATAAGGGACGACGAGGCGTTCCTATTCACGGAGGTAGTGAAGGGTGTTGGAGGGCTACCTCTTGGCTCTCAAGGAAGGGTCCTCTGCCTCATGAGTAGCGGCATGGACTCGCCCGTGGCGGCATGGCTTGTGATGAGGAGGGGTTGCCCGATAACGCTTTTGCACTTTGACTTGCAGCCGTTCTCGGGGGAGAAGGCCTTGAAGAAGGTGATCGATTTAGCGAAGGCCTTGTCGAGGTGGTCGCCCGCGTACGAGGTCAAGCTAATCATAGCCCCCTTTGGCGACGTCCTCAAGGAAATAGTGGAGAAGTGCCCCCGAAAGCTCACGTGTGTCCTGTGCAAGAGGATGATGGTAAGGATAGCTGAGAGGATGGCGATCGAGAAGAGGCTTATGGGCATAGTGACGGGGGACTCAATAGGCGAGCAAGCCAGCCAGACCTTGAGCAACATGGCTGCTATAAGCGAGGTTGCCAAGAGGGTCCCCATATACAGGCCGCTCCTCGGCTTCGACAAGCCCGAGACGGAGAGGATAGCAAGGGAGATAGGGACTTACGAGATATCGGCGAGGCCGGACGAAGGTTGCAGGGCCGCTCCGCCTAGGCCATCGACGTCGGTCGGCTTAGAGAAGGTCATTGAGGCCGAGAGGGCGTTAGACGTGGCCTTTCTCGTGGAGAGCTCCCTGAAGAGAGCCGTCGAGTTGAAGATCTAGCCCTTTAGGTACTCGTACGCGGACATAGCCGCCTTGGCTCCTTCGCCTGCGGCTATTATCGCCTGCTTGTAGGGTATGTTCGTGGCGTCCCCAGCGGCGAAGACGCCCTTTCTCGACGTTCTGCACAGGCTGTCAACGATTACTTGGCCCTTGTCGTCGAGCTCCACGAAGCCCTTGAGGAAATCGCTCTTGACGGACCTGCCGACCTCTACGAACACGCCGCTGACTCTCAGCTCCTCTACCTCCCCTGTCTCGACGTTCTTCACCTTGATCCATTCCACGAACCTCGACCCTCCTATCTCGATGGGCACCCTCTTGAGCACCCTCACTATGTTCTCCCTCTCGACCACTTTGTCCACCAAGGCCTTGGCTGCCCTGAACTCGCCCCTCCTGTGTATCAGGTAGACCGTCCTAGCGAGGGAGCTGAGGTACAGCGCAGCGTCGAGGGCGGAGTTGCCCCCGCCCACGACCGCAACGTCCTTGCCCCTGAAGAGGGGCCCGTCACACGTGGCGCAGTAGGAGACCCCCCTACCCCTGAACTCCTCCTCGCCCTTAACCCCGAGCCTAGAGGGCTCGGCGCCTATCGCCAAAATGACGGCCCTACACTTAAAGTCCCCACTGGCCGACGTCCTGACGATGAACGCGTCGCCGACTTGCTCGACCCCGACGACCTCGTCCACTAACACTTCGATTCCCAAGGACTCCGCGTGCTCGGCGATCCTCTTCGCCAGCTCGAAGCCGCTGACGCCCTTTAAGCCCGGGTAGTTCTCCACCAAGGAGGCCTCAGCTATTTGACCCCCCACGGTCTTTCCTATCACCTGCACCCTCAGCCCGCTCCTAACACAGTATATGGCAGCAGTGAGCCCCGCGGGCCCCGCGCCGACTATCACGACGTCATAAACCTCGTCGCTCACGAGGAGCCCCTCCCGTCATAATACGGCGAGAGCCCCTCACAAAGTTTTTTGTTCCAAAGCGTTGTGAGTCGTGAGGTCCGCGATAAGATTTATGGGAAGTTTATGAGAGGTTGAACTAAAAAGAGGGCGAGGGACTCCTTGATAACCGCCTACATCTTGTTGAAGACCGTGATAGCAAAGGAGCACGACGTAGCGCAAAGGCTTCAAGAAATCGAGGGGATCATTGAAGTTAGGGTGGTTTTTGGAGAATACGACGTGGTGGCGAAGGCCCAAGTCGAGGACGTCAGGGCGCTCGACGAAATGGTCACTAAGATAAGGAGGATAGACGGGGTCGCAGCGACGTCGACTCTGATAGCCCCGGATTAAGAGGACATCTTTAAATCACCCCTTTAGTAATCGTAAAGTGGTCGATGCGGGGGTGCCCGAGCTAGGTCAAAGGGGCGGGACTCAAGATCTGCCCGCGGATGGGTTGAGGGGTCATCCCGTGGCGTAGGCCTTCGTGGGTTCAAGTCCCACCCCCCGCACCACCTCCTGCGCCCTCTTGCGTTTTAAAAAGCCCCACTAGGTTAAGCAAGGGTTTCCCCGAGGCAATCACTTTAAATCAACTTCCAACGGTTCTAAATACTTGCAAATAACTTGATTGCCTCGGGGTTCCTCGCATAGGGTCGGGATTTCATCCCCTCACCTGCGAGGCCATCAGGGCTCCACGTAACCCGAAAGCCCCTCATCCGTTTTTCACACTCCTCCTCTCTTCTCTGCACCTGTCTTAACCTCTTTAGTCCTCTCAACGCGATGTTCCAAGATGCTATCGCGTCCCTTGAAGTCACAACTCCGCCAAGCTCGACCGTCTTGTAGTCTACGAACTTGAGGGGCCTGCCGTTCGGCGATCTCCTTGAAGTGTTCTTTGGACTGACTGGGATCGTCTTCAGGCCTTTCATTAACGCCTTGTGCTTCGCGAACTCCTGAACCCTCCTATAACACCACAGCTGAACCTCCCACGCCAGTTCATCATTGTGGTTGTTGTTTTCCTTAACCTTCTTCAAGTTCTCGAATGCTATGTAAGCGTCATACTCCTCCGCGATCTTTACGAGCCTCTTCGCCAAGTAGTGGGCCGAGTCCATCAGGATGCTCCTCGCCCTCCTCAGCCACCTAGCCCTAGCCCTCTTAACCCACTTCTGGAACCTCCAGCTCTTCGGACGTCCTCTTTGAAGCCTCTCGGCCAGCCTCTTCAAGTGGAGGGCCCTCCTCAGGCCCCTGTAGGGCAAGGGGTATATCGTGATCAAATTGCCTTTCAAGTCGATTATCGTGCATGTGGCGTTGTCGAAATTGAGGTCAACGCCCATAATTGTCTTTGGCTCTTTGAGGGGACCGTGATAAAGACTGGCCCGAAGTACTTGATCTACCCTCCGAGGGAGTACCAGGAGAAGTTGAGGAAGCTTCACGGCGAGAGGGTCAAGGTGATCGTTGTGAAAGAGAGCGAGTGAGCACGCGCTTAGAGCTGTTTAGAAGTGATGAGCAGTGATGTCGATCCAGCTACGGCTGGGCAGAAAGGGCTTTTTACGACTGAAAGCCGCCCTTTAGGCGGGAAGAGGTCAGAGCGTCCGCCACAAATTTCTCTCAGCGACCAGCGAAATCCTTGAGGTGAGCGTAGCTCGATGGCCCTTCCAAGAGTCATAGTCTTCTCCACGATGACCATCGATGGCAGGATAGCCAGCAAGACGAGGTACAGCCAGCTGAGTTGCCCTTACGATTTGAAGAGGCTCCACGAGCTTAGAGCGCAGTGCGATGCAATAATGGTCGGGGCCAACACCATCATCATCGATGATCCATCTTTGAGGCTGAAGTACGTCGAGGGCAGGAATCCCGACAGGGTAGTCATCGACGGCCTGCTCAGGACCCCTTTGACCGCTAGGGTCTACACGTTAAGGATCTCTAAGACGATAGTCCTGACGACCAAGAGCGCCCCGCAAGAGAAGGTCGAGAAGCTGAGAGAGATGGGCGTTGAGGTCCTGGCTCTATCTGAAAGGCCACCAATAGATATGAGGAGGGCGATGGAGGTGCTCGGCTCATTGGGCTACAGAACCGTAATGGTCGAAGGAGGCGGGGACCTTATATGGCACCTATTCAAAGACCGAGTAGTCAACGAGCTGAGGGTCACCATAGCCCCCTACATATTTGGCGGCAGGGACGCCGTGAGCTTGGTCATGGGTGACGGCTTCTCCACGACTGAAGAGTCGCCTGTGTTCGAGCTGAAGTCTGTAAGCCGTTGCCCATGCGGCAATGAAGTTCATCTAGTGTACGACGTCGAGTATCGGGGATGAGAATTGATGATAATCAACGTGGGCATGGCTTTAGTGGGCGACGAGCTCAGGACCCGGAGGAGGGTGAGCATAGAGATCGAGGGCGGGGTTATAAAGTCCATACGCGACGGCTTCAAGAGTAATGGGGCGACATTTAAGAGTGGCATTGCCATGCCGGCATTAGTCAATGCGCACATACATGTACTGGACTACGCCTTTCAGGAAGTCGGCTTGGACTTAGGGCTCTCAGAGCTCGTGAGCGAGCCACACGGCCTCAAACACAGGCTTATAGCGAAGCTGAGTCCTCGAGAAGTGCTGAGGAGCTCTTTAAACCTCTTTAACAAGCTCGTGGAACAGGGAGTCTACACGGCAATAGTGTTCTGCGAAAGGGCCGACGTCGTAGATTACCTAAGGCAGATCTCTCAACGAGTAGGCCTGAACGTGGTCCTCCTGACTAGGCCCAAGAGGATGGACGGCTCTCTACTTCTGGACGAGGCCCTCGAAAGGGCTGATGGCTTGGGCCTTGACTCCCCTTTAAGGTACACAACAGATGAACTCGCTCAAATGAAGCTGAGGTGTACTGAGAGAGGTCTGTTCAAAGCGGTCCACGTCTCTGAGACCCCTCAGACTCACGAAAGAGGAGACTTCAAGCTCGCCCTAGAGGTCTTCGATGCGGACATGATGGTCCACGGCGTCTACTTGGAGGAGGACGAAGTGCGCGAGCTATCGTCGAAAGGGACGAGTTTAGCTCTTTGCCCTAGGTCAAACATGTGGTTCTCCTCTGGCCTTCCACCACTAAGCCAACTAGTGAAGCATGGAACTAACTTGCTCTTGGGGACGGACAACGCCGGCTGGGTCAATCCAGACATTTGGAGGGAGCTTGAGGCGTTGTTTAACGTGTCGAGACTTCAAGGGCTTAGCTTGAACCCCGAGGATGTGTTGAAGATGGCTACGGTGAACGTGCGCAAGGTCAAGAATTTGAAAGTTCCCTCCAACGTGCTAGAGGAGGGAGCGCAAGCCAACTTAGTAGTACTGGATGGCGAAGAGCTGGGCCTCAGATTTTCCAAGAACGTCCATGCCTCCATAGTCAAGAGGGGCTGCGCTGAGGCCGTAATCTTCAGGTACTTCGGGTCGGCTAATCGTAGACCCTCACTATCTCGTAGGTAGTGGTCCTCTGCGCTGGTATTCTTCCGATCCCCTTAATCAGCTCCACGAGCTCTCGAACATCCATGTGGCTTCCGTAGAGAGAACCAGCCTCTCTCGAGATGTTCTCCTCCATCAAAGTCCCTCCCACGTCGTTTGCCCCGGCCTGCAACATCATCTGAGCCATTTTGGGGCCCAGCTTGACCCAAGAGGCTTGGATGTTCTTTATGTACCCCAAGAAGAAGAGCCTCGCGACCGCGTGGACCTTGAGGTCTTCGAGCCAGGAGGTCCCTGCCCTGCTCAAGCCCTCCCTGTAAAGCTTAGTCCTGTAGTGGACGAAGGGCAGTAAGACGAACTCCGTAAACCCCTTGGTCTCCGCTTGCAGGTCCCTGACTACCTTCATGTGCCTCACCCTGTGCACGTTATTGTCGACGTGCCCGTACATCATCGTCGCCGTCGTCGGGATGCCCAGCCTATGAGCCTCCTTTATTATCTCGACCCACTGGGCGGTCGTAA
>Ga0080004_1218878_pt1:0-40000 | contig 45408 bp, 31 predicted proteins | sample WasSprMetagenome_FD_69207 | JGI IMG/M metagenome (GOLD analysis project Ga0080004, IMG submission 69207) | Sulfidic aquatic microbial communities from Washburn Spring, Yellowstone National Park, USA - WS (SPADES assembly) (version 2) | ecosystem: Environmental > Aquatic > Thermal springs...
AACCGCTCGCACAGCGCGTACCGCTATGCCTTCCTGGAACTGGACGGCGTGGGTGTGGTGCGGCTGGGAGCCGCCCCGGGCGATGCCTACATAGACGGCGCGGCCTACCGGGACCACGAGCCGCTGGATGCCCAGTTGGCCTTTCGGCTGACCTATGATCCGTGGGGGATGGCGCTGGAACTGGGGCGGGCAGTGCTGGAGGGGGTAGGGCTACTGGCGGTAGCGGTGCTTCTGTATCTGGTGCCGGGGTATGCGCTGTTGGCATACCTCTCTCTTACCCCCTGCCGATGGGGAGAGGTCTGGCCTGCCCGGATGGCCCTGGCGGTCGGCCTCAGCCTCGCCCTCTACCCCTTGCTTTTCCTCTGGACGGACCTGGTGGGCCTGCACTTAGGGCCGCTGTATGCCTGGGGGCCGGTAGTTATGGGGCTGGCCGCGCTGGCCTGGCGCTACCGGCGCTGGCGGCCCCGCCAGGGGTGGGAGACGCTGCGGGCCTGGGCCCGCTCCGATGCCCTCTGGCCCGACCTGGCCCTGGTGGTCATCCTGGTCCTGGTCTTCGGCGTGCGGCTCCTGGTCGTGCGCACGCTGGATGCCCCGATGTGGCATGATTCTTATCAACACGCAGTCATTGCCCAGTTGTTGGTTGATAATGGTGGACTGTTTGATTCGTGGGAGCCATATGCTCCCTACCGGAGCCTAACGGTACACTTCGGTTTTCCCGCCGCAGTCGCCCTTCTTTCTTGGATGACCGGCCTGGAAATTCCCCGAGCCACCCTGCTGACCGGTCAATTGGTCAACGGGCTGGCCGTTCTCACCGTCTACCCCCTGGCTGTCCGTCTGGCGCGGGGCAACCGCTGGGCCGGTGTTGGGGCGGTGCTGGTCGCCGGGATGCTCTCCCCTATGCCGGCCTACTACGTCAACTGGGGACGCTTCGCCCAACTGGCCGGGCAGGCGGTGTTGCCAGTAGCCCTCTGGCTTCTGTGGGAGGGCGTAGACCGGGAACGGGTCGCCTGGGGGCCGCTCCTTCTGGCCGGACTGGCGCTGGGCGGGATGATCCTGCACTACTACCGGATGCCGTTCTACTACGCCACCTTCGTCCTGGCATGGCTTGTGGGCTGGGGACTTCCGGAATGGAAGGCCGACGGGCGCCGCTGGCTGGGCGTACTGGGCCGGATGGCCTTAATCGCCGGGACCGCTTTACTGCTGGTACTTCCGTGGACCTCTTACATAGCTGGGGGGCGGCTTGCCAGTGCACTGGAGGCTGGGATCTCTGCCCCGAGCGCTTCGGAATGGGAACGGATACTGGCTGATTACCGGGTCTGGCGGAATCTATTCTATTACGTGCCCCGGCCCCTTTTGGGGGTTGCTTTATTAGCATTGATCTGGGCTTTAGTCCGGAGACAGTTGGCCATTGCCACTTGCGCCCTTTGGGTGGCTGGACTGGCGGGGCTGGTCGCGGGGCGGTTAATCAGGCTACCTGGGGCCAATATGATGCAGAACTTTGCTGTCCTGATCGCTCTCTACATCCCGGTTGGGCTAATGGCGGGCTGGCTGTTCGGTGAGATTGTAGGGTGGATAGGTCGGTGGGGTGCGGTAGCTATTCTTTTGATTTTAGCAATGTGGTCTATTCGTTGGCAAGCGACTATTGTTAATACCCGGTTTGTTCTGGTCACCAGGCCGGACATGCGAGCGATGACTTGGATCCGTGAGAATACTCCAACCGACGCTCTCTTTTTGGTAGAAGGATTCCGCATATACAATGGCCGCTCTGCTGTCGGTGATGATGCTGGGTGGTGGATCCCGCTTCTAACTCGGCGGAAAAATACAATGCCACCGCAGTACGCTCTTTTAAATGAAGCACCTGCTGTGCCTGGATATTCCCAGCGTGTAGTAAATCTGGTGGCTTATCTTGAGGAGCATTCGCCAGCTTCGCCTGAGGGTTTGGCGCAGTTATGCGAATGGGGAATTACTCACGTTTATATAGGACAGGGTCAAGGTAAAATAGGTAAAGTAATTTTTGCCGAAGCAGCTCAACTTTTTTCCCCCGAAGTTCTCGCTAACTCCCCAGCTTTTCAATTGCTCTATCACCAGGACCGGGTCTGGATTTTCGCGCTGAACCCTGAGGCCTGTGAGGAGCGGGGTCCGTGAGAGGGACGTGGGCAAAATTTCTTCTCCTGGGACTCGTCCCGCTTCTCTTCCTGGAAGGCATCCGCCTGATGGTGGGTGCTCCTTTCACGTGGGGCGGGCTGGCGACCTGGTGGGGGTTCATCGCCGGAGTGCTGATCGCTGCCGCCCTGAGCCGTCCGCACTCTCTGGATGGGACGCGTTGGTATTGGCCGGGGCTTCTCTGGCTGGGCCCCGGCGCGGTGGCCGGGCTGGTCTACGGTCGGACCGGGGCCACCTGGGCCGCCTGGCTGCTGGTCGGGACGGTGTACGTTCTGCTCCTCGGCCTGGAGACCGTACTGACCGGCAGCCGGTCCCGGCTCCGCCGCTGGGCCTGGCGGGGGCTGCTGGCTCTGACGGCTGGTGCGTTCCCGATGGCCCTTTCACAACTGGAATCCCGCTTTGCCGATGAGGAGTTTTTCGTCGCGCTGGAGGCACTGGCCCTGGCCGTCTTCTGGCTCCTGCTGGTAGGAGTGATCTACCTCACTCCTACGGGTTCCATAGACGCTAACTTAAGGGCCATGGCGGCAGGGCTTGGCCGCTTATGGCGCCGACTAAAGTTGTCCTCTCTGGGCCTGCGGCCTGCGGTCGGCCTTCGCCGACCCTGGAAAAAGGCGTCGGCGCAGGCCGACGCCGGGCGCGAAAGCGCCCAGGCAGGCCGATTTCCAATCGGCGTCCATGGCAAGGTAGACCGGCGCCTCGCTGGCCTGGCGTTCTGCCTGCTGGCCTTCGGGGGACTGAATGGCGTGGTCTGGGCCTACCGCCACAGTTTCTACCCGCCCGTCGCCCCGACGTACCCGGGAATCTCGGAGCAATCCCCCTTCCTCTGCGGCCGGGTACCGCCGGACCCTCAGGTCTACGATGGCCGGGACGTGTTTCGGCGCATCCTGGCGCGGGTGGAGGCAAATCCCCGCAAGGGGCCGCCGGAGTACGGGATGTTGGCACTGGGGACGGGCGAGCGCCGCTGGGCGGAGTTGTTCCGGGAGTCGCTTCTAAAGGAGGTAGACGAACGGCGATACACCGGCCCGGCTCACAGCGTCAAGTCGGTCCAGTTTGAGGCCGCGCTCAGGGCCTACTATTATCCCCGCGTGCGGGATCGCTTCCCCGGCCTGTTTTCGGAGGAGGAAGACAGGGCGGTCCGGGCCTGGTTTGCGGCGATCAACCGCCGGGCGCTGACGGTGGAGTGGGTGGACCTGATGTACGCGCTGGCCTTCTCCAAATGGCCGGAAGGGCCGTACGAGAACCAGGAGAACGGCGCGGGGCTGCTGGCCCTGCTGGAGGCGGAAGGGCTGGCGGATCCGGTCCTCTCACCAGCGAACCGGGCCTACCTGGCCCGCAACCGGCGGGGCTGGACCGCCCGCTTCCGGGTGACCGATGACGCGCTGGTGTATCAGCCCGAGTGGATAGACAACGCTTATTTCCAGTCCCTGTACACCGGCGAACCCCTGGGCACGAACGCCCGGCTCTCGTTTGAGTGGCTGCTCTTTCAGGCCTTGCCAGATGGGGCACCTTTGCGGTATAATCATCCTGGATGGGCGAATCTGGCCGGGATCGCCTATCTGGGTGCGAAACTCTTTGGCGACCCCCGGTACATTTGGCTGGCCGGTCGGGCGGTGGAGGCGTTGGAGCAAATGGGTGGGTATCTCTTTGCCCAGCCAGGCGTGGAGGAACCGGTCCCGCTGGAGGGTCGCTCTCCCACCGAGGGTTCGTGTCTGCTCTATGGTGATTCGGGCCTGCCCAACCAGAAGGGTCCGCTGGCACCGGACAAAATTGTCTTTCGGGACGGCTGGGGCCCGGACGCGACGTATCTTTTGGTCAACCTGCGCTTCACCGGCTGGCACCGCTACAAAGCGACGGGCACGGTGACGCTGGTCTACCGGGGTGAAGCCCTGGCCGCCGACGTGCTGGATGGCCAGCCATTCTCCTGGCTGCCGGTGGGCCGGAGTCTGTTCCGGGATAAGCGCATCCCGCGGGAGAATCTGAACGGCCTGGTTGTGGCGAAGACCGGGATGGCGGCCGTTCTCTATACTCTGACTGGCATTGGAGGCCACTGGGCGCAGGACCCGCCGTACTACGCCGAAGTGATGGCCTTTGAGACCGGCGAAGAGGTGGATTGGGCCCACATCCGGCTGACCGGCTGGCGGGGCTGGCAGCAGGACCGGTGGATTTACTTCTCCCACAACGGCGGGCCGTTTGTGGTGGTGGATGAGGCCCGGGGGCCAGCGGGGGCCGAAGGGGCGATCACCTGGCACCTGGTCGGCGGAGAAGCGGTGGAAGCGCACCGTTACCGCCTGGGTGGGAGCGGTGGTTCGGCGGAGGTCATCCTGCTCCCTCTGGATGACGGTGGCCGGGTGGAGGCCCTGGAGCGCGCGGGGAGCCTGTCCGGTCTGGATGTGGCGTATTCCGGCATATCTGCTCTGCGTGCGGCGACGGTATTTCTATGCGGGGCGTGGGTGGGGGCGGAGGTGGGGATGGAGGGGGAAGGTATACGGATAGCGCGGGAGGGGCGGGTGATTATGCTCCCACTTTCAGAGGTAAAGCAACGATGAAGGTGGCTCTCGTCGGGCCGGTGTACCCGTATCGGGGTGGAATTGCACATTACACAACAATGCTATATCGCGCTTTGCGAGAGCAGGGCCACGATGTGCTGATGGTCTCTTTCAAACGCCAGTACCCACGCTGGCTTTATCCTGGTCGGAGTGATAAGGACCCAAGCAAGAGGCCGCTCATTGTTGAGGATGCCAAGTACTGGATTGATTCACTTAATCCCATTACTTGGCTCACCACTTTCTGGCGTATCCGTGGCTATCGGCCAGATGTGCTGGTTTTGCAATGGTGGACAACATTTTGGACACCTGTATGGTTTACATTGGGAGCATTGAACCGTCTTTTTTTGCGGCGGCCGTTGGTCTTCATTTGCCATAACGTGTTGCCCCACGAGGTGCGAAGGTGGGATCCGTGGCTGGCACGAATAGTGTTGCGCTGGGGCACACGCTTTATCGTGCAATCGGAGGAAGAGCGGGAACGGCTTTCGGTATTGATGCCGAGGACACAGGTAGTCATTGTCCCTCATCCTATTCCTCATCCTATTTACGATATGTTTGCTGACCAGAGGATTCCAAAAGATGAGGCACGCAGACGCCTGGGGTTGCCGCCAAATGTCCCGGTTTTGCTTTTCTTTGGGATTGTCAGGGAGTACAAGGGATTGAAAGATGTACTGGCTGCAATGCCGGAAATCCAAGCGCGGTTGGGGAAGGTCGTGCTCCTGGTGGTGGGAGAATTTTGGGAAGACAAGTATATTTATCTTGAGATGGTTGAACGGTTGGGTATAGAAGGTTCAGTGATTATTGAGGACCGTTATATCCCTAATGAGGAAGTACCACTTTATTTCTCTGCAGCCGACATGTTATTAGCACCATACAAGTGTAAGACAGACAGTGGCGTCGTGCAGCTGGCGCAGGGATTTGGAATCCCGTATATTACAACTTCAACTGGAGCAACACGTCAGAGTGGTCAAGAGATGGCAGCATCGGTACCCCGCGGTGACAGTGATGCTTTGGCGCAAGCAATTGTCCGGTTCATGGCAGCAGAACGTGTTAATATCCATAGCGTAAATGCCCGAAGCCAAGATTCTGCACCCGCCTGGAAACAGTTGGTAGCTGCAATTGAAACCATTGATACCCAAGCACTCATGTCCAGCAGGGTGAGACCAGGGCAACCCGGTGGAACATAACAAAATGACAGGTTTGTGGCAAAATTGATATACTCACTTCGTAAGGGGGAACCAATGCGAACCACAAACCTACAGCAATTTCTGCTCCTGGCCAGTCTGCTCGTCATCTCCGCTACCCCACCGCAGCCAGGAGTTTCCAGACCGATTGGGTACGCAATTCCAGTGGCCGTTCGCAGCGCCTGGGGGTATGGAGACTGCGTACCTGGCCCGGCAAAGACAGCCTGGATGGCATACGTCGTTGTTGCCACCTCCCCGCACCTGCCAGTACTTCAACCCGGCAGCCAATCTCAAGCGATGACTGACCCGCTATCGTCGGTGGCTGCGGCGCCAGCCGCCGCTGAGCCGCCAGCGTCGGCGGCTTAGCGGCGTCAGGAGAAGGTGGTGCAGATGTTGTTGGGTGGAACACCCCCTCCACTGGCACCGACCGGTCGGCCGGTGGCCGTTCCCTTTCCTATCCCTGCGCCGGTGGAAGCAGGTACACTGTCCCCGAGGCTTGTGCTCCCTGCCCCGCCGTTCTATATGGATAGAAGAAATGTTTCCACAAAAGAATGGTTTTGCACCCAAAAGAAAGCAATTTATACATCAAAGCTCCATACCACTGAAATCTAGCCACACTTTATCATTTAAACGTTTTGATAAGTCCCTGGAAATTAGCATTTATACAGTAACTGTTAACACATTGTGGCTTGTTTTTGGCATGAGCTTAGCCCACGTGTTGATGGCTGTATCTGTGTTGCTTACAGCAAAGCAGCTAGGGAATACACAGTTTGGGGGATATGCGGCTTGCTTTTCTGCGGCCAGCCTTTCCTCGCTACTATTCAACCTTGGTCTGGATACATGGTTACTTCGGAATGGTTCGCACGAGCCAGGAAAAATTGTTAATCTATTGAGAAATGCTTTTACCGTTAAAGTAGTAGCAGGCCTTCTTTGGTTGGCGGGAATTGTGCTAATTCTTCCTCAATTGCATTACTCCACTTTCAGTGAGTTGCTAGTTTTTGTCAGCGCTTTGTGCGTTTGGGCAGAAGGTGTTTTTTCGTTAGGCTTATCGGTTTTCAGAGCATTGCTGTACAATAAACTAACTGCTTTGTTATTAATAGTAATGCGTGGGGGAATTTTATTGGCGACCCTCTTTGGAGTCAGAGCGGGCATACAAAATGCATTAGCATACGCCGAGATGAGATTGGCAGTGACCGCTGCATGTACGGGGGTGACAATATTATTACTACCTCTTAAGTCTAATATAAGCACAATAAAGGAATTAATCTCTACAGTAAAAGAGTCCTTACCATTTGCATTATCTGATCTTTTCGCCTCAATTTATGTGCAGGCTGATACGACAATCATCGCGCTTACCCTTGGTAAGGAAGCAGTTGGTTTATATGCCCCAGCTTCTAGCTTAATTAATGCTCTTTTCGTGATTCCGAATGCTGGATTTCTTGTCGCAGTGCCTATACTCACGCGCACCATTAAAACCAATAGGCAACTTTCTGGGCAATTGTTAAAATTGATCGCCATAGCTTTCCCAGGGATTGGAATTATATTATGGGTGTTTGTTAAAAACTTCTCAAAACTGATGCCTATAGTTTTTGGGCCTTCTTATTCAGAATCAGCTCCTCTGCTGGAAATACTAAGCCCTATTTTGTTCCTGAAGTCGTGCAGTTTTGCTGCTGCGGCTGTTCTTGTAGCGATCGGTTGGCAACATCAACGAGCTTATATTCAGGCAATTACGGCAGTAGTAAATTTAATGTTAAATTTTCTCGCTGTCTACTGCTTTGGTGTCAGAGGTGTGGCGATGGTTTATGTAATCAGCGAAATTTTTCTGCTAGTGGGGTACATAGTCCTTATTATTTGGTGGATACGAAAGAAATGCAATATAAGTTCTACTCCGGAATAAAATATGTCAAAAACTGGCCCCAAGATTCTAGTAATTAATATCCATTCTTCACGAAATGCCGGGGATGCTGCATTACTGGAAGAGACCATTAAATCTCTTCTTTTTCTCTCCCCCTCAGAGATTGTGCTCGCGACAAACAATATCGACATAGATGTGAGCAAATTTTCTGATATGGAAAATATACGTGTGGTTTTGTCCTTCACGGGCCATTTTGTCTCCACCAATCGGCGAAAGGTTTGGCGTATTGACAAAATGGTTTGGGGCATACTGCTCAGTTTAATTGTTCTTCTTTGGTATAGAGTCACTAGACGATTGCCAAACTGGCTTCCTGCCTTATGGTATGATTTATTTAAGGCTTATGCAAACGCTGATTTAGTAATTAGTTGTCCGGGCAATATCTTTGTTACAATGGGAAAAGTAGGACTTCCTTTCCTCGTTTCGGCATACACGGTGGCTTACGCCTTAATGATGGGCAAACCTCTATATGTAATGCCTCAATCTATTGGGCCGCTTAATCGCTGGTGGGAACGTGCTTTGGTAAAGCTTTTGTACTCAAGAGCAAGGTTAATTTTTGTGAGAGAACCGATTTCTTTAAGGCTTGCTGGCGAGATTGGTCTTCCACGAGCAAAGTTGCATTTGGTGCCCGATTTAGCATTTGTATATACATCTGCTCCATTAGAAGAAGCCGCTGAGCTGCTCAAAGAGGTGGTAGGTCAATTAGAAGGTCCCTTGGTAGGAGTTACTGTGATCAACAGACTTATACGTTATATAGACAATGAGGTGTGGGAGCAATACGAGAAGTCAATTGCATACGCTCTTTCCAAATTTATTGACAAATATGGTGGTAGTATTATCTTTTTCCCTCAAGTAACAGGGCCCACTGCTAAAGAGGATGACAGAGTTGCATCGCGCAGGATTGTTGCCAAAATGGGTAACCCTTCCTCCGCAATTGTGATTGAGAAGCCCCTTTTGCCCAATATTCTAAAAGCGGCATATGGCCTAATGGATATTTTTATAGCGACCAGAATGCATTCAGCCATCTTTGCAATTAGTATGAAGGTACCTACTCTGTTGATAGGATATCTCCATAAGGTGATGGGATTGGCTCAAATGCTGTCTTTGGAAGAATGGGTTATTGATCTGCGGTCGGTGACCGAAAACGTTTTGTGGGAGAGACTTGAGGCGCTTTGGCTGAATAAGGATATATTAAGGGAGCATCTGAGGAACATTATGCCTTTAATTGAGATAAAAGCAGGTGAAGTGGGTCAAATTATCAAAAGGGATTTCCATGAGCAATAAAGTGCGTGTCCTTACTTTAATTGCTGGCTTAGCCATAGGGGATCCATTGGGTGGAGCAGAGCGATTTGGTGCAGAATTGGCTTCTCACTTAGACCAAGAAATCTTTACCCCTATTGTTTGTGCTTTTTGGCGGCACAAGAGAGAATCTGAGAAATATTGGAGTGAGCATTTAACTCAAAGGGGAGTAGAGTTTTTTTTCGCCGCTGATTGGCCAGGGAGATTTTCTCCGATAAAGTTTATAGAGGGTTTGAAGAAAATTAACCTTCACCTCCAGGATGTACCTATAGCGATTATTCATAGTCATTTCCAAGTTGGGAGTCTTGCTGCATTAATACTTAAACGCAAATTGCGTGTTAAAGCACTTCTACGAACTGCTCATCTTCCCCCCGATAAAGAGTGGGGTAATGGCGGTATAGCAACTATATGTCGACTTGTTTTCACAAAATTAATATTTCCATTAGGCTTCGATTTAGAAGTGGGGGTCTCACAAGCAGCTGTTTTTGCTTTGAACAGGAGGTTTTTTGCCCGCTTATTAAACCGCCGTGCATTATGGATTCCTAATGCAATATCCCTAAGTAGATTTAAACCTGTCAGACACCAGCATATACGGCAGGAATTGGGAATAGCGCCTGATGAGTTAGTTGTAGGAAGCGTTGGAAGGTTAACCGAGCAGAAGGGCTATATTTACCTTATAGAAGCAGCCTCCAAAGTCATTTCCATTTTGCCTAACGTAAAATTCCTAATCATAGGAGAAGGGCCACTTAGACGTTACCTGCAGGAATATGCCGATGCATTGAGAATATCAAATTCGTTTATCTTTGTTGGACCACGTGAAGATTTGGTGCCGTTATATAGTGCCATGGATCTTTTCGTCCTGCCTTCTTTGTGGGAGGGATTGCCCACGGTTATACTTGAAAGTATGGCTTGTGGTGTCCCTGTAATAGCCACAAACATACCTGGCACAAGGGAGTTAGTTAGGCATGGACATACGGGGTGGCTGGTAGAACCCAAGGACTCGAAAGCGCTTGCAGAAGCAATTATATATGCTTTACAGCATCCAGATGCCAGAAATACGATTGCGCGGACGGCTGCTGAAAGTGTAGTGCCTTTATATTCAATGGAGCACATAGCTAATCAGTATCAGGCAATTTATCTTCACCTCTTAAACAAATAGAGTGCATGCGGCAATCTCACAAGTGCAAAAGCACTAGGAAAATAGACCCCCGCAATGTTGCTCTAACCATTGCATTTCATTTAACAGCATTGGGCGGGGTGATTCTTTTTACGTGGCTATATGTTTCCAGTGAGACTGGGATCTATTGGTGGGATTACGCGAATTACCAGAATATAACTCATAGACTTGTTAGGGCTTTGCGGCAATCTCCTTTAGAGGCAATCCGCTTTCTCCAAGAATCACTTTCGCATAATTATAACGCGATATTCGCTATTCCACTGCTTCCCATCCTTATGCTTCTTGGGGAATCCAGGCTAACTTTTGAAATCGGTTTAGTTCTAGTGTATTTATTACCTTTTGCAATTATTATGGGAAATATATCAAAACACATTGTTCTAAATTCTCGCTTTGGTTATTGGGCTGGAATTATCATAACATTGTTAACACCACCAGTTTGGGCACCTACGTTACGTGGCTATCCTGACATAGGAGCCTTGGCCTGTATAGCTTTGGCTGTGTTTTTCCTAATTGAACTCTATCCCGACCGAGTAGGATATTGGAGGCCAATCCTTGCTGGAACCTTTTTAGGAATCGCTATATTATTGCGGCGCCATTTTGTTTACCCTGTTATAGGATTTTTTGTTTCTTGGCTATTGTTTATTTTGGCTTATGTGTTGAAAGAAACAAGAGGATTGTCAGCGAGGAGTGTTTTAAGAATCTTTCGGTGCTTATTCGGGTTGGGTTTGGGAGGATGTGCCACTGTACTTGTTCTCGTATTAATAGGTAAACCATTTCTAAGGTTGGTGCTAACAACTAATTTTAGTACGTTATATGCATCTTATACTCAACCTTGGCAGGTTGTTTTAACCCGGTTTGCATCATCGTTTGGATGGCTCATCTGGGGGCTGGCAATCGTAGGATGGTCTCTTGGAATGGTACTCTCTGGGAATTGGCAGATGAAATTTGTGTGTTTATTTGCATCCCTATCGTCTTTTCTTTGGATATTTGTGGGTAGGCAATTAGGAAATCATTATAGCTTACATTTTGCCCCCTTTGTTATTCAAGGGTTAATTATTCTAGGAGTTGTCTTCTGCGAAAACTTGCGGGCCCCCTTTACGGCATTGTTATTCACTTTATTTGTTATAATACTTTGCGTAAATTTTGGCCTTGGTCTACTCCCGATCCGCTTTCCTACAAATTCTACCTGGCGGGTCCTGTTTGCTCAAAATTGGCCTCCTATTAGACGGAATGATACTAACGAACTGGTCCGATTAGTGAGAGATTTACGCGAGATGACACAACCTTCGGACCTCATTTATGTAGCCTCTTCTTCTTCTGTTCTTAATAGTGATTTGTTATCCGAGGTGGAAAAGGTTTATTACGGCTGGGAAGACAAAAGATTGAACCTGATTTCCTACGACGTTGACTCGAAACACCCCTATCCCATAGATGTACTGCTTCGCTCTCAGATTGTTGTTGTCGCTGTACCTCTCCAAATTCATCTAAACCCGGAACAGCAAGGTCTAGTTCGTTCGGTATTTGATTTATTTACTAACAAATTGTATATTGCCCAAGATTTTGCCTTGCTACCCCAGTCATACGTGCTTATTGATAATGTTAGCGTTTACCTCTATAAGCGCATAAGGCCGACTGATCTTGAAAATGCGATATATACGTTAGAATTTATAAGGCGCTTTGTTCCTCGCCCATCAATTGCCCAACCAAAGTTGGTCGTTATTGCCCCTTTAGAGGATGCCAGTATCCTTGAAATTTCTCCTAATGAGTACAAGATCACGATATCAACGCTCAGGGAAAACCAGGTGCATATAGTTTTTCTTGACTCTTGGAAAGAGAGACTCATAGTATGGGGCCAAGTCATTGCAAGCCCAGACTGCCCAGAAATCTTCCTGAATTGGGAGGGATTTCCCCCGAGTCATCAAAGACAAAGCATTTGCAACCATTTTTGTGCTGGGGGGCGTCCTTCTCAGCCATGCATGTTTTCATGCTCCTTGCCACAATTTAAGGGGCCTTTTGTGCTTTCATTATCCAGCGAGGGAGAGATGGGCGTCTGTTCCTCGGTGGAGGTATATGTCGTTATTGAGGAGAGCAAATAACCTGAAGGAGGTATTGATTTTTTGGGGGGTCATACTTTTATAATAGGGGATGAAAATATCCTGCAAGGAGGTGTTACATGCTTCGCAAATTAATCTCTGTGAGTTTACCACTTTTAATAGCTGCGCTGCTAGTACCTTTTATAGCAGTAGGGCAATCAGCAAGTCAAACCTGGACTTCCTCAATTACTTATTATACCCCGAGCGATTCGGGTGGCACGCTTCAAATAAACTATTATGCCCAGAATGGTGCCTCATATACTGCTAGCCCTATTACGCTTGCACCCCACAAGGCGGGCACATTGTTTATTGGAAGCGTTGGGACTGTACCAGATGGTTTTTCAGGGGCAGCGGTGCTGAGTGCGGACGTACCAATAGTTGCTACTTACGTGCAGTTCGCTGCCGGTGCAGCAAACGCTCAGTTCGGGCGAATAATGTATTCCGGTTTCAACCCGGAAAATGCAGCAACACCCTTTTATATTCCTACCGTCCTGTATGATCCGCCTGATAGAGGCTCGATTTCTGTGATTGGCGTTCAAAATATAGAAAACTTTGAGGCCACGATTACTTTGAAGTTTTACGCTGTAGGAGAAGTAACACCAAGGGTTATCAAAACCGTGGATGTCCCTGCACAATCTTCCTATATTTTCCGCGCCAGCGATATTAGTGGTTTAACTCCTGGGTTTAGTGGTTCATTGGTAATAGAAGGTGTCAAAAAAGGCGATCCAACCACTCCAGCAAAAGTGGTCGCTAGTGCAATTGAGTTGGATAACGTAGGGCGTGCTGCTTACGGTTTTGAAGGTTTCGCCAGAGGTTCTGATAAGGTCTATATGGCTACAATGCTTTGCCAAGCAGGTACTGACAGGCAAACTTCTTATTATGCAATTCAGAACGCTGGGTCAGTGACCGCCACTGTAGTGATTACTTATTATAATACGGCAGGAGCCGTAGTAGGAAATCTCCGACCAACTGAAATACCTCCAGGAGGCAAGCTGTCCACTAATCCCTGTATTGCAACCAATCCTGTGCCTTCAGGCACCTCTGGTTCGGCTGTCATTGCAAGCAACGGGGTTCCAATTATTGCTATTGGTAAAGTCAAAGCCAGCAATGGTATGGCAACTGCCTTTGTAGGGCAGTCACAAGGATACACCAAAGTTGCTCTGCCCTATGTGCGATGGGCAGCATCGCCTACGCAAGACTTTAGGACCTTTATTGCAATTATGAATGTGGGCAATTCCGCTGCTAATGACATTCGTGTGCGTTACTACGACGGAAGTGGAACCTTAAAGGCCGAGCATCGGGTTGCAGGTGGTTCTGCTCCTCCGCTTCAGCCTTTCATTAAAACAAATTCTAACCCCCAGGTGGCTGGCGCGTTAACTGATGGGCAGTTTGGGTTTAGCCCTCCTGGCGGAGCGGTCGAGATTGTAAGCGACCAGCCTATTGTAGTTGTTGCGCGCGCTCAGCGTGATATAAGCCCTCCCCTGGGAGATGTTTCTCGGTTTGCGGAGGATTATAATGGGGTTCCGATTCCATAAGGTGGTTTAGCATATTCACAGAGAGGGGCAACGAGTTTTTAAGACGCGTTGCCCCTCTTTTCAAGGGGTGATTTATGCCCATTTGAATCCATATGTGGATATCTACCCAGCAATTTCCAGATTGCCCAAAGTCCAACTCTGAAAGGGTACGGTTTTAAAGGACTCAATAGACCCGTTGAGTTTATTAAAAATGAAGAGATACATTTTTGTAACCATAAGCATTGTAAGTTTCGCGGTTCTCTGGAGCTCTTGTAGGAGCACCCCTTCTAACTTGGTTAGCACATCTGTGCTATCCCCGCTCGTAACGCCATTGAGCCCCCCTATAGATGTAAATAAAGGGGCCATATTAGGGTATATTGATCTAAAAAATGCACCTTGGAATAGGGAAGCATTGTACATATACGCTGCGCCTTTTTATCCAACTGATGAAGAGCAAGGTTTTTTCATCTTGGAGCCATCTGTGCATCCTTATGGGCTTGTCCACCGCGACGGTTACTTCGTCATCAATAATGTACCTCCAGGAAAATACGTGCTTGTGGTAGGGCCTTCAGCAGAAAGTGCAGTGGCTATTCGTAATTCCAAAGGAGCAATTCGGATTTTCACTGTAGAAGCTGGACGCATTTTGAATGTGGGGGTAGTAATTCTATATCCATAAAAGCCTTTCTGACCTGGAGGTGGACGCTGGGGTGTGCCGGCCTCGTGATGCGTTATAATAGATATTGCCCTTTGGGAGCCGCCCCACTTATACCTTCGCCTGCGGATCTACCCGGACGAAAGGACTTGGCCCGGGAAATGGAAATCGGGGTTCTGGACTCCCGGCGAGAGCGAGCAGAGGCACGCCTTGTATAGCAGGTAGGGTAGACACCCCGGAATATACGGTGCGGCAGCCTTCGGCCGCCACACCGTATATGTTTTCCCCTCAGGCCCGCCCTACCAGGATTCGTACACCTCCCGCTTCAGCGCCGCGATACGGGGTTCAGGGCAACTCGCCAGAGCCTCCAGACCACAGCCCGCTACCCAGATAGCCTGCCGAGGTATACCCCTGCCGTCTCGGATGGCCTGCTATCCTTGCTGATCCTTTCCAGCAAAGGTCGTTTCCTAATCCCTCGCCGTAAAATGCACGGAGGGCTCAAGGTTGAGGGGGTTAACTGTATGGCTCTTTCAGCTGGCAATGCGCGGGCGTGTTCTATTCCAGAAAAAGCTTATCGATTTACCTAAGTACTCACTTTCACCTCAGCCCCAGGACGCGGGTTACGGGGAGGACGAAGAGGATTCCGGTGTGGTGGAGGTTGAGGTCGCCGGTGATTTTCTGCGTGGCTTCTATGATTCGCTCTACGGTTTCTTCATCCCGAACAACGGTGAAAAGGGTCCGGTGATGGAGTTCGTGGGCGCCAAGTAGGTCACGTATGGAAGGGACAAGCGGTAGGTCGTCCCGGATGGCTTTCTTCAGCCGCGCTAAGCCCATGCTCTCTAAAATCGTCGCCCCAGAAGCCCCCGCCTCTTCCCACGCTCGGAGAACGTCCGGACATTGCTCGGGATTGTCCAGAACTAAAACTACTAAGTAGGCCATCGTTTGCCCCTCCTGAACTAAAAACTTGCCCCGGTTTTAATCACCTTAATCCTGGCCCTCTCGCTCTGAGGGCACGGGTTCGCCCTCCGCCGAGGGTGAGCCTCGGTAAAGGGCCCGCAGTAGTATGGGTGTCACTAAGGTCGTGGCTAAAACGACCAGAACTACACCCGCAAAGGTCTCTTGAGTGATCTGGCCGTTTCCTACCATTACCGTGGCTACAATCAGGCCAACTTCCCCACGGGACATCATCCCTACCCCCAGCCGCAAGGCGTCCTTGAAGGAGAATCCACCAGCTAATCCACCTAAGCCGCAACCGATGATTTTGGAAAGCATCGCTACGCCAATCAAAGCCAAGGCAAACCCAACGCCGCTTAAGCCAATGGCACGGGCGTTGGCCTCCAGCCCAATGTTGACAAAGAAGATGGGCACAATCCAGGCATAAGCCAAGGTGTGCATTCTGTCTAAGATGTGGTGATGCAAGGGCGAGCGAGCAAAGGCTAAGCCGGCTATGAATGCACCAGTAATGGCTGCTATCCCTCCGAACGCCTCGGCAGCCCAGGCAAAGAACAGCAGTACGACCACAACTAAAGCCATGACTCCTTCACTGATGGGAAGTTGCTCTATACGGACCGGTAAGTGGGGGATTAAATTCGCTCCTACCCAGATGGCCACGGCCAGGAATAGGAGCATCCGAACCAGAACCCAAAGGATTGACCAGAGCCCATTGCCCCCGCCGACCAATGCGCTGGAGATGGAGACCAATAGGATTACCAAGATGTCGTCCACGACGGCAGCGCCCAGGAGGGCAACCCCTACTTGGCTGCGCAGGACGCCCAGTTCCATCATCGTCTGAGCCGATATGCTCACGCTGGTTGCAGCCAATATCAGGCCAATTAATACCCCATCCAACGGGGTGAAACCGAACAGGAGCGAAAGCCCAAGTCCCATAACGATGGGGAAAATGACGCCTAAGACCCCAGCCCATATTGCAGGGCGCCCCGCCCGCCGCATGGCTTCTATATCTACCTCTAAGCCAGCGATGAACATCAAGAAAAGGACTCCCAAATGGGCTAAATAGCGTAGCGTCTCTTCCAAGTGGCCCCCAGCGAACAAGGGCCAATGAAGCATATCCAAAACCGTCGGCCCTAAGATGAGGCCGATGAGCAGTTCCCCAAGCACTGCCGGCTGCCCAAGGGAAGTGCTAAGGTAACCAAAGGCTTTGGCACAAAAAACAATTATGGCCAGAACTAACGGGAACTGGAGCATAGGATCTATTGGTTCCCTCCCTCAGCGCAGATATCGTAGCCAAATGTACCCCATTGCCAGAAGAAGGGAAACGAAAGTCGTTAGCACGCCGTAAGCCAGGAAGGTCCAGAAGCGGATAGGGTGGCCACTTCGCTCCGCCAGCGAGGCCACTACTACGTTGGCCGAGGCCCCTACCAGCGTAGCGTTGCCCCCCAAGCAAGCCCCCAGCGCCAGCGACCACCACAATGGCTCCAGCGGCATCGCTTGCCCCAGGCTCTCCACCAGCGGTATCATCGTCACCGTGTAAGGGATGTTGTCAACGACGCCGGAGATCAGCGCCGACATCCAAAGTAGCACCATGGAAGCCAGACGGACATTTCCATCCACTAAGTGCAGTGCAGCTTGAGCCATTGCCCGGATGATTCCGGTCTGAACCAGCCCTTCTACAACGATGAACAGGCCAACGAAGAAGAAGAGGGTGGTCCATTTTACCTCCCTGATGGCGTGATGCGGGTTTGCTCGGGCCCAGATAAGGAGGATGGTCGCTCCGGCTAAGGCTATGGTGGCGGATTCCAAATGCAGCGCCCCGTGGATTAGGAAGCCGAAGATTACCAAGCCCATCACTATGACCCCTTTCCGCAACAAGGGCCGGTTGGTTATCAATTCTGCAGCTTCCAAAGCGGAGAGGTCGGCAGCGTGCACCGGCCGGGCCTGCAGTTCCTTCCGGAACATGAGCCAGGCCATCCCCAGGAAGGACAGCAGGATAAGCAGGCTAATGGGGCCCATGTGGGCGAGGAAGGTGGTAAAGTCAATCCCCGCCGCACTGCCGATGAGGATATTCGGCGGGTCACCGATGAGGGTGGCCGTCCCGCCGATGTTGCAGGCCAGAATCTCAGCGACGAGGAAGGGTAGCGGGTTCAGCCGCAGTTGCTCGGTCACAAAGAGAGTGACCGGCACCACCAGCACAACGATGGTCACGTTGTCCAGGAAGGCCGAACTGAGCGCGGTCACCACACAGAGGACGGGGAGAATCCGAACTGGTTGCCCTCGGCCCAGCCGGACGGCCTGGACCGCCAGCCACTGGAAGAGCCCTGTCTCCCGCAGGATGTTGGCAATGACCATCATTCCCACCAACAGGAAGATGACGTTCCAGTCTATGGCGCGGAACGCTTCTGCTTGAGTTAGGACCCGCAGGAGAATCATCGCCACTCCGCCTAACATGGCCGATACTGTCCGGTGGACCCGTTCGGTGACGATGAGGATATAGGTGACGATGAAGATTATGGCGGCGACCCAGGCCGGGTTCATCACTCTTCCTCATTTTCAGCATCACGCTGGGCCAGGCAGTGGGTCAGCAGGCCCAAGAGGTCTACATACTTCACCACGCGGTACGATTCATCTACGACCGGCAAGCCGGAGAGGCGATGCTCGTGCATGAGCATAAGTGCTTGCTTGAGCGTATCCGTCTCTTTAACCCAGACCGGCTTCTGCATGCCGTCGGCGGCGGTGCGGATGCGGGTTTTTTCTACGAACTTTGCCACCTGCTCCAGGTCAGTAACCTCCCGCAGCAGTTCTTCGGGGAAGATGTAGAGGAGGAGGTCTTCGGCGATTGTGTGGAGGTCCAGCAGCCCAACTAAGCGGCCGTCTTCGGCCACGACGCAGGCAACTCGGACACCGGGGTGGGCGGCCAGGGCTTTGGCCACCTCATCCAGCGTAGCATCAGGTGGGACAGTGACTGGTTCCAGGCCGACTGCTCTGGCGATTTGGCCGATGCGCATTTCCCTCCAGCCAGGGCAGACAGGGTAGGGTGCGGCCTTTTCAGGGGCCTTAGGGTATTCTTTCCGGAGCCCTCGGGCTTCGGCAACGGGCAGGACCAGGAGGATGCCACTGTTGGGGCGCTCAAACCCGCCCACGGCTCGCTCCGCCTCGGCGATGGCGCGAGCCAGTAAGGCTTCATCTTCTATGGCGGTTAAGATGGTGCGGCGGCGGATTTCCTCGGCCTCAAAGAGCCGTTCCAGTGCGCCAAGTCCGAACCGTTCCAGCCAGGTGTGGGCCCGGTATGCGCCGACGCTTTCCAGGATTGTAGCCCCGGGCACCCCGGCCTCCCGCCATGCATGCAATAGGTCCGGCAGTGCTTTGAGGTCATCCAGTATGACAACCAGTAGGTAAGCCATGGGCTTTTCCCTTGGTGTTAATTTTAGCTTTCTTTTCATTCGGGAGCAAATCGGTTTCGGGAACGGGACTTAAGGCTCGTGAGGGCACATCCCCCCAACCTACTGCCAGGGGGCCTTGCCCCCTGGACCCCCCGTTTTTGCCCACCCCCGTGGGCTGAGGGTTCGCCAGCGTATTGGGTCCCACTCGTGGCGGGGTTGCTAATGTGGGCTGCTCGTTCCCTCTTTTGAATTTGTGGGGGGACACCCCCCACAGCCCCCCGCCATGGGGGCTTCGCCCCCCTGGACCCCCCGTTTTTGCCCACCCCCGTGGGCTGAGGGTTCGCCGGCGTTTTGGGTCCCACTCGTGACAGGGTGACAGGAGTTGGCAACTTGTCCACTATTTTTGTTCTGGGGGCACATCCCCCAGACCCCCTGCCAGGGGGGCAAAGCCCGCCTGGACCCCCGTTTGCCCGCCCCCGTGGGCTTAGGGTTTGCCGGCGTTTTGGGTCCCACTCGTGACAGGGTGACAGGAGTTGGCAACTTGTCCACTATTTTTGTTCTGGGGGCACATCCCTCAGACCCCCTGCCAGGAGGGCAAAGCCCGCCTGGACCCCCGTTTGCCCGCCCCCGTGGGCTTAGGGTTCGCCAGCGTATTGGGTCCCACTCGTGGCGGGGTTGCTAATGTGGGCTGCTCGCCCCCTTGTTTTATTCTGGGGGCACATCCCCCAAGCCCCCTGGGAGGGGGCACAGCTCCCTGGACCCCCGTTTGCCCATCCTCTGGGCGGGATTTAAGGGGTTGGCTGTTCGCCCCTAATTTTGCTTTTGCGGGGGCACCCCACCCTTGGCCCCAATTGCCCCCTCGCAAGAGGCTAAATAAGCATACTCTCGTCGGGGGCTCAATTGGACAAGCTCGGCAAATTGGTGTATTATAAAAATCCAGAAAATCATTGCTCAGGAGGTGGGCATTGCCTAACACTAAATCGGCGGAGAAGGAGCTGAGAAAATCTCAAAAAAGGCGCCTTAGGAACATGTACTATCGTTCCAGGGCCCGCACTTTCGTCAAGAAGGTGCGCAAGCTTTTGGCCGAAGGGAAAATTGAAGAAGCTAAGGAAGCACTCAGGCTTGCCATAAGTGCCCTGGACAAAGCAGCCGAAAAGGGCGTCATCCACAAAAACAATGCGGCCAGGCGTAAATCCCGCCTGATGAAGTTGTTTAATTCCTACGTGGCAAAGGCGGCCGCTTAAATCCAGCCAGAAATTACCGTTCGCGCCCCGAGGGTTAGGCCCGAGGGGCTAATTTTTTGCTATGATGGAAAAGCCTTTGGTTTTAAGCTTGGAAGACCCAAGATGCCTGGACCCCTCATTAGTGGGGTTCAAGGCTTCTAACCTGGCCAGGGCTTTGAAGGAAGGATTCCCCGTCCCGCCAGGCTTTTGCCTTACTACTTTCGCCTCCCAGCTCTTAAGGGAGAACAGGGAATTGCCACAGCTCAAGAAAGAAATAGAAAAGCACCTCCAAAGCCTGCCCCCAGGCCAATTGGCCGTCCGCTCCTCCGCTACGGTGGAGGATTCCAGCTCTCTCTCCTTCGCTGGCCAGGCTTCCACTTTCCTCAATGTACCCCCCGAACGTTTGGACGAAGCAATCACAAATTGCCTCGCTTCTCTGAATAATCCCCAGGCCTTGAGCTACCGCACTTTCCATAATTTGCCAACTGGGGAGATGGCCATCTTCATCCAGTTGATGGTCCCGGCCGAAAAAGCAGGGGTAGCTTTTACCCGCGACCCTGTCACAGGGGAAGAGGTTGTGGTTATAGAAGCAGTGGAAGGGCTTGGAGAAGCTCTGGTAAGTGGTGCAGCACAGCCGGAGCGGTATCAAATCGGGAAAGGGGAAGAACCACAGGGAGGGAAAATCTTATCGGCCCAAGAAGTAAAAGAAGTAGCGGAAATGGCTCTGGCCTTGGAAAGGACGTTTGGTTCCCCTCAGGATGTGGAGTGGTGCTATAGAGAGGGCGAGCTTTTCTTGCTTCAGTCAAGGCCGCTTACAGTTGAAGGGTCGCTCCGCCGGAAAGCTTGGCTGTTCTTCACGGAGCCTGGGGGGGAAGAAACCTGGACCAGCGGTTTCTTCAACGAGCGTTTTTCCGAGCCGTTATCCCCGCTCGGTTGGAGCATCATAAAACCGTTAGTGGAAGAGCTGGCTTTCCGTGACCCCTTGCGCTACATGGGCTTTCGGGATGCGGAAAAGCTGAGGGCAACACGCCTCTATTTCGGGCGGCCCTACGTTAACTTGGCCATTTTCCAGCGGATTTACAGGCCTTTCCCCGATTTCTTACTGCCGGAAGGGGCAAGAGGTTACTTTCCCAATGGAAACGCCGGGCTGCGCAAAGCAATCCCCTTACCCCTCCTTTTCCCAATTTCCTTGCTGCGCTACTTCTTTCGCGATCCCCTGAACTGGTCGCCGTTGAACTGGTGGGTTTGGAAGCGCTACACTTCGCTCCATCGGGCCCAATTGCAATCTTTACGCTCAGCTTTGGATTCCACTGATAACCCGGCTGAGTTGTGGTCTCTCATGGAAAAAGCGCAGGCTCTGAACCGCCGGCTTCTCTCCATTCACCGTTGGAGCCTCACCTGGGCCGACATAAGCTATGGCCTTCTCAAGCTTTTCCTTAGGTTCTGGCTAAAGCCGCGGGAAGCCACCAAAGTCGCTTCGGAGCTTCTTTCCGGCTTGGGCACAAAAACGGCCGATATGGGTCAAGCCCTCCGGGAATTGCTTCACAGCCCTGAGCAGGAAAAGGCTCTGAGGGATTTCCTCAGAGTCCACGGGCATCGCTCTTTTTCTCTGGACATTTACCGGCCCACTTTTGCCGAGGAGCCTGAGCAAGTGCTCAAGCTGGCCTCTTCCCTTGAACCCAGGCGCGAAAGCGGAAGGGCCAAGCCCCTGGTTTTCCGTGACCCCTTCAGGGGGGTCCTTCTGGCTCTGCTTTTGGCTTTGGCCAAGCCTTACGCCCTCTTGAGGGAAGAGCAGCGCTTCTATTGGCAGGAAATCCTGGCCTTTATGCGCCAAACGGCGTTGAAAATCGGCAAGGTGCTGGAGAATCAGGGCAAGCTTAGCGATGGCTCCCTTGTCTTCTTCTTAACCTGGGGCGAGCTTAGAGAAGCCTGCCTTGGCAAGCCCGTCCCCTTACCTCTGGCCCAAGCCCGGCGCGCAGTCTTCAGAGAATTGGAGGAGGCAGACCCGGCAGCAGTTTACCCTCTCTTCCTCCAGGGGGATAAGCCTATGGGGGAAAAAGCGGCGTGGGAGGGAATACCGGTAAGCCCGGGGATAGCTTCGGGGCCGGCTAAGGTCGTTTTAACCCCCTCTGGGCTGGATAAAGTTCAGCCGGGCGATATCTTAGTGGTTAGGGCAATAGACCCTGGTTGGACGGTAGTTTTTGGGAAGATAAAGGGGCTGGTAATGGAGGTTGGTGGGCAGCTTTCCCACGGTGCCGTAGTTGCCAGGGAATACAACATCCCGGCCGTAACAGGTGTAAAGGGGGCTACGTCAAACCTAAGGGATGGGCAAGAGGTGATTGTAGATGGTTACACTGGCAGGGTAATTCCACAATAAAATGGGTGAATTGCCTTTTGCTCACCCCCGTGGGCTTAGGTTTTGCTGGCGTTTTGGGCCCCACTCGTGGGCGGGTTTCGTGGAGGGACACCCCCCAACGGTCCCCCGCCATGTGGGCTTCGCCCCCCTGGACCCCCCATTTGCCCACCCCCGTGGGCTGGGGGTTTGCCAGCGTTTTGGGTCCCACTCGTGGGCGGGGTTGCTAAGGTAGGCAACTCGCCCCCTCTTTAAAAACTCTGGGGGGACACCCCCCACGGCCCCTTGCCATGGGGGCTTCGCCCCCCTGGACCCCCCCGATTGCCCACCCCTGTTGGCTTAGGTTTTGCCGGCGTTTTGGGCCCCACTCGTGGGCGGGGTTTCGTGGAGGGACACCCCCCAGACCCCCCGCCATGGGGGCTTCGCCCCCTGGACCCCCCCTATTGCCCACCCCCGTGGGCTGGGGGTTTGCCAGCGTCTTGGGTCCCACTCGTGGCGGGGTTGCTAAGGTGGGCAACTCGCCCCCTCTTTAAAAACTCTGGGGGGACACCCCCCACGGCCCCCCGTCATGGGGGCTTCGCCCCCCTGGACCCCCGCTTTAATCAAGGTCGGCGTAGGGCCGACCTCTGTCAAATAGGCTGACTTCAGGCAGCATAAAAGGGGTTTTGGTTGCGCCTTACTCTGTTCCGTGGTATAATAACAGCGGAAAAAAATCGGGCCCTTTAAAAAGTTAGACCGTTACTGCTCCCCAAGGGCTTTTGGCCTTTTCCTCCCCCCTTTTATCCTCCAGGCCAAGGGCCTTTCCCCCAAGAGGTTCGGGGAGAAGATTCCCCCAGCAAGAAGCCTTAATGCTTAAGTCCTAACTCCCCAAAGGAGGGGAAGAGATGGCAATTGAAAAGGAAAAGCTCCTGTGGATGTACGAGAAGATGCGCACCATCCGCGCCTTTGAGGAGAAGGTGGCAGAGCTCTTTGCCGCCGGAAAGATACCCGGCTTCGTCCACCTATACATCGGCGAAGAGGCAGTGGCAGTGGGTGTGTGCGCAAACCTCCGAGATGATGACTACATCACCAGCACCCACCGCGGGCACGGCCATCTTATCGCCAAAGGAGGAGACCTCAAACTCATGATGGCCGAGCTTTTCGGGAAGAAGACTGGCTACTGCAAGGGGAAGGGCGGCTCCATGCACATCGCTGACCTGGACCTTGGTATCCTGGGGGCCAACGGGATTGTAGGCGGGGGATTGCCCATCGCTGCCGGCGCAGCCTTGGCCGCTAAATACCAAGGGACCGACCGGGTTGTAGCCTGTTTCTTCGGGGATGGAGCGGCCAACCAGGGCACCTTCCACGAGGCCCTCAACATGGCCTCTATCTGGAACCTCCCGGTAATCTTCGTGTGCGAGAACAACCACTATGCTATCTCCCTCCACCAGCACAAGCACATGCATGTAACCGATATCGCTGAAAGGGCCAAAGCCTACGACATCCCCGGAGTAGTGGTGGACGGAAACGATGTCATCGCCGTCTACGAAGCAGCTGAGGCCGCAGTCAAGAAGGCCAGGGCAGGGGAAGGCCCCACCCTCATTGAGTGCAAGACTTACCGACACCGTGGCCACTTTGAAGGCGACCCCATGGCCTACAGGCCCAAAGAGGAAGCCGAAGAGTGGAAGAAGAGGGACCCAATACCCCGCTTTGAGGCCAAGCTCCTGGAGATGGGGATCCTGACCCCTGCGGATATAGCCAGAATCCAGGAAGAAATCAAGGCCAAAGTGGAAGAAGCCGTCCGCTTCGCCGAAGAGAGCCCTTACCCTGAGCCAGCAGAAGTCCTCCAAGACGTTTATACGGAATGAAAGGAGGCTGAGATGAGGAAACTTACCTTTGCTCAAGCCTTGAACGAGGCCCTCAGGCAAGAGATGAGGCGTGACCCCACAATCTACGTAGCCGGAGAAGATGTGGGAAAATATGGAGGCATCTTCGGGGTCACAGCCGGCCTCTTGGAGGAATTTGGAGAAGAGAGGGTAAGGGATACCCCCATCACCGAAAGCGCCATCATAGGGTCGGCAGTGGGGGCAGCGGCAGCGGGGCTTCGCCCTGTGGTGGAGATAATGTTCATTGATTTCATCGGGGTGGCTCTGGACCAGCTATTCAACCAAGCTGCCAAGATGAAGTACATGTTCGGTGGGAAAGCCAAGCTCCCCATAGTGGTCAGGACCACCTGTGGGGCAGGGATGAGCGCTGCCGCCCAGCACTCCCAGAGCCTTGAAGCTTGGTTCATGCACATCCCCGGCCTCAAAGTTGTGGCCCCGTCCACCCCGTACGATGCCAAAGGTCTCCTCATCTCCTCCATAAGGGACGATAACCCGGTCCTCTTCATTGAGCACAAGATGCTCTATGGCATTGAGGGCGAAGTCCCAGAAGAGCCTTACACCATCCCACTGGGCGTTGCTGACATCAAGAGGGAGGGGAAAGATGTGACAGTGGTAGCCACAATGGCCATGGTCCACAAAGCCCTTGAAGCAGCCGAGGACCTGGCCAAAGAAGGGATAGAGGTAGAAGTGGTTGACCCCCGCACCCTCTCCCCGCTGGACAGGGAAACCATCATTAACTCGGTCAAGAAGACCCACCGCCTGGTAATCGTACATGAGGCAGTCAAGCAAGCGGGGCCCGGGGCTGAGATTGCGGCCACAGTGGCTGAGGAGGCCTTTGAATACCTTGACGCTCCCATCAAGCGCGTAGCTGCTCCGTTTACACCTGTCCCCTTCAGCCCTGTGCTGGAGAGCGCCTACATACCAAGCAAAGAGAACATAATCTCAGCCGTCAAGGAAGTGGTAGGAAAATAAAAACTTGAGGGGGGAAGGCCTGGCCTTCCCCCCTTATTTTAGGAGGATAAGCGATGCCCGTAAGTAAGGAGACCCTTATAGAACTCTACCGGACAATGCTCAAGATTCGCCTCTTTGAGGAAAGGGTCGCCGAAATCTACTGGGAAGGCAAATCCCCCGTCTTCAACATTGCGGCCGACCCTATCCCCGGAGAGATGCACCTTTACATCGGAGAAGAAGCGGTGGCCACAGGGGTATGCGCACACCTCAGGCCAGATGATATGGTAGCCGGGACCCACCGCTCCCATGGCCACTACATAGCTAAAGGAGGGGACCTTAAGAAGCTCATGGCAGAGCTTTTCGGGAAGAAGACCGGGCTCTGCCAGGGCAAGGGTGGCCACATGCACCTCTTTGACGCCAACCTCCACTTCGGGTGTGGGGGGATTATCGGTGCTGGAATACCCCATGCCGTTGGGGCCGCACTGGCTTTCAAGATGCAGGGGAAGGACAACGTAGCAGTGAGCTTCTTCGGCGATGGGGCTGCCAATATCGGCGCCTTCCACGAGTCCCTGAACCTGGCTGCCATATGGAAACTCCCGGTAGTCTTCATAGTGGAAGACAACCTCTACGCCATCTCCGTCCCCAAGAGCAAATCCACTGCTGTAAAATCCAATGCTGAACGTGCTGCCGCTTATGGGATGCCGGGGGTTCTGGTGGATGGGATGGACGTGATGGCCGTTTATGAGGCGGCCGGCGAAGCCATCGCCCGGGCCAGGAGGGGAGAAGGTCCTTCCCTCATTGAGTGCCTCTGCTATCGCTACAAGGGCCACTTTGAGGGCGACCCCCAGCTCTACAAGCCTGAGGGTGAGGAAGAAGAATGGCGCAAGAAAGACCCCATCCCTAACTTCAGGGCTAAGCTCATAAAAGAAGGCATACTTACCGAGGAAGAGGCGGCCAAAATCCAAGCCGAAGTAAAAGCCCTTGTGGATGAGGCGGAGAAATTCGCCCGCGAGAGCCCCTGGCCTGAGCCGGAAGAGGCCCTAAAGCACGTTTTCCTTTGAAAAGGAGGGATAGAAAATGGGTGAGCGGATAATTTCCATGTACGAAGCCATTGCCGAGGCCATAGCTCAAGAGATGGAGCGAGACCCCCGCGTCTTCGTGATGGGAGAAGATGTGGGGTTCTATGGGGGTATTTTCGGCGCCACAACGGGGCTTTGGAAAAAGTTCGGCGATGAAAGAGTGAGAGATACCCCCATCTCGGAGATGGGCTTTGTTGGAGCTGCCGTCGGAGCTGCCCTGGAAGGGATGCGACCAATCGTAGAGGTCATGTTCGTAGACTTTACCGGGGCTTGCTTTGACCAAATCCTCAACCACATGTCCAAAATACAGTACATGTCTGGGGGGCAGCTCAAGGTGCCAGTGGTGCTCATGACTGCCATAGGTGGTGGCTACAACGATGCTGCTCAGCACTCCCAGTGCCTTTACGGCCTGTTTGCCCACCTCCCCGGCCTCAAGATTGTGATACCGTCCACCCCCTACGACGCCAAGGGACTGATGATACAAGCTATCCGCGATGACAACCCGGTCATGTACTTCTTCCACAAGGGCTTGATGGGCCTCCCCTGGATGACAATCATAGAAGCTACTTGGGCCCCTGTCCCCGAAGAACCCTACACCATCCCCTTCGGAGTAGCTGACATAAAGCGTGAGGGGAAGGATGTAACCATCGTAGCCGTAGCCATGATGGTCCACAGGGCTTTGGAGGCCGCTCAGAAGCTGGAAAAAGAAGGCATAAGCGTGGAGGTAATAGACCTGCGCACCCTCGTGCCCCTGGACAAAGAGGCTATCATCAACTCCGTCAAGAAGACACATCGCCTTCTGGTAGTGGACGAGGACTACCTCAGCTACGGGATGAGCGGGGAGATAGTGGCCATCGTGGCCGAAAATGCTCTGGAATACTTAGATGCACCACCTAAGCGCGTAGCTGTCCCCGACGTCCCCATCCCTTACTCCAACACCTTGGAAGACTTCGTCATCCCTTCAGCTGACCGAATAGCGCAGGCCGTAAGGGAGCTGGTGGGTTAGAGGGGCTTACCAGGGGCTTCCTCCAGGATTTAAAGGGGGAAGCCCCTTATAAATCTTTCTGGAGGGGAAAGACATGGGGGCACAGAAAATCGTCCGCGTTAACGCTTTTACAGGCGGCCTCATAGGCCCAAGTATCCCGATGGTAGGCCCAGTAGCCGATGGTGGCACAATAATAGCTGAGACTGCTCCAGGATGCTGGGGTCCCATGATTACCCCTTCCTTCAAAGGCGGGCACGAAGTCACAACCCCGGTAGCCGTAGAAGGAGCGGAACCAGGGGACGCTATCCTCATCCGGATTAAAGGGATAAAAGTTACCTCCTTGGCTACTTCTTCAGGGGTTATGAGCATAGTGGAGGGGCGATACAAGGGTGACCCATTCGTGGCCAGGTATTGCCCTAACTGTGGGACGGAAAACCCACCTACGCGCCTTGAAGGCATAGGCCAAGAAGCTGTCAGGTGCGCAAATTGCGGGGCTGAAGTAAGCCCCTTCAGAGTCCTGCATGGATACACCATAGTCTTAGACCAAGAGAAAGGCTTGGCTTTAACCGTAAGCCCTGAAATCGCCGAATCCCTGGCCAAGGAAGCGGCCAAAGTGATGGCCTTGCCTAAGAACTCGGCTCAGCACCCAATTGTGGCTTTCTACCCCGCTCACATGCCTGGGGTTGCAACCCGAATACGCCCCTTCATAGGTAACATTGGCACCATCCCCAAGAAGGACATACCTGATTCCCACAATGCTGGAGATTTCGGCCAGCTTTTGGTGGGAGCTCCGCACCAGTATAGCCTAACCAAGGAAGAGCTTGAAGATATCAGGACTGACGGCCACATGGACATAGATTCGGTCCGCGAGGGAGCTATCCTCATATGCCCAGTGAAAGTCCCTGGGGGCGGGATATACCTGGGCGATGTCCATGCTATGCAAGGTGATGGAGAGCTTGCAGGCCATACCACGGACGTCTCAGCTGAAGTCACCCTTGAGGTGAAAGTAATCAAAGGGCTCGGCAATGAAGGCCCGATACTGCTTCCGCCAGTGGAAGACCTTCCACCTTTGGCCCGTCCTTTTAGCCCCGCAGAAAAAAGGCTTATAATGGAGTTAGCTGAAAAGTTTGGCCAAAAGGAGGTGGAAGAAGCCCTTCCCATCCAAATGGTAGGCTCTGGACCGAACCTCAATGAAGCAACCGAGAACGCTATCAGCCGACTGGCTAAACTCTTTGGCCTGTCCAAAGAGGAGGTGATGAACAGGGTCACTATCTCTGGCGCAGTGGAGATAGGGAGATTGCCAGGAGTAGTGACCGTAACGATGTTAGTCCCGGAAAGCAAGCTTGCGGCCATTGGCCTGGCGGAAATTGTCCGAGAACACTACGGGTTTTAAGGAGGAGCCTTGCTTGAAAAGACCGTAGGCATCATTGCTAACCCAGCTTCAGGTAAAGACATAAGGAGGCTTGTGGCTCATGGCTCCGTCTTTGACAATCAAGAGAAGGTGAACATTGTTCGGAGGGTCCTTCTGGGCTTGGAAGCCGCTGGGGTGGAAAAGGTCCTATATATGCCTGATTACTTCGGAATCGTGCCCAAGGCCCTGAGCGCGGTTAAGCTTTCCATGGAAGTCTGCCCGCTGGATATGCCTATCTATGCCGACCATAGGGATTCCACCCTGGCGGCTTCCCTCTTAGCCGAGGCTGGAGCAAAATGCATAGTCACCTTGGGAGGCGATGGCACAAATAGAGCCGTAGCTAAAGCCTGCGGAGATGTGCCCCTTGTCCCTATCTCCACGGGGACAAACAACGTTTTCCCCTTCATGGTTGAAGGGACAATAGCCGGGTTGGCGGCCGGAGTTGTAGCCGTAGGGGCCGTTGAAGTAAAGGAAGTAGCCCGGCCCACTAAAAGGCTGGAAATAGAAGGGGAGAACGGGGAACTTGTGGACATCGCTCTCGTTGATGTTGTGGTTTACGATGACGTCTTCATCGCTGCCAAAGCTATATGGGATATGTCCAAAGTTCGGGAGATAATCCTGGCCAGAGCTTCACCTGGGAACATAGGCCTATCCTCCGTAGGAGGCTGCCTTTACCCCAATGCCTTGGATGAAGGGCACGGGGTTTACATAAAAATAGGGCCAGGGCGGAAAGTCCTCGCACCGGTTGCCCCCGGCTTGATAGAAGAAGTCCAAGTAGAAAGTTGCTCATTAATCGGCATAGGGGATGCAGTGGAAATACACTGGAAGCCTTCAATTTTGGCCCTGGATGGGGAGAGAGAAGTGGAAGTAGGAGGCAATTCCGTCTTCAAAGTCCGCCTCACGGGGAATGGGCCAAGGGTTGTGGACATACCCAAGGCCCTGGAAGAAGCAGCCAGGAGAGGTTTCTTCACAGGAAGGGAAACATGAGCTTGAAGAAATTCATCGTGGAAATAGGCCAAGGGATTGACCAGCACGGCCAGGACCCCACCAAAGCGGCCCGCAAGGCCGTAGCCGATGCTATATCCAGAAGCTGCTTGTGCGGCCTTGTGGAAATAATCGGCCTTAAGGACCTGAACCAAATAGAGGTTGAGGTCTTGATAGCTTGCCCTTACCCTGAGAGAGTAAAAACTGAAGAAGTCTTAGAGGTTATCCCCTTCGGCCGGAAAAGGCTGGAGGTGGTAGAAGGGGGAATGATTGCCCGCGGGATATACCAGCCAGAGCTGGGGGACAAATCCGATGAAATCCTGGTAGCCAATGCGGCCGTTACTGTTTGGGTAAGCATGGAGAAGGAGGGATGAGATGGCAGTAAAGGTAATCATGCCCAAACTTGGTATGGCCATGACTGAAGGCACTGTGGTCAAATGGCTCAAGCCTGATGGGGCCAGGGTGGAGAAAGGGGAACGCATAGCGGTAGTCATGAGCAAGAAAATCACCTACGAAGTTGAAGCCCCGGCTTCAGGTATCCTTCGGCACGCTGCGGCAGAAAAAGAGGTCAAAGCCGTAGGAGAAGTTATCGCCTACATAGCCGAGCCAGGCGAGGTCATACCGGAACTGGAAAAAGCTCCGACTGCTCCTCCCGTAGCTGAGGTGCCCGTTGAGGCCCCGGCCCCTAAGGAAATTCTGGCCACTCCAGCGGCCAAAAGGCTGGCCAAAGAGCACGGCGTTGACCTTTCTCAGATAAAAGGCACTGGTCCTGGGGGCCGGATTACTGAGAAAGACGTTATGGCCTTTGTGGAGGCCCGCAAAGCTCCTCCACCTCCCCCTCGGCCACCTGCCAAAGTTATCCCCTTCATCGGTATGCGCCAGGCCATAGCTGAGAGGATGACCCAGAGCCTACAGACTATGGCCCAGGTCACCATAACTACTGAAATTGATGCCACGGAACTGGTCCGGATGAGGGAACAGCTCAAGGGAGAATTTGAACTGACCTATACCGATATGGTGGTCAAAGCGGCTGCCATCGCCCTCAAAAAACACCCACTCCTCAATTCTACCCTGATAGGGGACGAAATCCACCTCTTAGATGAAGTGCACATAGGGGTAGCGGTAGCTTTGGAAGGAGGACTTATAGTTCCGGTGGTTAGGGATGCCGATAAAAAATCCCTCAGAGAAATAGCAGCCGAAACCCGCAGGCTTGCTGAAGGGGCGAGGGCAGGCACCCTTACCGTTGATGAAGTAACTGGAAGCACCTTCACCGTCACAAACCTTGGTATGTACGGGGTTGACATCTTCACCCCCATCATCAATCCGCCCGAAGTGGCTATCCTTGGGGTTGGAAGGATTGTAGAGAAGCCCTCTTTCCAGCAAGGCCAAGTCGTTCCCAGAGCGATGATGCACCTTAGCTTAACCTTTGACCACCGGATTGTTGATGGTGCGCCCGCAGCCGAATTCCTTCGGACCGTGAAGGAACTTTTGGAGAACCCATACCGCCTTCTCCTTTGAAGGAGGACGAACGTGACGAGCTTCACCCAAGAACTGTGGGCCAGCATTGAACCCATCTACCGAGCCATCCTTTCTCACCACTTCCTCAAAGGTCTGGCTGATGGGACTTTGCCTGAAGAAAAATTCCGCCTCCATTGGGGGTCCAGGGGGGCGAAGCCCCCCTGGCGGGGGGCGTGGGGGGTGTCCCCCCACGAAACATTAAAGGGGCGAGCTTGCCACATTAGCAACCCCGCCACGAGTGGGACCCAAAACCCTGGCAAATCCTAAGCCTACGAGGGTGGGCAATGGGGGTCCAGGGGGGCGAAGCCCCCATGGCGGTGGGCGTGGGGGGTGTCCCCCCACGAAACATTAAAGGGGGCGAGTTGCCCACATTAGCAACCCTGCCACGAGTGGGGCCCAATACGCCGGCGAGCCTTAAGCCCACGGGGGTGGGCAAACTGGGGGTCCAGGGGGGCGAAGCCCCCTGGCGGGGGGGCGTGGGGGGTGTCCCCCCACGAAACCTTAAAGGGGGCGAGCTGCCCACATCAGCAACCCCACCATGAGTGGGACCCAATACGCCGGCGAGCCTTAAGCCCACGGGGGTGGGAAAACGGGGGGGCCAAGGGGGCGAAGCCCCCCTGGCGGGTGGTTGTGGGGGGGTGTCCCCCCACGAAACCTTAAGGGGGGCGAGTAGCCCACATTAGCAACCCCGCCACGAGTGGGACCCAATACGCTGGCAAACCCAAAGCCCACGGGGGTGGGAAAACGGGGGGGCCAGGGGGGCGAAGCCCCCTGGCGGGTGGTTGTGGGGGGTGTCCCCCCACGAAACCTTAAAGGGGGCGAGCTGCCCACATTAGCAACCCCGCTACGAGGGGGACCCAAAACCCTGGCAAATCCTAAGCCAACGGGGGTGGGCAAACGGGGGTCCAAGGGGCGAAGCCCCTGGCGGGGGGCGTGGGGGGTGTCCCCCCACGAAACCTTAAGGGGGGCGAGTAGCCCACATTAGCAACCCCGCCACGAGTGGGACCCAATACGCCGGCGAACCTTAAGCCCACGGGGGTGGGCAAACTGGGGGTCCAGGGGGCAGAGCCCCCTCCCATATTAACTAATGCGCTTCCAAGGAGGGCAGCCATGAAAGTTTACATTTCCTGCGATATGGAAGGAATCTCCGGAGTTGTCAACCCCAACCAAGTCGGCGAAAACCGAGAAGAGTATAACCGCTTCCGCAAACTAATGACCTTAGAAGTCAATGCGGCCATTGAAGGGGCTATTGAAGGAGGCGCTACTGAAATCCTGGTCAACGACGCCCATGGCTCCATGGATAACCTCTTAGTGGAAGAAATACACCCTAAAGCCCAGCTTGTAAGCGGCTCCCCTAAACCCTTGGAAATGATGGAAGGCATAGACGGCGGATTTGACCTCGCCTTTTTCATAGGATACCACTCCAGGGCTGGGACCTGGGCCGGAGTTATGGACCACACTTACATGGGCAGAATCGTGTTCAACGTCTACTTAAACGGGATGCTTATCGGAGAGCTGGGGCTGAATGCGGCCTTAGCCGGGCACTTCGGCGTCCCAGTAGGCCTTGTTACCGGGGACGATAAGGTGGTGGAGGAAGCCCACAAATTCCTCGGGGAAATCCAAACGGTAGTGGTAAAAGAAGCAGTAGGGCGATATGCGGCTCGTTGTCTTCCCCCAGCCGAAGCCAGAGAAAGGATTAAAAAAGCAGCCTATGAAGCCTTGAAGCAGGGCGGTAAATTGTTCCGCTTAGAAGGGCCCTTCACCATTCGGGTTGAATTCATAAACAGCGCTTACGCTGACCTTGCCGAACTTATCCCTGAGGCGAAAAGGTTGGATGGGCGCACCGTGGAATTCTCCCACCCCGATTACCTTACTGTCTACAAAGCTTTCAGGGCTATGATTGGGCTGGCGAGGATGGTCCTAAGGTAACGGGGGACCTAAAATTATTTCCAAGCTGACCGGCCGTTCCAAAAATTTTCCAATTTCGCAGTACCTTGCGGAGTTAAGCAAAATCTTCTCCTCCCTCTTCGTTAACCCCTCCTTCAGCCGGAGGACTACACTAACTCGTCCCCCTTCCTCCCCAGGCTCTACTTCCACCTCTGTTTCCATCCCCCCAACTTCTATGCCTTTGTGGGCAGCGACCGCAGCCAAGGTCAAGGTTATGCATGAAGCGAGGGATGCGGCCAATAGTTCCCAAGGGCAAAGCTCTTGCCTTCCTTCAATATCCCGCCGTTCTACACTGATAAGGCGATTGCCAACTGCAACTTCAGTGGCGTTGGCATCCCGATAAAAGGCCTTAGCTTTAACCATAGCTTTTTCCTCCAAGCACTTCGCGGTAAAAAGCGAGGGTTCGGGAAGCGATTTCATCCCAAGAGAAGAGAGAAGCTCGGATGCGCCCTTTCCCCCCGAGGTTTTCTCGGAGCCCATCATCCTCAATCAGCTCAGCAATGGCCTCGGCGATGGCGTCAATTGAGTAGGGGTTAAAGTACAAGGCTGCCTCGCCCGCTACCTCCCTTAGGGCTGGGATATCGGAACAAGCTACAGGAGCACCACAGCTCATCGCTTCCAGAACCGGAAGGCCAAAACCTTCGTAGAACGAGGGGAAGACGAAGGCCGTCGCAGCCGAATACAGAGCCGGAAGTTCTTCCTCTTGTATTCGCCCAAGCCAGTAGACATAATCCTCTATCCCCAGCCTTGAAGTTAGAGCCATCAGGTTGCGGGAACCGTGGCCCTTTGGCCCTGCCAAGACTAAAGGAATTTTCACCCGCGGCTTTATCTTGGCGAAGGCTTTGAGCAAGTTCCCCAAATTCTTGTGGGGCTTATCACTTCCTACGTAGAGGATGAACCTATCCGGCAGTTTATACTTGAGGCGAACGCTTTCCTTTTCCCCAAAGGAGCGGGGGTAAAAAGCCGGGTCAGCAGCATGATGAATTACAATTGCTTTCTTCCCGCCGAGCTTAAACCGAGCCTTGAAATCTTCAAGGGTTGTTTGGGAGACAGCGATGAACCCCGAAGAAGCCGAAAAGGCTAAGTAGAAGAGGGGGCGGAAGAGAAGCCTTGCCCTCAGGGAAACGCTTCTGGGGTAGAGAAGGGGGATGAAATCGTGGATGGTTAATATAGTTGGGGCATTGGGCCGATAAGGCATGATGTAATAGGTGCTGTGGTAGAGGCATGGCTTGAAGCTTTTGAGGGCCTGAGGGATAAGCCACTGCTGGCTTAGGGAGAAAGGCGTGCTTAGGATGTCAACGATTCGCTCCTTGCTTCCTGGCCGGTATTGGTAAGAGGAGCGAACGGGATCGCGTATGATAACCAGGCATTCACCTTCTTCCAGGAATTCGGGGAGCCTGCGGGCCAGGTTTATTCCATACCTTCCTATTCCCGGGAAGTGCTCGGTGGCCGTGCGCAGGTCAAGGACGTAATTCACTTTTCCACCGCTTTCAGATGTTGTACTGGCGGCGCAACTCCTCTATCTGCTGGCGAATCTCTTCCCTTTTGGCCAAAGCTTCTTCTATGGGGGAACTGAAGTCCTTCTCAAAGCTTTCAATCAGAGAGTTCACATCTTCCAAGAACTTTCTTAGAGGTTCAAGGAGGCCGATTTTTATCGGCTCTGAAAACTCTTCCTCGGCCTTTGCTTCCCCGTTGCCTTGAGGGGCGATGTCCTCCTTCAAGCTCTCAATCAGCCCTGAGCTTATTTTCTCCACGATTTCCGGAAGTTCTCTGAGCAAGCTTTTGATGGATTCAAGGGCTTCGCCCAGCTCTTTCCCTGCCCCGAACGGCAATTTCCGAAGCAGTTTGGCGAAAAATTCCACCACGGCTTCGGCGAAGGGGAGGATTTTGCCGATTGCTCCGGACATAAGCTTGCCCGCTTCCTCCATCCCCGACCCCAAAAGTAGAAGGGCTTTTTCCCCTTCCTTTAAAAGTTCACGCCACTTTGCCAAAAAAGCCAGGAATTTGGCCAGAGCTTCTTCGGCCTTTTCCACTGCTTCCTCTATGGCCTTGAGCCCCCCTTTAACCGCTTCCAGTGGCATCTTTATGGCTTTAAGGGCTGTCTTAAGGAGGGCATCTAATCCGATTTTATCCAGTTCTTGGTAGAGTTTGAGCAGCGTGCGGAGTTTGGCTATTTCCAGTTCGTACTCCGTTTCGGTGAGCGTTTGGCCGGCTTTGAAGCCCCCGACTCCGCTCAGCGCTCCCAGAGAGATGATAGCCCCGCCAATTGCTGCTTTTTTGAGGAATTTGCGCCTTGATTCATCCATTGTCTGACCTCCCTCACACATCTAAATTGCGGACTTTACGGGCATGGGTTTGGATGAAACGGCGGCGGGGAGGAACACTGGAACCCATGAGGATGCTAAAGGTTCGGTCGGCAGAAGCGGCGTCTTCTATGGTCACTTGTAAAAGGGTGCGCTTCTCGGGGTTGAGAGTAGTTTCCCAGAGCTGCTCAGGGTTCATCTCCCCAAGCCCTTTGTAACGCTGAATGCTTACCACCTTGCCCTTGAATTTTTGGAGGAGCTTTTCCTTCTCCTCATCGCTGTAAACGTAGTAATGCTCTTTCCCTACCTGGATTCGGTACAAAGGAGGCTGGGCTATGTAAAGGTGCCCTCGCTCAATGATTTGGGGGAGGTAGCGGTAGAATAGCGTTAATAGCAGTGTGCGGATGTGCGCCCCGTCCACATCGGCATCGCATAGAAGGATTATCCGGCCGTAGCGGAGGTTTTCTATATTGAACTGTTCCCCAACCCCGGTCCCTAAAGCCGTGATTATAGCCTTAACCTCGTTGTTCTCCAGGATTTTGTCCAGGCGAGCTTTCTCCACGTTCAGGATTTTGCCCCGGATTGGAAGGACTGCTTGGAAGCGCCTGTCCCGAGCTTGCTTAGCTGAGCCTCCGGCGGAATCGCCTTCTACAATGAAAAGTTCGGTCTGGCTTGGGTCTCGGATGGAGCAATCGGCAAGTTTTCCCGGCAGGGTCATGCTTTCCAAGACGCTTTTTCTTATTACCAAATCCCTGGCTTTGCGAGCTGCTTCCCTGGCCCTGAGAGTGGTCAGGCACTTATCAATTATGGCTTTGGCCTCGCGAGGGTTTTCCTCCAGCCACTTGGAAAAAGCATCGCTCATAACTGCTTCTACTTGACCCTTGACCTCGGGGTTGCCAAGCTTGGCTTTAGTCTGGCTTTCAAACTGAGGCTCCGGAAGTTTCACGCTGACTATAGCCGTAAGCCCTTCTCTAACATCTTCTCCGGTAAGGTTGGGGTCGCTTTCCTTGAGCAAACCTTGCTTGCGGGCATACTCGTTCAGGGTTCGGGTCAAGGCTGCGCGGAAACCAGTGAGGTGGGTGCCTCCGTCCACGGTATTGATGTTATTGGCAAAGGTGAAGACCGATTCCGAGAATTCATCAGTGTATTGGAGGGCAATCTCTATCAGGGTTCCGTTCACGCTCTTTTCAACGTAGAAAGGTGGGTGGAGCGGGGTGCGGTTCTTGTTCAAGTAGCGGATGAAGGAGAGGATTCCTCCTTCAAAGTAGAAAGTCATCTCTTGGTCCGTCCGTTCATCCCGGAACTTTATGGTTAAGCCCTTGGTCAAGAAAGCCATTTCCCGGAACCTCTGGGCCAAGGTCTCAAACTTGTAGTTTATTTCCCGGAAGATTTCTTTGTCCGGGAGGAAGTGGACGGTGGTTCCGGTGGCGTTATCATCGGTTCGGCCGACCTTTTTCACTGGGGTTACGGGCTTGCCTCGCTCGTAGCGCTGGCGGTATATGAACCCTCCCCTTTTTACTTCTACCTCCATCCATTCGGAGAGAGCGTTCACGGCCGAGACCCCAACTCCGTGTAGGCCTGAAGCCACTTTGTAGCTCCCACTTCCGAACTTAGCCCCAGCGTGGAGGGTGGTCATGACCACCTCTAAAGCTGGCTTGCCTGTCTGGGGGTGTATGTCCACGGGTATCCCGCGGCCGTTATCCACCACTTTTACGGAGTTATCGGGAAGGATAACGACTTCAATGTGGGTGCAGAAGCCAGCGAGGGCCTCGTCCACAGCGTTATCCACGACTTCATAGATGAGGTGGTGGAGGCCACGGATATCCGTTGAGCCGATGTACATCCCAGGGCGCCTGCGGACTGCCTCCAGCCCCTCCAGGACTTGAATTTTACTGGCATCGTATTCCTGCCACTCCACCTCTATCCTCCAGCAGTTGTTTCTTCCGGTTATATTTTAGCATAAAACATTTGTTCTGAAAAGTCCGCAAGCCTGGCGAGCGTGCGCCAAAGAGTCTTGGGTTCCGCTCGTAGGCTGGTTTGCCAATGTGGTATAATAAGCCAAAACGGCAAGGAGAAAGGGCCATGGAATTGAGAGAATTTCTTTCCTTCCTCCGAACCCATGGCTTATTGCGCGAGGTAGAAGAGCCGCTCTCACCTTACTTGGAATTGGCTCGCTTCATAGCAGCCCATCAGGAAGAAGTCCTCCTCTTTAAGAATGTTCCCGGCTACGCAGGCGAGATAGTCTCGGGTTTATGCGCTAAGAGGGAGCTCATGGCAATGGCTCTTGGGGTCCAGCCCCAGGCCTTAATCCCCACTTTAGTCAAAGCTATGCAGAACCCTGTAACACCTCCGATAGTGGAAAATCCACCCTGCCAAGAAGTAGTGGAGGAAAAGGTGGACCTCACCAAGCTCCCAATTCTCAAGCATTTGGCGGAGGATGGTGGCCCTTATGTGACGGCCGGCGTGGCGATAATCAAAGACCCCGATTACGGCCGTAATGCCTCTTTCCACCGCTTGATGCTTCTGGATGAGAAGCGCTTCGTGGCCAGGGTCGTGGAAGGGCGAGGGACGCACACCGCTTGGAGCAAAGTCTCTGGGGACTTAGAGATAGCCGTAGCCATAGGGCTTCCTGTGCACATCCTCATAGCTGCCTCTATGTCACCGCCGAAGGGCGTGGATGAGCTTTCCATAGCCAATGCCCTTGCTCCTACGCCGTTGGCTCGCTGTTTGACCAAGGATTTGGAAGTCCCAGCCTGCGCTGAGATAGTCTTAGAAGGACGCTTGACCAAGAAGCTTGCTCCTGAAGGACCGTTCATAGACCTTACCCAGACTTGGGATTACGTGCGGGAGCAGCCAATCTTAGAAGTAGACCTTGTGACCCATAGGAAGAGGCCGATATATCACGCCTTGCTTCCGGGCGGAGCCGAACACCGGCTGCTCATGGGTATCCCAAGAGAACCCACAATTTTCTCAGCAGTAAATGAAGTGGCGGAGTGTCTTGATGTGAGGGTCACGCCTGGTGGGATGTGTTGGCTTCATGCGGTGGTGAAAATCCGCAAAAGGGGTCCTGAGGATGGGTTAAGGGCTATAGAAGCAGCCTTTAAGGGGCATCCGTCACTCAAGCATGTGGTAATAGTGGATGAGGATGTGGACATTGACAGGCTTGAAGAGGTGGAATGGGCCATAGCCACGCGCTTTCAGGCGGATAGGGGGCTTGTGGTTCTGCGGGATCAGCCTGGTAGTTCTTTAGACCCTTCGGCCAAACATACTCCTGGGCGAAAGACTCTTACGGCTAAGATGGGGATTGATGCCACTATTCCGTGGGGGGCTAAAGCTGAGGATTTCAAGCGGATAAGGTGGTAAAAAAGGAAGTTCCCCTGGCAACGACCTACTTTCCCAGGGGCTCGCGCCCCCAGTATCATCGGCGCTGGCGGGCTTAACTTCCGGGTTCGGAATGGGACCGGGTGTTTCCCCGCCGCTATGGTCACCAGGGGAACTTTTTTTCGCACCCTAAAAGCTGAATAGGATGGGATTTCGGAGCAGGGTTAAAGAGGGACAAGCCCTCGGCCATTAGTACCGCTTGGCTTCACCCGTTGCCGGGCTTCCACCTGCGGCCTATCAACCTGGTAGTCTCCCAGGGGCCTTACCCGGCTAAGCCGGTGGGGGGCCTCATCTTGGGGCGGGCTTCCCGCTTAGATGCTTTCAGCGGTTATCCCTGCCGGACATGGCTACCCAGCGGTGCTCCTGGCGGAACAACTGGTACACCAGAGGTCCGTCCACCCCGGTCCTCTCGTACTAGGGGCAGCTCCCCTCAAGCCCCCTGCGCCCGCAGCGGATAGAGACCGACCTGTCTCACGCACCATTTCCCCAGGTTTCCCTGAGGGGTAGACTATACCACCATCCCCTTTCGGGGATGCCGGCGTCTTGCCCGGGTCATAAGTTGGCTTTTGAACCCGAGCCTCGGCCCGCAGGCCTCAGTCGTTACGGGGGCAGAAGCCAGCCCTTGCTACTCAGGAAGCGCCTCACGTCCTCTGCTCTATAACGGCACTTCTTAGAGTAGTTTAGGGCCTGGTAGGACTCCACCTTATGCGCCCATTCCAGGAATTCTTCTGGGGTGGGAGATTTGTTTGCGCACATTGACCCAACGCCCTCGGCGTTTCTGATAGAAGCTAATTGTTGCCCGGATTTGAAAACCGTAACGGTAATCACGCCGGGGCTTGAGTTGTAGGATAATGCTCCCATCCCCGTCCAGGAACCCAGCAATATAGGCGCGTATAGTGTCATCCATAGCTTCCGCCTTCCCACGGGGTTACCCTCAGCATCCGGTCGGTAGACCTGGAGGGCTCCCCCGTTATGAGCCGGTTTTTCCCCGAAGGTTACCCTTTCGGGGCCGCCTTCCCAGACGGTCTGAACCCAGCTCACGTGCCCCTTTAATGGGCGAACAGCCCAACCCTTGGGACCTGCTCCAGCCCCAGGATGGGACGAGCCGACATCGAGGTGCCGAGCC
>Ga0080004_1203630_pt1 | contig 45392 bp, 39 predicted proteins | sample WasSprMetagenome_FD_69207 | JGI IMG/M metagenome (GOLD analysis project Ga0080004, IMG submission 69207) | Sulfidic aquatic microbial communities from Washburn Spring, Yellowstone National Park, USA - WS (SPADES assembly) (version 2) | ecosystem: Environmental > Aquatic > Thermal springs > Hot...
GCGCTGGGGTTGGCCCCGGACCGCCTCACCCTCCTGCTGTATCAACTGGTGACGCTGAAACGCGGCGGCGAAGTGGTGCGGCTGTCCAAGCGCACCGGCGACCTTATCACCTTGCGGGAAGTGGTGGAAGAGGTGGGGCCGGATGCGGTGCGCTTCTTTCTCCTTTCCCGCGCCGCCGAGAGCCAGATGGACTTCGACCTGGAGCTGGCCAAGGAACAATCCAACGAGAACCCGGTGTATTATGTCCAGTACGCGCATGCCCGCATCGCCAGCATCCTGCGCAAGGCCGGCGGCATAGACTACCGCGCCGGCGATACCTCCCTGCTCCAGCATCCCTCGGAGATCGCGCTGATCCGCGAGATGCTCCGCCTGCCGGAGATCATCGAGCTGGCCGCCACACGGCTTGCGCCGCACCACCTCACCTATTACGCCATGGACCTGGCCAGCGCCTTCCACGCCTTCTATCGCGACTGCCGCGTGCTGTCCAGCCTGCCCGAGGACGAGGCCATCACGAAGGCGCGCCTCAAGCTGGTCGCCGCCACCAAACTGGTGCTGGCCAAGGTCCTGCGCTTGATGGGCATGAGTGCTCCCGAAACTATGTAATCTCTGGGCACCCGTGCGGAGGGGTATGGTGGGGGCCTCGCGCTATGACGTGATCATCGCCGGCGCCGGCGCCGCCGGCAGTTCCGCCGCCTATTTCCTCGGAGAGGCCGGCGCCCGCATCCTGGTCATCGAAAAAGAGCGCCTGCCGCGCTATAAGCCCTGCGGCGGAGCGGTCCCCGCGGCGGTCTTCCGCATGTTCCCATTTTCCTTCGACCCCGTTGTCGAGCGCCGGCCCTCGTATGTGCTCTACTCCTGGCGGGGCGAGCAGGCGGTGCGCTGGCCGCTGGCCGGCCGGCCCATCAGCATGGTCATGCGCGACCGCTTCGATTGTCATATCCTCCAACATGCCCGGGCCGACGTATGGGATGGCACGGCGGTGGCAGAGGTCGAGGAGGGGGCCGACGGTGTGCGGGTGCGCACGGCCGGCGGCGATGTGCTCTTCGCCGATTATCTCATTGCGGCCGACGGCGCCCATTCGCGCCTGGCCCATCAGCTCGGCCTGCGCCGGCAGAGAGAGCTGGTCGGCGCGGTGGAGGTGGAATATACGCCGGCGCCGGCGGTGATGGAGCGCTTCGCCGATACCGCCCTGTTCGAGTTCGGCGCCCTGCGGAACGGCTACCTGTGGATCTTCCCCAAAGCCGGGCATCTCTCCATCGGCATCGGCCAACTGCGCGGCAGGGGCTCTGAACTGCGCGCCGTGCTGTATCGCGAAATGCGCAAATTCGGCCTGGATTTGGAGGATGTGCCCTGGCACGGCCATACCCTGCCGGTCTATCGAGGGCCGGAACCCCACGGTACGGCGCGTGCCCTGCTGGCCGGCGACGCCGCCGGCCTGGTGGACCCCTTGAGCGGAGAAGGCATCCGGCATGCCGTCGCCAGTGCCAAACTGGCGGCGGAGGCCATCATCCGCGGTCGCGTGCCGTCCTATTCGCGCGCCGTGGAACGCTACGCCCGCGCTCGGCTCCGCCCCATCCTCCTGCTGGCACGCCTCTTTTACGAGCATCCCTGGGCATGCTACCGCTACGGCGTGCGCAACCGCCGCGCCACCGAGCTGTTCGCCGGCTGGCTGAACGGCCGCTCGAGCAAGGCCCATATGATGACCGGCCTGCTCCTCTGCTTCCTGGAAGGGCTGGTGCGCCTGCCATGATCATCCTGCTGACCGGCGCACGTCGGGTGGGAAAGAGCACCGTCTGTCAGCGATTGGTGGAAGAGGGCCGCCGGCGGGGCAAACGCATCGGCGGCTTTATTTCCCCCGCGCTGTTCAACCAACAGGGAGAGAAGACCGGCGCCTACTTACAGGACCTGCGCACGGGCGAGATGCGACTGCAGTACAGCACCGGGGCGGCCGGCGAGCAGGCCGGCCCGCGGGTCGGGCCGTTCGTCATGGACCCAGAGGTGCTTCGATGGGGCATGCAACTGGTGGAAGAGGCACTGCGCGCCGGCGATGACCTGGTCATCATCGATGAGATAGGCCCCCTGGAGCTCCTGCGGGGAGAGGGATTCGCCCCGCTCCTCGATACGGTCGGTGACTATCCGAACGCCCGTGTGTTGATAGTGGTGCGGCCGGAGCTGGTCGAGGCGCTCCAGGAACGGCTGGCCGGCACGGCCCATGCTCCTATCTGGCGGGTAGAGGTCACCCTGGACAACCGGAACGCCCTGCCGGAGGAGCTGGCGGGCCGGCTGTGGGGAACGCCGGCCCGCCCGGCTCCCCAGCACCCATATTTTTAACAAAATTGATGATACCAAAACGTGACGCTGCTATTGACATTTTCCCCGGATTGGTGTACAATAAAGATAAAATAAATACCGCCGGCTGTAAGGTTCTTCAGGTGCCTGATTCGCACCTCAACCGCGCTGGGAAAGGGAGGTGAACCAGCCGCGTTTTCCGGTAGCAGGTCACTGCCGCACATAGTTCCACTATCCCTTCTTCCTATTCTCTCTATCTCTCATCTCTGCACCTTTCTGCACATTGTGCACAATTCACCCGTCGTGAAGCGATAAACACATATGGGCGCACACCCCAGCAAAGGGTGAGGTCTTTCTGGCTCGCGCGCCGGCGCGTACGCCCGCGTGCGGGCCGGCAGATCCGTCCCCACGCCCAAAGGGAGCGAGCGGCCGCACAGCACGGGAGGCCAGGTGCACTGCCGGCAGTGATGCGCCGGCAGATGCCTTGCACGCCGCAGTGTATTGTAGGTATGGCCTGCGTCTGGTTCGGCAGATTGCATTACCCGTAGAAAGGAGGGCTGGAGACAGGGTTTACTGCCGAGCCGTCTGGAATGCGGTGATTCGGAGTGACCAGGGACGTATGATAAGGAGGTTCCTATGTCCCACAGCAGGTTTCTGAAGGTGTTCTCCGCCATCGTGGGGGTGGTTCTGCTGGTGGCACTGTTGGGGTTGGTGCCGGCCAGCGCCGATATCCCGGCGCAGTCCTCCGGCGACAAGGCCGCGCAGCCGGGCAGTGGTGCGTTCCGCACCTCGGATCAGGACGGCGTGTTCGTCATGGCCTCACGCCCCTGGACGGCGGAGGAAATGAAAGCCGCCATCCCCTATCCCATGCCGGAAATGACCTTTGCGGGGGCACTGACCGCCGACGTGCTGGCGGGGCCGGATGGGCCGGCCGGCGCGATCAAGGGAGCGCTCCCGCTCAAGGATCAGAACTCCCTGGGCGCCCTGGAGCTCCTGGAGGAGGATGTGGCCTTTGAGCCGGCCGCAGAGTTCCTCGGCTACAGCTATCCCCCGCCCTTCACCCGGCATGCCGTCTGGACGATCACCAATTACAAGACCAAGTGGCCCTTCATCACCATTGGCAAGCTGTTCTTCAAGCAGTACGGTGTTGCGTACGTCTGCTCCGCGGCGGTGATCGGGAGCAGTTATTCCAGCAACAGCTTCATGACCGCCGGCCACTGCATGCACAAGGGCGATAACAAGTCCACCGGATGGTCCACGGATGTGGTGTTTGTGCCGGCGTACAAAGATGGCGAAGCTCCTTACGGGCAGTGGACCACCAAGGCTCTCGCTGTGCGGACGCCCTGGTACACCAGCGCTGACGCCGCCAAGGATGTGGGTGCCGCCCGATTGAACAAGAATGCCGACGGCAAGACCATCACCCAATTGGTGGGCTGGCTGGGATTCGCCTGGAACCAGAGCCGCAACCTGCATTGGTGGGAGCTGGGCTATCCGGCCGCCTCTCCGTTCAACGGCCAGCGCATGATCACCTGCCAGTCCTCCTACGCCTACGACAGCCCCTTTGGCTCCACCCCGAAGCCCATGGGGGTGGGATGCGACATGACCGGCGGCTGCAGCGGCGGCCCATGGATCTGGAAGTTTGCCACCAGCAACTACCTGAACGGCGTGAACAGCCACCGCCGCTCGGGGTATAACAGCGAGCTGTTCTCCCCGTATTTTGACTCGGCCGTCAAGGACCTGTGGGATTGGGCGGTGGCGCCGTAAGCTCACAGCTTCGGTTCTATGCAACAAAGGGCGGGGAGTATTCCCCGCCCTTGTCATCCCCACCGGGAACCCGTCCCCTCCCGCCGGCGTCTACAATATGCCCATGCATACTGTTGGGGCACAGGGTTTACGGGAGGCGAGAGGATGACCAGATATCTTGTCTTGCTGAGCTGTATCCTGCTGATGCTGGCCGCCGGCTGTGTCGGCACGCCGGAATATCTGCCCGCGCCAGGCCAGCCGCCGGCCGGCCAATCCCCCAGCACCCCAGGCGGAGTGCTCATCGGAGAGACGCCGGGCAGTACAGAACCGGGCACCGCGCCGGCCAGCGGCCCCGCCGGAGGAACGAGCATGCCGGCTCCATCACCTGCCCAGTGGCTGACCTATCGCGATGAGCGGTTCGGCTTCTCCTTCCAATATCCCGACAGCTATGTGGTTCTGGAAGAGAAAGAACCGCTCAGCCAGATCCACCCGAACCTGGTGCACCGGGTCAGACTGCTGGAGAAACAGCTTGCCGAGAGCGAGACCGCTTCCCTCCAGCCGCCCAATTTCAGCGTGGAGGTATTCTCCAACCCATCCGGACTGTCCCTGCGGCAGTGGATCGAATCCCAGGCGGCACTGCAGGGCGAGCAAACCGATGAGACCATCGGCGGCGCGCAGTGCGTGCGGGTGACCCTGACCACGCTCATGGCGCCCAACGAGTTTCACTTCTGCGCGCACGGCGGATACGTGTACCGCCTGATCGCCCTGTCGCCGTATCAGGACGAGATGCTCGCCTCGTTCCGCTTCGGGGGCTGACCTCGCCGGCGCTACCGGCGCAGTGTCGCGGTCAGGCGCGCCGGCCGTAACAGCAGGTCCAGCGCGTCGCGGATATCGGGCACGACCAGGTCCGCGGCCAGCAGTGCCTGGACGGCGGTACCTTCTCGCCCGATGACGGCGATGCCCAACGCCGCCTCTTCCAGCATCAGCGCATCGTTGGCGCCGTTGCCGATGGCGGCCGTGCGGCCGGCGCCTAACTGGCGCACCCAATCCCGCTTCTGCTCCGCCTCCCGGCCCCGTTCCAGCACATGCAGTTCACACCCCAGCGTCTGCGCGACGGCGCCGGCGGTTCCCAACGTATCGGCGGTCACCAGAAAGACCTCCACCAGGGGCGAGAGAGCGCGCACCCGCTCCGCGACGCCGGGGATCAGGGAGCCGTCCGTCGTTACCGTACCGTTCAGGTCCAGCACCAGGGCGCGGATGTTCAGGTTCCCCTGGCCGGGGAGTTCGATATGAACGCCGGCGCGCTCCGCCATGATCTGAGCACCCCTCCGTGAAGCTGTCAATCACAATGTTCAACTCCAGTATAGCACGGGATATGGCGGGGTACAAATGGGAATGCCGGCAAATTGCCGGCCGGCGCGAAATTTTAAGCTTCTATGTTCGTTTGAACTATTGACATTCGAACATTTTTCGTGTATCATATAAACAGAACCGAACGTGAGCGGGGCGCTATGAACGCGGTCGAGCGGCACAGCAGAATTATCGAGATCGTTCTGGAAAAAGGCCGCATCACCATCCCCGAAATCTGCCAGCTCTTCGACGTCTCCGAAATGACCGCTCGCCGGGACCTGAACGAGCTTGACCGCCGCGGGCTTCTACGCCGCATTCACGGCGGAGCGGTGGCCAACCTCGGCCGCAGTTATGAGCCGCCCTTCCCGATGCGCGCCGCCAAGAACCAGGAGGTCAAGGCGGCCATCGGACGCAAGGCGGCGGAGCTGATTTACGACGGCGACAGCATTGCGCTGGACGTGGGCACGACCACCCTGGAGATCGTGCGCTGGCTGAAGGGCAAGCGCAACCTCACCATCATCACCAACTGTCTGCCCATCGCCAACCGGGTGGTGGACGTCCTTTCATTGGAAGCAGACGCCCGTCTGATTATCACGGGGGGCATTGTCCGGCCGCGCGAGCTTTCTATGATCGGCGCCCTGCCGGAGCGGGCGTACCAGGAGTTTCATGTGGATAAGGCCTTCATCGGCATCGCCGGCATCAGCCTCGATGACGGGCTGACCGAATATAGCATGGAAGACGCGCAAATCAAGAAGAACCTCCTGCGCAGTGCGCGTGAGAAGATTGTGGTCGCTGACAGCAGTAAGTTCGGCGTGACCACCTTCGTCAGCGTGGCTCCCCTGACCGCGGTGGACAAAATCGTCACGGATGCCGGCGTCCCCCCCGAAATGATCGAACAAATCCGCGAAATGGGTGTGGAGGTCGTGCTGGCATAAGCCGTCCCTGCCCCATCACGGCCCTGCCAGCACGGTAAAACAGGCGGATCCTGTGACAAGCCTACTATAGAAAGGAGGTGAGAGGTTCCGGGCAACAGTAGATTGTATTTGCTGGAGCACGGCTCCAGAACGTGCGGTGTACGGTCCATCTTTTTTGAGCAAACCCACATTGTGTGACAGGAGGAGGCTATGAAAAAGAGCATTTTCATGGTGCTGTCGGTCCTGGTGATTGCGGCCATGCTGGCATCCTGCGCGCCGGCCGCCACACCCGCGCCCGCGACCCAGGCGCCCGCGCCCACACAGGCCCCAACGAAGGCGCCGGAGAAACAGTTGGTCTTCGCGGCTGTCGTCAAGTCCATCGCCTTCAACTGGTTCAAGCGCCTGGAAGAGGGCGTGCTCCAGTTCGGCAAGGATTACGGGGTGAAGGCCTTCATGGAAGGCCCCTCACAGGTGGATTCCGCCCAGCAGGTCGCCATCATTGAAAACCTGATCGCCCAAGGCGTGGACGCCATCTGCAACGTGCCGTACGGCGTGCCGGAGAACGAGCCGGCCCAGAAGAAAGCCATGGACGCCGGCATCATCGTCATCGGCCATGAGGCCGCCACCGCTCACGAGGGCACCCTGCACTACGACGTGGAGGCCTTCGACAACTGCGCCTACGGCGAGGAAATGATGAAAGAGCTCGCCAAGCGCACCGGCGGGGAAGGCAAGTACATCCAGTTCGTCGGCTCCCTGACCAACGCTTCCCACAACGAGTGGCAGGACTGCGCCAAGGCCTACGCCGAGAAGAACTATCCCAAGATGCAGTTCATCGCCAAGTACGAGTCCAAAGAGGACCAGGAAGTCGCCTACAACACCATGAAGGACGTCCTGCGCACCCATCCGGACATCAAGGGCGTGCTGGGCTCGGCCGCCGGCGACGTGGTGGGCGCCGGCCGCGCGATTGAGGAAGCCGGCCTGCAGGACAAGATCGCCGTCGTGGGCACCAGCATCACCTCCTATGCCGGCGAACTGCTGAAGACGGGCGCGGTGGACCTGGCCATGGCCTGGGACCCGGCCACCGCCGGCTATGCCTGTATGGTGGTCGCTTACAAGCTCATTAAGGGCGAGCAGATCACCGACGGCATGAACCTGGGCGTGCCCGGCTATGAGAAGATCATCCTGCGCAAGGGCGTCAACGGCGTGCCGGTCATCTACGGCTCCGCCTGGATCAAGATTGACGCCAGCAACATGGATAAGTACCCGTTCTAAACCAGCCGGCACCCTCCGAGCGTAACGCTGTCAAACCCCCATATATGGCGGCCGGCCGGCCGCCATATATGGGGGCATCTCGAGCGGTGCAGAGCGTTTTCACCTTTCATCTTCCTGGAAAGGGTGTTATCTCATGACGGAAGAGCTATTGCGAGCTGAACATATCAGCAAGCGGTTTGGCGGCGTGGTGGCGCTGGACGACGTGAGCCTGACAATTCGCGCCGGCGAGATCTGCTGTCTGGTCGGCGAGAACGGCTCCGGCAAATCCACCATGATCAAGATCATCTCCGGCGTCTACACCCCCGATGAGGGCGATATCTACATCAACGGGCATCATTACAAGCGCCTGACCCCCATCGAGGCCATACACGAGGGCATCCAGGTCATCTATCAAGACTTTTCCCTCTTCCCCAACCTTACCGTCGCCGAAAACATCGCCATCAACGAGCTTCTCGCCAGCGGCAAGCAGATAGTGGATTGGAAAGAGGTCGAGCAAATCGCCAGGGAGGGGCTGGCCAAGATCAACGCCTCCCTGCCGCTGGACGCCGTGGTGGAGACCCTGCCGGCGGCCGACCGCCAGCTCATCGCCATTATCAAGGCCCTTTTGGCCAACGCCCGTATCATTATCATGGACGAGCCGACCACCGCCCTCACCCAGCGGGAGATCCAGTCGCTGTTCAACGTCATCCGGGAGCTGAAGCAAAGAGGGCTGGCCATCCTCTTCGTCAGCCACAAGCTCAACGAGGTGATGGAAATCGCGGACCGCACCGTCATCTTCCGCAACGGCAAGAAGGTGCTGGACCAGGAAGCCGCCGGCCTCGACATCCCCACCATGGCCTACTATATGACCGGCCGTCGGATCGACACCAGCGCCGTCACGTTCGAGAAAATTGACGAGACAGCGCCTCCCCTGCTCCGCGTGGAAGGGCTGACCCTGGAGGGCGGTTTCTACGACGTGTCATTCGAGCTGAAGGCCCATGAAGTGCTGGGCATCACCGGCCTGCTCGGCTCCGGCCGCACCGAGCTGGCCCTGTCGCTGTTTGGGGTGATGCCGGCCGATGCCGGCCGCATCTTCATCGAGGGGAAGGAAATCTCTATCCGCAGTATCACCGATGCGGTATCGCACGGCATCGGCTACGTCCCCGAAGACCGCATTCGCGAAGGGCTGTTCCTGGACCAGCCCATTTCCGATAACGTCACCGTGACGCTCATCGAGCGGTTCCTGCGCCGGCTGGGCCTGCTGGACCTGCGGACAAAGTCCGCCGAAGCCGAGCGCTGGATCCGCGAGCTGGAAATCAAAACCCCTTCGGGGGAACTGCCCACCAAAACCCTCTCTGGCGGCAACCAACAGCGCGTGGTGCTGGCAAAGTGGATCGCCCGCAGTCCCAAGGTGCTCATCCTGAACGGCCCGACCGTGGGCGTGGATGTAGGCTCCAAGGCCGAAATCCACGAATTGATCCGCCAGTTAGCCCGTCAGGGTATGGGTATCCTGCTCATCTCCGACGACATCCCGGAACTGATGCAGACCTGTCACCGCATCTTGCTGATGCGCGCCGGCCGCATCGCCCGCGAGTTCCGCCGCGAGGAGATCACCGAACAGGTGCTGAACGCGGAGCTGGTCGCGGCCGCAACCGCACATTCCAGTTAGCAAGGGGCGTCAGATGCTGAAAAAGATTATCCGCACCCAAGAGTTTATCGTTTTCCTGATCCTGGTGGCGCTGTCCCTGGTGGTGGGCATCATCAACCCCGCCTTCTTCTCCATTTCCACCCTGTTTGACACCCTGCGCGCCTCCATCGTGTATTTCATCATGTCCTTCGGCGTACTGCCGCTGATGATCGCCGGCGGCGTTGACATCTCGTTCGTCGCCATCGCCGCCATGACCTCATACACCACCCACATGTTCCTGCTGAAGCTGGGCTATGAGGGCGGCACCCTGTTGTATTTCCTGATCGCCGGCGCCATGGGCCTGCTGGCCGGCCTGCTGATGGGCTTCCTGGTGACCCGCTTCAACCTGCCGGTCTTCAACGTCTCCCTTGCCCTCTACACCATGTGGTACGGCTTCAACCTCTTCTTCATCGGCGCGACCGCTAACTTCGACCTGCCCAAGGGCACTGTGGGCTATTACGCCCGCTTCCTGATCACAGCCCAAGACCCCTACGTCGGCCAGACCGGCCTGCATGTCTCCATCATTTATGCTGTGGTCATCGGGCTGTTCGTCTGGTGGATGCTGAAATACACCATTATCGGCCGCGGCCTTTTCGCCATCGGAGGGAACAAAGAGGTCGCCATCCGCAGTGGCTTCAACGTCAACTTTATCTGGATGGTGGCGTTTGCCCTGATGGGAGTGCTGTCGGCCATCGCCGGCGTGACCCAGGGCTTCCTGAGCCGCTACTTCAACCCGGTGCTCTTCATCACCCAGCCGCTGGATGTGCTGGCCGCCATCATCCTGGGCGGCGCCTCCATCACCGGAGGACGCGGCACGGTCATCGGTACCACGCTGGGCGTGCTGTTGATCCAGATCATCAACCGTGCGCTGATCCTGACGGGCATCCCGGTGCAGTGGCAGAAGCTGGTGGTGGGCATCATCCTGGTGGTGTTCACCTCCATCCCAGCCATCCGCGCCCAGCGCGCCCGCCGGTTCCGCCGCACCACCGAAGCGGCATAATCTTGGTACGGAGAATAGAGGGATGACGCAAGGAACCAACGAGAAATCCACTGCACCTGTTCACCGCAAGCCGCTGGCCGGCGCCTTCCGAAGAGTCCGCGTCAGCAGTGAGACCATTCAACTGCTGGTGCTCGCTGTCATCCTGTTCGTGTTCTTCTCCATCATCGTGGAGAAGTTCCTCACGGTGCGCAGTATCACCTCCATGGGGTTTCAAATGCCCGAGCTGGGGGTGCTGACGCTGGCGATGATGATTTCCATCTACACGGGCGGCATTAACCTCTCCGTCAATGCCACATCCAACCTGGCGGCGGTGCTGGCCGGCTTCTTTATGGTGAAGTTCATCCCCAAGGACGCCGCCGGCGCCGTCGTGACACTGTACCTGGCAGTCGCCTTCCTCATCGCCATCGCCGTCGGATGGCTGTGCGGCATGGTCAACGGCCTGCTGATCGGCTACGTCGGTGTCCCCCCGATCCTCGCCACCCTGGCCACGATGACGCTGTTCACGGGCATCTCGACAGGCCTGACCGGCGGCGCCACCGTCACAGGCTTCCCGACCCAACTCTCTGTCATCGGCGCCCAGACCATCCTGGGCATCCCCATTCCCTTCCTTATCTTTGTAGGCTTTACCATCCTGACATATATCCTCCTGGACCGCACCAGCTTCGGATTCAAGGCGCGCTTACTGGGCTCCAACCCGGTGGCCGCGGAGTTCTCCGGCATCGACAACCGCGCCATTCTCATGGGCGCCTACATGTACAGCGGCATCCTCTCCGCGGTGACCGGGCTCCTTATCATGGGCCGCACCATGTCAGCGGCGTATGAGTACGGCACCACCACCTACGTCCTGCTGACCATCCTTATCTGCGTGCTGGCCAACGTGAACCCGGGCATGGGTCGGGTGATTGACGTTTTCATCGCCGTCGTCATCCTGCAAATCCTGTCCACGGGTTTCCAGATGGCCCTGTCCGGCGTGCGCGGCAGTACGTTCTTCAAGGACTTCGCCTGGGGCATCCTGCTGATCCTGGTTTTCGTCGCCAACTACTTCATCCGCGGGCGCCGCGCCCAAAGCTCATAAACCTTCCGGGAGCACATCCATGGACAAGCGCTGGATTCAGCTCGGCCAGTTGCTGGTGAATTACTCCGCCGGCGTGCGCCCCGGCGAGCGCGTGATGATCGCCTTCGTGGAGCTGGAGACCTATCCCCTGATGCACTCCGTCTATCGGGCCTGCATTCAGGCCGGCGCCTACCCTCAGGTGCAGTTCCTCTCCGAAGAGCTGAACCGCCTGGTGCTGAAATACGGTTCCCAAGAGCAGATCGGCTGGGTGCCGGAAATCGAGGCCTACGGCATGGAATGGGCCGATGTCTACTTCGGCCTGCGCGGCGCCCATAACCTGGATGTCTTCTGGGACATCCCCGCCGACAAACTCTCCCTGCTCCGTAAGGCGATGGGGCAGATCTCCACACTGCGCTGGCAAAAGACGCGCTGGTGTCTGGTGCGCGTGCCCAACGCGGCGCTGGCCATGCAGGCCGGCGTGGACGAGGAAACGATCACCGATATGTTCTTCGACGCCTGCTTCCTGGACTGGCCGGCCGTCTCCAGGGAATGGCGCCGCTGGGCCGAGGAACTGAACAAGGGTACAGAGGTGCGCGTGGTGGGGAAAGGCACCGACCTGCGCTTTTCCGTCGCCGGCCGCACCTGGGACGTGGCCGACGGGCACATGAACATGCCGGACGGAGAGATCGCCACCGCGCCGGTGGAGGAGTCCGTAGAGGGTTCCATCTATTTTGAATTTCCGGGGGTGTTGGGCGGCCGGCTGATGCATGACATCACCCTGCGCTGGGAAAAGGGCACGCTGGTAGAAGCGCGCTCATCCACCAACCAGGACTTCCTACAAGCCATCGTGAACACCGACGCCGGCGCCGGCCGCATCGGGGAATTCGCGATCGGCACCAACCCCGCCGTGACCCACTTCTGCAAGGACATTCTCCTGGATGAGAAGATGGGCGGCACGATACACATCGCGCTGGGTCGAGCCTACCCCCATGTAGGCGGCACGAACCAATCGGCCATCCACTGGGACATCGTCAAGGATATGCGCCAGGAGGGCGAGATCTACCTGGACGGCAAGCTGATCTTCCAGAACGGCAGGGTCCTGCTCTGAGACGAGGGCAAGCTATGGCAGAAGGATACCTGTTGGGCGTCGACATCGGAACCTACTCCTCCAAAGGCGTGCTGGTGAGGCCGGACGGCACGCTGGTGGCCAGCCACACGGTGCCGCACGGCATGGACATGCCCAAGCCGGGCCATTTTGAGATGGATGCGGACGGCGTGTGGTGGCACGATTTCGTCGTCATCGTGCGCGCCCTGCTGGAGAAGAGCGGCATCCGCCCGAACGAGATCCTTTCCATCGGCACCAGCGCCATCGGCTCGTGCGTCCTGCCGATCGATGAGGCCGGCCGGCCCCTGCGCCCAGGCATCCTCTACGGCATTGACACGCGCGCCTCGAAAGAAATTGCCCAACTGGAAGCCGTCCTCGGCAAAGACACCATCTACCGCATCAGCGGCTCCCACCTGACCTCTCAGGCCTCCGGGCCGAAGATCCTCTGGATCCGCAACAACGAGCCGGAAGTGTACGCCCGCGCCCGCTGGTTCCTGACCAGCGAGGCCTACCTGGTGTACCGGCTGACGGGGGTGCCCTCCATTGACATTTACACCGCCGCCGGCTATGCCCCCCTCTTCGACGTGCGCCGCAGGGAATGGATCCCTGAGATCGCCGCCCATATCGTCCCACTGGAGCGGCTCCCCAGAGCGTACTGGAGCTATGAGGTCGTCGGCAGGGTCACCCGACAGGCGGCGGAGGAGACCGGCCTGGCGGAAGGCACACCGGTGGTCGCCGGCACCACCGACGCCGCGGCCGAAGCCCTCAGCGCCGGCGTCGCCGATTTCGGCGACATGATGCTCATGTTCGGGAGCAGTATCTTCTTCATCATGAAGACCGCTGAGCTGATGCAGACCGAACATTTCTGGAGCTCCAACTTCCTGGAGGAAGGCGCCTACTCCTTCCTGGGCGGCATGTCCACTGCCGGCAGTCTCACCACCTGGTTCCGCGACCAGTTCGGCACATGGGAGGTGGAGCAGGAGAAGGCCGGCGGGCCAGACGCCTATGCCCAGTTCGCCGAGCTGGCGTCGCATTCTCCCGCCGGCGCCCGGGGGCTCATCGCCCTGCCCTACTTCGCCGGCGAGCGCACCCCACTCCACGACCCAAAGGCCGTCGGCGTGCTGTTCGGCCTGCGGCTGGAACACACCAAAGGGGACATATACCGCGCCCTGCTGGAAGGGGTGGCCTACGGCATCCGCCACAACCTGGAGGTCATGGAGCAGGAAAAGGTGCGGCCGGCGCGCATCCTGGCGGTGGGCGGCGGCACCAAGAACCGCCTGTGGATGGGCATCGTCTCCGACGCCTGCGGGGTACAACTGCACATCCCCGCCCAGCAGATCGGCGCTTCGTACGGGGACGCTTTCCTGGCCGGCCGCGGCATCGGCCTCTTCCAGAGCCTGGCGGACATCCGCCGGTGGGTCACCATTCGCGAGGTTGTCCAGCCGGACACAAAGGATCGGCCGGCATATGACTTCCATTACGCCGTTTTCCGCGAGCTGTATCGGGCGACATGCCCCTTGATGCACCGTCTATCGGATTATATTGCGGGGGAAGCATAACCGCCGGCCATTTTCCGGCCCACCCTGGTTCGCCGATATCGCACACCGTGTATGGAGGAGAGCGCAGTGAAATATTGGACAGAAGAGTTTTTCGGGGTCAAAAAGCCTATTATTGCCATGTGCCACATGCAGGCACTGCCCGGCGACCCGAAATACGACCCGCGGAAGGGGCTGGATTGGGTGTATGAGCGGGCACGCGCCGACCTGCTGGCCCTGCAGGAAGGCGGGGTGGATGCCGTCATGTTCTCCAACGAGTTCAGCCTGCCCTACCTCACGAAGGTGGACACGATCACGGTGGCCTGTATGGCCAGCATTATCGCCCAACTCAAGCCGGCCATCCGCGTGCCCTTCGGCGTCAATGTGCTCTGGGACCCGAAGGCCTCCATTGACCTGGCCATGGCCACCGGTGCCCAGTTCGTGCGCGAGATCTTCACAGGCGTGTACGCCTCGGACTTCGGGCTGTGGAACACCAACTGCGGCGAGGTGGTGCGCCATCAGCACGCCATCGGCGCCGGCCACGTCCGCCTCTTCTTCAACATCGTGCCCGAAGCCGCCGCCTATCTCGGCAACCGTTCGGTGACCGATATCGCCCGCTCCACGGTCTTCAACGCCGAACCAGATGCGCTGTGTGTGTCCGGGCTGACCGCCGGCGCCGAGACCTCCACCCAGGTGCTCAAACTGGTCAAAGATGCCGTGCCGGATGTGCCCGTCTTCGCCAACACCGGCGTGCGCCTGGAAAACGTGGAGCAACAGCTCGCCATCGCCGATGGAGCCATCGTCGGCACGGCGTTCAAAGTGGACGGCAACATCTGGAACCCCGTGGACGCGAACCGGGTCAAGGCGCTCATGGACAAGGTGCGCGAACTGCGCCGCTCGCTGAAGTGACGCCTCCCGACCCCGGACGTATTCCTGGCTCAAGGTGGAGCCGTTCTGGTACGCTCAGATGACAGTCGCCGCGCAGGTGACTGTCATCTGTTTATTGGGGAAGCGCCGGCCGGTATACTTTTGACAGGAAAAATGTTTAGGAGTATAATGATTTTACTAAACCTTAGCGCGAACGAAGAGAGCACGCCATGACGGTCCGAAAGATATATACGTTAGGGGAGCCGGTCCTGCGCCGGCCGGCCAAGAAGGTCTCCCAATTCAATAAGGCCCTCCAGGAGCTGGTAGATGACATGGTCGAGACCATGCAGTCTGCCGATGGGGTCGGACTGGCCGCGCCGCAAATCGGCATCTCCCAGCGCATCATCGTGGTACAGTTGCCGGAGGAGTACGAACATCCCCTCGCCGGCAAACTCTTCGCCCTGGTCAATCCCGAGATCGTCGAGCGCAGTGAAGAAGAGGCCATCGAGAACGAGGGCTGTCTCTCCATCCCGAACATCATCGGCCCGGTGAAGCGGGCTTTGAGGGTGACGGTCAAAGGGAAAGATGTGCGCGGCCGGCCCACCCGGGTGGAAGCGGACGGTTTCCTGGCGCGCGCCTTCCAGCACGAGATCGATCACCTGGACGGCATCCTATTTATTGACCGGGTGGAATCGCCCGAACTGCTCCGGCGGGTGACGCCCGAAGGGGAAGTCGTACCGCTGGAGATGCCAGAGGAGCTGAAAGCGTAAACTGCGAGGGTCCCGCGCGGTGCGGCCAGGCAGGGACTTGCCTGGCCGTTTTACGTCACAGCCACTTATCCAGGTCGCGGATGGAGTTGAGGATGACGTCGGCCTGGGACAGGTCTTTCTCACTGCCAAAGCCGGAGAGGACCCCGATCGCCAGGGCGCCGGCGGCCTTGGCCGCCTGGATATCCACATCCGTATCCCCTACCACGGCACAGCGCTGGGCCGGGATCCCAAGCTCCAGCGCGGCGCGCCAGACCGATTCGGGATGGGGTTTCAGCCGCTCCACATCATCGCGGGTAATGATGACTTGGAACAAGCCATCCAGGCCGGCCTGCCGTAGGAAGGCCTGGGCCTCCTGGCGCGAGCGCGTGGTGATAATTCCCAGCTTGAACCGCGCGCTCAGAGACCGAATCACATCCCCGGCCCCTTCCATGGGCCGGAACGAGACCTCGCCCTCCTGGCGGATGGCGTCAAGCTGTGCCTTCAGCCGGAAGGCCGGCCGGTCCAGCCCCAGCCGGTCCAAAAAGGTCAGGAGGGCATTGGTGGGCTTTTCGCCGGCCATGACCAGCCGGCGCAGGGCGCTCCGCAGTTCCGGGGATGACCAGGCCGGGTTGGCCGCCTTGATGCGCTCCGCCCAGGCGTCAATCATGGCATCGTCGGTATCCATGAGGGTGCCGTCCAGGTCAAAGAGGATAGCGTTGACCTCTCGGCCGCAGAGCATGCCGGCGATGGGCACGGGTTCCGGCTCGCGCAGGGGCACCAGCACCGGCTCGAAAGGCTCCATATCCAACACCTTGCGGTACAGGTAGCGGCCCAGCACCCGCACCGAAGCGATGACCGGCGCGGCCAGGAACACGCCCAGGATGCCGCCCAGGTAGGCGCCGGCCACCGCGCCCACCAGCACCACCACCGGATGCAGTTTGACACTGCGCCCGATGATGCGCGGCACCAGATAGTTATTTTCAATCTGCTGGATGAGGATATAGGCGCCGGCGATCACCAGCGCGAACCAGCCGTTGCCGATGGGGATAAACTTGGAACCCTGGAACAGCGCCAGCAGGATGGCGGGGATCGCCGCCAGCACCGGCCCAAAATTGGGGATCACTTCCAGCACGCCGGCGAGCAAACCGAGGATCGCGCCGTTGCTCAGCCCCAACGCCGTGACGACCACCCCGGTAATCACCCCGACAGTGGCGCTCAGCACAAGCTGGCCGCGGAAAAACGAGTTCCATATCTCCCCGATTTCGGCGATCAGCCGGTCCGCATCAGGACGCAGGTCCGGTGGGATCATGCCGCGCAGATAATGCGTGATGTGATCCGCGTCCTTGATGAGGTAGAAAGAGACCACCAGGATGAAAATCAGCCAGACCAAACTGCTGGCAATGCCCACCAGGATGCTGACAGCACTGACCGCCATGGGCGACAGCAGGTTGCGCAGGGTGGCCACAAGCTGGTCATAGATATTGGGGGGTTCCAGCACGAAGCCCAGGACGTTGATGGGCCGGGAGAAGAAGCCCATGACATTGACGATAATGCTTTCCAGGTCCAGCCGGAAGTTCCCGAATTCCTTGACCAGGGGCGGGACCACCAGCAGGGGCACCACGCTGATAAGGCCAAGCAGGATGATATAGACCACCAGCAGGGCCACCACGCGCGGGAAGCGGGCGCGCCGATGCAGCCAGTTCACCAATGGTGTGAGGAGGTAGGCCAGGATAATGGCGATAATGAGCGGGGAGAGCAAACTGCTGAAGCGGAACAGCGCCCAGACCACAGCGATCATGGTGGCGATGACCACCACGAGCTTGGCCTGGGTGCTCCAGCGCCTGGATACCGATTGCGGAAGGGGCAGTTCGGGCTTTTGCTCGCTCATCCCCGCCGGCACCTTACTCCATCATTCAATCAAAGACCCGCACCGCCTGCGGAGGCCAATAGGACAGCCACGCCTTGCCAACAATATTAGCAATCGGCACTGGCCCGAAGGCGCGCGAATCGTTGCTGGCGGCGCGGTTGTCCCCCAGCACAAAGACATGCAGAGGCGGCACGACGACCGCCGGCATACTGCCGGGGGTCTTTTGCGTCAGATACGGCTCGTCCAGCGGCCGGCCGTCTATGTACACCGTCCCATCGTGAATCTCCACTTTCTCGCCCGGCAGGCCGATGACCCGCTTGATGAGCAGTTCCTCGCTGTGCTCGGGGAGCTTCAGCACCACGATATCGCCCCGACGCGGGCCGTGAAAGCGGTAGGTGATCTTCTCCACGATAAGCCGCTGGTTGGTGTGTAAGGTAGGCTCCATGCTCTGCCCATAGACGCGTGTCGCCTGCGCCAGAAACATGTTGATGAGCACGGCGATGACCACCGCCGGCAGGAGGGTTTCGACGACCTCCCGCAGCCAGGCCAGCAGGGCCGGCCGACGGGGCGCCGACGGAGGCGCCGGCGTATCTTCCGGTGGAGATGAGATGGGGTTGGGTTGGTATTCCTCGTCCATGTTCGGTTTCCCCATTGGAGTGAGCGAGCAGAATGTGGAAAAGAGGGACCAGGCCGGCCTGGTCCCTCCTGTCCGCATCATTCATTAGCGGCCGCGCCGGCGGGGGCCGGAGGGTACCGACCGTTCTCCACCGCCGCGCTCTCCGCCGCTGCGCGGCGGCCGGCTGGACTCACCGCGGGGCCGACCTCCCTCGCCCTTATTGGACGCCGGCGGCTTATCGTGCATGCGCGCTTCCTCCGGCGTCCAGCCCTCCATCACCGCACGGCGGGAGAGCCGCACGCGCCCTTCGGAGTCGATATCGGTCACCATCACCATGACTTCATCGCCAACTTTCACCACATCCTCCACACGCGGCACGCGATAATCGGCCAACTGCGAGATGTGCACCAATCCATCCTGGCCCGGCAGGATTTCCACGAAGGCGCCGAAGTCGGTGATGCGCACCACTTTGCCCGTGTAAATCTTTCCGACCTGGATTTCCTCGGTGATCTGCTCGACCATCTGCACAGCCAGGTCGGGGTTGGAGTCAGCGCGTGCGGCGATATACACCGTGCCGTCCTCCTCGATCTGGATCTCGACCTTGGCATCCTCCTGGATCTTGCGCACTACCTTGCCGCCCGGGCCGATGAGCATGCCGATCTTGGACGGGTCAATGGTGAGCTTGATGATGCGCGGCGCGTACGGCGACAGCTCTGGCCGCGGCGCGCTGATGGTCTGGGCCATGACGTCCAGGATTTGCAGGCGGGCTTCCCGCGCCTGCGCCAGGGCCTCGGCCAGGATCTGCGAGGAGATGCCCTTCACCTTGATGTCCATCTGCAGGGCGGTGATGCCCTCGCGGGTGCCGGCCACCTTGAAGTCCATATCGCCTTCATGGTCCTCCAGGCCCTGGATATCGGTCAGGATGACGTAGCGCTGGCCGTCGGTGATGAGGCCCATGGCCACGCCGGCTACCGGCCGCTTGATGGGCACGCCGGCATCCATCAGCGCCAGGGTGCTTCCGCACACGCTGGCCATGGAGCTGGAACCGTTGGAGGACAGCACCTCCGAGACCAGACGGATGGTGTACGGGAATTCCTCCTCGGAGGGCAGGACGGGCACCAGGGCGCGCTCTGCCAGCGCGCCGTGGCCGATCTCGCGCCGGCCGGGGCCGCGCAGAGGCCGCACCTCGCCCACGGAGAACGGCGGGAAGTTATAGTGATGAATGTAGCGCTTGGTTTCCTCGGAATCCAGGCTGTCCAGCTTCTGCTCCTCGGCGGTGGTGCCCAGGGTCGCGATGGTGAGCACCTGGGTCTCGCCGCGCACGAACAGGCCGGAGCCGTGGGTGCGCGGCAGAAGCCCGACCTCGCAGTACAGCGGGCGCAGTTCGTTCGGCTTGCGGCCGTCAGGACGCCGCTGTTCCTCCAGGATGGCACGCCGCACCTCGGCTTTGACGATATCGTCGAAGGTGGTCTTGACCGTGTTCAGGTCAAGGTTCTCTTCGCCCAGCTCCTGGGTAAGCTGTTCGACGATGGATTCCAGCAGAGCATCGAGGGCCTCGCGCCGGCCGTGCTTGTCGTCCTTCTCCAGCAGTACCTGCTTGATAGGCTCGGTGGCCATGGCGCGCACGCGCTCCGCCAGCGCCTCGTCTATCTGCACCGGCTCATACGCGACCTTGGGCTTGCCCACTTCCTCGCGCATCTGGCGCTGGACGCGGATCAAGTCCTGCATGGCGCGGTGGCCGGCCTCCAGCGCCTGAAGCACCAGCTCTTCGGGCGCCTCTTTGGCGCCGGCCTCGACCATGATGATGGCATCCTCCGAGCCGGCCAGGCGGATATCCAGCAGGCTCTGCTCCAGCTCCGACAGCGTGGGGTTGAAGACAAACTGGCCGTTCACATAGCCCACCCGCACTGCCCCGATGGGACCTTCCCAGGGGATGTCGGAGATGGTCAGCGCGGCCGAGGCGCCGATCATGCCCAGGATGTCCAGCGGGTTCTCCTCATCCGAGGAGAGGGCAGTGACGATGACCTGGACCTCGTTGCGGAAGTCCTTGGGAAACAGGGGCCGGATGGAGCGGTCAATCAAGCGCGCCTGCAGGATAGCCTGCTCCGTGGGTTTCCCTTCGCGGCGGAAGAAACTGCCCGGGATGCGGCCGGCCGCGTACAGCCGCTCCTCAAACTCGACGCTGAGCGGGAAGAAGTCAATCCCCTCGCGCGGCTCCTTCGCCGCAGTGGCGGTCGCCAGCAGGACGGAATCGCCACTGCGCACCGTCACCGCGCCGCCTGCCTGGCCGGCGAGCTTCCCAGTCTCGATGATGACCTCTCGCTCGCCCACTTTTGCAACATACCGTTTCACTTCCATAGCTGTACTACTCCCTTTGTTTTGGAAAAATACGTCACGGAGACAAGGGACATGGGGCAGGCATGGGAGATGCGCCGGCTGAATGGTTCAGCAAGGCGAGCATCGGGGGCCAGAGGTCAGGGACTGGGAAGCCGGCCCAAGGACGCCGAAGCGCATCCTTTCCCGCCTTGGGCATGCTTCCCAATTCCTGTCCCTTCTGGCCACCGCGCCATGCCCTGCTCGGCATGTCCATTGTCGTTACTGCCGATAGTACTGTATCACAAAATCTCTAATAATGAAAATGCGGACCCCTCAGCCCCACGTCTTCGGGCATCACAGGCGTCCGCCAGATAGACATCGTATCGAAAAGAGCCTTCGCGAAGCGGTGTTATTTGCGCAGGCCCAGCCGATTGATCAGGGTCTTATAGCGCTCCGCATCCGTGCGGCTGAGGTAGGCGAGCAGTCGCCGGCGCTGACCTACCATCTTCAGCAGGCCGCGGCGCGAATGCTCGTCGTGCTTGTGCACCTTGAGATGCTCCGTCAGCTCATTAATGCGCTTGGTGAGCAGAGCAATTTGCACTTCGGGTGAACCTGTATCGTTAGGATGGACGCGAAATTCCTGAATGATAGCGTCCTTTTCCGCCTTTGTGAGCGACACCGAAATCCTCCTTTTCCGCATCAGTCTGGCACGTTCTGTCCTATGACAGGCATCATTATAGCATAAAACGTAAGTGCCAGCAAATTTTGAAGGTAGAGGGTGTCGGAAAAGCATAGCTGGTAAATCCGGTACGGAAGCCCTACCGTCCAGCGACCCGGGGTTCTTTATCCCACCCAGTAGGGCCGGCGTTGGCCGTAACGCGCTCGTTTGCGCCGGCTCTGGCATACCATATCTCACAACCTTTTTCACACCCTCTCGAAAATACGTTTGTCACCAATCACGATTTTGTGCTATAATTATGTTGACATTGCGCTACGTAAAGCGAAGCAATATTACAATGATTCAACGAGCATCCTGAATCAGAATAGAGGTATCATGAGCCCTTCCACCCAGAGCGAACTGGAGCGGCACAGCAGGGAACTGGCCCTGCTCTATGAGATTATCCGTTCCACCAACTATCATCTTTCCCTTCAGGATATCCTCACCAGAGCGGTCCAGACGCTGGTCGCCGGCATGGAGGTGCAGGCCGGCGCCATTTACCTGCGCGCCGGCGATGAGATGCTGCTCAGCGCCGTCGAAGGACTGCCGCGCCCCCTCCAGCGCCAGATGGAGCGCTTCGATCACGAGCAGGCGCGCCACCTGCTGGAGCTTCAGCTCGTTGATGCCCATCAGCTTGCCGGCACCTTCCCCTTCTGCGCCGGCGCCGTCGAGGCGGGTCTGCCCGCCTGGCTGGTGGTCAACCTGCACACACGTGAGGTGCAGGCCGGCCTGCTGATGCTGGCCGCCGGCGAGCCGGCGCGCTTCGACGCGCGCGACGTGGACCTGGTGAGCCGCATCGCGGACTACCTGGCCATCGCCATCGAGAACGCCGTCCTGTTCGAGGAAATGCGGCGCTCCCTGCGGCGCCAGCAGGCGCTCAACTGGGCCAGCCAGACCATCAATGCCTCCCTGGAGCCGGAGCGCGTCTTCTCCTCCATTGCCCACGTGGCGCGTGAGCTGGCCGGCGCCGATGCGGCCGCGGTGTTCGAAAACGATGATTCACCCTACCATCTGACCCTGCTGGCCGAAAGCGGCCTTTCGCCCTCCTTCCGCCAATCGTTCATCGCCCTGCTGGCCGCCGGCCGCCTCCCCGACGCCGTGCTGGAAGCCCTGGCGGCGTCGGAGGCCGCTCCCCTGCCCCGCCTGGATAAGGAGCCGGCAGGCCCTCTGGCCCACCTCTCCCTTGCCGAGGGCTATCAGGCCTTTTTGACCGTCCCGCTCCTTCAAGAGGGGAGGAAACAGGGCGCGGTGGCCCTGTGGTGGCGTGAACCCCAGCGCTTCACCATGGACCTGGTCACCGCATTGACCACCCTGGCCAACCAGTCCATCAGCGCCATTCAGAATGCCCGCCTGAGTTCCTTTAACGAGCGCATTATCCGCTCCATGGACGAGGGCATCCTGATAGAGGATGCGGAGGGGTATATCACCTTCGCCAACCCGCGCATGGCGGAGATGCTGGGCTACCGCTCTCCCGAAGAACTCATCGGACAGCGTATCCTGTCCTGGATCGACACGCGCGATCGCTTCGTGGCGCGGCTACAGCATGATGCGGTGCTGGCCGGCGAACGCCGGCGCTATGAGGCCACCTTTCAGACCAAGGACGGCGGCACCCTGCCCGTGCTGGCCAGCAGTATCCCCCTGCTCCAGCGGCCCGGCCAGCCCCCCGAAATCCTGACGGTGGTCACCGATATCAGCGAGCTGAAGCGCCTACAGCAACAGCTCATCCAGTCCGAAAAGCTGGCCGCGCTGGGCGGGCTGGTGGCCGGCGTCGCCCACGAGCTGAACAACCCGCTCACCTCCATCATCGGCTATGCCCAGCTCATCAAGGCCGGCGGCGTGTCCGCCACTGCCGCTGAGGACCTGAAGCGGGTCATCCAGCAGGCCCAGCGCGCCGCCGACATCGTGCGCAACCTGCTGGCATTCGCCCGGCAGGAACGCCCGCAGCGCAAGCTGGTGGATGTCAACGACATCATCGAGCGCACCATCGCCCTGCGCTCTTACGAACTGCGGGTGCAGAACATCCAGGTGGAGCTGGACCTGGACAAGGGAGTGCCGGCCACCCTGGCCGACCCGCAACAGCTCCAGCAGGTGATCCTGAACCTTATCCTGAACGCCGAGCAGGCCATGTCCAAGTCCGGCGTCGGGTCCCGCCTGACCATCCGCACGCGCCGCACTGACGCCGGCGTCATCGTGGAGGTGCGCGACAACGGCCCGGGCATCCCGCCGGCGATCATGGGACGCATCTTCGACCCCTTCTTCACCACCAAGGAACCGGGCGAGGGCACCGGCCTGGGGCTGAGCATCTGCTACGGCATCGTCCAGGAACACGGCGGGCGCATCTGGGCGGAGAGCGAGGGCATCCCGGGGAAAGGCGCGGCGTTCTTCGTCCATCTTCCGCCGGCGCCGCCCCAAAGCCGCATCGCCGCCGAAGAGGCACAGGAGCAGAAGAGTGCCCCTCCCACTGCCGGCCGGCGGGGAAGCCGCATCCTCATCGTGGACGACGAGCAAGATATTGTGGAGATCGCCGCCCGCGTGCTGGCACAACAGGGCCATCTGGTGGACGTGGCGCGCAGTGGGCAGGAGGCCATTCGCTGTGTGGAGCGCCGGGGCTATGACCTGATCGTCTGCGACATCAAAATGCCCGGTATGAACGGCATTTCGTTCTGGGAGGAGCTGACGCGCCGGGACCCGGGCTGGCGCAAGCGCATCGTCTTCATGACCGGAGACATGGCCAACGAGCAGACCGTCGGATTTCTGCAGGAAGCCGGCGCGCCGGTGCTTCAAAAACCCTTTGAGCTTCAGCGCCTCAATTCCTGGATTCAGGAAATGCTCCAGGAACAGGGCAAGGCTGGTGCCAGATCCCACCCCAAATCGTAAAAGTGGCCGGCTTACCGCCAGACCCACACACCGCTGGCGCGTGTGCCGGCGTACAGCCGCGGACAGCCGGCGCCCGCTCCCCCCACGATGAGGGAGCGCACACTGGTGCCGGCGGGCAGGCCGGTGTTCATCGCCTCCCAGGAAGCTCCCCCATCGCGGCTCACGTACACCCCGTACTCCTCGCGGCCGGCATATACCACCAGCGGCGACGAGGCATCGGTGCCCGTGCGCAGTAATGCCAGCGCGTTGACGCGGGTGCCGGCCAGTTTATGATAGGCCGGCGGCCAACTCCCTCCGCCGTCGGAGGAGCGGTACACCCCATCATCCGTGGCCACGAAGATAATGCTGGGATTGAGCGGGTCAATCTCGATGTCGCGCACGCGCACGTTCGCCGGCCCAATGTTCTGCCAGCTTGCCCCGCCGTCGGTGGATTTGAAGACCCCATGCGCCAGGGTGCCGGCATACACCACCGACTGGCCGGCCGCCGGGTCTATCGCCAGGGCGCGTATCGCCAGGTCCGTCAGGCCGTTGTTGACCGGCGACCAGGACGTCCCGCCGTTCGTGCTCTTATAGACGCCGCTGTCGGCCGTGCCGGCATACAGGGTGTTGCGCCAGGGGTCCATGGCGATGGCGTAGAGCCAGTGATGGCCCTCCAGGCCGGCGTTCATGGCGATCCAGGATGCGCCGCCGTCCGCGCTGTGCATCACGCCGGCGCCCCAGGTGGCGGCGAAGAGATAGGCGTTGTTCCACGGCACCAGGACCATCTCCAGCACGCTGTAGTCCAGGCCGCGGCGCTCCCAGCTCTGGCCGCCGTTCAAAGTGCGGAAAAGGCCCAGCTCATCCACGCCGGCATAGGCGCGGTCACACGCATCGCTGAAGCGCAGGAGCGCGTTCACCTGCTTGTCGCTCAAGCCAGTTCCCGGCCGCCAGTACGGGGTAGGAGCCGGCGTCGGGGTCACTGCGCCGAAGCGGGAACCAAGCAGGGGCAGGAGGGAGATCTTTGGCGGGGAGACGAGCTGATCGCCGAAGTCCACCCGCACCGTCTCGCCGGCGGCCACGGCTACCGTCCGGCTGTCGGGCGTGGTGGAGCGGTAGCCCGGCGGATTGACCTCGATCACGGTATATGTGTCCGGCACCAGGGTGGAGAAGGCATATGCGCCGCTGGAGGTAGTGATGTACTCGCTCAGCTTCTGCTGGCCGCGCCACAGCTCGAGCCGGGCGCCGGCCAGCGCCGGCTCTCCCGTCTGCAGTATCCCGTCACCGTTGAGGTCATGCCAGACCTTACCGACAATCTGCCCCCATTGATTGGCGGGCACGACGTAGGTCAGGCAAAGCTGGGGACGCTGGGTGATGTTGGAGGATTCGGAGGAACGGAAGCCGTAGCGCACGGAAGAGTCGCCGGCGCCCCGCAGGACCAGCCCATAGTTGCGGGCCGGGTCATTGATCCACAACTGGACGAGCGGCGTAATATCCCACTGGACCCAGGTGTTCACGGCATTTACCTGGGCGTTGGAGACCGCCGTCGCGGCGCGGTCCATGACGGTGCTGTTACAGCCAGGCGCGCCCCATGCCGTGCCGGCGCTGGCGCTGTTCCATGTGGCCTGCTCCTCCTGCCATGCCCGATACACCTGGTGTGCGGACAGGCTTATGCCGGCCACCGCGGAGCGCTCCACGGCATACAGGCGCAGGTAGGCGGACTGCACCTGGGCGTTGGAAGGGATCGCGGAGAGGTCAAAGGACAACAGCATCACCTGGCCGGCATCGCCGCTGGCGCGCAGTGTATCCAGGCTCCCGAAAGGCGTCGTAGGGGAACTGCGGTCAAGGTAGGTGTCGCGCGTGCCGGCATAGCCGGCAGTGCCGTCCTGGAAGCACACCTGCACCGGCGCCGGGGTGGCCACCGGCGCCGACGGCGAAGACGGGACGTTTCCCGAGGCCGGCACAGCCAGCCAGGCGAACAGCAGTCCTCCGATGAGCCATAGCAAGGCCCATTTCCACCAGCCGCGGGCGTTCATCGTATGCTGTCTCCTGAACCTGTGCGGCGTGTCGGCATAGGGCGCGGCCTCACGGCATCAATCATCGCGCGTAGGGGTCGGCCGTGGAGTGGAGGGGCCCCCACCACCGCCGCCGGCCGGCGGGCGGTTCCAGGTAAAGGTCCGCTTCGGGCTGGGCTGTCCGACCAGACTGCCCTGGAGCTGACCATTTTCCAGCCGCGCGCCGCGCATCACCTGCACGTACCAGGTGAACTGCCCATCGGCGGAGGTCTCCGCCAGATAGCGAGGCGCCGGCAGGCTGGTATCGCGGGTAATATGGTAATCGTACCAGATGCCGCTGTGCGGCGGGGGAGGCACCCGTTCGATAACCACCACGAACTGTTCATCGCCGGCCAGGGGACGAGAGCTGGACCAGCTCAATACCGGCGTCTGGTCGGCCGCGAACGCCTGTCCATCCGCCGGCGCCGTCAGCGAGAGGGAGAGCGCCGGCACGACGGTGCGCGCCGGCCGGGTAAAAGTGGGCGTCGGCAGGGCTGTCGGCGTATCCGTGGGGGCGGGGCTGGCCGTCCAGGTTGCTGTCGGCGCAGGAGATGGCGTGTCGGTGGCCGTGGCCGCTCGCGTGGGCGTGGGCGTCTCCGCAGGCATGGACGTGGGGGGGCTGACCGCCGGCGGCGTGTCCGTGGGCGGAGGAATGACCGCCGGCACGAATTCTGTCGGGGTCGGCATCACGACAGTTGCCGTCTCGGCCGGCGGCACTGCGAGCTGGCCGCGCCCGATCGCGGCCCACGCGCCGATGCCCACGATCAGCGCGATCACCGCGATGGCGCCGGCGATGCCCCAGACCAGCCGGGAATGGGTGGCCGCCGCAGGGGGCAGAGGTTCGGCAGTGGGCTGTGTCCTGGCGGATGCCGCCGGCTGGGTCAGTGCCTGCCGCAGGGCGGCGGCAAACTCGCCGGCGGTGGTATAGCGTTCGGCCGGCTCCTTCGCCAGCGCTTTCATCACCACTGCTTCCAGGCCCGGGGGCAGGTCGGGACGGAACTGCCGCAGTGGCGGAGGGGTCTGGCTGGCATGGGCCATGATGATGGACAGGGGATTGCCGGTGAAGGGCGGCCGGCCGGCCAACATCTCATACGCGACGACGCCCAGGGCGTAAATATCGGCGCGGTAGTCAATCTCATCGCCGCGCGCCTGCTCGGGCGACATATAGGCCGGCGTCCCCACCAGCGCGCCGGAGCTGGTCAGGGTGGCACTGCCGGCGCCCTTGGCCAGACCAAAGTCGGTCAGGGTGATGCGGTCGCCGGCGCTGACGATGATATTGCTGGGCTTGATATCGCGGTGCACCACATTGTGGCGGTGGGCGTAATCCAGGGCGGAGGCGACCTGGGCGAGGATTTTCAGGGCACGCGCCGGCGGCAGAGGCCCCTGCTGGAGGATGACATCCAGGGGCTGGCCGTCCACATACTTCATGGCGATGAAGTGCAGGCCCTCGTGCTCCCCCACCTCATAGATCTCGACGATGTTGGGATGGTCCAGACGGGCGGCCGCCTGCGCCTCGCGGTACAGGCGCTCGACGGAGGTGGAATCGCCGGTGAAATTGGGGAACAGGACCTTCAGGGCGACGAAGCGGTTCAGGCTGGTCTGTTCCGCCTTATAGACAACCGCCATTCCCCCGCGGCCGATCTCAGAAAGAATGTGATACTGCCCGAGCGTTTTGCCGATGAGGGTATTCACTTTGGGCCTGTCTCACCCACCAAGGTGGTATACCTCGAACCCGGACGACGCGACACGATACGAGACAATACAGGGCGTAATACTGCACAGCACAAAGGAGAATATAACACATTTGCGCCGGCTGTGCAACAATACACGCCAGGGGGTTTGAAAGCCCTCGCCGGGCAAAGTGCTACCTCCATACCCTCGTCTTTCTTTTTGGCGCCTTGTCAGTAATGTGCTATACTATTTTATCATATCGCATGGGACTTGATGCCGGCGGGAGAGCGAACGCTGTGCCCATTCGCGTGGTCTACATGAGCACGCCGGCCTTCGGCGTGCCGGCACTCACACTGCTGGCCAACGACCCCCGCTTCGAGGTCGCGGCGGTGGTGACCCAACCGGATAAGCCGGCCGGCCGCGGGCTGAAGCGCACCCCGCCGCCGGTCAAGCGAGCGGCCGAACGGCTGGGGCTCCCGGTGCTCCAGCCGGCCAGCCTGCGCACGCCGGAAGCACTGCGGGAGATCGCCCGCCGCCGGCCAGACGTGATCGCGGTCGCGGCCTACGGCCTGTGGATTCCCGGCGAGATTTTCAACCTGCCGCCCAAACGCTCGCTGAACCTCCACCCATCCCTGCTCCCGCGCTATCGCGGGGCGGCGCCGGTGGTGGGGGCTTTGCTGGCCGGCGAGACGGAGGTCGGGCTGAGCGTGCTCTTCGTCGAGGACGAGATGGACGCCGGCGACATCCTGGCCCAGATGCGGGTGCCGGTGATGCCCGGCGATACCACTGCCACGCTGATGGACCGGCTCGCCTATATCGGCGCGCCGTTCTTTGTAGAAACGCTGGCCGGCTGGGTGAACGGCACCATTGTGCCCGTGCCGCAGGACCACAGCCAGGCAAGCTGGATCGATCGTCTGCGCAAGGCCGACGGACTGCTGGATTGGACTTTGCCGGCGGAAGAGCTGGCACGTCGGTGCCGCGCCTTTTCCCCATGGCCCGGCACCTTCACATTCTATCGGGGACAGCGTCTGCTGATCCATTCGGCATGGCCGCTGAACGCGAACGTCCCCATCCCTGGCATCAAGGGGCATCCCGAGCCAGGTACGGTGCTGGCACTGCCGCAGGGGATCGGTGTCGTCACCGGGAGCGGGATGCTGATGCTGGAGCGGGTTCAGCTCGCCGGCCGGCGGCCCCTGGACGTGCGCCGCTTCATCTGTGGCCAGCCGGGCTTTGTCGGCAGTCGACTCGGCATCGAGCAGACGTGATACAAAGGAGAGGACTGCATGGTAATTGGTGAACGAATCCGCAGAAGACGGACCGAACTGCACATGAGCCTCCGCGAGGTCGCGGAGAAGGCCGGCGTCACGGCCAGCTTCCTGAGCCAGATCGAGCGCGAGCTGGCGGACCCATCCATCAAATCCCTGCGCCGCATCGCAGAGGCGCTGGAGGTGCCCGTCTTCTACTTCCTTTCGGACGAGCAGGAGCACCGCCCGGTGGTGCGCCGGCACGAGCGGAAAAAGCTCACCCTGCCCCGCTCCCAGGTCACCTATGAACTGCTCACCCCCGACCTGAACCGCAAAATGGAAATGTTCATCGGCCGCATCCACCCCTCCCAGGGCAACATTGCCCATCCGATGAGCCACAGCACAGAAGAGTGTCTGCTGGTGCTGGAAGGCCGCCTCCGGGTGGAGCTGGCGGACAGCGCCTACGAGCTGGAGCCTGGGGACAGCATCTACTTTGACGGCTCCCAACTGCAGAGCATCTGCGCGTTAGGGGATGAGGAGGCGGTGTTTATCTCCGCCATCACGCCGGCCGTTTTCTAACAAGGAGGCCCTGCCGTGAAGCGCTCCCCCTTCTACTGTGACATCCAGCAAGCCGGCCCACAGTGGACCGTGGTGCAGGGGTGGGAGGTGCCCAACATCTTCACCAGCCCGCGCGAGGAACATCTGGCGGTGCGCCAGCGCGCCGGCGTCTTCGACTGGTCCACCACCGGCGAGATCGAGGTCCAGGGCCCCGATGCCCTGCGCCTGGTACAGAAGGTCATCGTCAACGACGCCGCCGGCATGCCGGTCAATAAGGTCCTCTACACCACCATGCTCCTGGAAGACGGGAGCATCTTCTCCGACATCACCGTCTACCGCCTGGGCGAATCGCATTACATGCTCATGACCGCCTGGGGCAGTAACGCGGCCAACGCCCGGCCCGAATATGAATGGCTCCTGCGCTGGAGCGAGGGCCTGAACGTCGCGGTCACCGATGTTTCCTCGGGCAGTGCCCTGCTGGCCGTGCAAGGCCCCCTTTCCCGCCAGATCCTTGGCTCCATCACCGAGGAACCGCTCGATGCGCTGGGCTATATGTGGGGCATGCCGGCGCATGTGGCCGGCATCCGCGCCTACATCTCCCGCACCGGCTATACCGGCGAGCTGGGATATGAGGTGCTGGTGCCGGCGGAACACGCCCATGACTTCTGGGAGGCCATCACCACGGCCGGCAAACCCTACGATATGGCCCTCTGCGGCATGGCGGCGGCCTTCAGCCTGCGGCTGGAAAAGGGCTACATCATGCGGCTGGACTTCGCCGGCGGCCGCACCCCCTATGAGGTCGGCCTGGGCTGGACCGTCAAGCTAGACAAGGGGGACTTCATCGGCCGCGAGGCCCTGCTCCGCCGCAAATCCGCCGGCTTTCCCGAAAAACTGACCCTCCTGCAGTTGGCAGACGACTATGTGCCGGCCAGCGGCGATGCCCTGCTCGTGGAGGATAAAGAGGTCGGGAAGGTCACCAGCGCCGCCTTCGGCCACAGCGTGGGGCATCCGCTGGCCTTCGGCTACCTGCCGCTGGAGCACGCCGGCGAAGGCACATCGGTCACCGTCCTGGACAGCGCCGGCGGGCGCCACCCGGCGCGGGTAGTGCGCCGGCCGCTCTACGACCCCGAAGGAACCCGCCTGCGCATGTGAAAGGAGATGCGGCCGTGGATAAGCCCAGGGTGCTGGTAGCCGAGGACAGCCCGATGCTACGGGCGCTGATGAAAAAGGCGCTGGAAGCCGCCGGCGTCAGCGTCATCCTGGCCGAGAACGGCCGGCAGGCGCTGGAGCTGGCGCAGGCGGAAGCCTTTGACCTGATCGCGCTGGACAACTGCATGCCGGAGCTGGACGGCACGGAGGTTTGCGCCGAGCTGAAAGCGGACGCGCGCTGGAGCGCCATCCCCGTCATCATCATCACCGGCGATGAACAGCCCAGGCCCTGCGGGGCCGACCGCTACGTGGTGAAGGACGCCGGCTTTGCCAGCCTGGTAGCGGCGGTGAGGGAACTGCTGGCCATCTAGCCGGCGCTCACGCGGTGGGGCGCCATTCGGCGCTGGCAAAGGCCAGCCGCCGGCCGGTGTCCCGGAAGCCAACCCGCTCGGCCAGGGCGATGGAAGCCGGATTCACCGCGCCGGCCAGATACAGCGGCGTCACGCCCTCCCGCACCAGCTCCGCACACAGCGCGGACACGACCGACTCCCCCCAGTGCCGGCCCTGGGCCGCCGGCTCCACATGCACCGCCACCTCCGCGAACTGCGGGGAGCGCCAGTTGACGCTGGCAAAGGCGAGCACCTCATCCTTCGGAGAGCGAATCTCGTAGCGCGGCTGGCCATCGGGAGATTGGGCACGCGTCACCAGGATATTGATGATGGGCTGGAAATTGGCGACGTCCAGCACGTAGAGGCGAAAGATTTCCTCACCCGACAGGAGAAAATAGTCCCGCCAGACCTGGAGATAATGCATCGGCCCCAGGAGGTAGCCCGGCCGGCGCTGGGGGGCGATCTCCTGTATCAACTGGCGCAGGGCCGGCTCATTCTCCGCCAGCATGACATAGAGGGGGCGGAACAGGTCATAGCCGGTCAGGCATTCCGCCAATGCGCCGGCGACCTCACCGCTCTGGTCGTAGGTCACGTACAGGCGGGTGCGCGAGGCGGGGTGATAAAGCATATAATAGGCGAAGACGGCCTGTTCGGGGTCGGAGACATCCAGCCACCGCTGGAGCGTCTGACGCAGTTCGCCGATGGTGCTCAGGGTTGACACAACATTCCTCCGGGCCGGGTGTATGATGGCCCATTATAACGGACATTGGCCGGCCTGACAATTGGCCGGCACGTCGGCGAGGAAAAGGAGGGAACGCCTTGCTGAAAATCCTGGTGGATTCTACCTGTGACCTTCTGCCGGAGGAGGCGGCCGGCTACGGCATCCACATCATCCCCATGTACGTTACCCTCGGCGGCCGGACGTATCGGGATGATGGCAAGGAGCTGAGCCGGGAGGAGTTCTACCGCCGGCTGCGCACCGAGCGGGAACTGCCGCGCACCTCCCAGCCCTCCATCGGGGATTTCGAACGGGTCTTTCGAGAGCTGACGGCGGATGGCAGTGAGCTTCTGTGCCTGACCATCTCCTCCCGTCTCAGCGGCACCTGGCAGGCGGCCAAGGCCGCGGCGGAATCCTTCCCCGCCGGCCGCATCCATGTCGTGGACACGTACGCCGTCTCCGTGTCGTTGAGCCTGCTGGCCATCAAGGCGGCGGAGATGGCCGCGGCCGGCGCGCCGGCGGAAGAGATCATCCCCGTTCTGGAGTCCATCGTGCGGAATTACTGTATCGTCTTCGTGGTGGAGACGCTGGAGTATCTGCATAAAGGCGGGCGCATCGGTACCGCCTCGGCTTTCCTCGGCACCCTCCTCGATATCAAGCCGCTGTTGACCATCAAGGACGGCATTGTCCAGCCCCTGCACAAGGTGCGCACTAAGAAAGCGGCCAAAGCGCGCATGCTGGAGATATTCGAGGCCGGCATCGCGCCCGGCACCACCATCGCCGGCGCCATTGCGCATACCGCCAGCCACGAAGAGGCGCAGTGGCTTGCTGATGAACTGCGCTCGCGGTATAATTGCCGCCGGCTGTATATCTCCGAGATGGGGCCGGTGGTGGGCACCCACGGCGGGCCGGGCCTCATCGGTGCCGCCATCTATCCCATCGAGGCAGAACAAGCGCCGGCGCAGTCACCGCATCAGTAACTTTTAGTACTGTGAGGTGTTCTAATTGGTGAAAAGAGGAACGGAGCAGTCCCCAGGTATGGGAACACCCTCGCCCAGGCCGAACAGGAACAACCCATATGCGGCCCTGGACGAAACCGAACTGATTGAGCGCGCTGCGCGGGACCCACAGGCGTTCGGCGAACTGTACGAACGCTATGTGGACCGCATTTACAACTATATCTATCACCGGGTCGGGAACGCGCAGGATGCGGAAGACCTGACAGCTCGCACGTTCCAGCGAGCGCTACAGCACATCGGGCGCTACGAGGACCATGGGGCGCCCTTCTCCGCCTGGCTGTACCGCATCGCGCATAACCTGGTGGCGAACTGGTACCGGGACACCAGCCGGCGCAAAGAGGTCGCCCTGGACGAGCTGTACACCTCCCACCGCCGCAGTGAGGACCCATACCGCGAGGTCATCCGCCGCGAGGAGATCGAGACGGTGCGCGAGGTGGTGCGTCAGCTCAGCCCGGAGCGCCAGATGGTGCTCATCCTGAAGCACTCGGAGCATCTCTCGAACGCCGAGATCGCACAGGTGCTCGGAAGGACAGAAGGGGCGATCAAGTCCCTGTATCATCGGACCTTGCAAACCCTGCGGGAAGAGCTGGAAAAACGCGGGATTCTGTGACATGCAGGCAAGATTAGGCAGAAAGGGATCGAAGATGGCACTGCCACAGCAAATGGTTGATCTGGTGCCGCTACTGCGGGTGCGGCAGTGGTTGAATATCGCGCTGGCGCCGGCGCGCCCCAGCGCCGAATTTCGCGCCTGGCTGAAGCAAGAACTGCTCCAGCAGGCGGCGCAGATGGCTCAGCAGGCGCCGGCGCGCCGGCTGGGTCAGCTCGCGCTGGCCCCCGGCCGGCGGGAACTGCTCATCGGCGCGGCGGTAGGCTCGGCGGTCTCCCTGGCCGGCCTCATCATCCTGTTCATCAAATGGCGCCTCTCTCAGCGCACGGTGCACACGCCGGCCGCGTAACTGATGGCGCGTTGTCAAGAGCCTATTTCAGTTGAGCTTCCGACATGAGTTGGGACAGTGGGCTGAACAATAGCAGTAAAGCCGTCAAAGCCTGTGCAAGGATTTTTTGCCACTCGCTGATCGGAAGCGACCATTTCTGGCATAATAAGACAAATAAGCCCGAATAACACTTCCCCTTCTTGCCCTTCTGGGGAAGAATCGGTGTTGCACAGGCGGGGTTTTTGGGGCGTGTTGGGGGTGGCTGCCCATACAGGCGGTCGCGCAAGCCTTCGCCGACCAAAAGCGCAATGGCATACACCAGTAACAAGAACGCCAACATCTTCTCCATGTAGGATTGGCGTTTGTTCATCAGCCGTTGCATGCCCAACTTGTCTTTCAAATCGCGAAAGGTCTGCTCAATTTTCATCCGGCAGCGATAGATACGCAAAGCGCTCTCGGCATCCAAATTGGTCATGACCCACAGCGGCTCACGCAAGCCTCTGTCCCACACGCCAATCAGATTGACGAAGACTTTCCCCTTGTACCACACCTGATGGTAAGTGATCGTTTCCCCACGCGAAACAGTCAGAACCACCTCCCTTCGTCAAATAGTTGCTGCATGAACCTTAGAAGTTGGATATACTTGTTCATCGGGAGCCCCCTTTCCGAAAGGGTTTGGTCGATATCAAGTTTATTGGTTTGGAGGCTCCTTTTCTTCCCTTTGTCCTAACTCATGTCCGAAGATCAGCCTCGTGTTGCAGAGCGCTTTCCATGAGCATTTACACTCGGGCGACCTGAAGGCGGCGGAGCCGTCTGCCCTCCGCCCCGAGACGGAATACGAACAGCCGCTTGCAAGCGGGGGAGATTCGGTTCAAATGAAGCCAACATCCACTTGCTATGCTACAAGAATTTGCCTATAATTGTAATTGCAAATAATTGCTGAGAAACGAGCAGGCTTTGGAGGAGAGAGCCGATGATCACCGAGAAAAGCTGTGAGATGATGCGCCGGTCTTTCGAGCGAACGACTTATCGTTTCACGGAAGCGCCTAGAGCGTCATTCCGTGGAGGCTTCGGCATCTACGTGCATGTGCCCTTTTGCCTATCCAAGTGTTCCTTTTGCCCTTTCTACAAAGAGCTGTACGACAAAGATCAAAAGGAGCGCTACGTTTCGGCCCTTTGTAAAGAGATCGATGCAGTAGACATGACTGGCCAGGCCAACTGGATCTATTTTGGTGGTGGCACACCCAATACCCTAACTACGAGCGATCTGCGATGCATCCTGAAGCACCTCAGGGCGAAGGTGCAGACGACCAGTCTGGGCATCGAACTCCAGCCGGCCCTATTGACCTCGAAGTATCTCCAAGAGCTGGCGGACATGGGGTTCACGAAGGTGAGCATGGGCGTCGAGAGCTTCTCCCCCGAGACGATGGCCCCAACCGGTCGCCGCCTATCTGAGGCTATCCCCCAATTTGTAGCTGAAGCGCGAGCAGTGGGTCTTTGGACCAACATCGATATGATGGTCGGTTTGCCCCGACAGACGGCCAAGACGTTCCGCTTGGATATACGGCGAGTCTCAGAACTAGCGGCCAGCCAAGTGACCATCTACCCGTTCATGGCCATTCGTGGGGTCAGAGCCGAACCCAGCCTGTCTTCCCAAGAACAATTCGATTTGATCGAGGAGGCCGATACCACTCTGCAAGCTGCAGGCTACCGACGCCGGGGCATATGGACCTGGACAAGGGGCGATGACCTGTACGATTCCTCACGCGACGAACTGGTCGCGGACTATGCCGGATTTGGTCCAGCAGCCTTCTCCACCTATGGCCAGTGGAAAGTGGTCAACCCGGAGCTAGACGTATATTTGGAAAACATCGAACAGGGCAAGCACCTAGCCTTTGTGGCTCGTAAGGTCTCAGGGGCAGATGAATGGCGTTGCTTCGCCAGGATGATTTATGATCTGAGGATCAACCACAAATTAGCCCTCCCGGCACACATAAAGGGGCTCGTCTGGCTATTGAAAATCGCAGGCTACATCAACAATCAGGGAGAGCTGACCCGAAAGGGACGCTACTATGCACATGAACTCACCAAAGCGGTGGTCGAGTCCTTGCCTTTCCCGGTGCAGAATCCTGCGTGCGTGGAGAACTATGAGGATTATGCCTCTCACAGGTCCCAACTACGCACAGACAGAACCCCGATCGACCTAAAGTTAGGAAGTAGGGAGCAAACAGATTGAACACAAAGGCGGCGGGGCCTCGAAAAGTGCCCTGCCGCCTTTCGTGCGCGGAGGCGTCATGCGCCTTCCCAGCGACGCAGCCAGTCCATCAACAGCCTGACCCCCACCCCGGTAGCACCCTTGCTCTGATAGGGTTTCGCCGGCTTATCGGTCCAGTACGTGCCGGCGATGTCCAGATGCGCCCATGGGAAATCGCCGACGAACTGGCTGAGGAAGTACGCGGCGGTGATGGCGCCGGCGGGCCGGCCGCCCACGTTGCACAGGTCTGCCACGTCGCTCTTCAACTGCTCGCCGTACTCCTTGAACAGCGGCAGACGCCAGACCCGCTCGCCGCTCCGCTGGCCGGCGGCCTCCAACTGGGACGCCAGGCGGTCGTCGGTGCTCATCAGGCCAGTGGTGATGTTGCCCAGCGCCACCACGCAGGCCCCGGTCAGGGTGGCCAGGTCCACGATGGCCGCCGGCTGGAAGCGGCCGGCGTAGGTCAGGGCATCGGCCAGGACAAGCCGGCCCTCCGCATCGGTGTTCTGCACCTCGATGGTCTTCCCCGACAGCGAGGTCACAATGTCCCCTGGCTTCAGCGCCTTGCCGCTGGGCATGTTCTCCGTGGCAGGGATGATGCCCACCAGGTGGAACGGCAGGCGCAGCATGGCCGCGGCCCACAGGACGCCCATGACGGCCGCGCCGCCGGCCATATCCCCCTTCATCTTGTGCATGTCCTCGCTCGGCTTCAACGAGATGCCGCCCGAATCGAAGGTCAGGGCCTTGCCCACCAGCGCGATCGTGGGCAGGCCGGCGTCCGGCTGGTATTCCAGGATGATGAGCTTCGGCGGTTCCTCACTCCCCTGGCTGACGCCCAACAGCGCGCCCATGCCCAGGGACTGCATATCCTCTCGTTCCAGCACTTGACAGCGCAGACCCAGGTCGCGCGCCATGGCCTGGGCTTTGCCGGCCAGTGCCGCCGGCGTGGTGATGTTTGCCGGCTCGTTGACCAGGTCCCGCACGAACGAGACGCTGTCGGCGATGATCTGGCCGGCTCGCGCGCCGGCCTGCATAGCGGGTATCTTGCCGGCGTCGAACTCGATCAGCACCATCTCCTCGATAGGGGTCGTCGGCTCTTCCACCACCGTCTTATGGCGGGTAAACGTGTACAGCGAGAGGATGCTCCCCTCCACCAGGGCTTGAGCGGCATCCTCTGGCGCGATGCCGCCGGCGCCCGAACCATGCACCACAGTGGCGAAGGAGGTCAGTCCCAGGGAGCGGATCTTTTGGGCGGCGGCGCCGGCGGCATGCCGGATGGCCTCCAGACCGAACTCCTCCTGCTTCCCCAGGCCAACCACGATGACCCGCTTGGCGGCCACCCCGCCCTCGGGATAAAGCACCGTCACCTCTCCGAGCTTGCCCCGGATGTCGCCGCTGGCAATCAGGGCGCTGATGCGCCCGTTCATCGCCTTGTCCACCGCCCCTGTGGCCCCGCCAGGGGATCCCACGCCTTCAAACAGATTGACCACCAGCGCTTCAGTAGGAAACGACTGGGCAGAACCCTGCTGTACCGTGATTTTCATACTTTTTCTCCCTTGACATAGGCTGTCCAAATTTCGGAAGCGCGAAGGGCGCGCAGTACCGCAATCGCCCCTTCCAGCTTCGGACGGTTCGCCGGCTGGTTGGGCCAGATGCTCGCCCCCGAAGGATGCGGTAGCGGCACCAGCCAGGCGTCCGCCGGCACGCGGTAAAATGCAGGCCGAGCCGGCACCTCCCCGGCGCGATAGGCCTTGCCCACATGGTCGGAGAGCGAGCCGGCACCGATAAAGTATGTCAGCGCCAGCTTGCCCACCAAGATAATGATGCGCGGCTGAATCAGGTCCAGCTCCTGCTGGAGATAGGGAGCGCACAGGGCGATCTCCTGTGCGCTGGGCGGGCGGTCCCCGTGTCCGCCGGCCTGCCGGCCGGGATAACAGCGCGTCAGCGCGGTGAAGTAAAACAGCTCCTCCAGCTCCGCGCTGGTCCACCCCGCCTGTGCCAGCCAGGAGCGCAGTCGCCCGCCGGCGGCGCCCGACCAGGGGACACTGCCGGCGCGCAGGTCGGCCGCGGCCGGCGCCTGCCCGATCACCATGACCCGGGCACGCTCACTGCCGGCGAACACCGCCGGCCCCTGCACCGGGAAGCCGGCCTCCTGACAGCGCCGGCAGGCCCGCATGAGGGCCTGGAGCGCGCCGAGCTGTTGCGGAAGGGACTGCGCGGGAGACAGGGACATGACGGCCGGCCTAACGGGCATCCGCCTCCTCGATGGTGATGGAGTGCGTCATCTCCACCTTGCCTTCCAGGGTGGCGTGCACGGAGCAGTATTTGGTGGTGGACAGTTCGACGGCGCGCGCCACCGCCGCCCGATCCACCCCTTTCCCGCGCACGATGTACTCGATATGCATATGGGTCCAGGCGCGGGGATGGTCCGGCCGGCGCTGGCCGGTGATCTTCACCTCGAAATCCACCACCTTCTGCTGTTTCTTCTGGAGGATGGAAATCACGTCCATGGCGGTACAGCCGGCCAGCGCGACCATCAGGAGCTCGGCCGGCCGCATGCCGGTATTCTCCCCTAGGGACGAATCCATGACCACGGAGTGGCCGCCGCCGTCAGTGCCCACGAACTGCAGGTTGCGTACCCAGCGGGCAGTAATGGTATATTCGTTCATGGCCTATCTCCGACGTGAAGATGACCGCATTTTACCACGGCAGTACGCGCTGAACAAGGCGCGGTCCCAGCACCAAGAGGCCCACGATGACCGAGATGATGGCGCACACCACAACAGCGCCGGCGGCCACATCCTTGGCGATTTTCGCCAGCGGATGATAGCGCGGCGTCACCATGTCAATGGCGGTCTCGGCAACGGTGTTGAACATCTCGGCCATCAGCACCAGGGCGATGGTCAGGGCAATAACTGCCCATTCGAGCGCGCTCAGCCCCAGCCAGACGCCGGCCGCCACCACCCCTGCGGTGATCAGGAGATGAATGCGGAAATTGCGCTGGGTGCGCAGGACATACCAGATGCCGGCGAAGGCCCAGCGAAAGCTGGAGCCGAGCGTGCGGTCGCCCCGCGGGTCCTCCTCCACCCCCACTGCCGGCATCGCCTGGCTGACAGAAGGCTTATCCGCCATTCTACTCCTCCTGGGGCGCGGCCTCCGCGCATCCCAGCTTCTCCAACGCCTCCCGCTGAAGCGCCCACATGCGGGCCTTCTCCTCCGGCTCCGCATGGTCATGTCCCAGCAGGTGCAGGGTGCCGTGCACCGTCAGCAGGCACAGCTCGCTGGCGAGGGGATGTCCGCCGGCCTCCGCCTGCCGGCGCGCCTGCGGCAGGGAGATGATGACATCCCCCAAATACCGGCGCGACTGGGTCGGGAGGACAAAGGCCTCTCCACCCTCCTCCGCCTCTTCCTCAAAGGCGAAGGCCAGCACGTCCGTGGTCGCATCCACATCCCGGTAATTGCGATTGAGCTCCTGCACCTCCGCATCATCGGTGATGACCAGGGTCATCTCCGCCGGCTCGGTCAGGCCGGCCAGCGAAGCGGCCAGGTTGGCGGCGGATACCAGGCGCTCCTCCGGGATGGCCGCCAGCTCCTCCGCCGGCAGGTGCTCCCCGTAAATCAGCGTGACTTCCAGCAGTTCCTGATGCATCATGAAGGCCTCTCCTGGGAGGGAATGCCCGCCGGCGCGGGTGCGGCCGGCTCTTCCGGCGGGGGTGCGGTGGCCGGCTCCGGGTACTGAATGCGCGGGTGGAACACCGCCGCCAGCATGGCCACGAATGCCTCGCGGATCGTCTGCAGATCGCGCATGGTCAGGTTGCACTCATCCAACTGCCCATCCAGCAGGCGACTGCGGATCATCTTGTACACGATCTCGTCAATCTGCTCCGGCGAGGTAGGGCGCTTACTGCGCACGGCGCTCTCGCACCCATCCGCCAGCATGACGATAGCGGTCTCGCGCGACTGCGGCTTCGGGCCAGGGTAGCGGAAATCGTCCTCGTTGACCTGGGACGGGTCGGCGGCCTTTTCCTTCGCCAGATGGTAGAAATAGCTCGCCACCGTGGTGCCGTGGTGCTCGGGGATGAAGGCCTGGATCGCCGGCGGCAGTTTGTACTCGCGCGCCAGCTCCAGCCCCTCCTCGACATGCCGGCGGATGATATCCGCGCTGGTCAGCGGGTCCAACCCCTCATGCACGTTGACCCCATCCACCTGGTTCTCGGCGAAGAAATAGGGCCGCTTAATCTTGCCGATGTCGTGGTAATAGGCCCCCACCCGGGTGAGCAGGGTATCCGCGCCGATGCGGCTGGCGGCCTCCTCCGCCATATTGCTGACCAAGATGCTGTGATGATAGGTGCCCGGCGCCTTCAGGAGCAGTTCCCGCAGAAGGGGATGGGTGGGGCGCAAAAGCTCCATCAACTGCAGAGTGGTGGTGATGCCGAAGACCGACCCCAGGAAGTAGAAGGTGGCCAGGGTGATGCCGGCCGACAGCAGGCCGTTCACAAAGCCCATGCTGACCACGCCCAGCAGGCCCAGGGGATCATACACGTTCGCCGGCAGTTGAAAGATCAGGATAATAGCGACGTTGACGACGGAGACAAACAGGCCGGCCCAGAAAAAGGCGCTGAGCTTCTCGCTCCGCGCCAGCACCAGGCCGGCGAACAGCCCGCCCAAGAGCAGATACACCATCAGCTCCAGCGAGCCGCGCGAGAGGTAGCCGGCCAGCAGGGAGATCACCAGCACCGCGCCCAGGGCAATGGGAAACTCCACCAGCACGGTGATCAGGAAGGCCAGCGCGGCCACCGGAAACATATAGGCCAGCATGGTCTGGCCGGGGACCATGACCTTGAGCAGGATGGTAAAGGTCACCAGCAGGACGAAGAGCAGAGTGCTGTAGCGCGGGTGCGCGCGCAGGAGCGGCAGATGGCGCACCATGTACAGGCCCAGCCAGACGGAGCAGAGCAGGGCAAAGCCGCCGGCGCCCAAGATATCGTTCCAGCCGACGCGCTCCTGCTGTAGGCCCAGCGCCTCCAGCGCCTCCACGTCCAGCGCATCCACGATCTCGCCGGCGCGCACGATGATCTCCCCTTCCTCAAAGGTGCGGGTGATGGGCTGGACCGATTCACGCGCCTTGCGCCGGGCCTCGGCGGTCTTCTCGGCATTAAAGAAGGCGTTGGGCCGCAGCAGGCCCTGCACGAACTGGCTGATGACCAGGTTCTGTTCCTCGTTGAACTGCGGGTTGACCAGCGCCGGCACCGTCCGCTTGACCGCCTCCAGGTTGGAACTGCGGATCTCCTCCCGCATGGCCCGGTCGAGCACATTGATGATCTCGGCCGAGACATCCTTCCAGGTGCGGTCATCCATCATCAACAGGGCCTTGATGGCCTCCGGGCTGAGGTTGACATCGGCGATACTGCCCAGCCACTCGCTCTTGCGGGCCGTGGAGGCAAAGGGGTCTGTGCGCACCATATCAACAAAGTTGAGCACCGCCCGGGCGCGCTCCATCTGCTGGCGGGCGATGCGGGCCTGCGGAGGATCGTAAATATCCTGGACCGCATCCTCGGCCCGCTGGCGCGCCTGTTCGGTCAGCACCTGGCTGATGAAGGAGAAGCGGCGCGGGGCGCGCACGTCGGTCGGGCTGACATCCCCTTCCTGCAACTGCAGGCCGCCGGCCGGCGGGAAGGGCAGGGCCAGGACGACGGTCGCAACCAGCCAGAAAATGACGAGATACAGCAGGTTGCGCAGGTAAAAGCCCCAACCCGTCCCCTTCCTGCGGTACGACGCCAGCAAACCGGACTGCCCAGCGCGTTTGGCCATGAGATCAACCGCTCATCCGCCCAGCAGTTCGCGCACCACTTCGTTGACCAGCCGGCCGTCGGCACGGCCCCTCACCTGCGGCATCAGCTTCCCCATCACCTTCCCCATATCGCGCGGGCCGGCCGCCCCTACCTCGGCGATGACCTGGCGCGCCAGCGCGACGATCTCCTCGCGGCTCAACTGCGCCGGCAAATAGGACTCGATAATGGCCAGCTCGGCCTCCTCCTTCGCCGCCAAATCCTCTCTCTGCCCCTTGCGGAACTGCTCGATGGACTCGCGCCGCTGTTTGGCCTGCCGCTTGATGATCTCCCAGATCTCCTCCTCGGTGAGCGGCGCGCGCTTATCAATCCGCGCGGACTTGATGGCGGCGCGCAGGAAACGCAGGGTCTCCTTGCGCAGTGCATCGCCGGCGCGCATGGCTTCCACGTAATCCTGATCGATCCTCTGCTCCAGCGTCGTCATGACCTACCTCCTGAACCGAACAGCAGTGAGCGCTGTACGGTTGATTATAACCGCGCCGGCAGGGCTGTCAACCTTTCGACCCCCCTGCCTGTAGGCGCGGCCCCGTTGACGCCGGCGGCGGGATGTGGTATGATGGGCACCGCAGGACCCTGCGGCGCGCCGGCCCCCTGCTCCCCCGCCGCCCGCCGGCGCCGCCCTCCCTTTCCATCGCGCCGGAGGGACGGGATGCACATCACGCCGGAACATATCGAACAGGTAGCGGACGCCATCCTGGAGGTGCTGGAAGCCTGCGGCATCCCCGGCGCCGGCCTGGCCCAGTACGCCCTGCGCGGCATCAAGGGACTGCGTCAATCCGCCGAGGCCAAGGCCCGGCTCGCCGAACTGCTCCAGGAGGCCGAGGCGGAATTCAACCGAGAGGCGGCCGAGCGGGGACTGGGGGATGTTGCCGGCTGGGTGAGCGACATGCCCCAGCACAACCGGCCGGCCTTCCAGCAGGCCCTGCAGAGCCTGCTGGAGAACTGGGACGAGGGCGCGCTCCAACAGCTCCTGGAACGGGAATTCGCCCGCCGGCCGGGAACCTCCCGCCGGGCGGCAAAGGCCGCCGCCCTCTACATGACCATACTGCGCAAGCACCTGGCGCGCCACCCCGACTTCAACCAAATCATCGTTACCACCCGCATCCTGGCCATGGGCCAGCAGATAGAGCAGTTGCAGGCCATGATGGGCCCGTTCTATCAGGCCATCACGGTCCTCATAGGACTGCCGGCGAATATCCTGGCCTGGCCGGTGAAGGAACCGCCGGCCATCAGCGAACTGCGCTCCTATCTCCTGCATCCGAAATACCGGCTCATCCGTTATACCGGCGATCCCTTCCAGAAGGCGCTGGATGACCTGGTGAGGTGGGCGCGGGGCCTGGAGGCGCAGGAGAAGAAGGTCGGACTGCGCATCTACACGGCGCCCGGCGGCGCCGGCAAAACGCGCCTGCTCATCGAGGCCGGCGAGGCACTGCGCCAGGAGGGCTGGTGGGTCGGCTTCCTGTGCCAAGGCCGCCTGGACGACAAGAACGCCCGGCTCCTGATGGCGGACACCCGCCCGACCCTGCTGATCCTGGACTACGCCGCGAACCGTCAGGCCGAGGCGGAGACCCTGCTGACGGCCGCCGCGGAAGCGGTGCGCGAGGGGAGGCGCGGCGCGCCGCTGGCCATCGTCTTCCTGGAGCGCACTCTCCCGGACTGGCTGAACCAGCTCCTGCACCGCGTCAGCGACCCCTCCTATGTGGATTGGACCGAGTTCCTCTCCCTGCCCGGGATAGAGCGCGCGCCCCGCGAAATGCCGGCCTTGCAAACCCCATCGGAGCGGCAGGCATTCTTCACCACTGCCCGGGACCAATTGCGCCAATACCTGGTCCCGCCCCCACAGCCCATCACCTATCGGGACAAGGAACTTCCGGCGTCGCCCCTCTCCCTCTCCCTGCTGGCCCTGCACGCCGCCGCCGGCCAGCGCTTGGACCAGCCCTCGGACGAACGCGCCATCCTCGCCTATACCTGGCAGCGCGAACGGGAGGCCTGGGCGCGCTGTCTCGGGCCCTGGATGCAGAAACATGGGGTGGGATGGGCAGAGGATGAGATCATCCAGCGTCTGGAGCGTCTGCAGGTGCTGGCCACGCTGGGCCGGCCCTTCCCCGACGCCCCTTCGCTGGCGGGTTTCATGGGACAGCACTTCGGCCCCATCCGCGGAGCGAAGAAGGGGGATGAACTGGACCTGGAAACGCTGGCGGAGCAACTGCCGCGCGTCTTCCCGGAGACTGCGGGCACCCTCATCCCGCCCATCGAGCCGGACCCCCTGGCGGACTTCGTGCTGTGGGAGCTCCTTCCGCAGCACGCGGACCTGCTCCGCCTGGCCCTGCCGGCGCCGGACGAGGCGGAGGCCGCGCCGGCGGACTGGGCGGAGCGCGTCTGGCGCGCCTGTCAGGTGCTGGCGCGGCTGTGGGCTGTTACTGCCGACCCACAGCGCGCTCAGGTGGAGGGCTGGGTGGAGCGGGTCACGCAGGCGCTGGAAGCCCTGGAGGCCCCGAGGGGCTTCTGGGCAGGGCTGGAGCGGAACTTCTGGGTGGGGCCAAAAAGGGAACAGCCCCTCCAGACCGTGCTGTTCCGCTGGCTGACGGCCCTCGTGACACAGCGGCTGTTGGAGCGCACGCCGGCGGACCAGGAAGACGTGCGCGCCAGCCTGCTGAACAACCTGGCCCTCCGCTACAGCGAGCTGGGCCGGCCCCAGGAGGCCCTCCCCCTCGCCCTCGAGGCCGTCAATACCTACCGCCGCCTGGCCGAAGCCAACCCCGACGCCTTCCTCCCCTACCTGGCCACGAGCCTCAATAACCTGGCCGCATTCTACAGCGGGCTGGGCCGGCCCCAGGACGCCCTCCCCCTGGCCCTCGCTACCAGGCTTTCTCCGGCAGCGCCTCCGCCCTGGGAGTGCTGGGTCCTGGGGTTGGTGCTGGGCGTCGGGGGTGGGATCTGGCTGGTATACGTGGTTATCCTTTACCGACCGGTAAGACGCACCTATTGGGAGGATCCGTCGCCCCTCTTGAGCGACCAGGGTCCTTACGCCCTGTGTCGCCACCCGGGGTTATGGGGCTACTTAGCGCTGCTCGCCGGCCTTAACCTGGCCCGACCGTCGCTTTTCCTGGCTATGGCCAGTCTGGTTTGGGCGCTGGCGGACTTGACGCATATCTTCGTACAGGACCGCTACTTTTTCCCTCGGCTGTTCGAGCATTACCGTGCTTACTCTGGTTACACCCCTATGCTGTTTCCTAATCGGCGGAGTTGGCAGCGTTTTTGGGCCACCGTTCGTAGTTCTGAATAGGAAAGGGCGAGCGAGAAATGGCAAGCTTGGCGGAACTGCTTAGAGAAGGCAGGAGACGGGAGGTATGGCTCAAGTATTGCGGCTTTACCGAGTTATCGCTGAAGGAATTTTTGGTGGTCCAGGAGCGGCTTCTGGCCGAGCAGGTGGAACTTTTTTCGGCCGGCGCCCTGTGCCGCCAGCTTTTCGGCGGTAGGTTGCCTCAAGATATTAGCGATTTTCGTCGCCACGTACCCCTGACCACCTACGATCAATATGCCCCCTACCTTGCAGACAGGCGGGAAGATATTTTGCCGGTAAAACCGGCCTACTGGGTGTGCACCTCCGGGAAGATCCGAAGCTATCCTCGCAAGTG
>Ga0080004_1111921_pt1 | contig 45235 bp, 41 predicted proteins | sample WasSprMetagenome_FD_69207 | JGI IMG/M metagenome (GOLD analysis project Ga0080004, IMG submission 69207) | Sulfidic aquatic microbial communities from Washburn Spring, Yellowstone National Park, USA - WS (SPADES assembly) (version 2) | ecosystem: Environmental > Aquatic > Thermal springs > Hot...
GCCAAAGTATTAAACTATTCCGAAGCAAAATCCTTAATAAACGTCTCGTAACGTTTACATCTTGGGCCGGTAGATCAGCCTGGAATGATCGCAGCGTTGGCATCGCTGAGGTCGCGGGTTCAAATCCCGCCCGGTCCACTATTTCTCCGATATTACAAAGAAGGCTCTGGTTCCGCAACTCTTATATTATTGGATGGATAATCCATCCAAATATGGAACGAAACAACAAAACGCTGACAATAGCCCTCATAAGCGTTTTGGCAGTTCTTTGTTTGGCCATTCAAATATCTCCAAGACCGCCAAACGTGGAATTCACTTCACTATTCACGTTCACCACAGGCTTCATTTTTGGCTCTATTGTCGGAGGGTTGTTCGGAAGTTTTGTGATGCTTATCAATGGCTTTCTCTCGCCATGGGGTTTCGCTGGTTTGAACTTGCCTTTTCAGATGACAGGCATGGCTTTGGTGGGTTTAGCTGGCGGGGTTTACAGAAAATTTGCCTACGAACAGCGCCCGGTGGAGTTTTGTGTTGAAGCGGCTATCCTGGGGGCTTTTTTGACGGCGCTTTACGATTTAATAACAAATTTTGGATTCGCGGTTTTCCAAACCTTGATGGGGGTGCCGTTTGACATCGCTTTAATAACTGCACTAGCATATGGCACGTTCTTCTCCATAATTCATATAGTATCAAATACGGCGGTTTTTGGAGTTGCATTTCTTCCCATGACAAAAGCTGTATACAAGGTATTAGTGGTGAATAAAATTGGTTGAGAAGAGAACCCTAGCCCTTGCGGTTTTAGCAACTCTTGTTTGGGCGTCAACTGCAACAGGTTTTGCAGCATACTATTACATAAATTTCCAAGACCTTTTGACAGTTATAGGTGGCGCTCCAATAAAAGTTGATGTTCTAATTGATTACGGCAATGGCACAAGGGAGTGGCATAATGGAACCGTTCTTTTTGCCAATTCAACGGTTTTCGATGCTTTGTTGTCCGTAACCAAAAATGTGAAGTTTGATGTCTACCCATCTCTTGGTGTGCTTGTCACGGAGATAAATGGAGTTAAGAACGTTGGAAATGTCACCTCTGGAATGGCGTGGATGTGGTACTATTGGGAGAAGGAGTCATGGAACTGGGGACCAGAGGCTTGCGACAAATACATTCTCGGGAAACTTGGACCCCACAGCATCATACTTTGGAACTACACTAGTTATAGTTACTAACGAAACTATACTGCTTACACTATTCTTGTAGTTTGAAGCGGAGGATTGCGGCTATACCGCCAAAAGAGTTTTTAAGCATCTGTCCTTCCTCGGTTTCTTCAGAGATTATTTCGACCTCAGTGTTTGTGTATTCTGCAAGTTGGGCGAAGTCTTCTATTAGCTCCTGCTTGTCAATGATGCTTAATGATGGAGCCTTACATTTTGGGCAAGGTTTACCGACAAGGCTTTGCTCAAAACTTGTTAGCATTGGTCCCCTAACGGTTTGCTGTTCCTCATAGCCGCATGCGCTGCACTTGATTTTCACCCGTGCAATGTCAAGGCCTTCTGACAATAGTAGTGTTTTCGCGGCTCCTGCTTCTAGGGCTTTTCTTACAGCTTCTTCACCGTAAGTGGCGAGACCCGTGTCGTGGCCTATTTCATAGAGGAACTGCTGCATTATTTGCCTTTCCTCAATGTAACGGATTTTTCTCATAATTTCCGGCGCTTTGTCCACTATTTCCTTTACGCCCTGCTCGTCCACATAGGCTGTGTCAACAGTGTCGATAATTTTCTCTTTCAATTGGTAGTTTAGGTAGTCGCCCTTCTCAAAATCGTATTTTGTGGGTCCCGGCCCGCCGATAATTATGCCTTTCAAGTTTTCTATGGGAAGAAATATTTCATTTGCATGCTCGCCCACCCGCCTAAAATATTCTTGAAGCCGCATTTCCCTAAGCCTTTCAAACCTTCTGGCAGATTGCCCACCAGCCCGAGTTTTTCCAGGAACGCCCGAGGTCACTTCCCTAACTATTTCAAGTCTTCTGCCCTGAAGGGTTGCTATAGTTGCGGCTGTTGCGTCTATGAGGAGTATGCCATAGGTCTCTTTCTCCCTAAGCATTTCCTGCAAATGCTCTGTGTGGAAGCGGGAGTTACACCTGTAAAGGTATATGTGTATGGGTTCTGGCGGTATTATAACATACGTTTCTATTTTTTCGCTTCCAGCACCATTTTGGGGAACAGCGCCACAGAATATTACAAGCCCATTTTCTGGAGTTTCCTTGAAAAGTTTAAGCCGCTGCTGGACCTTAACAATGGCGTCTTGAACATTCTTTCGGGTTGTTGTCGATTTTATGTTTGAAGCGGTGCCATATTCTTCCCTAAGCATGTTCATAACTTCGCTTATCTGCTTCCCCGGCGGAATGTAAAGCGAAATAAGCTCTGTTCCTCGCCCCTCTTTGCTGGCTAGCGTGTTCAGTATCTTTTTTAAACGGAATAGTTCGAGAGATGTCCTCTTTTTTGGGGCACTCAAATTTTTCACTTAGACTTAAAGTTTAATGGCTATAAAGCTACATGACAAGGAGCCAAATAAAAATATTGGATTAAATAGTGTTAGGATAGCCCTAAAACTTCTTTCAAAAACGCCTTATAAGGCCCTAGTTTCCCGCCATAATTGCCAGCAGAAACCTGCAAGACCCCTGGAACATTTATGGCTGCTTTTATGCCTTCTCCCATAGCCCTTTTAACAGCCTCCACCGTTAAGCCATTAATGACAATTTCGTAGACGCTGTTAACGTCTTCTGGCAGTTGGGAGTCTGCCACAATCTTTTTCAGTGTTGGACAGAAGGGGTGGTTTGTTGAAGCCTTAAGCTTGTACTTTAAAGAACCAGCTTTAGAACCAGACCTGCAAACCCCACCTGGAAATGGCATTATAACCTCGTTTGCATTGTTTTTAATTGCTTTTACGGCTTCTTCTGCTGCTTGCAGTCCCGTGGTTTTGTCCTTTGCCAGTATGAGGAAGTTTCCTCCGGCAACAGCCTCTGCAACACCAAACGAGTCTTCAACAATAAACTCGCCTTCCATAACTGGGATTCTCCAAACTTTTCTTTCGCCAACAATGCCCTTCTTTTGGAAGCCGTCACCAAAATAGCGGAGGCTCCGTCCAACTTTCATTCTTCTTTTAGCGTTTTGAAGGGCATCAAAAGCTGATGTCGTGGGGCAAGTCATTATGCACTGTCCAATGCGAAGTATCATCTGATTTTTTAAGTCAAAACGATTTCGGTTATAGATTTGGATTATGGCGCCCACTCTTCCATCGGGAGTTTTTCCTTTTGGAACAAGTCCCTCAACCCCAGCTTCAGCAGGAGCCATAATGACACTTGTAGCAAAGCCCGTTGCCACTTCAGCAGCAGTTAAAGCCCATTTTTCGCTGTCTGCTGTAATGAGTACTCTTCCAACCCACATGGGAAACATTTCGGCAAAAGTGTCTGAAACTTTAACAGTGTGCCCCCTCGGAGACTTTACAATGAAGCATGGTCCAAACTTGTCCTTCTCGTCGTATCCTACTATTTCAAGTTTGGCTTCGCTTTTCAGCATATTCAAACCTAGCTTTGAGGATAAGCATAATCTCATTTAAGACTTTTCGCCTTGCAGGGGCAAAATGACACATTAACAATTAGCTTTTGCAGATATAACAAAGCCTTACGAGGCAAAGACAGCCCTTGCCAACGGGTTTCAAAGGGAAACCTAAATCTATTTATTTTTAACCATAATAAGGTTTTCACCATGAAAACCGCTAAAGTCAGCTTTGAAGAATCCATAGAAGAAGCAGTTATCAATGCCGGAAAATGTGTTGGCTGTGGCACTTGTGTGCTTGTCTGTCCTTTCACATGCCTTGAATACGTGAAGGAAAAACCAGCCTTAGTAAAGGAGTGCAAAGTTTGCGGTATATGTGCCCAAGCATGTCCGCAATACGAGTTCCCATCGTCGAAAGTTGAAGCCTTCGTTTTTGGCAGGGAGCGAAAGCCCGACGAGGCTTTTGGAGTCTATAGACGGTTTGTTTTGGCAAGGGCTACGGACAGCAAAATTCTAGAAGTTTGCCAAGATGGGGGAGCGGTAACATCCTTATTGTTATTTGCCTTAAAAGAGGGAATTATTGACGGCGCAATAGTTGCAAAAAGCGAAGGAGAAAAACCCTTTTATCCTCATCCCACACTTGCCACCACAGCGGACGAGATTTTACATTCAGCTGGAACGAAATACTTTTACTCACCCAACATCCTCGCCATAGCAAAAGTAATCGAACAGAAAAAATGTAACATCGCATTCGTCGGGACCCCATGTCAGGTACGCGCAATCCGAAAGATGCAGCTGGTAGGGCTAAAGAAGTATATTACACCATTAAAGCTTCTAATCGGCTTGGCTTGTTCCGAATGTTTCATTTATGAAGGACTTATGGATGGACACATTCGCGGGAAAATGAGTGTGGACTTGAACCGCATTAGAAAAATCAACATTAAGGGCAAAATGCTGGTAAAACTGGATTCTGAAACTGTGGCCATACCCCTTCCAGAGGCAAAACAATACGCAAGAAAAAGCTGCCACTCTTGTGAAGATTTCAGCTCCGAATTTGCGGATATCTCCATAGGGGGTCTGGGACTAGAAGGTTGGAGTTTTGTGATTATACGCACAGAAAAAGGCGAAGAACTATTTTCTAACGCTGAAAAAGCAGGGTTCCTCACAACTAAAGAGGCAAACATGGAACCGAATGCCATAAACCTGTTGATTAAACTTTCAAAGAAAAAAAGAACTGCAATCACAGAAACACTAAATAAAATGTAAACGACCGCTTTTCTGAAATCCTTATAAACATTGTTTTCTAAATATGGCTTCTAGCTTAATGCCTCAAGGTGCACTCCTTGGAGAAAGTTAAGATTGGTGTCTTTAAATGCGGCAACATTGGAACTGCACCTTTGCTCGAACTGCTTTTTGACGAGTTAGCGGATAGGGAAGACATAAGCGTTCGAACAATAACCATAGGGGCAAAAATGCTGGCGGAGGAAGTAGCAGAAGCTATGCCGAAAATCTTTGACTTCAACCCAGACTTCATCATTTTCATTTCCCCAAATCCAGCGGTGCAAGGTCCCAGAAAAGCCATGGAAATACTTTCGGAAAAGAAAATTCCAAGCATATTCATTTCCGACGCGCCAGGCAAACGCCTCAAAGAAGAGTTTGAAAAACAAGGCTTTGGCTATATCATAGTTATGGGCGACCCCCTCATAGGTGCAAGAAAAGAGTTCCTAGACCCAACTGAAATGGCGATCTTCAACTCGAATGTGATAAAAGTGCTGGCAATCACAGGCGTCTACAAAATGATTTGCCAAGAAATTGACCGAATTATTCACTGTTATAAGGAAGACATAGCCTTCGACTTACCTAGGCTGATAATAGACACTGATAATATTAGGGATAATTCGGATTTCAAGAATCCTTATGCCCTAGCAAAGGCCATGGCAGCCTATGAACTTACAAAGAAGATTGCAGAAATAAACACAAGAGCATGCTTCATGGAAAAAGAAAAAGAAAAGTATATCCCGCTGGTTGCATGCGCCCATGAAATTGCACAGGTGGCGGCTGCTCTCGCGGAGGAGGCAAGAGAAATCGAAAAATATGCAGACACACTTGTTAGGAGACCCCATTCAAAAGAGGGCAAATTAAAGTTTAAAGATAAATTGATGCTGCCTCCCACTTTTGATGATGAAATTCTTCAGAGATGGCTTAAATCGTTGAAGAAAAGCTGAGGTTTGTATATACGCTATTAATACATATATATGGTATTTCGAATAAGTATATATTTTCCAACCTCACCTCTAACACTCAAGGTGAAATAAATGAAAGCCCTTGAAATAACACCATTAGAAGGAAAAACATTAAAGGTCATAATGGTTGAGAAGGAATACAGCGAACCCTTCTGGATCGTAGAACCATCAAACAACCACACGCCAAAAATCATTCTATCTTCCAGGTTTAAGCCTTCCATTGCCTTCTGCAACTTCTTCGAAAAACTAATTAACGAAGTTAAACCAGACTTCATAACAGAAGAGTTGGGGAACCGCTCAACAAAAGAGTTTAACGAAGCAAATGTTCTCGCCCAGATAAGCCAGAAAATGAAAATTCCACTCTTCGCTGTAGACATCGACGAAAATGCAAGGGGTTATGTGGCATCCCTTATCGAGGAGAAGAAGCAGCTTAGAGACAAAATATTAAAAGCGTTAGAGGAAAACCCCGACGAAAACAGCGTTGAGAGAGAGTATCTAATAGCTTATGGCCAATGCCTACAACAAGAAATTGAGGAGTTAGAGCGCGAAGCAAAGTTTTCAGTTAGGGAAAGCTGGATTGCCATGGGCATCCTTGAAAATGCAAGAAACCTTGAAAAAACGGAAATAACATGCGTGCACGTATCAAGTCCAGAACATGTAAGCGGAGTCAAAAAGCTTTTAGAGTCTGTTGATGTAGATGTAGAGACAATTCAGCCGACAAAAAAATTGGTCTTCACAAAGGAGAAGGCGCCAATGGCTGAAATTGAAGATTTGCTTAAATCTATGCAAATACAAGTTAAGCCAGTCATTAGAACCTCTTCTGAAGAAGCCCCATACATCCTCTTCTTCCTGGACACGGACAAGAGGGCAAGCCCATTTGACATCTGCATGGCTTATGATGCCGGATTCAGTGTTGTAGTCCCATATGAGAATGTAACCACTGACGAAGCGAAGAAAATAGTGCAAGATGCAATCTTCTCCAGGGACCCGAAAGGGATTAAGCGTACATGCTTCTTCATCGGCGGAAAAGACATGGAAAAAGCCGAAGAGGTCTTAAAGGTTGTTCGTGAAACCATGTTCCCCCCGTTCCAAGCCAACACCATAATAGACCCAGCTGGTGCCTACACGACAGCCGCAGCCATGGTAGCCAAAGTGGAAGATGCCATAGCCAAAGCTAAGCTTGGAAACCTAGAGGACAAGAGGGTGGCGGTGTTTGGCACAGGAGCCGTTGGAAGGGTTGCAGCCATTTTGTTGGCAAAGCTTGGGTGCTCCGTTAAAATTGTAAGCCCAAACCCCGACAGAAAGGATGGAGACGAATATGTTTCAAAGCTGTCTGCCCTTCTCCGTGAAAGATACGGCGTGGACATTGAAGGCGTTTTCGCCCCAACACCAGAGAAAAAGGTTGAAGTCATAAATGACTCTGATGTTATTCTCTGCGCATCCGTCGCAGGCGTTCGCATAATTACCAAAGACATTCTAAACGAAGTAAAATTCGTCAAGGTTATAGCCGACGTCAACGCTGTCCCACCCCTCGGAGTAGAAGGAATGAAACTCGAAGATGACATGAAGGAATTCGCTCCCGGAATCTTCGGCATAGGCCCCTTAACTATTGGACGACTCAAGTACAAGCTTGAACGCGAAATCTTAAGGGAAGCCAGAAGAAACGGTAAAGGAACAGTCTACAACTACAACTATGCAATGGAGTTGGCAAGGAAAATCCTTAAGGGCGAAATACCCGCTGCCAAACTGGCTGTTACAGTGAGCTATCCTTCAAAGGAACAGAAAAAGCCTTAGCAAACCGCCACTAGGAGGGCTTAAAGGACTGATCTATGGTTACTTCCGCAATGTCCATTGCACATTCCGCTATACGTCGTATACTGTCTCGTATCGAACAACAAGCACAAATAACTTCAGTATCCTTTTCTCTAATAAAGGCTAAAGACGCTATCTCCCTGTCCAATTTCTCTATTTTAGCCTGATTTTCAATAACCTCATTTGAACTTTTCACGTCTTTTGCGAAAAAAGCATTAACAGCATTGTCGTATAGGGCTACGGCATCACACCCGGCAGCGTACATTTTCTCCAGTAGAGGCTCTGAAACCTCTTTATTGCCTCCTTTCATCATAATTATGTGCTTGGCTACATTTGCCGCTTGATCTGAAACCTGCTCTATACGGTGGATAAGGGTTTGATAGTCCAAGCAGTCTATGGGCTCAACGGAAAGCTGATTGGCTAGTGCTGGGTCAACGGCTGCTCTGCGCACTAGCCTCAGCAGGAAGAAGGAGAAGTGGTCCACCTCATCGTCGATGGTGTAAACGGATTTTGCAAGCTCCGCGTCTAGGCTTCTTAAGGCTTGGAAAGCATCTCGACACATGGAGCTTGAAATTTTATACATCCTATTAATTCCCGTTTCAATGGATGCTTTAGACTCGTCTATTAGAGTTGCAATTTGCATCTCCTTAGTGTCAGCCTCCATTATCCGCATATAAAGCATCTGCACAATCCTGCGAATGGCCTTCTGCTGGGGAACCGTGAAAAACTTGTCTGAAACAAGCTTAATCTGGGAATAACCATTTAAATAGCAGGCAATTATGCCGCGAATAATGAAAGATATGTCTTTCTCTGACTCAACATGGAGGGTTATCTTAGCGGGCTCCCGCTCTTTTCGTGCACCGGGGAAAACTACAAGAGAGCGATCTCTGTTCATTGCGATAGAAACAACATCTCCACTTTTAAGCTCATTTAGCTCCACCCAATATTTTGGAAGCGAAACCACCAGCGAGGAGCGCCCCAGAGACATTATTTTACGCTGCTCCATACAAACCTTCACCACTAAATATTAATGCAAAATTTCAAATATATATTTCTATAGACAATATAAGCTGCTCTTCGATTTAGAACAGCTTAAATAATTAAACGAGATGTCTATCAATGAGCTAATAGAATGGAGTGTGAAACAATTGACAGAGGTTGTTGAGAAAGGTTTAGAGAAAATTGGCATAACGGTTTCAAAGCCGGTGCTTGCCGTTATATGCATAATCTTCGGCCATATTCCATAAACTTGATAGTCGGCATATTCCTCATGATAGAAGGCATCTTAATGCTGACAGAATATTTAGAGCTCAAAAACAGCAACCACCGCCGCCACCACAATAAACTTTTCATTTTTCTTTTTACACATGCAAAAGAGGCAGGTCAGCCATTGGCAAGAACTGAAATTCGGAACCTTTTAGTTATTGGGATAGACACAGTTTTTGTTGCTGCATCCGCAAAACGTGCAGGCTACAATGTTTACGCAGTTGATTATTTTGATGACATTGACCTTCAGCACGCATGTGCCGCTTATAAATCAATAAAAAAACATAAAAATACTGAAAGCCGCCTCGAAGTTAAGACAAATTTTGATCCAAGAGCTCTCTTGAAAGTGGCAAAAACTTTGAGTAAAAAGCACCGTATAGATGCGGTGCTGCTCTCCTCAGGTCTGGATGATTATACTAAGATTCTCTGCAAGTTAAATGAAATGGTACCCATATTAGGGAACCCCCCAGACATCATCAGAAGCATCCGTGAAAGGAAGAAATTCTTTAATGCACTTGAAAAATTGGGGGTGCCTCATCCCGAGACCGCTGTTGTTGAAAACTTGTTTGAGGCAAAAGAAGTTGCTGCTAGGATGGGATACCCCGTTGTTGTTAAACCTTCTAAAGGTTTTGGAGGAGTTGGTGTCAGGCTTGCTTCAAATCCTTTAGAGTTAAAGAAAGGTTTTCAAATAGCAAAAATTGACGGTGATGTTGTCGTTCAAAAATTGATCAGGGGCATTCATGCAAGCATATCTATCCTAGCTGGAAAGAGAAGCATTCAAGTTCTATCCATAAACGAGCAGCTACTGGGATTACCTTCAGTTTACCAAAAAGAACCCTTCGGCTACTGCGGCAATATTGTGCCCCTTCAAGTTACCAACCCAATTTTTGAAAAGTGCAAGCTTATAGCTGAAAAAATCGCTTTGCATTTTGGTCTTAAAGGCTCTAACGGCATTGACATTGTCATCTCAAAGGATGGAACACCATACGTTATAGAGGTAAATCCGCGGTTCCAAGGGAGTTTAGGCTGCATAGAAAAAGTTTTGGAACTTAACCTTGTCAACGCCCATGTTAAAGCTTGTTTGTACGATGAATTACCAGCTAGAAAACCGCCTCCAAAATTTTGCACACGCCTCGTTTTGTATGCTCCAAACCGCGTTATCGCCCCAGACTTAACAACTCTTCACGGAATATGGAATATTCCCCCTTCACATAGCATAATCGAAAAAGGAGAACCCATATGCTCAGTTTTGATCGTAGGAGAAAGCCGTGGAACATCTCTTCATAAAGCTGAAAGCCTAGCTAAGATAATTTATAGCAAGCTTCAGTCAGCCTAAAAGGATAGTTTCATTTTCGCATAGCACTAATTATTGGTGGACCTACTGTTGCGGTTATAATTGCAGATAAGGTCACTTTAATAGGGGTTTCAACAGCCCCTAAAGCCCATATTGCCTGAAGTTCGCCGACACCATAACCATAGAATAAAGTATAAGTTTGACATGGTACGAAGATGAATATGCGGAAAAGAACATCAGCCTCTAATCCAATTAACGTGCTGAATGCAAGGACGTAGAGCAAGCGGATTTTTGATTTCGTGTCCCACAAACTTTTCCATTTTGTTGTAATAAAAGCCAAAAATAGTAAAGTGCCGAATGCCAAATAAACATCCCACATGCCCCAAAAAGGAAGCTGCCATGAAACTGGGGTGGCGAAAAATCCCCCTAAAAGGGCAAAATAATATGCCAAAACTATACCCCATTTTCTTCTAAACACAAGCGCGGAAATCATAGTCCCTAAAGGAGCACCAAGTGTGAAGAGAAATTCAAAGGCGTTAACGTAATTTATAAAGTGGCCAACTATAACCCCTATAAAAGTCGAAAGGAAGCCGGCTAGTGGTCCAAGCACTATTCCAGTGATCGACTCGGATATGAAAACCCAACTATACCAGACGCCAGAATAGGGCAAAAATGAAGGAACAATTAGTGAATCACAAATTATGTTAAAAGCAGCGAAAATCGAAATCAGCGAAATAAAAGTGGACTTCTTTAACTTTTCCAACGAAATCACTTTATCTTCCCAAGCTTTAAAACATCGTATTTTTAATAATCTTTCTATCCACTTAGAAAAAATTGAATTAGAAAGAGTGTTAATGCTGTTAATGCGCCAACAACAATCATTACTACGCCGTAAAGCCATCCACTTTCCTTTGCTATTTTCCCCAGATAAAAGCCTAAAAGGAACAGGGTTGCCATGGAAAGCGCTAGCGATGCAAAGTAAGCGTTTGATATGGAGATTATTTTTAGTGATGCCAGCATGAAGGGTGTTAGCGAAATGGTGGCTGTTAGGGCTGGTGATAAGCCGTCTATTAGTGCCACATAAATTACCACAAAGCGGGCAGCCTCATAATGTATGGGGTCTACACGATTTTTTGTTGCCTCCTCCATGTCCTTTAAGTGGCGTTCTCTTTCAGCTTTTTCAGCCATGAAAGCTCCGAAAAAGCCCGAAACTCCCATGGCTAGGCATGCGCCGAAACCGGCGAGCAAGATAACTTCAGGCTTTGTCACACCAGCTATCCATGAGCCTAGGACTATGCCGAAGATGGTCATGGCGCCGTCAAAACCGTTCATTATAAAGTATCTTCTAGCTATCCCGCTAGCCTTGGTTATATGGAGGTAAACCTTAACTTTTCTAGAGAGGTTTTTGAGAGAATTACCCAACTGGTGAGTTTTCACCCTTTAAAGGGCAAGAGCTAGAGCCCATGTTTCAAATTCGGTTTTAATACCACAACTGTTTAATATAAAGGTTTGCGATTCTCACTCAACTCTTAAAGGAGGAGAATATGTGACCCTTGCAGAAACTCTGGAAAAACTCTCAAACGCCTGTGGAGTGGCTGGAAGAGAGGAAGAAGTTAGAAGTCTAATGAAAAGTATGCTAAAACCCTACGTGGACGAGGTTAAAGAGGATAAACTTGGAAACGTTATAGGCGTTAAAAAGGGCAAGAAAGACGCTCCAAAAGTTATGCTGGCAGCCCACATGGATGAAATAGGACTTTTGGTCAAGACCATCTCCAAAGAAGGATTCCTACAGTTCACAAAAATTGGCGGCATAGACGACCGCATACTACTAGCCCAAAAAGTGATAGTGCACACGGAAAAAGGTCCCTTACACGGCATAATTGGCTCTAAGCCTCCCCACATACAGAAGGAAGAGGAACGCAAAAAAGTCATGACCTACGACGAACTTTTCATAGACATCGGAGCGGAAAACCAAGAAGAAGCCAAAAAGATGGGCGTAAAAATTGGAGACCCCGTGAGCTTCGACATAAAATTCGCAAAAATAAGCAACGACATAGTCATCGGAAAAGCCTTTGACGACCGCGTCGGCTGCGCGGTAATGATTGAAGCAATGAAACAGCTTAAGGGAACGGAATGTACGGTTTATGCTGTTGGAACAGTACAAGAGGAAGTAGGCTTAAGGGGCGCTACAGTAGCGGCTTTTGGCATATACCCCGACGTGGGCATAGCCCTTGACGTTACAGTAGCTGGCGATGTCCCCGGCGTAAAAGAGGGGGAAGCCCCGGCGAAATTGCGGAAGGGCCCATCAATAACTGTTGCCGACTATGGGCTTATAACTCATCCAAAAGTTCTGCGATTACTTGTTGACGTGGCTGAGGAGAATAAAATTCCATATCAGCTTGAAACTGGCTTGCAAGGCTCAACAGACGCTGCCCGCATATCCCTAACAAGGGAGGGAGTCCCCAGCGGCGTCATATCAGTGCCAACACGTTACATCCACAGCCCAGCATCCCTACTGAGCCTAAAAGACGCTGAAAATGCCGTGAAACTGACAGTGGCAGCTATACAGAAACTTCCAAAGTACTTCTAAAATTTCTCCAAAAGACACGAGAATATCCCAATTTGTTAAATGTAAAACAATTTAAAATTTAATAGCCCTTATTAAATCTGACAAACCATGACAAAGAAAAGTGGTTTTGAATTTCTTGAACACATGGCTGATGCGTACGTCGCCGCCTACGGAAGAGACTTGGCTGAAGCTTTCGAAAATGCAGCGGCCGCAATGTTTGAGGTCATGACCGAAATTGAAAGAGTAAAACCAGAAGTTGAAGATTACATTGAAGTTGAAGCGACAGATGAATATGCTCTACTTTATAATTGGCTTGAAGCACTCCTTGTCAAATCAGAAATTAACGAGATGCTATATTCAAAATTTGAAATATCTGAGATAACGAGAACCAACGATGGGCTCAAGCTTAAAGCCAGAATATGGGGAGAAAAATTCAACTCTAAAAAGCATCAACAAAAAGTTGGTGTTAAAGCCATCACATACCATCAAATGGAAATAATTAGGGAGCCAAACAAGACCACTGTGAAGTTTATACTTGACATTTAAGCGAGATTAAGCCTCTTCAACCCCTTCAATATTTCTTCCACAATCACTTCTGGAGGTGTCTCAAGCTTTTCGCATTTAACCTCTACAAATGGAACTTTTTTCGCCCTATAATATTCTAGAAGGGGCTGGGTTTGCTTTTCATAAACCTCTATACGTTTTTTAATAACCTCTGGCGTGTCGTCTGAACGCTGATACAATGGTCCGCCACATTTGTCACATACCATGTCCTTCTTGGGTTTTAAGAAGAGAAGGTTATAGATTGCCCCGCAGTTTTGGCATATCCTCCTAGATGATAGGCGTTCAACGATTATCCATTCAGGCACTGTAAGGTGGATTATGGCGTCTATATTGGCTATTCTGTCAAGAGCCTTTGCCTGCTCAACAGTTCTCGGATAGCCGTCCAAAATGAAGCCTTTACCCTTCGGAATTTTAGCCAAGCTCTCCTTTAGAACATCAAAAGTAACATCGTCCGGAACGAGCAATCCACTTTCCACGTAGGCCTTCACTCTTCTTCCCAATGAAGTGTTTTCCTTTATCATTTCCCTAAAAATATCTCCTGTGGCAATAACCTCAACGTTCAGTTTATCCTTCAACCGTGACGCATAGGTTCCCTTCCCAGAACCCGGTGCACCAAAAATTATTAGATTTACCATACTTGCACCTCTGCTTTAAGTCAGCTTTAAGGATTTGATAGTAAAATAAAACGTTTGCCATTTCGATTTCTTTGGATTAATGAATGATGAAGGATATTTCTTTAACAAGGGTCTCTGGGATTACGGCTCTGCCTCTCTTATTCAGCTGGACGAAGCCTATCCTTCTAAGCGCTTGCAAGTCGTTGTAAACGTTCTTTACGTTGCGCCTCAATTTTTTAGCCAAATCGTTTATTGAATCCACCCTTGAAACCGCCAGATAATGTAAAAGCTCAATTCTTTTCGGCGTGAGCACGACTATTTGTTCTGGTTTTAAATCTTTTACCTCTTCAACCGTGTAGTCTAAAGTGCCCTCTTCTAGGTATCCCTTAAAGCTGTCTACAAGCTCAGCCCATTCGAAAAAAGCTTTAACGAATTTTGAGCTAAGCCTTTTCTTAAGAAATAACTCCTCAAACTTTTCAAAATGCATCCCAAACTCTCGCTCAAAACTTTTTATTTTCTCCTCGACCTCTTCCGGTGTTAGGTTTCGAATTATTCTTATAAGCATGTGACCCACAAGAACTGAAGTATTATTTTCATATATATAATAAACCGTTTTATCATACAAAATGTTTAAAGTGATGCGACGAAAGACTAACCTTACGTTAAGCGCTTAAAAAGGCGGTAAGATTGAGCATCGCAAAAATTGATGAGCATATTTTCATGATTGACGTTGAAGCTGCTGGAGTGCGGAATTTTGTTGCCAGCTATGTTATAAAAGGTGAAAAGGTAGCCATAATTGAAACTGGTCCAACATCTTCTGTCCCTAACCTTGTTCGAGGCTTAACAAAGTTAGGCGTAAAATCCGAAGATGTTTTATACATTGCTGTTTCACACATTCACCTAGACCACGGCGGCGGAGTCGGAACACTGATAAAGCATTTTCCAAAAGCTAAAGTGATAGTCCACCAAAGGGGTGCACCACACCTTGCAAATCCTGAAACACTTTGGCAACAGTCAAAAATTGCTCTTGGAAAGATAGCTGAAATATACGAAAAGCCGGAACCAATTCCGATGGAAAGAATTGTGACAGCCCAAGACGGCATGACAATAAATGTTGGAAAGGATATTGTATTGAGGGTTATGGAAACTCTTGGACATGCTTCTCATCATCTGAGTTATTACGAGCCATCCAGTAACGGTATTTTTACAGGCGACGCTGCCGGCATTTATATAAGCGAAATGGGCGTAACAGTTCCAACCACGCCCCCGCCTTTCCGTTTAGAAATAGCCTTAAGCTCTCTGGACAAATTGGCAAGTTTAAAACCGTCAGTCCTATACTACACGCATTTTGGCAAAGCATTAAACGCCATGGAAAAACTTGGGTTATATGCTAAACAGCTTAAGCTTTGGGCTGATATTGCTAAGAAAGCTTTAGACGAAGGCTTAGACGAAAATTTGGAAGCTGTCAGCCGAAGAATAGTCCAAAGTGATGATGCAATCAAAAAAGCTGAGGAGTACATTAAGTCCCATATTGTTTTACGTGAAACAGTGCTTAAGGAAAGCGTTCGGGGCATAATTGAGTTCGTTAAAAGTTTTGGAGCCCCAGCCTAGTTTATTGGTTTATATGCCAAAAATACTTTATATTTGCGCTTGCTTGAGAGAGACTTAGGTGAAGATGTTATGGGCGAAGAGGGAGAGGGAAGGCCTCCCTCTGAAAAAGTTCCCCTTGAAAAATTGAACGATTACACATGGCGTATTCCGAAATATAAACCCGGAATGCGGGTTCCAGGCATAATTTTCGCAGATAAAATGTTGTTGGAGAAGATGCAGACTGATAGAACTCTTGAACAGTGTGCTAATGTGGCTTACCTGCCTGGCATATACAAGTATTCCATAACATTGCCCGATGGACATGAAGGCTATGGATTTCCAATAGGCGGTGTGGCGGCAACAGACTACAATGAAGGCGTAATAAGTCCGGGAGGGGTGGGATATGACATAAATTGTGGTGTTCGCCTCCTAACAACAAACCTTTCAGAACAAGACATAAAACCCAAACTTGTCCAGTTGACAAACGCCATTTTTGAAAATGTTCCATGCGGTTTGGGAAGCCGCAGAAAGGACTTCAAAGTGACAATCCATGACTTAGATAGACTTGCCATGGAAGGTGTCCAATGGGTTATAGATCAAGGCTTGGGATGGGATGAGGATGCCGAGCACTGCGAAGAACATGGATGCATGAAAAACGCCAATCCAGACAAGGTTTCAACCACAGCAAAAAACAGGGGCTTAACGCAAATAGGCACTTTAGGCTCTGGAAACCATTTCCTAGAAATCCAAAAAGTTGACAAAATCTATGATGAACGCACAGCCAAAGCCTTTGGGATAGAGCACGAAGGACAAGTAACAGTCATGATCCACTGCGGCTCAAGAGGTTTCGGACACCAAATATGCTCAGATTATTTGCGAGTTATGGAGAGGGCTGTCCACAAATACAAGATAGTTCTGCCAGACCGAGAACTTGCATGTGCACCGGGAAACAGCAGCGAAGCAGAAGACTATTATGAGGCTATGACATGCGCTGTCAACTATGCCTTTGCAAATAGGCAGGCAATAATGCACTGGGTTCGCCAAAGCTTCCAACAAGTCTTCAAAGAAGACCCAGAAAGGTTCGGCTTAAAACTTGTCTACGACGTGGCACACAACATCGCCAAAATAGAGACTCACAAGGTTAATGGCGAACAACGAAAAGTCTGGGTTCACAGAAAAGGAGCCACAAGAGCTTTTCCACCTGGACACCCAGAAATCCCAGCAGACTACAGAAGCGTCGGGCAGCCAGTAATAATACCCGGAAGCATGGGAACAAGCTCATGGATTCTAGTTGGCACAGAAAAAGCCATGGAAATAAGCTTCGGCTCAACAGCCCACGGAGCCGGCAGAATGCTAAGCCGAGCAGCCGCAAAACGCAGATTCTACGGCGGAGACGTTAAAAGAAGCCTAGAACAGCGAGGCATAGCCGTCAGAGCTGCAAGCGCGGTCGTACTAGCCGAAGAGGCAGACCCAGCATACAAGAACGTGGACGTAGTGGCAGACGTAAGCCACAAAGTCGGCATAGCCACAAAAGTCGCAAGACTCGTACCATTAGCAGTCGTCAAAGGCTAAAACCTAAAATGCAGCGGCAACATGAAAGGCCTTAGAAATCTAGAGGGAGCTATTCAATTTTAACAGTCGAAGACAAGCCTAAAATTGACATTTCTGAAACGGGCGGGGTGGGATTTGAACCCGTTCAGCGCATGGCGAAATCGCCCGCAAACCCCCTCTTTTTATAATTTTCAAACATTCAAACACCATATGGCTTGTTATTTTTAACACTTTATTTGTTGGCTTTAAACTATCAATAAAAAGAGCCATATCGGTATAATGACGGCATTTCTTTTAGTTTCTAGTTTATCTTTGGAAAGTAGTATTCCTTTAGAAGCCCCTGACACTTTTAGAAAGTCAATTATGCCATATAAGTCCTTTCTGCTGATGGTTTGCTGATATTTTACTTCTATTGGTACGCTGCTGTCGATTTCAGCTTTAAGGACGAAGTCCACTTCTCTGTCTTTTCTCCCTCGCCAGTAGAAGACTGAGGTTTCATATGTGAAAAGTTGTTTTTGTTTGCTTAATAGGAATGCTAGTCTTACTAGATGGTTGGCAACTATTCCTTCTGCGATTTTGCCTATGTTCTCAGTTTCTTTGAGAAATTCTATGGTGGAATCGAATGGTTCTTTTCCAGAAACCCACGCTCTCATTGCATGAAGGTAGAATGGGTCTTGAAAGTGTATTTTCTTTTCTTTTTGATATGCTGGTGTCTTTTGGTTTACGTCGTAGTGATACAGGTATAGCAGCACAAAGCTATCTACAAGCGTATCTACGTATTCAGCGATCGTGTTATGATGAGCGATGTCTGTTTCTTGTTTTAGGGTATTCCATCCGACAGGGTTTCCTAAAGTTTCAATCACTCGGTTAATTATCTGCCTTAGGTAACTTTCTCTCTTGTTCCATCGGGTAAGATCGCCCAATATGACGTCTATATATGTTTTGTAAACGTATTCAGGTATTTCGTTGTGTTTAAGGTATTCATCGACAACTTTTGCTGTGCCGCCTGTTATTAGATAGTCTTGAAAGAGTTTTTCAAGCTCTTTCGCTAAAAACAAAAGTTCTTTAATTTCCTCTGGGATTAGGCCTTGAAGTAACTGTTGGAGTAATTCTATCCTTTTGTCGATTGAAAGTAGGTATAATTCCCTCATTGTATTTCTAACATCTTCATTTAGTGTTTCAGCGTATTCTGCAAATTTCATAGGCAGCATTATTTTGTCTAGGGTTTCCTCTGTTTGTCCCCGTCTTCCTGGAAGCTTTTCATATGCTTTTTTAATGTCAAGGGTGTGAGAGCCTGTTAAGATTGTAGTGGTATTTTCTAGCTTGCCCGTATCTACGAGATATTTTATGGCCTTTTGCCAATCCCGAACTGAAGAGATTTCATCCAAAAATAGGTACGTTCTTTGTTTGGGTGACGGTCTTATCTGGTCTAAGTATGCGGATATTTTCTCGACAAGTTCTCTTGGATTATTTATCAACTCACACGTGTAGTAGAATATTGCCCTTGGATGCACTCCCAAATCTAACAAGTCTTTTATCATTTCCTTCAATAATGTTGTTTTCCCAACTTGGCGTGGGCCTCTAATGGTATAGATGACATCTGCGCTAAGATCAAACTTATATTTGAGTCTTGGTAACCAGCACACTTTGGAGTTTGTTAGTGCTTTTATGTATTTATCCTCGAGAATGGCTTTAGGATTTTTCCACCAAGGATTCTGATCCATTAATTCAATAGGAATTGACATGATGTATTTTCATTGACAACTTATTTATAAATAATTTGTCAGTAAATTGACAGGCTATTTATATATAAAATGCTGATCGTCCTAACACCAAAATTTAGATTTTAAGACGTCGCTTTTCTCACGGTTTTACACATTATCTTTTTAATTTTCGATCGAGAGATCCATATGGCTTCTCCATTGGGAAATATGCTCATAGCAGTTATAATGGATAAAGTTTGGAATGTTAAAAGATTAAAATAGCGCCCTAAACCAAATGTTATGAATAGGTTTATCCCAGCTGCTATGAGTCGCGCTTTTTTTCCAAACCTTGAGGTAATAATTGATGATATTAAATACACACAGCTTATTATTACTAAGTATAGCAGAATTAGCTCGGCTTTAGTATATCCAATATGGAAGGGAAGGGAATCTTTTATTTGGAAGAAAAACCCGATTATAAAAATGAATGTTGTTAAATGGATTGATATCCTTCCTTCAAACTTTTCTTGCAGGATTATTAATGTGCTACCAATTAATATACACATCAAGAAAGTTATTATCAAAAATGGTTCCGTAGAGTACTGAGAACGAATAAACGGGATATAAAAAATTATTTGAGGATATTCTGTGTTATAAGTTTCGTTTTTCCAAGCTGGTTGTTGCCATGCATTTAAAAGTCTAATGTTAGAGTAGTAAACGTTTCCTTCAAGTCGGTCTATGCGACCCCACCATATAGTGAAATTTAATCTTAAACAATATATGTCGAATGGATAGTCGTCTGGATTTCCAATTAAATGAACTTTCCACTTTATAGTCTCCTGATACCAGAATCTTAACGTTGCAGACATGTTAATTATGAAAATATCAAAATCAACCAAGCTTTCTGAATAACCATTTGATGCATGTAATATTAATTTCTGGTTTTCAAAAGGTGAAGGTAAAGAGCCTCCTACGAAAATGTTTAGACTTGCTGAAAGGTTGTTCATATTAATGTCTTCAATTCCGATGGATATTGTTAAGTAGCTGCTGGGAAAATAAACAAGATAATTCATAAAATAAGTTTCATAGCTATTTCCAGCTTTATCACTAACAGAAATATAGTACCAAACTAATGTCCCATTTTCTTGAGGCGGTATCTCTCCTTTATATGTACCGTTATAACAATCTCCAAGGGTTAAATGCATTATTACCGGAGTGTACGTTAAACTTGTTGGATCCTCTCCTACTCCATATAACAACGTTACATTCTCCACCCCAGATTCAATATCGGTCACTTGAGCCTCAATGATTACTGTATCCCAAGGTGTGATGGGTGGCTCAGGTTTTATTCTTAAATTTAAGACTGAAGGGGGAGCACTATCATTAAATAGATCAGATATGGTTCTACACGTTATCGACATTGTTATAAGAATGATTAATGCAAATAATACTGGAATAGTTAAGTTAGGCGTTTGGGCATCTTTATTCGACTCCAGTAACTCCTTTCGGATAAAGCTGTTAATTATAACTTTCAAATATCCAATCACAGAATCTATCAATTGTAACAGTCAATTTTTCAAACTCTGAAGATGTTTTTGTATACATTCCACCGACTAGTAGGTATCCAAAACCGCGTTTAATAGCCGCAATAGGATATACTTCGCCAAAGTCTGGTCGCTTTGCCCGTAGCAATGGCACAGCGTCTTTGGTTTCGTCCCTTCGGACAGCTCGGAACTCGAATACTTTATTTTGTCCCCCTAGATTTGTTATATCTCCGATAATGTCCTGATCCTCTTTCTCCTGATAAACGTCAAGCTGATTTGGTCCAGACATCTGCGGAGTGTCTGATGTTGTGACAATTCCTAAATCTCTCCATGAAAGACTTCCTGCAAAATTTAGCAGAGTTATAAATCGACTTGTATACAGTTTTTCGCCTTCTACTCTTACACTTTGAGGAACAAGTGTCTTTTCATCAATGATGGGTTCCTCAGCGCCCTTAAAGACATCCCATGCGTAGAAAAACGGAAAACCTGCAACATTAACTAATACTCCACCATCCTCTATGTATTCTTTCAAGCGATTAAAAGCAAATCTTTGTTTGATATCCCTTTCAGGATACACTTCTCCAAATGGGTTTATTATGACTGCATATTCGTTTCCAACACTTGAAATAGGTATTTTTTCAACAAGATACTTTTTTCCATTAGAAGCTGAGAATTGTAAGAGCCTGTTCTCCCAATCTTGTATTTTAAATTCGGTATAATAGTATCTGGAACAAGGTTTCTCTGTTGGATCTCGCTCATCAACATACCCATTAAGTATGCCTATCTTTCTTGGGATCTCAAACTTTTGCTTTGTCTCAAATAAATGCATCAGTTTACATACTTCTTCAGCATCGTTTTTTATAAGTTCAACATCCTCTCGCCCGATAAACTTCGTAGCTGGAATAGCTGCATCCTGGTTCCCGTAAGTCGCTAGCAGACGAGTTTGTTGGTTAGCGCCTATCCAACGTGATGAAATAAAGGCTGCACGAGATAGCTCCCTACTATATTTAGGAAACTTTACTGAAAGATGAATCAAAGGTTTTGATACATCATGCTCCCATTTATAGTCTGCACCCAAAAAGGCGCATATTGCTTTTAATGAGAACTCTATTGACGCCCCAAAAGCTGAAATACATTCCGGATATCTGAAACCTTGAAATAAATTAATTCCTTCTCTAAGATGATTTTTAGCCTTGCTGGAATACCAAAGTGCTAACTCATACTTCGAAGACCGCTTTATCATACCATGCTTAAGAGAGGACATACTTTATCCCAAGTTTGCAAATCAGTTGCACTAATATTTTATCTTCAACTATTATATTGCCTTTAGCTCTTGAAAGTAAGAGGCGTTTCAAATAAACAAAATTTATTTTGCTATTTTCCTTTTATTTTTCGTTGGAAAGGTTTACTGTTATGTTGAATGAGGCGGATACTAGGGTTAAGTTGATTGATCCTAAGCTTCATGAGAGTGGGTGGCGGGAGGAGTTTATTCTTAGGGATAGGCCTATTACGCCTGGTAGGCTTGTTGATGAGCGGGGTAATCGTAAGCCGGGTAAGAAACCGGATTATATTTTGCTGTATCGTCCTGGTTTTCCAATAGCTGTTGTTGAGGCTAAGGATGAGGCGCATTCGGCTTTGGATGGGATGCAGCAGGCTAAAGGTTATGCTATGGATTTGGATGTTTTGTTTGCTTATTCAACTAATGGTCATGAGATTGAGGAGTTTGATTTCACCACTAATATGCAGAGAAGTTTGGATAGGTTTCCTTCGCCTGAGGAGTTGTGGCAGAGATATACCAGCCACAAGTTAAGGAATGTTGCTATTAAGCCTGAAGTTAACCCTTTGGAAGTGCCCTATTATTATTTGCCTGGCGGCAAGAAGCCTTGGTATTTTCAAGAAGTTGCTATTAAGCGGGTTATTGAGGAGATTTTGAAGGGTAAGAGGCGTTTGTTGCTTACTATGGCGACGGGCACTGGTAAGACTTATGTGGCCTTTCAGGTTGTTTGGAAGCTTGTTAAGTCTGGGTATTTCCGCCGTGTCCTTTACTTGGCTGATCGTCTGTTTTTGAGGGATCAAGCCTACAACGAGTTTTCCGCCTTTGGTGATGCGCGAGCTATTATTGAGGAGGGCAAGGCGCCTAAAACACGGGACATTTACTTCAGTATTTATCAGGCTATGTATAGCGGTGAAGAAGGTAATCGGTTATATCAACAGTATCCGCCTGACTTTTTTGATTTGATCATTATTGATGAGTGTCACAGGTCTGGTTATGGAACTTGGAAGCAGATTTTAGATTATTTTAGCAGCGCGGTTCATTTGGGCATGACAGCTACGCCTAAGCGTGATGACAACATTGACACTTATGCCTATTTTGGCGAACCAGTCTATTCCTACAGCATGGGCAAGGCTATCGAAGATGGTTTCTTAGCGCCTTTCCAAATTTTTAGGGCTTTCACGAATATTGACCGGGATGGTTTAAGCATTAAGGATGCATTATATCAGGGTGCACAGGTCTATATTCCGGAAGAGGCTGATTTGAAAGAAATTTACACTTTAGAGGATTTTGAGCGGGAAATTGTTTTGCCTGACAGAACCGCCAAAATATGTGATCATTTGGCTAATTTGTTGCGGACTTTTGGGCCTAAGCAGAGGACTATGGTGTTTTGTGTTAATATGGAGCACGCTGCACAAGTTGCTAAGGAGCTGCAGAATCATTTTGCCGATTTAGGTTATCCGGACTATGCAGTGCGTATTGTTTCTGAGGAGCCTGAAGTCAGGGAAATTTATGAGCGGTTTAGGGATTCTGATAAGCCTACGCCTGTTGTGGCTACCACTGTGGATTTGTTAACTACGGGTGTGGATGTGCCTTCTGTTCATAATATTGTTTTGATTAAGCCTATTGCTTCTAAGGTTGTTTTTAAGCAGATTATTGGTAGGGGTAGCCGGATTGACCCTAACACTAACAAGTATTTCTTCCGCATTATTGATTATGTGAATGCGACGCGTTTGCTTGATGATTGGGATTATCCGCCTATGGCTGAGCCCGGTTTACAACCAGAGGGACCTTTTGACATTTCTTTGGGCGGTATGGTTGTGAATGCTGAAGACCAAATGCCGCTAGCTAATGTGAAGGTTGTGGCTCAGATTGGACCTAACATGCAGCGGATTGCAAGAACTGGAGCTGATGGAAAGTTTGTTTTAACCGAGCTTCCTCATTCGCCTGTTACGCTTTATGTTACTGGAACTGGTTTTAGGAGTAAGCAGATGACGATTACGCCGACTCCTGGCTTGTTTATGGTTATTGAGTTGAAGTCTGAGGCTCCTGTTGAAAAGAAGATTGTTTTGAAGGGTATTGAGGTTTATATTGCCCAGGAGACGCGGATTGTTTTAACTTCTGATGGTAGAACCCTCTCTGAGGCTGAATACATTGAATATTCGCGTAAGGGTGTTATTCAGCGTGTGGCTTCGCTTAAGGATTTGCGAGAAATATGGTCTGACCCGTTGAAGAGGGAAAAGTTTCTGCAGGCTTTGCGTGAGCAGTCTATTTTCCCAGATTTGATTGCGAGTTTGTTGAAGCGTCCTGATGCTGATGCCTTTGATATTTTGGCGCATATTGCTTTTGACGTGCCCATTTTTACTCGTGAGGAGCGGGCTAAAGCGTTTAAGAATCTTTACGGTGATTTTCTGAAGGCTTTTGATCCGCAGGCTCAAGAGGTTTTGTTGGCTTTGCTGGACAAGTATAGGGTTGGCGGTATTGAGGAGATTTCTAGGCCTGAGGTTTTTAGGATTCCGCCTTTTGATAAGATGGGCTTTCTTAGGGGTGTTGCGAAGTTGTTTGGTGGTTTTGAAAATTTGCGTAAGGCTTTAGATGCTTTGCAGCGAGGTTTGTATATGGGTGAAGGGGTGGTTTAGTAGTGACAACTACCAGGCGGGATCTAGCCAATGATATTTGGCGTGCTTGTGATATTATGCGTAGAGATGATGGCACTACCGGCGTGCTTGAGTATATGGAGCAGCTTTCTTGGCTTATTTTCTTGAAGGTTTTTGAGGATATTGAGGTTAGGCTTGAGGATGAAGCCAAGTTTGCTGGCAAAACCTACCAGCCTATAATTGAGCCGCGGTTTAGATGGTCCTCTTGGGCTAGGAAGGATTGGCGTGGCGAAGAGTTGATTAAATTTATCAATAATGAGCTTTTTCCCTATTTGAGGAATTTGTCCGGATCTCCTGAAAGGGAGAAGATTTCGATGATTTTTAAGGAGATTTCTGGGAATAAGATGAAGTCTCCTTATAATTTGAAAGATGTAATTGCCTTAATTGATGGTATAGACTTTAATAATGCTGAGGATTCTCATGTTTTGTCTCAGGTTTATGAAGAACTGCTTTTGAGAATGGGTAGGGAGGGCGGTATTGCTGGAGAGTTTTATACGCCTAGGCCTATTGTGCGTTTGATGGTTAAGATTGTGGACCCGAAGGTTGGCGAGACTGTTTTTGACCCGTTTTGTGGGTCGTGTGGTTTTTTGGTTGAGTCGTATAGGCATATGATGGCTTCTAAGGAGATCACTGTTGAGGAGTATGAGCTTTTGCAGAAGGAAACCTTTTATGGACAAGAAAAGAAGCCTTTGCCCTATCTTATCGGTGTTATGAATTGTATTTTACATGGTTTGCTTACACCTAGTGTTGTTAGGAAGAATACGCTTGAAGATAATATTCGGAACATTCCTGAGTCAAGGCGGTTCCATGTTATTTTGACTAATCCGCCTTTCGGTGGAAAAGAAAGCCGTCAAATTCAGCAGAACTTTCCAGTTCAGAGCCAAGCTACTGAGCTTTTGGCTTTACAGTATGTTATGAAAAGTCTTAAGCATAATGGCCGTTGCGGAATTGTTGTGCCTGAAGGCGTCTTGTTCAGGGGTGATGCTTTCGCTTTGGTTAAGAAGGAGTTGTTGGAGAATTTTAATTTGCACACTATTGTTAGTTTGCCTTCAGGCGTTTTTGCTAATGTGACTTCTTCTGGGCAAGGCCCAAAAACGAACTTGTTGTTTTTTGATAGGACTGGCCCTACAAAGGAGATTTGGTATTATGAGCATGTTCCACCTGAAGGTAAGAAGTATACAAAGGCTAATCCCATTACGGATGAGGATTTGAAGGATTGCTATGAGAAATGGAAGAGGCGGGAAATTTCTGAAAACAGTTGGGTTGTGCCAGTTGAGGAAATCGTTAAACGTGGCTATGACTTGACGGCTAAAAATCCGAATAGGCGAGAAGAAGCAGAATATAAGTCGCCTGAAGAGCTTATTGCCGACGTTATAGAGAAGGAACGGGCTATTTTGGAGATTGCTGAGGAGATTCAGAATCTTTTGAACAGTTATGGTGAAGTAAAATGAGTTATTGGCTTTTCTCTTCTAATAATGTGGATAATATTAGGCGTGCATATGAGCGGTTAATGTGGGGTTTTTGGGACCGGGAAGCCGGAGAAAAACAAAGGAAGAATTGGCGAAGCTTTATTAGGGCTTATAATAGGATTAAGCCCTTCCATATTGTAATTTTTCAGGTAGCTAAGACTGGTGATATTCATGCAATTGGTGTGGTTAGGGATACGCATTTTGATGATCAAACGCCTATATGGGACAATGAGATAAAACAAAACAAGGTTCTTTATCCATGGAAAGTCGCACTTTCCACAATGATCTTTTCAGAAAAGCCTTTCGCAAAACATTACATAGAAATACCAAATTACATTGATGGATATGGCTTAGGTGAAATACCAGAACACGAGTTTCGGACGGTTCTTAGCGATATAAAATCTAAACTTAGCATTGAATTAAATTTTGGTGTATAGAATGGTTTTTAAAAGTAGCCAATTGACGCTTGATAGCTTCACAAAAAAGGCAAACCTAGAGGCGGAAAACGTAATTTCGGAGAAATCGCCAAAGAATGGATGGACTTGGGTTAGGTTAGGCGATTTTGTAGAAACAACTAGTGGTGGGACGCCTCTTAGATCGAGAAAAGAATATTTTGGCGGCAATATTCCATGGGTGAAATCAGGGGAATTAGAGGATAATTGGATATACGGTACAGAGGAGACAATAACCGAAGAGGGATTGCGAAACTCCAATGCTAAGATTTTTCCTAAAGGAACATTGTTGGTGGCGATGTATGGAGCGACTGTTGGTAAGACAGCGATTTTGGGAGTAGATGCCGCGACAAATCAAGCTGTTTGTGCAATATTCCCAAAGAAAGACTTGATAGACCCTTTCTTTATTCAATACTTTATCATTTGGAAGCGAGATGAGCTTATTAAAAGCAGTTTTGGTGGAGCCCAGCCAAACATAAGTCAAACGGTTATCCAAAATCTCATGATTCCTCTTCCTTTTAAGGATGGTAAACCCGACATTGAAGAGCAGAGGCGTGTTGTTGCTAGGATTGAGGAGATAACTGCAAAGATTGAGCAGGCTAAAAAAATCAGAGAAGAAGCCCTAAAAGAAACAGAAAAAATAATGCAAACAGCACTACACCAAACTTTTAAAAAAGTAGAGCATTATGGATTTAAAACATTAAACGATGTATGCATTATTAATCCTTCTAAGAAGGAAGTTAGAGATCTTCCGGACGATATGGAAGTTAGTTTTGTTCCTATGAGTGCTATAAATGAAGTATCGGGCAAAATAGAAAATCCGTCAACTAGAATATTGAAGGATGTTAAGAAAGGATACACGTATTTCAAAGAAGGCGATGTTTTATTCGCTAAAATCACTCCGTGTATGGAGAACGGTAAATCTGCAATAGCAAGAAAACTGGTTAATGGAATAGGGTTTGGCTCCACAGAATTTCATGTTCTACGTCCATTAAATGAGGTAACACCAGAATGGATTTTCTACTTCATCAGACAAAAATCATTCAGAGAACTCGCAGCAAGATTTATGACGGGATCAGTAGGACAACAAAGGGTCCCAGAAGAATTTCTAAGAAATGCAAGGATTCCAATACCACCAATTCCTCTACAAAAATCTCTAACAAACCAACTCGACAAAATAAAAGAAAAAGTAGAATCTTTGCTAAAATATCAAAGCATAATATCCGAAAAATTGGAAGCCCTCACAAGAACTGTATTAAAAAGGGCGTTTGAAGGAAGATTATAAATTCTCACCAACAAAAACGGCGTCAAAACACGTTTTCTGTTTAACTACTTTTGCACTTTTCATCTTGCTTCGTAATTTCTGACTTTTTAACGATTATATTTTTGGTTAAAACTTCAGCTCTAAGTTTGGCGAGCTCATACCTAAGAAATGCCGCTTCGTAGCCAACATCTTTAGATCTTGAAATTCTTTTCTGGGTCTGTGATGCGCTAATTTTTATACTCAATCTTTAACCCCTCTATGAGTTTATCCAATTCACTTTGGGGAGCAACCATAATCTCTCTTTTTCTGTTATAAATTGTTTCTAAAGTCTCTATTGTGCTTTTCGCTATTTCATGCGTTCCTTTTTCATCTATTATTCTTATGTCCGTATCCTTTCCGACGCCCGGTGCCACTTCTGCAGCCTTTTTGGCATCATAAACGATAAAGAGCGCATGTCTTAACGGTAGATAGGGAGTGCATGAACACGTTATAAACGTCGTGACTGCGTGAGGGGATCCAGAGCCTATAGCCATATAACCTAACGAGTCGAAACAGTCTATCATCCCCATACGCATACCTATAGGGGCATCTCTAATGTAGTAAATATGCCCGCCACTCGAATCCACCCCACAAACCAGAACTTCTAATTCAATGCGCATCTCATCGATTTCGCCGTCTAAACGCACAAGAAGCTCTATAGGTATTCTTCCACTATATATATCGCCAAAGCTTAATCCTCGATGCTTTAAAATGCTGTCCTCCGCTCTTCGCTTCTTCTCTTCGATATACTCATCTTTGACGATGTGGGCGATTTCATGAACAGTTGGTTCTTTTAATTCTGCAATTTTAACTCTGCTCCTATCAAAAATTTCCGTGTGAGTAATTGAACCAGATGTTAAGGCCACACATGTAGAGGAAAGCTCTTCAATTTTAGGAACACCATGTTCAAACTGTATAGCCAAATGACCTGCAGTTATCATTCGATCTGAAGCTACAATTACCTTTGGCTTTTCTTTTACATCGCATATTACACTTATACAAATAGTCAAGACCCTACCCCTTTTTCTAAACAGGTTAATTATTTGTGCTATATGACATTTACGGCTTTTAAATAAGAACGTTTAACCATCATAGTTAGCCATTAGTCATCAAAACTTATCTATAAACTATAGACCACGTTTAGGGGGTAAAATACAACGGAACATGGCTAATCATCGACCCATGGTATATAGGGAACTTCCAAGAAGCCCAAAACTAAAAAACCTTAGACCAGGGTTTCAAAACGCAACAGGCGTAATAGTGCAATACCCAGACGGAACCATCAATGACGCAAGCCAGGAACACGGCTACTAAAGCGCAAATAAGATATAGCAAAATTGAGCCATTAATTGAAAAATGAGGAAATGGAATGGCTAAATGTCCAAATTGCAAAACAGAAAACCAAAAGCCAAACAAAACATGGAAATACCTTGACAAAAACGGAAAACACAGCTTCACGCTAAAACTCTAAAAAGGAAAAGGCTACATAAAAGCGTAGCATAAAGCGTGCTTTGTGCACATGAATTTTATAAAAAAGCTTAACATATATGGAAAGCCTTGACGTCCCACTAAACCTTCCATTAACAGCGACTAATAGAACGATTAATTTTTTCCTAAAAATAGGCTCGGTTTTCCAGTGAATTATTTTTACACCTTTTCTTGGGTTTAACTTTGTCCAATATTTTTAAGTAGTGTTAAATAATAGCTGCGGAAAAAATGTGGGAGTTTATAAAGTCAGCCATAAAGCTCATAAAGTTGCAGAGGCAAGCATACAAAAACATCTAGAGATAATCAGAGGTCTCGAGGAAAAAACAAAGGAGATTGAAGTTTTAGAAGCGAAAGCAAGGAACGCTACGAAGAGAATTCAGGAGCTTGCTACAATAAGGGTTCGAATTAGAAAAGGATACACTAAGCTAAAGAAAGATTAACTCTATTCAAGACAAAGTCCGCACTATAAGGGGAGTTCGTGAAATTGAAATAAGAGCGCATGCGTTTATTGAGTAAAACAAACTTAAAGACAAGATGTTAAGGGGCTCGCTCGTTAGGATACGCCTCAAAGGACATATGCAGATGAAAAATTGGATAAGTCTCAACATAAATGGAGATTATAATGTGAATGTTTATGACAACACTAAGATTTAAATAAGTAACTACGTGTGAATTATAGTGGAATTGGTAAAGAATGGTGAAACATATGTCAGAAAATGATGATGCTAGGTTAGGTACGCTGTGTGTGTGGGGTGGGGAAACGGAAAAAAATTTTTGGCTAGGTGCAGTCGAAGTACCCGTAGTGAACAGTGTTACTTTTGGCTATAAAGACGTTGATAAATGGCTTGCAGTTGCCAAAGGATTGCAAGCAGGTCATATTTATAGTAGAAACACAAACCCAACAGTGGCGGTATTCGAGGAGAAAATGCGAAGGCTTGAGAAGGCTGAAGCAGCCACAAGTTTTTCCACAGGGATGGCCGCTATAAGTAACACATTTTTTGCTTTATTATCTGCCGGCGATCGTGTAGTATCAATCACCGATACGTACGGAGGCGTCAGCAAGATTTTTTTAGAATTTTTCCCGCGCTTTGGAATTAAAGTGACTCTATGTAAGACGGAAGATTATGACGCCATCGAGCGTGAAGTCGAGAAGGGATGTAAACTACTTTATCTGGAAAGCCCTACCAACCCAACCCTTAAGATCGTCGATATTAGACGGCTTGCTAATTTTGCACATAAATTTGGCTCTATCGTTGCTGTTGATAACACCTTTGCAACCCCCATCAATCAACGACCCATAGAGCTTGGTGCTGATTTAGTCATCCATAGCGCGACAAAATTCTTAAGTGGGCATTCCGATGCAATGGGAGGAGTAGTCTGTGGCAAAAAGGAGCTTGTAGATAAAATCTTCCATTTCCGTGAAATCAACGGAGCTTCGCTAAATCCGGTGGCGGCCTATATGTTAATACGAGGCATAAAAACTTTACACCTGCGTGTTAGCAGACAAAACGACAACGCTATGCAAATCGCAAAATTTCTTGAGAGTCATCCCATGGTTGAAAAGGTCTTTTATCCCGGATTGCCTTCTCATAAATATCATGAAGTGGCACGTCGACAGATGAGCGGTTTTGGAGGTATACTAAGCTTTCAATTAAAAGGTGGATTTGAAGCCGTTCGCTTATTCCTACCACGACTTAGATATGCACATTTGGCTGCCAATTTAGGTTCAGTTGAGACAATTACAGGGCCGCCAGCAACAACGAGCCATGTCGAGTGCAGCCCGGAAGAGAGAGAAGCATTAGGTATTCCGGAAAGCTTAATTAGGTATTCTGTGGGCATTGAAGATGTTAAAGATCTTATTGCCGACCTGGAACAAGCACTTGACTATCTCAAAACCGCTATTTAGGCACAAAATAAATGCTTATAGCCTTATCAAGGCGTATCTTGCTAGAGTCTCATCTTGGAGAATTATTACACAGTTTGTAAATTCATCGCAGTGTAGTGGACTTTTAAGGCAGCGAAGAAATCTGCAAGATGTACATTGGTATTTTGTTATTATCACTTGTTAAAGTCTAGTAATTCCCCTACGGAGAATAACCCTACGGAGAATAATCTAAAATCTTGCTTTCAAGTATTTTTTCTTTGCTCTGGGTGTGTGCGGTTGAATATAAATGTTGTTCCATGTTCAATATGAACCTATCTGATAGCTTCACATGAAAGTTTACCCTGAAGTAAAAAGATAGCTTCGGACATCGTTTTCCGAAATATTCAATACTAGACCATGCAATATTCCTATTGCATATTCACTACCAACATTAAAACATTTGGTCTTTCCAAGTTTTGCCACCCCTCTTGACTCGTGTATATGACCGTGCAGCCCTACGAGAGGTTGGTGTTCAAGTATCGCATCTCGCACAGCAGTAGATCCAGCTGGAGCCATTACTATCTGTCCTGCTATTGTAACAGGCTTTAGTGTGCTGTCCAACTTTGGCGCGGAATCAATGCCGGACCCATATGGTGGACAATGAATGTTAAAGATAGCTCTCTCTTTATGGCTAAGTTTAGATATTAATCTTTCCAATTTTTCCCGCAAATCGCGTTCATCGAATTCTCTTGGGCTGTTCCAAGGGGTACGGTTTGTCGCTCCTATCGTTATCATTTCGTGATGACTATCAATCTCAACCACTTCTTCTTCCGGGTTTATGATTATATCTGAAGAATTGAGAGCTTTGTCAATTTCCCAGGCGTCGTCGTTCCCTGGAGAGATATAACACCTAACTTTTGTTGATTTTAGTGTTTCCTCCGCAATTCTAATCCATCGCTCTACGTTCTCAACCATTATTTTTTTAAATAAACTATCAACTTTGTTCTTGTTGTTCTCAAGCTCAGCTAACTCCTCAGGATTGGTCCTAAACGTATAAAAACCCGAGTTTCTAATAGTATTCTCAATCTCTATTAATTCTCGTTCAGATTTAGCCGTCATTTGCCTGCCTAGAAACTGAGCTGAGAAAGTACCATCGGGCTTCTGAACGATAGGGACTATTACCTTTCCTGTGATGTCACCTGCAAGGATCATCACATCTGCTTTATAGAAAACCCCTGCATTTAGAAACTTCCTAAAGCATTTTTCCGATCCATGAACATCCGACGCAAAGAATATGCGTGTTAAGTTACTCACTGCTTTCCACCAATTATTCTATTAGCATAGTTAACTTATTTTGAGGATGAATTAAATTTTTCGTTCCGGATATTGATAAGTCAACCATTTGCTGGTTTTTATTCCGTATTCGTAAAGTCCTTCTAAAATCTTTACCGCGGCAACTACACCATCTATCACTGGCACGCCAAGTTTTTTTTCAAATTCCTTATCCAAACCGCTAAGCCCTGCGCACCCTAGAATAATCGCCTCCGCTCCATCTTCTATCATGGCCTTTCGCATTTCAACGATCAATTTTCTCTTTAAATTATACATGTTGTCTTTGATTTTTAAAACTGGAAGATCTATAAGCCTGATTGAAGCGCACCTACTTGAAAGCCCATATCTTCTCAGGAGTTCCTCGATCGCCGCAAGGCCTTGCTTAGGCATCGAAACGATTGAGAACTTATAGGCAACTGTGCATGCTAAAAGCATCGCTGCTTCAGCAATGCCTATGACTGGAACTGGTGATAACTCTCGGCATGCTTGCAAAGCAGGGTCATTAAAACAAGCAATTATGAACCCATCAAATCCTTCCTTTAATCCTTTTTCCACCTCTTTAACTACGTTTATAGATGCCATTGTCTCATCGTAGAAGTTGTCTATAGCTGGTGGACCATATTCGGGTGAAACGGTAACTATTTCAGTTTCATGGCGCTTATATTTTCTTGCCGCTGCATCTATCGTATTGGTCATCTCTAAATTTGTATTCGGATTAATTATTTTAATTCGCAATATATGACCTCCATTATACTGAATTTTTATTTAGCGGTATAAATTTTTGCATGAAGTTTATCAGCCAGAAAACAATTAAATGTGATTACTTCGATCAGAAGTTAAAAAGGTCTTTTAAAAATAGACTCATACATCTCCAAGCAAGCCTTTATTCAGCCTCTTAGTAGTTATGCTTCTAAGGATTATTTAAATTAAATCAAAAAGGCTTTGATCAACAGTTTATTTCTTGTTCTTTGACGAACGAAATTTCGAACTAGCGATAAAAAGCCAGGAATGTGGAATTATCGAAAGGCGTAAATTTTATATTCAGATTGTGTTAATAATAAAGAGACATGGAAAAGCAAGAAGTATTTGTAAGGAAAGCCACTGGACTTGTTAGGCATGTCGGCCTTTTAGATGCTGTTTTATTAAATATTGAAAGCAATACATTCGGTCTTAGCCTTATCTATTACGCGTTAATAGTAGGTGTGTTTCCAGGCGATCCGTTATTAGCGGCAGCTTTGGCGGCTCTTGGTTGCGTACCAGTTGCGATTGCCTATGCATCGATGTCTACGGCGATGCCTAGGTCGGGCGGAGACTATGTTTTCATCAGCAGAGTTCTTCATCCGGCATTAGCGGTTGCAGCGTCTATAAGTATTTCCGCGTGGTTCTTTTTCTGGACAGGTGCTTATGCTAACTGGGTTCTTTCAGTTGGAGCCTCTGCTTCATTACAGGCAATAGGCAGCATTTTTAACATCCCGGAATTGTTAGGAGCCTCGCAGGTTTGTATGGAGATTCCGGTATTGCTAATTTTTGGGAGTATTATCATTTTGTCGTTGTGCTTAATAGCTGCAAGAAGTAACATATTGGCATTTAAATTGTTAGATGTTATGGTTATTCTAGGAATTATTGGAGTCTTTCTTTGGACAGTTTCCCTTGGAATGATGAATAGAGCTTCATTTATTGATAGGTTTAATGCTTATGCTGCGCAGTACGTGAATGATCCTGACTATTATCACACTATACTTAAAACAGCTACAGAAGCAGGATACAACCCTAATTATATTCCAACATGGGTCGGTACACTTTTCATGATACCATTTGCTACTTATATTTTTCCTTATTTGGCAGCGCAGAGTTGCGTTGGTGGAGAAGTCAAGGACCCAGGTAAGAGTTTTTTCGCTGGGTTGCTATTGAACTTGCTGATAAGCGCAATTATGGTTGTTGCAGCTATGTGGGCTTTGATCAATGCGGTGGGTTTAGATTTTCTTTCAGCTATTAACTACGTATATGTAAATGGGCTTGGATATTATCTTCCCACACCACCTTACTTTACACTTTTTGCCGGACTGGCAGCGCCAAATATCATTTTGCAAATAATTATGATGGTAGGCTTCATTTGTTGGAGTTTGGCAATACCTTTGGTTAACTGCATACAAGTTCCTCGTTGGTTGTTTGCGATGGCGATGGACAGAGTCCTACCCGAGAAGCTTACATCAGTAAGTAGATGGGCGACACCTTGGGTTGGAGTGCTCGTTATGGCAATAGGGTCTGAAATTTGTCTTATTATTTACACGTTGTATGCATCAGTTTTAGCAACGATTAGCGCTGTTTTTGCTAATATATTAGCTACTTTTATGGTTGCATGCATCGCTGCTATTTTTCTTCCTTTTAGGAAGCGAACAAAAGTAATTTTTGAAACCGCTCCGAGACTTGCCTCTCTAAAGATTGCAGGTTTTCCTGTAATGTCGCTTGCTGGAATATTGGGAGCTGGGTTCTTAGGATGGGTTTCTTACATGTATGCCGTCTATCCTGAATATGGCGCTAACAATCTACCTTCCATAATGGCAGTCGTTGGAATCTACATCATAGGATTATTAATTTATTTTATTGCAAAAGTGTACAATGCGAGACGAGGATTAGATATTTCGCTTGCTTTTAAAGAAATACCTCCAGCGTAAGAAAATGTCCTCGAGAGCAGGGAGTGATGTTCATTTTAAACAATAAAACTGTTAAGAACATAAATAAAGTTGTGGATAAAAGGAAGAATGAATTAATTGATTTTCTCCGTGAAATGATAAAGACCCCAAGCCTGTCAGGGCAGGAAAAAGATGTAGCGGAGTTGATGGCAGAAAAAATGCGCGAAGTAGGATTCGATAAAGTACAGACAGATGAATTTAACGATGTTATAGGGATAATTAATGGTGAAGGAATAGGTGAAAATGTTCTTTTTAACGGGCACCTAGACCACGTTCCCCCTGGCGATATGAAAGATCCTTTTTCTGGGAATATTATTAGTGGAAGAAAATTTGGTTTAGATGGAAAGGTGATTTATGGCAGAGGAGCATGCGACATGAAAGGAGCCTTAGCAGCAATGGTAATGGCTGGCGCGACACTAAAAGAATTAAATGTTAAAACAAAGGGGAATATCTATATAACCGGATCTGTTATGGAAGAAAAGGGAGGATCTTTAGGCACTAAAGCTATAATTGAAAGAAAAGATATACAACCCAAAATCGCTGTTATAGGCGAGCCAACAAATCTCAATATAGCGATTGGACATAGAGGTTGTGCATATATAGAGGTTATAGTTCGTGGCAAAAGTTCTCACGCTAGTAATCCGAATTCTGGAATAAACGCTATATATAAAGCAAGTAAAATAATAGATAAAATACAAGAAATCACTCCAAGACTTCCGGTTCATCACATCCTCGGAAGAACTCTCGTTAACGTTACAAACATATTCGCTAGACCTGGTTTTACAAATGTAATACCGTATGAATGTTGCTTACAAATAGATGCTCGCTTCATTCCAGAATTTACTGACGAAGATATTATAAAGTCTATTGAAAAAATTATCTCCGATTTGAAAAATACCGATCCTGATTTAAATGCTGAAGTTCAAATTGCCACTGGTAAATTGCATTTGTTCTCTGGAGAAGTCAAAATCTACAAAGAGTTCATGCCTCCATTTTTTACCGACCCTGGTGAAAATGTAATCCAGAAAGCTGTGCAAGTAGTAAAAAGTGTTGCAGGGTTCAATCCCAAAGTTACAGTTTGGAACTTTGCAACTGACGGTGGTTGGTTTTCAAAAGCAGGAATGATAACCTTTGGATTTGGTCCAGGCGATGAAAATTTTGCTCATACATCGCAGGAAAATATAAGTGTTAATCAGGTCTTAATGGCAACAAAAATTTATACTATGTTAGCGTATACTCTAAGTGAAAAAGTCAATAATTAGCTTAGCTTTTAATTTGTTAATAGTCGAAAAGAATTAATATAGTCGCGGGACGAAACTACCCGAGCCTTTACTAACCACGATTTCTCCATCATGCATGACCACTTTCCCGGAAACTATCGTCATAACTGGATAGCCTTTAACAACCATACCATCGAAGGGCGTCCAGCCACAATTGCTGAGTATTCTCTCGTTGCTTATTTTAACTTCCTTCTTTAGATCTAACAGCGCCAGATCAGCGTCCGAACCTATCTGTATGGAGCCTTTTTTGGGATACAAACCAAATATCTTTGCCGGATTTTCGCATAAAACAGATATTAAAGTTTCGAGAGATACCCTTCCTTTAGTTACACCGTTTAACATTAAAGGCAGCATAGTCTCTATACCGGGTAGACCGTTAGGTGCATTCCATATATTAGCTTCACCGACTGACTTGTCGTCCCTGGAGTAACCACAGTGATCGGACCCTATTGTATCTATATATCCTTTAGCTAGCATCTCCCATAACTTAGCTACATAACTTTTTTTCCGTAGTGGAGGGGCGCATTTACACCAAGGACCCATCTTAAGAACATCCTCTTCGGTTAAGTAAAAGTAGTGGGGACAACTCTCAACGTAAATTTGGTGTCCTCGTCTTTTTGCCTCTTTAACAGTAACTATGGCTTCTGGTATAGTAGTATGCACTATCATTCCTTTCGCTTTTGCTTCCTTCAGTAGAAATGTAATTCTTCTGACAGCCTCAGCCTCCGCTATAGGGGGCCTCCAGTCTAAATGCGCCTTATAGTCTTTCCTTCCCTCTTTCTCTAGGATTTTTCTATTGTATGAAAGAATATCATCATTTTCAGCGTGTATAAGAGCTAATGCTTTAATTTTTGAAATAACTTTGAGCGCAGCATAAAGTTCACCATCACGTATCGCTGGCCATTCTGGGATGGAGAAACAAGTGAAAGTCTTTAGACCTGTGGCTCCTAAAGCCCACAATTTGGGTAACGCTTCTTCATAATTCATGTTCGGGGTAAAACCAGCATGAAGGGAAAAATTAACATAAGCTTTTTTTTCATATATCTCTTTTTTCGATAAAAAGGCTTCTTCGGTTGTTACCAACGGGAAGGTATCAGGCATCAACATAATCGTTGTTACACCACCGGCTGCTGCAGCCATTGTGCCACGTTCAACGTTTTCCCTTTTTTTTGCCGCTTCCTTATCTGGTGCTTCCCATGGTTCATCAATATGGCAATGCTCATCAATGACGCCGGGAATTAGAATCTTTCCTTTTGCATCTATGATTTTCTCTCCTTTAGGGAGAATTGCGGTTTTTCCTATAGCCACTATTCTACCTTTTGCTATAGCTACTCCTCCAGTATAGAACCCTTTAGAGCTAAAAATTTTAGCGTTTTTTATCACGAGATCAGCATTCAAATTTACCACCTGATAAAACGAGAATTAATTAAGCGATATTTAAAGATATATGCCATATGCCATTTTAGGTTTATTTTACGATGCTGCAGACTTTTCGAGAAGTTTGAGGCTAAATAGTTCTCTAAGTGAATAATCAATTGTTAGGGTTCGAAACCTCGGGCAGTCACGAAGATGGTTATAACTGTCATGTCAACCACTATAGGCATTTAAAGAAGGCAAACTACCAATTTATTTCTGCAATTAGCACGCGCAATAAATAAAAATCGTGCACTAGTATTAGGATATAGAGAGGTGAAAAAATATTAAAGCACAAGTTGTGTTAACACCTAGCGAATCTAAGAGGCTTATAGCGAAGGGAATAGTTAAATTAGAGGATTTTAAGAAAGCTTTTGATTCTGGGCTTATAATTCTATCTAGAAGTACTACTACGGCTTTTATAATCGAAGAATTATATAATATCTCAGTTGATAAGGAAAAATACGCTTGCGGTATAGTTACGCCTTGTGGGACTTGCGAAACTGACCCTCGCTTTCGGATTAAAAAACCTATAATTATAGAAAAAGGAGAAATAAGCGAACAAGCATCTTTTATAGATACTTTAAAAAGAATGGACGATGATGACGTATTTGTTAAAAGTGGTAATGCCATAGATCCCTGGGGAAATGCTGGTGTGTTCATTGGTGACCTGCGTGGAGGCGAAATCGGAGTTGCATTGAACTTTATAGTAAAAAAGAATATTAAACTTATAATTCCTGTTGGACTTGAAAAGTCTATACCGATATCAATTACTGATGCAGCAAAGGTCAGTAGCTTAAAGATTGATTACACAATGGGAATGCCTGTCAAATTACTACCACTTCCTGGTCGAGTAATAACAGAGAAAGAAGCTATTGAAATTTTAGCTAATAACCGTGTGAAAGTGACTCCAATTGGAGCTGGAGGAGTAGCGGGAGCCGAAGGCTCTGTCGTATTGATAATCGATGGCGAAAAGGAAGGTGTACAAATGGCCTTTCAAGCGATTAAAAAGGTTAAGGGCGAGAGGCCATTATGGCCCCTAAAAATGCATTGTTCACGCTGTATACACTCAGAAACGTGTACATTGCGTGATAAATGACTTTGTGGTCTCTTGAACTTTGCGCCTTGTTTCTAGTTATGGCTTTTCACTTTTCTCATCTTTAACGGATTCTACTACCATTAAGCTTTTTCTACGTACATCTCCAATGATTTGCTATCATCCTTCAACTCCTCTAGTTTATGGAAGAAAAATCTCCTCACCCAGCATGCTAGTTTGCGTGCATGGACCTTAATAGTAGGTGTACGCATGATGCAGAGCTAATTCGCTCCGTAAATATGGAGATAATATGGAAAGCGTAAATTATTAGAGTTAAAATCTGAGAGATAAAATTTTATATTTGCTAAATTTATCAAGAGTTACCATAAAAATAATAAACTCCATGTCTGGAATTCAATAAATTGAAGGGATTAGCTTGAAACATAGGCTGCCAACTGAGATCGTGCAAGATAAATATCCTCCTCCCGATGTTTTCGTTCGAGAAGCCTTAAGGTATGTAGAAGAAGGCAAAAAAGAAGGAATAACTCTCAGGATAATGGGTGCGATTGCGATTTACTTACATAGTAGGAATTACGAAGAACTTTGGAAATCTCTCGGTAGATTAAGTGACAGAATATTTACAGATATCGATTTTATGAGCGATGGAGGAATACATGAGATTTTAAAATTCTTTGAAAAGAGGGGTTATTCTTATAACAAAACTTATGCAGCTCTTTATGGAAATAAACGATTAATATTCTTTGGTGGCACAATACCTATGATAGATGTTTTTTTCAATAAGCTGGAAATGTGTCACACCATAGATTTCCGAAAGAGACTTTATGTTGATTACCCGACAATTCCCCTCGCGGAACTATTGTTGGAAAAACTTCAAATTGTTAAAATAAACGAGAAAGATATTAAAGATGTTATAGTATTACTAAGAGCACATGACCTTAGTGAAGATGATAACGATCAAATTAACATCAAATATATAGCAACGCTTCTTTCTAATGACTGGGGTTTTTATTACACCGCTATAATGAATCTGCAGAAAATTAAGAATTTTCTGCACAAATATGATGCTTTAAAAAATGAGGATTGTTTGGATGTCGCAAATAAGATTGATAATATAATAACCAAAATAGAGAGAGAACCCAAAAGTATTAAGTGGAAAATCCGTGCAAGCATTGGTGCCAAGAAAAAATGGTATAGAGAGGTTGAAGAAATTGAGCGCTAAAGTTTATGCAGAAAGTATCGTTGTTATTGAATTTTCCAGACGTAGAAAAAGTTTGCAAATATGAGAAATGTATATGACTGCAAACTCGCTAAAAATGTTGCATAAACCAAAAATTGTAGCTTAGTCATGGGTTTTTCACGAACAGTAAACGAAATTTTAGGCGCCCAACGTAAACATGCTATTTGGTCTTGGTGCTCTCAGCAAAAAGGCAAAAATGAGTTTCAGTAATAGAGAACGATTAGAAGGTCTCTTGTTCTTCATTTAATGACCGTGTCCTTTTTTAACCTTATTTCTTCCAACTTACTTTCTATGGCTTTTTTGTGTTTTGATGTTTCTATGAGGGTTATGAATATGTGTAGGGCTGTTTTGTCTTCAGTCCATTTATGTAGGAGTTTGGCTATGACTTCTTCTGCGTTGTTTAGTTCTGTGTCTAGGCCTAGTTCTGCAACCGTCTCCATCAATTGGTCGTATGTGCCGTCCTTTTGCAACAATTTGATTAGGCGGTTAACCTCTTCAGCCAGCTTAACATGCTCGCGCTTTAAAGCCTCATAGTTCGAGCTTTCTTTGGCTAAAGCCTCCGAACCTTCAATTTCTGCTAATCGCCTGCGGAGGAGCTCGTTAACCTCTTCGCTTATGCTCCTGCCCCGAACAGCCAGAGCTTGTTTAAGCCTTTCGTAGACTTGCCTTTCAAGGCTGAAGGATTTGACTATTGTTTCGGCATGCTTCCTAGGCCTAGGCACAACTCTCACCAGCCTTCAAAGGATAAATTGATAAATAACTAACAAAAATTGGGTGGGATCTCCCCGGAAACGGCTTAAAAATATAATTAAACTTTCCGTCCCGCGCGAAAATTAGTTTTTTAGCAGCAAATCCTATTAAGAAACCCTCCCGGCCCATTTTTGGCTTATGGAGTTTTATGTTCTGTTAACACTTCTTAACGGAAAACCAACAAACCATTATGTTAACAACATTTTTAAAAAAGACTGTGTTAGGCTTCCCTTTTTACGCTGGTTTGTTTGCTGTTAAATTTCTCTTTTGATGTTGCAGGCTGAAGTTGAGGAGTTTCTTTCAGCCCTCAAGCCAGGAACAAAGCATGTTTACCAGCGAGGCTTATGCAAATTTCAGGAGTTTTTGGCTGGGCAGGGTTTGGATGCGGCTGGCTTTCTATCGCTTGTTGAGGAGGACTTGCGCAAGCCCAGGCTTGAAAAAACTCGGGTAGCCCGAAAAACCCTAAACGCCTTCATAGACCATCTGCAAGGCGAAGGCTTCGCACCTAAAACTATAAACGCTTATGTTGGAGCTGTTCAATCCCTCGCCAAGTATTATGACATCCCTTTGAGCACTCATTACGTTAATCGCCCGCCAGCCCGAGCCATATACAAGAAGTATCCATGGACCATCGAGGAAATAGGCAAGTTTATTGCGCTTATGAACAATATCCAGTATAAGTGCATAGCCGCCTGCATAGTTCAAAGCGGACTAAGCATATCAGACTTGCTTGGCTTAAGATACGGCGACATCAAAGAAGAGTTTGAAAGGGGCGTTGTGCCCCTCTGCCTAGACCTTTCAAGGAAAAAGACAAACATTCCATTCTTGACTTTTGTTGGCAGCTGGGCTTTAGGGCTTCTGAAAGAGCATCTAGCCGATAGAGACATGCAAGATGACACGCCGATATTTATGGTTACGCGTAGGGCTGTTGACAGCTACTTCAGGAGAGTGGGCGTGAAGTTTGGCGGATGGTTTAGTGGCAGAAACCCCTATAGCCCCCACTCGCTTAGGGCAGCTTTCAGGACTATTCTGAGCGATCATAAGGTTGACCCATTATACATTGAGTTTTGGATGGGCCATAAGGTTCCGGAACAACAGATAGTTTATGTTAGCAAAAGCCGAGAGGGTTGGAGGGAAACGTATCGCATTCAGGCTGAGCCTTGGCTCACACCCTAAAATTTTAGGTTTCATGGTTGGTTTGGCCTTCTACTGTAAGCCTCTTTAAGCTTAAAATCTTTGATTGATTCTTCGAACCATTCAACAAACTTTAAATCCTCATCCTTTGCGTCTAACGTTTGCCCGTCTATGATGGATTTTAGCTGGAGTTTTTGGAGTGCATGCTTGACTATTGCGTCTGCCATCCTCGTTGGGACTTGAATGTGGGCGATTAAGGCGAAAGCAACAATTTTTCTCGCGAGGTTTCCAGTATAATCCGCTAGTTCATGGTTCCCCCTAAACCCTAGCTTATCTAGAAGTTGTGAGATCCGCGATAGTATGCGTCTAAGCTGGGGCGGATCTTCAGACTGTGCTATAAGCTTAATCATGCGGGCTCTAATGCCCAAATCCTCACCACCCGAAGGCGCTTTAGCCAAAACACGCATAAGGCCCCTCCCCCGACAATTATCCAAAGTTGGATCTCCCATGCCTCTTAAGAAGGCTAGGCTGCTCCCAGGCTGCCAATGCCCCTCAAAACGAACATCAACCCCACCCTCATCCTCCGGGAAAGGAACACTCTCATCAACATTCTCAACACCCCAAACACGCCCACAACTTTCACAAACAACCTCACCATCCTTACAGCCTAAACTTCCACCACAATCAAAACAAAAACCAAGAAGCAAAGCTAAATCCTCCAACAAATCAGCAGGAACCCTACTACGCAAAAACTCCAAACTCACGCAGACTTCCACTCAACTACCTCAAAGGAAAAATAAAACCCAAAACAACAAAACAAACCAAAGAAAAAACCCAAAAATAGAAAAAGAGGGGATTTGCGGGAGAAATCGCCAAACCTTGTTTGAATACGATTTATGATTTATTACACAAAAACACTGATTGCTCTCTACAGCTTATTTTTAAGAGGAAATATGCTCAATGAAAGTTTCAGGCGTATACTGCAATATGCCTTTCGCTTGGTAGGCGAACCCTCTCGCAACGAGAACCTTTAAAATTTTCTCCGGACACAAGCGCTGCCTTATCAGAAGTTCAAGAGCATGCGTATAGTTGCGGTTAAGCTCCCTAACGGCCAAAACCTGCTGTTTACGGGATAAAGAGTAATCCTTGCATTCCACCAGATAAGCCAAACTCATGTCAGGCTTGACAGCCAAAACATCACAGTGATTCTGCCTTGTAAAAACTATAAAGCCCCTCTTACGGAAGGCTTCAGAAACAGCATCCTCCAGAATCGTGCCGCTCATTCCCAAGCCCTGGTTAAAAATTTTTCTAAACGCTTGTTAAGTGTTTTTCTGCCGCGCCACACTAGGAAAGTTTAAATAAAATATGATTTACTTCTAGTTTGCAAACAGGGAATGGATGCGTCAGATGGCAAGCCAAACAGCCAGAGAATTCCGCCACATACTAAGAATAACAGACACGGATGTAGACGGCACTCTGAAGGTGCCCTACGCTTTGAGAAAGATTAAGGGCATAAGCCTAAACCTAGCCAACGCCATACTAAAAAAGGCTGGAATAGACTCAAACATGAGAGCCGGATTCCTAACAGAAGCCGAAGTGGAAAAAATAGAGGAAATAATCAAAGAACCAACAAAATACGGATTGCCAGGATGGCTTTTGAACAGACGGAAGGACTTAGAAACTGGAAAAGACTTACACCTAATAAGCGCAGACCTCATCTTAAGAACAAAGATGGATATTGAAAAGATGAAGGAGCTGAAGTCTTGGCGGGGATACAGACACGCCTATGGATTAAAGGTTAGAGGACAGAGAACACGGACAACGGGGCGGACTGGCAAGGCCGTTGGGGTTAAAAAGAAGGCTGCCGCAAAACCCGGAGGCGGCGGTGGCAAGTAGCCATGGGAGACCCCAAAAAGCAGAAAAAGAAGTATGAGACTCCGCGTTTTCCGTGGCGGACAGACGTTCTCCAAGAAGAACTCAAACTTCTGGGACAGTATGGCTTAAGAAATAAGCGCGAGTTGTGGCGCCATAAAACCATGCTCTCAAAATTTAGGGGTATAGCCCGCACCCTCATCGGCAAGGCGCCGGAAGAAAGAAAGAAAATGGAGGAGGAACTCCTAACCCGCCTGAAAAAGCTTGGAATAATCCATGAAACAGCAGTTTTAGACGACGTATTAGACCTAACAGTTGAGGATATCCTTGAAAGACGCCTTCAAACAATAGTCTTCAGAAAAGGACTAGCAAAATCAATTTACCAAGCTAGGCAACTCATAACCCACGGACACATAGTCATAGGCGACCAACGCGTAACAGTGCCAAGCTATCTGGTCACAAGGGAAGAAGAGGATAAAATTGCCTACGCACCGGACAGCCCCCTTGCAAACCCAAGCCACCCACTGCGCCAAATGATAGCCGTTGCCACCACAACACAAACTGGAAAGAGGACTGAAAAGGAGAGAGGTGAAGAATAAAATGAGCAGTGGCGGTAGCGGAACAACCACAACCACGGCAAAAAAGACCGAAAAATGGGGCGTAGTCCACATATACAGCTCCTACAACAACACAATAGTCCACATAACAGACCTCTCAGGAGCAGAAACCATAGCGCGTACCTCAGGCGGAATGTTCGTTAAAGCCGACCGATTGGAGTCATCGCCATACGCAGCCATGAGAGCAGCCGCCGCAGCCGCAGAAATAGCCAAAGACAAGGGAATAACAGCCATCCACATAAAAGTCAGAGCCCCAGGCGGACCGGGACCAAGAACACCAGGACCAGGCGCCCAAGCAGCCATAAGGGCCCTAGCAAGAGCTGGATTCCGCATAGGCAGAATAGAGGAAGTCACACCCATACCACATGACGGCACACGAAGACCAGGCGGCAGAAGGGGAAGAAGAGTCTAGCCGAATCCTCCAACATATTTTTGTCAAAATAACACTTTTTATAGTTCCAAACAGGATTAAAGGCTGGTGGAAAATTGGGCTATTTAGCCGTATGGAAGGTTTTAGAAGAAATGATTACAGACCTAAAGAGAAAGGGCGCCAAAGTTCCAGCAAACATTCTCAACGATTTAAAGTATGCGAGAACCCTAATCAATGTTTTGAAGGCTGACCCTACCCGCATTGAAACAAGCCAAAAAATTGAGGAATACCTAAACAATGTTGAGGCTTACCTCATTTCAGAGGGACAAAAGTTCGGAGACAAATATGTTGAGGAATGGGTGCAAAGGCTTGAGGAAGCAAGCAGAAAAGTTTTCGATGAGGAAGAGGAGGAGACACGCTTTGTTCCGGGTCTGCCAAGGGAACAACGCTGGATCCGCATTAAACCTTCTGAAGACATGCCCGTCGAGGCTTTGAAGGCTTTGGCTAGCGAATTAAACCTTTCATTTGAAATGCAAAGTGACGGATGTTTGCTTGTTTACGGCGAAGATGAACACCTCAAGGATTTTGTCAAGAAAATGGCTACAAAATATGGTTCTAAGCCCAAAAAGTAGCGTTAAAAAGTGCATAACCGTTAAAACATGGAGAATGCAACAC